>Ga0210077_1000017_pt1 | contig 116084 bp, 88 predicted proteins | sample RushMan_CattailN_5_FD_185556 | JGI IMG/M metagenome (GOLD analysis project Ga0210077, IMG submission 185556) | Wetland microbial communities from San Francisco Bay, California, USA, that impact long-term carbon sequestration -... | ecosystem: Environmental > Aquatic > Marine > Wetlands ...
CGTCCCCCCGCCGGGGAGCGAGGCGCCGTAGCCGCCGTTCCTCGAATCATAGGCATCGAGCAGGAACCCGTTCCTGATGTAGAAGTACTCGTCCACGAAAAACCCGACGTCGAAAATGGACTTGTAGTCTCTCTGCAGGGTGACACGGACCGTCCTGTTCACGGTGTTGCCGGCTATGAACGGCACAAGGCCCATGGAGTCCAAGGTCCGGATCTGAGGGTCCGGCGCCACCCCGGCCGGTGCGGTCAACAGGACCTCGACGTTACCCATCACCGTGCTGTCGCTTGTCGTCAGGCCGGTGATTGCGCCGACCAAATCATCCCCGCTGGCGGTCCACAGGATGGCTTCCGCGTCCGAGCCGGACGGGTAAGTGTAGGGGTTCAGCCACCACATGACCTTGTCCACCCCGGCCTCGGCCAGGTTGAGGGCCGCCAGCGCCTTGGCGCCGCGCTCGGTCGACCTGTACCCGGCCGAGAGCTTGAATAGAAACGGAATGGCCAGGATCAGCATGACCACGATGACGAGGATGGCCGTGATCAGGATGCCGCCCTGTTCACGGCCGCTTTTTTTCTGGCCCGGGAAAAGCGTCTTTCTCATATTGCCCCTCCTGAATCCGCGCTGCGGATCCCCTTGATTTTGCCCCTCTTATGATTCGATATTTTTGTTGCGGAGTTTCGCCTGGGTCCGGACGGTCTCTGTGAACGGCTGGCTTCCCCTCTGGATGGACCGACCCTGGGAGGTCAGCTCCACCTCGACGATGAACGCCCCGTTGGTCGCGTCCTCGTACCCGGAAGTGACTTCGGTCGTCCCATCCGAACGGAAATATTTCAGTTTGAACGGCAGTCCCCCCGCTCCGTCGCTGACCAGGTTGTCCGCCATGACGCGCCTGGCGCTCGGCCGGACACCCCCGTTGGGGCTCACGATCCGGAGCAGCTGGTGGAGCGCGGAGCTGTAGGAATACACGACATAGTCCACGCTGCCGGCTATGATGAGACCCGTCCCATCGATCGACGGCACGTCCAGGACAAGGCAGTTGGCGCTTGTCGCGAAGGTCTGGCCGTTGACCACCACCGCTCCTTCATGGACCTGGCTCGCATCCCGGATATCCCTGGAGAGCCAAGCCATGGGCATGCGGCTTTCCTCGATGGTATCGGCCCGCGAATTCTGGTTGAAGAAGTACTTCTGCCCGGCCATGTAGAGCGAGAGAAGAGCGATCATGATGACGGCCGAAAGGGCCACGACGATCAGCATCTCGATAAGGGTCATGCCGCGGGCCGGCCTGCGCCGGACCTTCGTCCTCGATGTTGCGAAAATCTTCTTTAGGTTCATGTCTTATCTTCTGTTGATGCCGTCCCGGCTGAAATAGGTCACGACGTCCTTCCGCATCGGCGCGGTGTTGGCGAAGGTCCTGGTCCGGTAGTCCCACTCCACGGTGACGGTCAGTTTCTTGATATTGTCGTCCATGCCGATGTCCTGACCGTTCTGGATGACAACCGTTTCCACCCCATTGCGGAGATAGGGGATGTACTCGCCTCCGTCTTTCTTGAACAGGAAATAGTAGGGGCTCTGTTCGTCAGCGCCGAAGAGGTCGACGAACTGGCTCGTCGTCGTCGCGGCCGTGATGGCGTCAAAATCCATGTTCCGGTACCGCTCGACCTCGAACTGGGCCACCTGCGTCGCCAGGGCCGTCTGCTTGGTCTTGGCCAGGAGGTTGAACCCGTAGATGAAGACGCTGATCAGGGTGATGCAGACCACGGCCAGGATGAAGATCGTGATCAGGACTTCAATTAGAGAAATGCCCCGTTCTCGCATCCTTCTCCCGTTCATGTCTGTGGAACCTTGTTCCATCAGTACCGTCCCTTGGCGGACCCCATGATTATAAGCATTTGCGGCGCGTTTGGCAAGCCTTTTCGACACTTCTCGTTCTCCCAGCCCACTTCACCACCGCCCCTCCACGGCGTCAATCCTCGCGGGGGGGGATTTGCCCAGGGAAAACGGCTCCTCTTTGGAGGCTAGCCCCGGACCTCAATTGTGCGAAATCCACAGGGGATATGTCAACCCCGTTCGGGTCGTCCGGACTTCCCCGGAAGCCGCTCTATCGAAAAAACGAGCCGCGTCGACGGGCCGATCTTGAATCTTTCGGCCACGGGAAGCCCCGGCATCCAGATGATCTCTCCCCTGGACAGGAAAACCGGGAGGCGGTCCCGGTCCGGCCGCGGAATCCCCTTGGCGCGGAGGATTTCCTTGAGCTTCTTCCGGCCGGGCGCCCCCAGCGGACGGTAGGCGTCGCCGGGCCGCCGGCTTCGGATGGTGAGAGGGAAGCAGAGCTTTGCCGGGTCGAAGACGGCCCTCGATCGGTCGTCGTTCCAGTACCTCCCCGCCGGTCCGCTGTCCGTGGACCCTCTTGGTCTTCGTCCCGGAACGCCGGGTGCAGGCCGCATTCCCGGTCTGGCCGTTCCCGTCATCTCCATGCCGCCCCTGAAGCGCATCCCGGCCGGGCCGATCGCCACTTCCCCCTCCCCGTCCCAGACAATCTCATAAGCCGTCCTCTTCCGGATGGCCGGCTTTAGGGAGATAAGGCCCTTTTCCCTCCTCAGAACGAGCCCCTTCGTGACCTCCTTCTCCTTCCCGTCCCCGAGGGCCAGAATCGCTTCGACGTCGGCAAACGAGACAGCCCGGAGGTTTCCCTTGACCCGCCTGAGAAATTCCCGAATAAGGTGGCGACTCAAAGCCCGGGGAACGAACGGAAGGGTCCTCGCATCGAGGGAAAGCCTTGCCCCGCGTTCCAGAATAAACTGCCCGCCAAGCTCCCTGGCCAGCCCGGAGAGCACGTCTTCCTCGTCACGGATGATCTGCGAGAGCCGGACCAGGTGCTCGACGACCCGCGGCTCGTATTCGCGCTCGAGGAGAGGCAGCAGCTCCAGCCGGATGCGGTTGCGAAGGAATCGCCGGTCCAGGTTGGACTCGTCTTCCCGGAACGGAATCCCGTTTTCCGCGACGTAGGCCTCGACGTCCCCCCTGGTGAGCCCGAGCAGAGGGCGGACGACGGGGCACGGTTCTCCTCTCAGCACGGCCTCGATTCCGGCCAGCCCTGCCGGTCCGGTCCCCCTGAGGAGGCGCATCAGGAGGGTCTCGGCCTGATCGTTCATGTTATGACCCGTGGCGATTTTCGTCGCTCCGACTTTCCGGGCCGCTCGGCGCAGGAATTCGTAGCGCAGGGTCCTGGCCGCCTCCTCCAGGTTAATTTTCTTTTTCGCAGCATAGGCCTTGACGTCGCGGGCGGCACCGACAAAGAGGAGCCCCCGCCGCCCGGCTTCCACCCGGACAAAGGCCGCGTCCTCTCCGGACGCGGGCCTCAGCCTGTGATCGAAATGGGCCACGGAGATTCCCATCGGGGTCACCCGGCGGAGTTCCTCCAGGAGGCACAGCAGCGCCATGGAGTCCGGGCCGCCCGAGCAGGCCGCCAAGACATGGTCGCCCGCCTCGAACATGCCATAGGTTTGCACCGTGGCCCGAAAAGCCCGAAAAGCGCGTGTCTCTCGGCGTTTTGTCATGGAGCGCGGAAAATGCCGGCGGAGGGATTTGAACCCCCGACACTGCGGATATGAGCCGCATGCTCTGACCGACTGAGCTACGCCGGCAAGGTGAACAAGATTTTAGCGGAATCGACCCCCCAAGTCAATTTGGCGGCCCGCCGCCGGCTTACTGGAAAATCCGGGCCGTATCGTCCGTCTTGAAGCTGAACCGGCCCTCCTTGAACAGCTTGAGGCAGGCGTCGACGACCCGCATGTCATAGCGGATCCCCCGGCCCCTCCGGATCTCCTCCAGGGCTTTGGCCTGGCCCAGGGCGGGCCGGTAGGGGCGATGCGAGGACAGAGCCTCGACCACGTCGGCCACGGCCAGGATCCTGGCCTCGAGGAGGATGGCGTCGCCGAGCAGACTGTCCGGATAGCCCGACCCGTCCATGCGTTCGTGGTGCTGGAGGATGATATGGGCCACCGGCCAGGGGAACTCGATCGATTTCAGGATGTCGTAGCCGATCCGGGGATGGTCCTTGATCAGCTGGAACTCGGTCTTCGTCAGCCTGGTGGGCTTGGCCAGGATCTCAGCGGGCATGGCGATTTTGCCGATGTCATGGATGATCCCGGCCAGCCTGATGCCTTCGATCTTGTCCCACGGCAGCTGCATTTCCTGCCCGATCGCCACGGCCAGGCTCGAGACTCTCCGCTGGTGACCGGCGGTATAGAGGTCCCGCATTTCGATGGTCAGCGACATGGCCCGGACCGTCCCCTCCAGGGCTTTTTCCAGCCGCTCGAGGGTGCTCTGGAGCTGGTCCTCGGCCCGGCGCGTTTCGAGAACCCGGTCGTGAAGCTGGTCGTTCACCTTGGTCAGTTGTTCGGTCCGCTTCTCGACACGGTTTTCGAGCTCGTCCTTGGCCAGGCGGAGTTCCTTCTCGACGCGCCGGCGCTCGGTGATCTCCCTCTCGAGATCGACGGACCGGCTGGCCACCCTCTCCTCGAGGGAGCGGTTGAGGGCCGCCATGTCCTGGTAGGCTTTCTCCAGCCCGTCCACCATGGCGTTGAAGGTTCTGGCCAGGAGGCCGGCTTCGTCGCGCGAGTGGATCCTGACCCGCTGCCTGAGGTCGCCGTTGGCGATCCGTTCGGCCGTCTTGGTCACCTGCCCCAGGGGGCGCGTGATCAGGCCCGCAATCAGGAACACCAGGAGCGCGCTGACGGCGGTGATGGCCGCGCAGACGAGGACCACGACCGCCTTTTCCCGGGCCTCTTCGGCCACCAGTTCCTTGAAGGAGAAGCCGATGTAGAGGTTGCCCAGAGCCCGGCCGGCGGCTTCTATCGGGGCGGACGTCCGGTACAGCCGCCTGGGAGCCTGGCCGGGTCTCAAAATGTCGGATTCCCTGTAGGACGCGCCCGCAGCGGCCACGACGTTCACGGCCGCCAGAATCTTTCCGTTCGGATCTTCGAGCACGGCATAGACGATCTGTTCCGACTGAGCGCAGGCGGCGCTGAGCATTTCCTCCTGGGCGCGGCGGTCGCCGGTCGCCGTCTCGTTGACCAGGCCCAGGACGGCCATTCGGGTGATGCGGCTCATGCCGTCGGCGATGTCGCATTCCAGGTGGCGCTCGAGCCGGTGAGGAAAATAGTACAGGAAAAAGCCCGAAATGGACATGATCAGGACGGCGAAGAGAAGAAAGATCTTGGTCCGGACTTTCTTGGGGCCGATCCTGGCCCCGAGGCCGGCCGTCGCGCCAAGGCCTTTCTTCAGCGTGAGGTCCACCGGGTAAGTGATGTTATCGAGTGTGTTTCGAGTCATCCGTATACCAAGGCCCGTTCGTTGTCGTTCCCAGATTACAGGAGCCTGGGCTGGGTTCAATGCTCTCTGAGGGTGAATTCGAGGGGTGAGAAATCACCGCCGGGGGGGGGAAGGCCGCCGGAGACGTTCGTCGAGGACCTCCGCCAGGTGCTTGACGCGGGTCGACCGACCCCGGCGGGCCAGGCCGCCCCGGATCTGGAGGAGGCAGCCCGGGCAGTCCAGAGCCACGAGTTCGGCCCCGGCCGCGTCGACCGCGGCCAGCTTGTCGGCGAGAAGCGCCTCCCCGACCTCGGGATGTTCGACGGAAAATGTGCCCGCGAAGCCGCAGCACGACGCAGGCCCAGTCATCTCGACGACCTCGCGGCCCAAGGCCAGCCTGAGGAGGACGCGGGAATCCTCCGCCGCCTCGAGGACATGCTGGTGGTGGCAGGAATCATGGTACGTGACCGGCGGTCCCGGCGCCCCGCGCGCCAAAAGGCGCTGGAGCCCCTCCCTCTCGTTGCGGGCCAGGAACACGCTGAAGGCGATGACCCGGGCCGCGAATCCGCGGGCGTCCGGAACGCCGTCCCGGCCCCGCTTGCGGCCGGGGGGGGCCGCCTGCCCTTCGGCCAGGAGCAGGTCCGGGCCGGCCCGGGCCAGCATGGTCGTGCAGGTCGGGCAGAGCGTGATCACCGGCCCCTCGGCCTCAATCTTCCGGAAAACGTGCCGGAAAGCGCGTCGCGCCGATGCCGCGTGACCCGCGTTCCAGGCCGGAAACCCGCAGCAGCCGGGCGGGCCGGGGACGACCTCGTAGCCGAGCCCGGCAAGGACGCGGGCCGCGGCTAGGCCGACCTCCGGGTAGACGTGTTCGACGAGACACCCGGCGAAAAGCGTGACTCGTCCCTTGCCCTGGCCCGGCCCAGCCTTCCTGTCAGGCGCGGCCTTGACGATCAATCGCGAGAGGGGTTTCGGAGCGGGCGCCGGAAGGGCCCGGAACCTGTCGTACCTCTTCATCCAAAGGGGCAGGGGCCTGGCATATCCCTTTCTCCGGACGACCGGGCGGGCCGCCCTGGCTGCCCCGAAGGCCGCCCGCTGGACGGCGGGGCGGCCTATGACGGCATCCAGGGCGATCCTCTTCCAGAGCTTTTCGCCCGACTTCTCGGCCAGCCTGCCCTTGAGCGCGGTGACCAGCCCGGCGATGGGGATCTTTGTTGCACAGACCGTCTCGCAGCGGTGACAGCCGAGACAGAGCGACGCCAGGTCGCGGGATTTTTCCAGGCCGTGGATCCAGGCCGTGAGCAGGCTGCCGATGCCGCCCATGTACACGTGGGAAAACCGGCGGCCGCCGACCACTTGGTAGACCGGGCAGACGTTGAGGCAGGCCGAGCATTTGACGCACCGCAGGACGTCCCGAAACACGGGGTCGGCCCCGAGCTCCCGCCGGTGGTTGTCGAGCAGGATGACGTATTGAGCCGCGCGCTGCGGACCGGCGATGAACGAGACATAGCTCGTGATCCGCTGGCCGGTGGCGTTCCGGGTCAGGAGCTTGAGCAGCGACAGAGCGTCGGCAACGCCGGGGAGAACCTTCTCCAGGCTGGCCAGCACGATATGCACGGGCGGGACGCTCGACACGAGCCGCCCGTTGCCTTCGTTCGTGACCAGCATGACGGCGCCGTTTTCGGCGACCAGGGCGTTGGCCCCGGTCAGCCCGGCCCCGGCGGCGAGGATGTCCTTGCGGATCTCGTCGCGGGCCGTCCGGACGAGTGAAGGGATGTCGTCGGCGACGGGACGGCCCAGGTGGCCGCCGAGGATCTCCGCCACATCTCCCCGGCTGAGGTGGATGGCCGGCAGCACCATATGGGTCGGCGCCTGCCGGGCGGTCTGGACGATCCATTCGCCGAGGTCCGTTTCCTTGGCGTCGACGCCCTTTCCGGCCAGGTAGGCGTTCAGGCCGGTTTCTTCGCTGACCATGGACTTCGACTTGACGACCGTCCGGGCGCCGTGCGTTTTCAGGATCTCGAGGACGAGCCGGTTGGCCTCGTCGCCGTCGGAGGCCCGGAGGACGCGGCTGCCGCGCCGGGCGGCCTCGTCTTCGAATCGGGCCAGTAAACCCTCCTGGCCGGCGACGGCGCGGTCTTTTACCCCGGCCAGGGTTTCGCGGAGCGCCTCGAAGTCGAGACCCCGAAAACAGTCGGCCCTCTTCTCCGCCCAGCTCTCGTGAAAAGCCTGGAGCACGGCCTTGAGGGCGGGGTCGAGAAGCTGGGCCTTCATGAGTTCACGCCTCCGGCTCGTCGATGAGCAGGATGATCAGCCGGGCCGGACCCTGGACCCCGATCGTCAGGGCGCACTCGATGTCGGCCGTTCGGCTCGGGCCCGTGATGAGTGACACCTGGGAGGCCGGAGGTTTCCGGCGTTCGAGATGTCCGGAGATGACAGCGGCGAGGCTGTCCACGCCCGGAACGACCCGCTCCCCGTCCAGGAGGGCGATGCAGGTCGCGGGAAGGGTCCACAGCATCCTCTCGTCATCGTCGGAATCCAGCCGGACCAGGGTCCCGGTTTCCGCGGCGCCGTAATCGGCCCGGACTAGCGCGACCCGGGCCTGGGCGAATTCGAGGGGATTTCCGGGGTTGGAGAAGAGTAGCCGGCCGGCGCAGCCCGATTCCCGGACGGACGCCGAGGCGGCCACCTTCTTGGCCTTCTCCCGGTCGAGGAGTCGGGCCACGGTGACATAGGCGTCCTTTTGCCGGGCGACGCTGATGACCTCGGCCCCGGCGGCCTCCGCGGCCGCGGTGAAGCGGGCGGCGAGGCCCCTGTTTACCATCGCCGGGCCTTGGCGGGCTCCATGGCCTTGAGGTCGAGTCCCCGCTCGAAGGCGCCGATCCGGTAGAGGCAGATCTCCCGCAGCGACGAGGGGTGATGGAGCACCTCGGAAAGCGATTGGCCGCCGACGGCCCAAACTCCGCCGCCCCTGACGACCACGACCTTGTAATCGTGAAGGAGCCGGAGGAGATCGCCGGTTTCGAAAGCGGGCGGCAGGATGGGGATGGCCAGATAGAGAAAGCCGCCTTCGGCGTCCACCGGAATGATCCGCTCGGCGGGCCCGGATTCGCCCGGACAGACGAAGTGGGCGGCGGCCTCCGCTTCGGGGAGGTAACAGTGCATGACTGTCTGGAAATCGCTGGCCGCATAAATGTCCTTGTGCAGGCGGATCTCGGGATGGTCGCCGTCCTCGGGGGCGAGCGGCCGCCGGAGGAGCGGCCCGGGCAGGTCGCGGGGCATGGACGCCTTGGGGGCGAGGAGCATGTCGGCGACTCCGCGGACCGACATGGAGCCCGTGTGAAAAGGCGACAGCCGCGACTCGAAAATCCTGTGACCCGCCTTCGCAAATTCCTTCAGGATTTCCTCCTCTTCCGGAAAGTCGCACCGGCCGTCCTCGACGTCCTCGAAGGGCTGAGGCGCGTAGGCGAAGGAGCCGTCCGGGTCGGCGGCGATCCGGCTTCTCAGCGCTTCGACGTCGACGCCCAGGCGCCCCATCGCCTGCACCACCGTTCCGGCCGCGTTGGCCACGCAGAGCCTGAAGAAGGCCTCCTTGAGGGTCCGGCCCTTGGCCACCGCGCCGTGCCCGAAAATGATCGTCAGGGGATGGCCGGCCAGTCGTTCGGGCAGCACCCGGGTCATCTCGGCGGAGCCGCTGGGCACGGCGAACCAGTCCACAGGCACGGCGGCGCCCAAGTGGTGATAAGCCAGAGGGTCGACCGGGCGGAAGTCCGGCGGCCGGGCCGGTTTGGGGATGTCGTCCAGGGTGACCGTGATCAGGTCCTTGACGTGGGCGTGCATGGAAGCCCGGGCCCCGGGAAGGGCCAGGATCCGGGCATGGATGTCGGTCTCCGAGGAGGCCTTGTAGTAGCCGTAGTCGGTTTCCGTCGCGGACAGGAAACAGATCTGGCTCGGCTCGAGGTCCCCCTTCTGCGAGCCCGTGGCCGTTATGGCGATTTGCTCCACGCCGTCTTGCCCCGCCGTGCGGACGGCCATGTTGCCGCTGTGGCTGTCCTGGATGTCGTAGAGAAGAGAGGCCCTCCCGACGGCCTGGAAAAGCCTCAGGAGGCCCTCCCCCGCCTGCCATTTCGCGGCGCTCATGACCGCCTGGCCTCGATCCCCAGGCGCCTGAGGACCTCCGGACCCGGGCGGCCTTCCTCATCCCAGCCGCGGACCCGATAGTAGTCTTTCCTCATCCGGTCCTGGTCCTCGACGGACACCGTCCTCTCCTTTCCCTCGACCGGGACGGGCAGTTCGGCGAAGCGCGCCGGAAGAGTGTCGTCGGCCGCGGCCGCGCCCGCCTCGATGTTGAACAGCCGCTCAAGCGTCGCCACCCGGTTCTCGACCTCCTCCAGCCGGGCCACGGAGAAATCGCGCCCAGTGACGCCGGAGACCATCCTGGCCCAGGGGTCCGAGGAAAAGGCGAAGCCGGTGAAGCGGCAGATGCCCAGGCTGTCCTGGAGGATTCCGGTGTTCTGCATGTTCCTGATGGCGATCGGGGATTGAAGCAGGCTGAAGCGGGGGATCTCCCGCGTGCCTCCGAAAAAGGCCAGCGACACGGCGTAGCCGCCGCGGAGGTGACAGGCGCCGGTCGGCGAAGTCATGTAGCCCAGGGCCTGGGTGTAGGAGGCGCGCGGGTCATAGCCGGGGATCTCGAGCCTCTTGACCGTCATCGCAAGGTCCGGCCGGCCGAGGGCCGCCGCCAGCCGGAAAGAGCCCTCGGCGAGGAGCGCGCCCACCCCTTCGCGGCGGGCCGTCATCGGGGCGAGACGCTCCAGGGCGTCCCCGTTGCCGAAAGTGAGGGCCAGCCCGTCGGCTTCCTTGGCGGATATGAGCCCGAGTTCGAAGAGCTCCATGGCGCAGGCCATGGTCCCCCCGTAGCTTATGGTGTCGATCCCGAACTCGTTGCAGCGGTAATTGGCCCGGGTGACGGCCGGCAGGTCGTAAATGTCGCAGACCGGTCCCATGAGGATCGTGGTCTCGTACTCGGGGCCTTCGCCGCTGTCCGCCTTCCCATCGCGTCCGGGAACCCGGGTGTGGCGTTGGCAGCCGATCGGGCACAGGTAGCAGGAGCCCGCCTTGTCGAGGAGGGTCTTGGCCAGAGTCTCTCCGGAAATGCGCTCGACGTCCTCTTCGCGATGCAGGCAATCCCGGAAATTCCTGTGGGGCAGCATACCGATCAGGTTGATCAGCTCTATCAGGCCGGCCGTGCCCAGCTCGCGGAGGAGGCGCTTGGTGATCGGCGCCTGCCTCATCAGGTAGAGGGCCTGGTCGAGGCCCGACCGGTATCTTTCCGGATCGGCGATCGCGGTCCTCGTCCGTCCCCGGACGCGGACGGCCTTGAGCTTCTTGCTGCCCCAGACGGCCCCCGGGCCGCAGCGGCCGTAGACGCGGTTTCGGTCGTTGGCCACGGCCGCCAGCCGGACCAGGTTCTCGCCCGCGGGCCCGATGCACAAGACCCGGGCCGGTTTGCCGGGGCCCGAGGCCGCGGCCAGGATGTCATTGGTTTCGTGGGTCGTCTTTCCCCAGAGATCGTCGGCCGGCAGGATGTCCACCCTCTCCGGCGAGACGTCGATCATGACGGGGCGGGCCGAAGCGCCCTTGACGACCAGGACATCGTAGCCCGAGTCCTTGAAAGCGGCGCCCCAGGTGCCGCCGGAATTGGATGTCCCGATGACGCCCGTGAGAGGCGATTTGAAGACCATGTGGCCGCGACCCGCCGTCGGCGCGTTGGTGCCGATGAGGGGCGAGGCTGCGATGACGAAGGCGTTTTCCGGACCGAGGGGGTCACATCCCGGGTTGATCGTGTCATAGAGGATGCGCGTGCCGAGCCCGCGTCCGCCGAGATAGGCCGTCGCCAACTCGGGATCGAGCGGCTTCCTGGCCGCCCGGCCGGCGGAGAGGTCGATCTCGAGGACCCGGCCGTGGTACCCGCCGACTGGAAATTTGACCATGCGTTCCCGGATTCGTCCTTGGAAAATCGGGACTTAAGATATCAAATCTCGCGGTGCCGCGCAACCACGGGACGGCGCGAACGGACTTCAAGCAGATGCGGAGCGCAGGGGCGGACCCCCGAGGAGGTGCCGGTCCCTGCGCGCCCACAGCATGGTCCGGAGGACAGGCCCAAAGGTCAAGACCGAACGATGAGGCTTTGGCCTGCAAGGGAGAGCGTTTCCATGGAAATGCGAGGGCGCACAGGGACGCACACGGACAGGACCCGTCCGGCCAAGGAACCACCCCGAGCTCCGCTTCCTTGTCCACGTCGTGTGTCAGAGATCGCCACGGCTTCCCGGAGACGTGAAGCCTCGCGATGACAAGAAACTCCCGCGGCCCTCTTAGCCGCCGGCGAGAAACGGAAATACGGCCACGGTGTCGCCGGACGAGAGCCTGCTCTCGAGGCCCTGGAGCGACTGGATGTGAACGCCGTTGAGCATCACGACGAGATGCGGCCTGAGCCCGGCGCCCGAAAAGAGCTCGGCGCGCCTGGCGGCGGTGTCGCCGATCAGGGACAGAAGATCACCGACCGTCAGGCCTTCGGCGACCTCGACCGCCCTCTCCCGGCCGCCGAACAGGTCCCGGAAGTAGGCGAAAAATTTAATCTTCACCGTCATAGAGCTTCTGGGTCCCGAAGAGACATCCGTCGATGAGGAGCCGGATGTTGGGGTCTCGCACGTCGAAGACGAACGGGGCCGGCTCCCCGAAGCGTCCCATGAAATCGTCCAGGAGGCTCTCCCGGATGACCATAAGGGTGCGGATGGCCGGTTTGAACACGACCCGGGTCAGGGCCGGCCACAGCCCGGCGCCTTCGAGTTCCCGGGGGCCCACCTCATCGACGATGAGGAGCGTGGACCGGTCGGCCTGGAGGATGAGCGCGCGGGCGATGTCCAGGGTTGTGGGGACAAAATAGAATTGGCCGATGCGCTCCCAGCCCAGGTCGCCGTTTCTCCTCAGGAACGGCAGCCTGCGCCCTTCCTTCAGGTCCAGGAGGTCGTATTCGATTTCCCCCGGCGAGTTCCTGACCGCGATGCTCAGGAAGCCTCCACAGGCCAGCCCCCGCGCGGCCCAGCGGCCCAGGGACCGCTCGATGAGAGTGGTCTTCCCTCCGTGCACAGGACCGGAGAGGATGATGATCATCGTCGTCCTCCTCCCGCCGGCCGGCTACCGGACCAGGATCTGGGCATTCCCCGTGTTCAATACGACAGGCGGCCCCGAAGGAGCCTGGGCCGAGTAATTGGAAATCTGGACGGTGGCCTCCCCCGGCTCCGCGGCCGTAAAGACGAGCACCGCCAGGGTCGCCGTCCCGGTGAATCCCTTCCCGAGGGAGGGGCCCGAAAAGCCCAGGGTGCAGTTCGAGGTGTCGAGGATCTTCAGAAGCGCCGCCTTCTCTCCGAGTTGACGGGTCAGATCGCCCTCCAGCACGTCCTTGAGCTTGAGAAGTTGCGAGTCGAAAGCGACGGTGAGGGACATGCTGTAGATGGGCCGCTCCGCCGAGACCTCGACGTTGAGCCTGAACTCCCTGCCCCTGGGCACCTCCACTCCGGCCGGGGAAAGATAGACGGCCTCGCCGCCGACGCCCGCCTCGGGACGCTCGGGAACCGGGGCCGGGGGCGCCTCCGCTCCGGCCTGGAGCTCCTCCTGGCCTCCCCGCTGCCCGCCGACCGCGCCGGCGAAGCTGTCGGATTCGACCCAGAGCGGCTTGGAATCCTCGTCGGTCACGGGCACGGGACGGACGATGTACGGCGTGATGGTCAGGATGACGTCGCTCTGTTCGACCTGCTTCTGGGTCCGGGAAAAGAGCTGGCCCAAAAGAGGGATGTCCTTGAGCCCGACGATGCCGGTGAGAGACGTCCTCTCCTCGTCCCGGAGAAGCCCGGCCAGCATGTTGGTTTCGCCGTCCCTCAGCCGGATCGTGTTCTTGATCTCGCGGGTGGCGATGATCGGGATGTCGGCGACCCCGGTGCCCGAAATCGCCGAGATCTTGATTTCGGCCTCCAGCGTCACCTCGTTCTCGATGTGGATCCGGGGCTTGACCGTGAGCTCGACGCCGACGTCCTGGAACGTGAAGTTCACGATCGGCTGGACGGCGGAGCTGCCCGTGATGATCGGCGAGAATTGCGAATTGATGATCGGGACCTTCTGGCCGACCAGGTAATGGATTTCCTTCCCGTCGACGCCCCGGATGCGGGGCTGGGCGATGTACTTCGTGTCGTTGTCGCTTTCGAGGAACTCGAGGGCGGCGTCGGGAAGAGCGAGCTGGTAGTTGGCCAGGTCCCCGAGCTTGTTGCCCAGGCCCTTCAGCGGAATCCAGCCCTCCGCGCTGCCGCCGTTGTCGAGCGGCCGGAACCTGATCCCGATGAGATTGTTCGAAAGGTCGAGGCCCAGCTGCCGGAGCCGCGTCCGGGAGACCTCCATGATCTCGATGTCCAGGGCCACCTCGGCCTGGGCCTTATCCCATCGCCGGAGGAGCCTTCCGGCCAGGTTCAGGACCTGGGGGGTGTCGCGAATCGTGATCGAGTTCATGGTCTTGTCGACCTGGATGACCGGCAGTTTGGTCGGGGTCCTGATGAGCTGGACCAGGATGCCCTGCACATCCTGGGCGTTGATGTTGGACAGGTAGAAGGTCTTGATGGCCACGAGCTCGTACTGGAGCCTCTTCTGATAGTTGTCGGGGGCGATGAGGACCGTCCTGTCGTCGATGATCCGGAAGAAATTCCGGCTGGCCACGCAGAGGAAGCCGACGGCCTGCTCGAGGTCCTTTCCCGAGAGGTCGATGGCCAGGCTCGTGTCGCGGAACGTGTCGTCGTAGATGAAGGTGATGCCGAACATCCGGCTCAGCGTGTCGAAGATCGACCGCACCGAGACCGGGGTCCGGAAGCTCAGGTTCACCTTCTCAGAGGCATTCTTGAGCCGGATCGGTGAGGTGATCGGCTCCTCGGCGGTCTTTTCGGTCTTGGCCGGGGCCTCGAGGGCCTTCAATTCGTTTTGGATCGTCCGGCTGCGGGGGTTGTAGAAGAGGGCCAGGCCGTATTCGTCTCCAGCCTCCTTGGTCTTCCCCTCCTCCGCCAGCATCCGGGCCCGGCCGAGATGATAGAGGCTGGCGGACGCCTTGGCCCGGGCCAGGGCGATCCTGTACACCTCGTCCTTGGGGTGAGCGACCACCGCCTTCTCGAACGCCTTGACGGCCTCGTCATAGTTCCTGGTCATCTCGGCCCGAATCCCGACCCGGTAGTCCGGGCTGATGGTGGCGCATCCCCACAACGTCAAAACCGCGGTCAGAACAATCAAGGTCTTTTTCATGGCCGGGCTCCTTGTCTGGAAAACGTCTTGCGGAGGCCGTTCGCTCCCTCGACCTCTATGGATTCCTGGGTGATCCGCACGACCCGGTAGCCCGGGCTGATTTCCTCGCCCAGCGTGACGGGCAGCGTCTGGCCACCGACGGTGACCAGGGCCATCATCCGCCCTTCCGAAGCGACGGTGCCCATATACGTGAGCGTCAGGCCGAAGGCGGGGGCCTCTTGGGGCGGCGGGGCGACGACTTTGGGAGCGGGACGGGGCGGAGCCTGAGCCTTCGGGCGGGGAAGCGTTTTCGGTCGGAAGACGTCCCGCAGAGTGGCCGGGACATCCCCCTTGTCCGGGTCCAGGAGGTCCATGCGAACCAGGGGCTCGGCGGGATTCTCGGCCGGAGCGGCCCGGCTCTTGTCCTTGGCCTGGCCGGCCCAGGAACCGGCGGCCCACAGGAGAATGAGGAGAGCCGTTCCCCATCGTCTAGATTTCATAGTACCCCGCCATGGTGATCCTGAGACTCAGCGGACCGGCCGCAGTCCGGACATTCTGGAAGTCGATTTTCTCCACGGCCAGGAATTTCGGAAACCTCTCGACCGTGGACAGGAATTTCTTGAAGGACTCGTAAGATCCCGCGTAGCTGAAATCGACCACGATCCTGCCGTACCGTCCCTTGGCGATGTTATCGTAAGCGTACCCGATCTGCGAAACCCTGGCTCCGGCCTGCTTGAAAATGAGCTGGAGGTCCTGCATCAGCGACGTGACCCCTGTTCTTTCGTCATAGAAGTACGACTCCCTCAGCGAAACGAGGTCCCGCCGGGCCTGCTGCCAGCGGAGCCACTCCGCCTTGGCTTGGGCCAGGGACTCCTCCGCCTTCCGAAGGTCCGTCTCCGCGCTCGCCATCGAGCCGCTCGCCTCCAGCCAGCCGCTCCTCTGCCGGGTGGCCATGATGGACCCCAAGGCGATGACCAGCCCGGCGGCCAGGGCCAAGCGGCCGAGGGTCCGCCTTTCCTTTCCGTTGAGCACGTTAAATATCGCGTTCATAGGTCATGGAGAGTTCCAGCACGATCTGTCCCCCGCCGTTGAGGACCTGGTTGTCGATCCGGATGGATTTGAAATTCCGGGCCGTCAGGTCGTCGATGAGAGCCATGACGTCGTCGAGCCCTCCCGACACCACCCGGATTTTCAGGCCGACGGACTTCCCGTCCGTGGCGCTGGGAGCCAGCGAAGTCAAGTAGCTCGTGTCCGGAAGGGAGGCTTCGAGGAGGGAGAGGAAGCCCGTCCACGAGAACGTCTTCCGGAAAATCACCGCGTTCGCGGCCTCCACCCCGGGCCGGTCGTCTTCTTCGGCCTTGGCTGTCTCCGCCAGCAACCGTGTCCTCTCCCTCTGGATTTCGTTCCGGCGGCGGACCGATTCGGCGACAGGACGCCGGGCCCGGGCTTCCCGGGTCCGATACGTCGCCAGCGCGTATCCCGAAATGCCGGCGGCGGCCGCGAGCACGATGATCAGGACGTTCCTGAGCGCGGCGTAGAGCCGGCGGTTCCTCACAGGACGGCCGGCCAGGTTCAGGTCGAGTCTCGAGACGTGCTTCATCGGATCTGAGCCGCGAGCGGAGCCAGGATGGTTCTTTCGTGGGCCTTCCACCCGTCGGGGGCGGGGAAATCGATCAACTCGACGGGCAGCGCCTGCCGCTCCCGCAGCTTCGCCGGGATCTCGCCCCCCTCGTCCGGGAAGCCCACGCGAAGCCACACTTTCCCGGCCCGCGCGTGTTCCCTGTCCTCGAGGAAATGGACCGTGTTGTCGATTTCCAAGACCGCCTGCCTGATGGTTTCCTCGGACGTCCACGAAGAGGGGCCGCCCGAACCCAGGGCTTTCTGGCGATAGAGCGTCCATTCGGAGTCCGTGACGGCCATGAGGCTCAGGTAATCGCCCGCCATATTCAGCAGGATGCCGTCGGCCGGCTCGGGCGCCCCGGCGACGAGGTTGGCCAGGCTCAGGGAGGGGATGGTCACCCTGCCGACCCTCGTCCCGTCGCCGGCGAAAAGGTCCTCGTACTCCCTGATGACGGATTCCCGGGCCAGGCAGGCCGTGGCCCTGGCCGGGCCGCGGCCGGGAGGGGCCGCATAGTCCAGCTTGAGATCGTCGTGCTGGAGGGGCATCAGCTTACCGATGCGCCAGCGGATGAAGGCCGCCCTTTCCCCGTCGGAGGCGGGAAGTTTGTCGACGGGGAGGATGAACACCCGGACGCAGGGATCGGGGATGATGATGGAGACCGTTCCGCCGCGGAGCCCGAGGATCCTCTTCCCCTCCTCGATGCGGTCCTTGAGCGCCGCCGCGTTCCTCATGTTCGGGCGGTCGAAAGAGGCCGTCCACAGTCCCGGCACGAGCGGCAGGATGAATCGTTCCTGAATCGCCTTTTTCCGCCGCGATATCCGGACCCCGCCAAGGTGGGTCGCGGCCAACTCGAAGACGGCATCGGGCACCGGCGGGTCGATGAACAGGGATTTCAGACTCTCGAGAAAGGGCACCACGCTACTCCACGAAAGTCACTTTGTTCAGGTCTCGGAGGCTCGTGATTCCCTCGAAGACCTTCTCCAGACCGACTTCCCTGAGGAAGATCATGCCCTCCGCCTTGGCCCTCTTCTTGACTTCGGAGAGCGGCTTTTTCTCCAGGATCATCTCGCGGATGGCGTCGGACAGCTCGAGGATCTCGGCGATGGCGGTCCGGCCCTTGTAGCCGGTGAAGTTGCACTCCGCGCATCCCTGCGGTTCAAAGAACGTCCGCTCCAGGTGGGCCGCGGGGTCGAGTCCGGACTCGACGAGCTGGGCCGGCGTGTAGGTGGTGCCGGCCTTGCAGCGGGGACAGAGCACGCGGACCAGGCGCTGGGCCAGAATGCAGTTCAGGGCCGAGATAAAGCTGTACGGGTCGACCTGCATGTGGAGGAAGCGCCCGATGACGTCGAACACGTTGTTGGCGTGGACGGTCGTGAACACCAAGTGCCCCGTCAGGGCCGACTGGATGGCGATTTGGGCGGTCTCGGGGTCGCGGATCTCGCCGACCATGATCTTGTCCGGGTCGTGGCGGAGGATGGACCGCAGTCCGCGGGCGAACGTCAGCCCCTTCCTCTCGTTGACAGGGATTTGGGTGATGCCGTCGATCTGGTACTCGACCGGGTCCTCGATCGTGACGATCTTGTCCTCCGGCGACTTGATCTCGGTCAGGGCGGCGTAGAGGGTCGTCGTCTTGCCGCTGCCTGTGGGCCCGGTGACGAGGACCATGCCGTAGGGCTGGGCGATGTACTTCGTGAACTTCTTGAGGATGACATCAGAGAAGCCAAGGAGGTCGAGGCGCAGGTCCTGGATGGCCTCGGTGATCATCTCCTTGTCGAGGATCCGGATGACGGCGTCCTCGCCGTAGATGCAGGGCATGATGGAGACCCGGAAGTCGATGGTCTTGTCCTTGATCTTGAGCCGGAAGCGGCCGTCCTGAGGCACCCGGCGCTCGGCGATGTCGAGGTCCGACATGACCTTGACCCGGGAGATGATGGGCAACTGGAACCGCTTGTCGATGGGGGCCATGGCCTCGCTCAGGACCCCGTCGATCCGGTACTTGATCTTGACGTCGTCGTCCTTGGACTCGACGTGGATGTCGCTCGCCCGTTTCTGGACCGCGGTGAAAATGATGGTGTTGACGAGCTTGATGATGGAGCCGTCCTGGTCGGCCAGTTTCTCGATGGAGATGACGTCCTCGCCGTCGCCGCCGTCTTTTTCGACGACCTGGGTGATGTACCCTTCCGTCGCGTCCTTGAGCACCTGGGTCGCGGTTTCGCTCTTGCGCAGGGCCTCCAGGATGGCCCGCTTGGAGGCCGCGTAGACCTGGACTTTCTTGCCCAGGAACGACTCGATGGCGTCGATCGCGGCGATGTCGGAGGGGTCCGAAACGGCGATGCTCATGGCCCCGGCCGAATCCTCGAGGGGCACGAAGGCCAGGCGATGGAGGAACTCGGGCGGCAGGGACTGGATCAGAGCCCTGTCGAGGAACTGCGCGCCCAGGTCGATGTACGGAACGTGGTAGCGCTCGGCCAGCTTCCGGGTGGCCGCCTCTTCGTTCCGGAGGTGTTCCGCGTTTTCTTTGCTCATAGGCTCTCGCTCAGGGCCTCAAAAACGTGTCGCCCGTATCACGTTGAAGATGGGCAGGTATACCGACAGAAGCATCCCCGCCACCAACAGCCCCATGAAAATGATGACCACCGGCTCGATCAACGAAACCAGCGTGTCGATTTTAACACGAATCCTCTCGTCGTAAAAGTCGGCCATGTCGGCCAGCATGCCCTGGAGGTTGGCCGACGTTTCGCCGATCCGGACCATGTCCAGGGCGAGAGGCGGGACGGCCTCCGATTTGGCCAGCGAGTCGGACAGGCTGTCGCCGTTCCGGATGGAATCGGGAACGCCTTCCAGGCGCTTCACGAGGTGGGAGTTGGGCACCGCCTGGATGGCCAGCCCGATCGAGGCCAGGAGGGTGATTCCCGCTTCGAGGAGAAGCCCCAGGGTGCGGCTGAAAAGGGACAGGCTGGTTTCGAGCCAGACGGACCCTCCGTAGGGCACCCGGAGCTTGGCCCTGTCGAGGCCCGTCCGGAACCGCGGGCTGCGCTTCAGGCCGGCCGCCGCGAACCCCATTCCGGCGAAAAGGCCGATCACGACGTACCAGTGCTTGTTCAGCCACATCGAGACGGACATGATAAGCCGCGAAATGCCGGGCATCTGGGCTTCGAAGCTGGAATAGAAATCGGCGAACTTGGGCAGGATGAAATTGACCAGCATGCCGATCACGATGAAGGCAAAGACGATCAGGACCGTCGGGTAGGCCAGGGCCGAGCGGATCCTCGTCCTGGTCTGGGACACCGTCTTGGCATACTGGATGTAGCGGCTGATGGCCGCGGGGAGGTTGCCGCTCCTCTCTCCGGCCATGAGGCTGGCGATGTAGACCGTGGAGAACTGCTTCTCATAAGGAAGGAACGCCTCGGACAGGGCTTTCCCGAGCTTCACCTCCCCGGCGACCTTGGTCAGAAGCTCGTGCAGATGGATATTCTTGGCCCGGGCGGAAATCACCTCAAGGCTGCGCAGGATCGGGAAGCCGGACTTGATGAGGGCCACGAGCTCTTGGTTGAACAGGAGGAAATCCTTGTCCTTGATCTTGCGGCCGAAGGAGATCGACTGGACCTGCAGCTGCTTCCAGTCCCGGCGCACGGAGAGGACGAGATAGCCCGCCGCCTCGAAATACCGGCGGCATTCTTCCGCGGACGAAGCGGGCCGTGATTGTGTGACAACACGACCGTCTTCGGCGGCAATCCTGCAGGCAAAATATGGCATATCCTGGAAACGCCCGTCATCGGGGACTTCCTTAATCTAGTCCACTCGAAAGCCGTTTGTCAAACCGCCCGGCCCGCCCGATCGGCAGGGCCGGAGCGAGTGCCCGACCCGAAGGCGCTCCCTGGAATTCGGCCCGCGTCCGGGGAATTCCGCCGGATTGACAAAGGTTCGGGAATCCCTTAGATTAAGAGCGGTGAAAAGAACCGCGGCGGTCGTGTCATTGGGCCTGGCGCCGGTCGCGCTGTGCGCGGCGTTCTGGCTGGCCCTCGGACGGCCGGCCTGGGCGGCCCGGCAGGAAACGCCTCCCCAGGAGATTCAGAAGCCCAAGTACGACTACATGAGCACGTTTCTCTCGAGGAGCACTCAACCCCTCGGCCTCAAGGAAGATCCCGCCCTGAGAAAAATCCTCAACCAGGGTCCGGTGAAATGGGCCCTCCGGGCGGGAACCCGGCAGATTCTGGACTAGGTTTTTTTTTATGCGTCGGATTCAATTTTTTGGATTGTCCGGGCGCGTTCAACAGGGGGGCGGACTCCTATGAAAAAAGCCGCCGTCTACGTTTTCGGACCCCTCCTCGCCCTCCTTGTTCTGGGAACGGTCAACGTCTACCGGAAGGCGACCTGGAAGGAGGTCACGGACGGCGTGACGTGGCGAGAGACCTCCGCCGGGTTGGCGGCCGTCCGGGTGGACCCCGCGAGCGAGGCCTACCTGAGGGCCGGCATCCGCAAGGGCGACGTCCTGTCCGCGATCAACGCGAATCCCGTCCGGACCAGGATCGACGTCCTCAAGGGCCTCCGGGTCGCGGCCGCATCCGATCAGATCCTCAAGTACGAGATCAACCGGGCCGGCCAGCAGATGTATCCGTCGTTTTACCCGCGGAAGAAAGGCCCGGACCCGGTCTATTTCTACCTGGTCCTGGTCGGCCTGACGACCATCGTGATCAGCCTCGTCGTCTTCTTCAATTCCAAGCGGCAGCTGTCCCTGCCGTACGTTTTCTTCTACACCCTGGCCCTGGCCTTCAGCGCCTTCATGATCCTCTCGCCGACGGGGCAGCTGGACGGCCTCGACCTCGCTTTCTATGCCCTCGACAAGCTGGCCTTCCTGGCCTTCCCCGCCCTGCTGCTTCATTTCTTCATGACCTTCCCGCTCCGCAAGCGCGTCCTCAAGAACCGGCCGGCCGTGGTGCCCCTGATCTATGCCCCGGCGGCCCTCCTGCTGCTGGCCCGCATCCGGTTTCACATCCCCCTGCCGGCGCCCCTGAGCGAGGCCTCGGCCATCAGATACCAGAACGTTCTCGAGCGTCTGGAGCTCGTCAATTTCGCCCTGTTCACCCTCGTCACGCTGGCGATCCTTGTCCATAGCACCCGCCTGGCCCCGAACCTCCTGGTCAGGAAGCAGCTCCGCATCATCGTCTACGGGCTGGCCTTCGGCGTCCTGCCTTCGACGGTGTTCTACATCGTGCCGTTCATCACGGGCCGCATCCCCTCGACGGGGGCCGAGCTGACCGTGCTCCTCCAGGCCCTGATCCCCCTGACGTTTTCCTACTCCATCTCCCGCTACAAGCTCGTCAACATCGAGGTCCTGCTCAAGAAGGCCGCGACGCTGACCTTCTCCTTTTTCGTCATCGCCTTCCTGTATTTCATCGTCAGCTCGCAGACGACGTGGTTTTCGGAAAACCGGCTCAACGCGGCCGTCCTCGGCGTCGTGGCCATCATTCTCGGGGCCACGCTGTTCGGCCCGCTCAAGAAGCTGTTCCAATCCCTTCTCGACCGGGCCTTCTACCGGAGAAGCTACGAGTACCGGAAGACCCTCCTGTTCATCAGCCGGGAGCTCAGCCGCGAGCGCAACCTCCAGAACCTGGCCCAGTCGCTGGTCGAGGCCATCGCCAACGCCCTGTCGCTCAAGACCGTGGCCCTCTTCCTGGCGGACGAAAACGATCCTCACAATTACGAGGTCCTCAAGTCCCGGGGCGTGGAGCCGGCTTTCCCCGCCCGGCTCAGGCTCGACGGCGCGCTGGTCGACCAGATCGCCAGGAAGGACCGCTTCTCCAACATCGCCCCGTCATATGACACGGGCCTCAGGACCGCCATGGACTGGTTCTCCCGGCGCGGCCTGCACCATTTCCTCCCCCTCCGCGTTGAGGACAAGGTCGTGGGCTGCCTGGCCATGGGCAAGAAGCCGGACGGGGCGTTCCTGTCGAGCGAAGACTGGGAGCTGATCACCACGATCTCGGGACAGGCGGCGCTGGCCCTGGAAAACGCCTACCTCTACAGCCGCGAGAGCGTCCGGACCATGGAGATGCAGCGGCTCAAGGATTACAGCGAGAACATCATCGAAAGCCTGACCGTCGGCGTGGCCGTGGTGGACGAGGCGGGGCGGGTCATCGGCTGGAATCGCGTCCTGGAGGGTCATCTCGGGATGAGGAAGGAGGCGGCCCTGGGCAAGAGCCTGCCCGAAGTGCTCGGGCCCAGGACGTTCGCCGCCCTGTTTCCGCCCGAGACCCAGCAGGACTTCCGGCTCCTGAGCGAGGTGCCGCTCGACATTTCCGGAACGGGCAAGAAGATCTTCGACATCGCCAGGACCCCCCTGCTGGACAACGCGCTCCGGCCCTATGGAACGATCATCGTGTTCGAGGACGTCACCGAGAAGGTCAACCTGCAGCAACAGCTCCTGACGTCGGAAAAACTGGCCTCGATCGGCCTGCTCTCGGCCGGAGTGGCCCACGAGATCAACACGCCCCTCACCGGGATCTCGAGCTACATCCAGATGCTCCAGAAGAAGCTGACCGACTCGCACTACACCCAGCTCCTGGGAAAGATCGAGGCCCAGACGGACCGCGTGGCCCGGATCATCAAGAACCTGCTGACGTTCGCCCGGAATCCCTCGGACACCTCGTTCCAGCGCGTGGACCTGGGGCAGAGCCTGGAGGAAATCGTCTCCCTGATCGACTACAAGCTCAAGACCATGAACATCCGTCTGGCCCTCGAGCTCGGCCGGGTGCCCCCCGTCTACGCCCAGGGCGAGCGGCTCCAGCAGGTCTTCATCAACATCATCCTCAACGCCATGGACGCCATGCCGGGAGGAGGCGACCTCGGCATCCGCCTCTCCCAGGCCGAGGGGCGGGCCGCGGTCCGGATTTCCGATACGGGCATGGGCATCAAGCCCGAGCACCTGTCCCACATCTTCGACCCCTTCTTCACGACCAAGGGCGTCGGAAAGGGAACCGGCCTGGGGCTGTCCATCAGCTACGCGATCGTCAAGGAACACGAAGGGCACATCCAGGTGGAGAGCGAGGCGGGGAAAGGCTCGACCTTCACGATCACCCTGCCCATGGGGGACGCGGCGCCCGCGGCCCGCAAAAGCACCCTTTTTAGGACATGACCCATGACCAGCAAAGGCATCATCCACATCATCGATGACGAGCCCGTCATTCACGACGTGCTCGGCCAGCTTCTGACCTCGGAGGGGTACGAGGTCGAGTCCTCGTCGTCCGGCGAGGAAGCCCTGGAGAAGCATTCGTCCGAATCCTACGACGTCATCCTGCTCGACGTCCTGATGCCGGGCATGGACGGGATCGAGGTGCTCCGGCGGATCAAGAAGATCGATCCCCTGGCGGCCGTCATCATCATCACGGCCTACGCTTCGGTGGAGTCGGCCATCGACGCCATGAAGATCGGGGCCCTCGACTATATCCAAAAGCCCTTCAAGCACGACAGCCTTCTCCTGACGATCGAAAAGGCGGTCACGCACAAGAGGCTCCAGGAGGAGAACCTCCGCCTCAAGGACGAACTCCGGCAGCGCTTCAGCTTCAGCAACATCATCGGCAAGAGTCCGGTCATGAAGGGCGTCTTCGACTTGGTCCGGGCCGCCGCCCCGACCCGGAGCACGATCCTCATCCAGGGCGAAAGCGGAACCGGCAAGGAGCTGGTGGCCCGGGCCATCCATCTCAATTCCAATCGGGCCGACTTTCCGTTCGTCACCGTCAACAGCGGGTCCCTGCCGCCAGACCTCCTCGAGAGCCACCTCTTCGGCCACGTCAGGGGCGCCTTCACCGGCGCCGTGGCCCTGAAGAAGGGCCTCTTCGAAACGGCCGAAAAGGGCACGATTTTCTTCGACGAGATCTCCTCGGTCAACCTGGAAACCCAGGCCAAGCTCCTGCGCGTCATGCAGGAGAAGGAATTCATGCGGCTCGGCGGGACCGAGGTGATCAAGGTGGACGTGCGGATCATCGCCGCGACGAACACCGACATCGAGGAGATGATCGCGCAGAGGACGTTCCGCAAGGACCTCTACTACCGCCTGAACGTGATCAAAATCGAAATCCCGCCGTTGCGGGCGCGCAAGGAGGACATCCCGCCGCTCGTCAAGCACTTCGCGGACCTCTACGGACGCGAGAACGAAAAGGTCGTCGAAGGCGTCAGCGAGGACGTCTACGAGATCCTCGACGCCTATCACTGGCCGGGCAATGTCCGGGAGTTGGAGAACCTGGTCGAGCGGGCCGTCGTCCTCTCCCGCTCCAGCGTCCTCACCCGATCCTCTCTGCCGCCTTTCCTGCTGGCCGGCGCTTCGGACGGGGACGACCCCCTGATCTCGGTCGTGGAGTCGCTGAACCTGAAGGAAAGGACGCAGACGTTCCAGAAGAAGATCATCCTGGCGGCCCTCAAGAAGACCAAGGGCGTCCAGAAACAGGCGGCCGGGCTGCTGGGGGTGAAGCCCACGACCCTCAACGAAATGATCAAGCGGCTGCAGATCGACCCGGAAGACCTTCCGCTCTGAAGTCCCGGGGCCGGGCCAGGCCTAATAAATACGGCCGGGAACTTCCCTGTCGGGATTGAAGCGGACCCGGTCGACGTGGCCGGGCACCGCCAGGACGGCCTCCTGGACGGCGTCCCGGATGATCACCATCTCCCGTCCCGTCCTGCCGCCGCTCGTCCATTCGACCCAGAGGGGGAACACGAAGCGCCCCTTCTCCTGGGTGACCCTGATCTTCAGCCTGGCGCCCTCCGGCGCGTCCTCCTGCGACCATTCCGTCCGGACCTGGGGCAGCTCGTAGGATGAAAACCAGCCCCGGAAAAAGTCGGCCAGGTCCAGGCCCGAAACCTTTTCCATGGCCTCCACGAAGTCCTGGGTCCGGGCGGCCGAATAGGCATTCCGGGCGAAGAAAGCCTTGAGCCCGGCCAGGAAAACGTCCTTCCCCAGGATGTCCTGGAGCATGAAGAGCGACAGGGCGGCTTTGTCGTAGACGATCGCCTGGTAGGCGTCGAAATCGTAGAAGCTCAGCCGCGACCCCATCGTGATCGGGCCCTTGTAGGATTTCTTCATGGTCCATTTGGCGAACATCTTGAGGATTCCGGCGAAGTCGCGTTCCCCGTAAGCCTCCCGGAGGTAGGACGCGGCCGCGAACTGGGCCAGGCCCTCACTCAGCCATTGGTCCCGGTAGGAGGAGAACGAGACACCCTGTCCCCACCACTGATGAGCGATTTCGTGGGCCAGAAAGTAGTCGTCCCACTGGGACAGGTTGACCGGGGTGTTGAGCTGGGCCCGGCGCCTCCCGGAGTCCCAGGGAACTTGGTTCAGGACGATGAAGGAGGGCGGGCTGTGACCGCCCGACAGGGTCCAGAGCCGCTGGATGATGCCCAGCTTTTCGTACGGAAACGGTCCGAAGCAACGGATATAGAAATCGAGAATGCCCCTGGCCCGCTCGAACAGGCCGGGCGAATCGTTCATGACCTCCGAGGACAGGAAGGTCTGGATGGGCACGGGTTCCTTCCACTCCCGGCGTTTCTCGAATTTCCCGACGATGAACGACAGGTATTTCACCGGTTTCCTGGTCTCGAAGGTGTAGATGGCGCTTCCGGCCTTCTCGATTTCGACGGCGTCGCCCATTTCCTCCCAGCTGGCCTTCTCGACCATCTCGCCGACGGCCACGCACTTGTACTCGGGGGGGACGATAATCCGGAGCCGGGCCTGGAAATAGTCCTCGTCCGGAGGCGACGGATACCAGTAGCCGGCCTGGGTGAAGAAGTAAGTTTCGTAGCGGGGCTGGAAGAGCACGCGTTCCGTGCCCCCGGCCTGGCCGATGGCGTCGGTGGAGGGGATGGGGGGGACCATCCGGCCGCGGTAATAGACCTCGATCGAGGTCTCGGCGTCCGCCGGCGCCGGGTTGATCAGGTACACGTAGAGGAGTTGCCGCAACTTGTCCTGGGTGTAAAACAGTTCCCGCTTCTCGGTGTCCGTGATCTTGAGGATTTCCAGGTCCGGGCTGAACCTGAATTTGAGGCTGTCCAGCCCTTCGACCTTGGCCGCCACCCGGATCCGGGCCTTGGCCGAGAGAAAAGCCTGGGCGGGAGAGTAGCTCAATTCCACCCGGCAGGAATCGACGTCGAATTTTTCCCCAAATCGGATGTAGAAGCGCTTGGCGGCGGGAGCGTCCTCGTCGACCGGGCTGTAGAGGCAGACTACCCTATCCCTGGAACGGTCGAAGAGGTTCACCTCCTCGTCCGAAAACGGAGAGTAGACGTAGGTCAGCTCGCCGGCCTTGCGGCCCTTGAATTCAAAAACGGCCTCTTCGCCCTGGGGCGGAAACGACAGCAGCTCCCCGTCGAGAGAGTTCCGGATGGTGAAGGACCGGGCGTAGTTCCGGGCGAATACGTAGGCCGCCTTGTCTCTTTCGGCCTGGCTGACATCGGTCGCCGCAGGGTCCTTGTCGATCCGGACGCCGTTCGAAAAGAAACTGTTGGAACCTCTGACGTAGACATAATCCAGCCGGTCCTGGAGGAACGGCTTTTTATACAGGAGCTCGAGCTGATGCCGCTCGTTGGCGTTGGACGGCTTAAACTCGACGGTGCCCTTGCCGACGACGATGAGGGCCGTTTCGATGTCGGGCACGTTGTCATAGAACACGGCGGCGTCCTTGAAAGACAGGCGGATGTCCCGGTCCACGATGTCCACGGAACGGGCCCGCTCGGCCCGGCCCGAGGGCATCACGATCTTGTACAGGTTGGCGATATTGCCGGTGACCGTCTTGCCCGCGATTCGCCATCTCCCGTCGCCGCCGTCGAGCGCGAGCTGCCAGCCCTCGATCATGGCCGCGTACGAATTCTGAAAATAGACCTGGAGATAAAGCCGGGCCCGGCCCGGGCCGTCGGAGGCGTTGCCGGACAGGTGCAGCCTGACGGAGTCCATCTTGAGGTCGTCGAAGAACAGGCCGAGGGCGTCCCTCTCGGCGGCCCTGAGACCGGGCGAGAAGAGCTCGAGATACCCGTCGATATCCCGGCTTTCGAGGCGGCTCTGGAGGCCCTTGAAAAAGGTCGCCGGAGTCTGAAGTTCTTCCCGGCCTCCGGGCAGCCCCTGAGCGGAGGCTGCCGCGAACAGGGCCAAGGCCGTTAAGATAAAGAACCTTTTCACGTCTCTTCTATCCATTATACCAGAGCCAGAGCCCGTCCCCGCCATCCCAACCGCGCTCACACCAGGGTCGAGTGCACCTTTCGTGCCACGAGATCAGCCTGTAAGGGGAGGAGCGGACAGGGCGGGTGTAAATTTTATTTACGAAACCGGGCTATTTCTTCAAGGGACGCTTGAGCCTTTCCTCGACGTCCCGGACTTTGCCCCTGATGCGACCGACGGCCCGCTCCCGGTCGTCCACGGTGACGCGCGTTTCGACGCGTTTCGCGTGCCGCCTCATCTCGACGTGGCAGGCCTTGATCAGGTCGAAGACCTCGTCCCACTCCCCCTCGACGATGGTTCCCATGGCCGTCAGCTGATACGTCAGGCCGCTCTTGTCCACGAGGTCGATGACTCCGGCCACGAGGTCGGCCAGTTCCTCGCCCTCGCCGATCGGCACGACGGCGAATTCGGCGATCATGGCGCCCTCCCTTGTTCCCGGTCTAATCCCTGTCCCTCGACTGGGGCCGGGACTTCAGATGCTCTTCCCAGGTGATGAAGCTGTGGAAAAAGACGGCGTCCCCTTCGTCGATGCCGCGCGTGATCTCCGTGATATGGGAGGTTTCCGCGCCGAAGGCCCCTATCGCGTAGATGACGCCTTTCTCGGGTTTGACCGTCGTTCCGCAAGTGTAGATGTCCAGCGCGGCGTAGCCCATCTCCGGCCAGGTGTGGGTGGAGATATGGGATTCCGAGATCACGACGACGCCGCTCACGCCGTGCGGAGGGAACTTGCTGAAGGAAATCGACCAGACGTGGGCGCCGGCGATTTCGGCCGCCTTCACGAGGATCTCCTGCATCTTCTCGACACTGCCGATGATCTTGGGGTCGCATCCCGAGGCCTCGACGATGTAGTGGTGCCCGATCGGCGAATGCTTGATCTTGGCCATGGCGGTCTCCTTCCGCGGACTCCAAAAACCGATTATGGCACATCCGCGCTCCCTGTCAAGAATCGCTTAGACGGAAACGCGCTTTTCGTCCTTGACGACGTTGAGGACGAGGTGGGTAAGGCTGCGGTCCACGCACGGGAGGGCCAGCAGCTTCTTGATGAACCTGTTGAGGTCGCCGCGATCCCGGAAGTGGCCGATGATGAAGGCATCCCAATCCCCCGTCACGTCGTAAACCGCCGTCACCCTGGGGTCCAGGGCGATCTTGCGCTGTGTTTCCAGCAACTTTCCCTTGGAAATGCGCACGGCGATGACGGCCGCCAAGCCGAGGCCGAAGTGCTCGGGGCTGACGACGGGGATATACCCCTTGAGGGCGCCCGCGGCCTCGAGCTTCCTGACCGTGGCGATGACGGCCGTGACCGAAAGCCCGACTTCCTTGGCGATCTCGCGGTAGCTCTTGCGGGCGTTGCCGTTCAGAGCCCTGACGATACGTCTCTCCATTTCATCGATCATGGGCATGTCTCCAGATAGCCCATTTTTTACCATGAATTCAAGTGAATGTAAAGAATGTTTTTTAGGATATTGACAATTGGATTATTATTTTGTATATATGCCAACAAATGTTTTAATTGCGACAGGAGGAACAGACATGCCACCTTCAGCCAAGACCCCCCCCAAGACATTCGGCATGAGGGATGTGAAGGACGTCCTGAGCCTCGTCGGGGACCCGGCCCACAACATCGCTTTCATCCGGTTCATCTTTCCCGACATCCTGGGCCGGCCCATGGATTTCACGATCCCGACGGGCGAGCTCGAGAGAGCTTTCGACGAAGGCAAGGGGTTCGACGGCTCCTCCATCGCCGGCTTCGTCCGGATCGAAGAGAGCGACCTGGTCATCAAGCCCGACCCGACGACGCTCCGCGTCCTCCCGTGGGAGTACCGGGGATTCGAGGAGGGCATCCGCTGGCGGGAGGCCTTCGTGTTCGGGGACATCCTGACCCCCGACGGCCGGGCCTACGAGGGCGACAGCCGCAACGTGCTCAAGCGGACGCTCGACCTGGCCCGGAAGGAAGCCGGCATCGAGGATTTCAAGTGCGGCCCCGAACTGGAGTTCTTCGTCTTCCCCTCCTCCGAAGACCCCGCGCCGACCGACGCCGGGGGATACTTCTTCAGCGGGCGCCACGGCGAGATCCGCAAGGAGATCCAGCTGCTGCTCCAGAGGATGGGTATCGAGACCGAGTACGATCACCACGAGGTCGCCCACGGCCAGCACGAGATCGACCTCCGCTACCTCAACGCCCTGGACATGGCCGACACGGGCATGATCTTCCGCTACATGGTGAAGAAGGTCTGCCGGATGCACGGGTTCTACGCCACCTTCATGCCCAAGCCGATCAACGGCCAGAACGGCAGCGGCATGCACGTCCACCAGTCCCTCTGGCGGGGCGGGAAGAACCTGTTCTTCGACCGCGAGGGCCCCTACTTTCTATCGGAAACGGCCCGGCGGTACATCGCCGGCATCATGGCCCACGCCCGCGACATCTCGGCCGTGCTCAGCCAGTGGATCAATTCCTACAAGAGGCTGATCGAGGGGTACGAGGCCCCGGTGTATATCGCCTGGGGCCAGAAGAACCGCTCGGCCTACATCCGGGTCCCCGAATACCAGCCGGGCAAGGAGGGGGCCACCCGGATCGAGCTCCGGGCCGCCGACCCGGCCTGCAACATCCACCTGGCCTTCTCCGTCATGCTGGCCGCCGGCCTGGACGGTATCAAGCGCAAGGAGAAGCTCGTCGACCCGGTCGAGGAGAACATCTACCACATGAGCGGGACCCGCCAGAAGAAGCTGGATATCCGGGTCCTGCCCCACCACCTGGAGGAGGCGGTCCGTTTCATGGAGAAGAGCGACCTGGTCAGGACGACCCTGGGCGATCACATCTTCGAAAAGCTCGTCGCCAACAAGCGGAAGGAGGTCGAGGACTACGGCCGGAACGTCTCGGCCGAGTTCGACAAGCAGGTCAGCGACTACGAGATCGAGCACTACCTCCCCGTCCTGTAGCGCGTGGCAGCCAGCTTGTCGTTGCGAGAAGCGCCTCTTGGCGCCACACGGCAGCCCGATCTTCTGCGCCCCTAAAACAAGAAGACGGGATCACCACGCCGAGGCGGCTCGTGACGACGCCGAAGATGAGATTGCTGCTTCGGCCCTGGAGCCCTGGCCTCCTCGCAACGACGCTGAAAGCGTGAGGGCGCCCCCGCAAGGGCACGGGGCAATAACGGCACCGTCCTGGGCCTTGTTTGCCGCCGTCATAATTACTATAATGAAGCCGTGGACCGCCCGCCCTTCGCGCGACACCCGTTTTCGGCCGCGGGCCTGACTGCGGGACGCTCCTGCGTCCGGGGCCGCGGGGGCCGGCCGATCCGGCAAAACGGCAGGACCCCGGCATGATTCTCAAGGACGTTCTGACCCTTCTCGACGGCGAAGTCCTGACCACGGGCTGCGGCCTGTCCTTCGAATGCCAGAAGGTCTTCGCCTCCGACCTCATGAGCGACGTCCTGGCCTTCTCCGAGCCCGGCGCGCTCCTCCTGACCAGCCTGGCCAACCCACACACGGTCCGCACGGCCCGTCTGGCCGACGTGGCCGCGGTCGTCTTCGTCCAGGGCAAGAGACCCGGCCAGGAGGTGATCGACCAGGCCAAAGCCATGAACCTGCCCCTGCTCATCACCGGCCTGCCGATGTTCCTGGCCTGTTCCCGGATCTATCTTTTCATGAAGGACGGCGCCGGTGGCCGGTGAGGCCGTCTTCCGGCAGGAATTTGCGGTCAAGGGAGGCGATTTTTCCCATGGCGGCGTCGTCTCCTGCCGCATCAAGGATCTGCTCAAGGAGATCGGGCTGGACGACCGCTCCGTGCGGCGGGCGGCCATCGCCTCCTACGAGGCGGAGATGAACGTGATCATGTACGCGTGGCACGGCCGCGTCAACCTGTCCGTCAGCCCGGAGGAGATCAAGATCGTCGTGGATGACGAGGGCCCCGGGATTCCGGACATCGAGATGGCCATGACCGAGGGGTTCTCGACGGCCACGACCGAAATGCGGGAACTCGGTTTCGGTGCCGGCATGGGACTTCCGAACATGAAGAAGAATTCCGACAGCTTCCGGGTGACGTCCAAAATCGGACGCGGTACCCGTCTCGAGATGCGGATCCGGCGGGCGGGGGGGGCGCCATGACGGACGCGGCCCTTCACCCGATCCGCATCGACTCCGACAAGTGCATCGGTTGCTCGCACTGCATGAGGGCCTGCCCGACCATGGCGGTCCGGGTCCGTAACGGAAAGGCCCGCATTCTCGAGGACCTCTGCATCGACTGCGGGGCCTGTCTGCGGGTTTGCCCCTACGACGCGGTGGAATCCCACACGACGCCTTTCGCCGCCCTGCACGACTTCGAGTACAAGATCGCCATCCCGACCACCGTGCTGTACGGCCAGTTCAACGACTTCGTCACGCCCATCGAGATCCTGGCCGCGCTCCGGCGGGCCGGTTTCGACGAGGTCTACGACCTCAGCGCCATCTGCGAGCTCAACACGGCGGCCACCGAAAAGTATCTCAAGGACCACCCCCGGCCCAGGCCTCTCATCTCGGCGACCTGCCCGGTCGTCGTCCGTCTCATCCAGCGCCGCTATCCCTCGCTCTGCCACCTGATCCTGCCGATCGAGCCGCCGCGGGAGGTGGCGGCCAAGATCCTGCGGACCACCCTGCCCAAGAAGCTCCGGCTGCCGTCCAAGGCGATCGGCCTCATCCACATCACGCCCTGCCCGGCCAAGATGGTGTCCATCAACCAGCCGGCGACGCTCCGGAAATCCTACCTCGACGGGGCCATGTCCATCCGGGACATCTACCCGACCCTGTTCCGGAGCCTCAGCAGGAAAAGACGGGACATCCTCATGCAGCGTCTCTTCCCGGACATCCTCTTCAGCGGGACCGGCATCGGCTGGTCTCTTTCGGGGGGAGAGACCCGCGGTCTCAAGAACCGCCGGACCGTGGCCGTGTCCGGTGTTCGCGACACCATGCGCGTCCTGGACCAGGTGGAAACGGGGCTCCTCAAGGGCGTCGATCTCCTCGAGTGCATGGTCTGTCCGGACGGCTGCGTCGGCGGCCCCCTGGCCGTCGAAAACCGTTTCCTGGCCAAGAGCCGGATTCTCCGGTATGTCGAGGCGGCGGGAGACCGCACCGTGGCCGACCACACGAGCCTGGGCCGGCTCTACAACCGCAACATGCTGGCCTTCGATCACGCGGTCAAGCCGGCCGCCGTGCCCCCCTTGGACGGCGATCCGCAAAAGGCCATCCGGAAGGCCAAGCGCCGGGAAAAGCTCTTTGCCCGGCTGCCCCGCAAGGACTGCGGCGCCTGCGGCGCGCCCGATTGCCGGACGCTGGCCGAGGACATCGTCCGCGGCCTGGCCCGCCTCGCCGACTGCCCCTTTGTCAAGGAGAAAAAAACATGATGAGCCTGGCCGATGTCATCCAGCGCCTCGACCTGAAGGTCTGCGCGGCCGGAGAAGACCTGTCCCGTCCGGTCACCGGCGGCTACGCGGGCGACCTCCTGAGCGATGTGATCGCCCACGGCCGGAAGGACGACCTCTGGGTCACGGTGCAGTCGCACCCGAACATCGTGGCCGTGGCGGTGCTCAAGGAGTTGGCCGGGATCATCCTGGTGAACGGCCGCGAACCGGCCGCCGAGACTGTCGAGCGGGCCGAGAAGGAGCGTCTGCCCATCCTCCTGACCTCCCTCAATGCCTTCGAATGCGTCGGACGGCTCCACGGCCTGGGCATCAAAGGGGGCTGATGGAGCTCCGGCGCTTCAGGTCCGACTGCCACATCCACTCTTGCCTGTCGCCTTGCGGCGAACTGACGATGCCCCCGCGGGCCATCGTCGAGCGGGCCCTGGCCGCGGGGCTCGACATCATCGCGGTTACGGACCACAACGCCACCGAAAACAGCCCGGCGGCCAAGCAGGCGGCGCACGGCTCGGGGCTGGTCGTCCTGGGCGGCGTGGAGGCGACGTCGGAGGAGGAGGTCCACATCCTGGGCCTTTTCGAGCCGGAGACGGACCTCCGCCCGATCCAATCCGTGATCTATGACAACCTTCCCGACATGCCGTCCAAGCGCAAGTTCATCAAGGACCAGGTTATCGTCGACGCCGAGGACGGGGTCACGGGATTCAACGGCCGCTGCCTTTTCGCCGCGACGAGGCTTCCCGTCCATGCCCTGGTCGACCTCGTCCACGAGCACGGCGGGCTGGCCGTGGCCTCCCACGTGGACCGGCAGTCCTTCAGCGTGATCTCGCAGCTCGGCTTCGTCCCGCCCGACCTCGCCCTCGACGCCGTAGAGGTCTCCCCCATGGTGCCGCCGGCCGAAGCTCTGGCGACATTCGGTTCGGCGACCGGTCTGCCCGTCGTCCGCTTCTCGGATGCCCATCGTCCCGAGGAAATCGGGGCCGCCGTGACCGAGTTCATCCTGGCCGCGCCCAGTCTGGCGGAGATCCGGCTGGCCCTGGCGGGCGCCGACGGCCGGAGGGTCGAACTCCCGTGATGGACGACCTGTCGCTTCACGTCCTCGACATCGCCGAGAATTCCGCGGCCGCCGGGGCCTCTCTGATCGAGATTGCGATCGAGGAGGACGAGGGGCGGGACCTCCTGACGCTTCGGCTGGCCGACAACGGCCGGGGGATGTCCCGGTCCGAGCTCCAAAGCGCCCTCGACCCCTTCTACTCGACCAAGGCCAAGAAAACGGGCCTCGGTTTGCCCTTCCTGGCCCAGGCGGCCGAGCAGAGCGGCGGCGGCTTGTCCCTCGAATCCCGCCCGGGACGCGGCACGACGGTCACGGCCCGGTTCGGTTACGGAAATATCGATCGTCCCCCATTGACAAAAATGGCCGAGACGGTCATGATATTGGTCTTTGGCCACCCGGAAATCGGCTTTCGCTACCGCCACCGGCGGAACGGTCGCGATTTCCGGTTCGACAGCCTGCGCTTCGCCGCGCGGGCCGGGGGCATCACGGCCCGCCCGGACCTGATCGCGGCGATTCGGAAGACGCTCGAGACCGGCCTGAAGAGAATCGGCGCCTCTTAGGAGGCGCCCGGAGAATGCGATGCCCCGAAACGAGACGGTTGCCATTCCGAACCCGGCGGACGATCGCCGGAGAACGGGAGTGCCGGGCCTCATGCGCGCGGGACGGACCGAGGGAGGCCATTGACGCCCTATCGCGCCCATCTCCTCGTCTGCGCCGGCACGGGCTGCGTCTCGTGCGGGGGGTTCCAGGTCAAGAAGGCTCTCGAAGCGGAACTCCGCCGCCGGAATCTGCAGAACGAAATCGCCGTCGTCGCCACGGGCTGCAACGGCTTCTGTGAGAAGGGCCCCATCGTCTCCGTCCTGCCGGACGGCATCTTCTACCAGCACGTTTCCGTCGAGGACGTTCCGGACCTTGTCGAGGAGCACCTCATGAAGGGCCGGCCGGTCAGGCGGCTCATGTATACCCCTCCCGAGGACGCGACGCCCGTGCCGAAGATGAAGGACATCGAGTTCTTCCGCCACCAGCGGCTCGTCGTCCTTCGCAACCGGGGCCGGATCGATCCGGAAAAGATCGAGGAATACATCGCCTACGAAGGTTATGAGGCCCTGGCCAAGGCCCTTACGGAGATGACGCCGGAATCGGTCGTCGCCGAGGTCACGGCCGCCGGCCTGCGGGGCCGGGGCGGGGCGGGGTTTCCGACCGGGGTGAAGTGGGAATCCTGCCGCCGGGCTTCCGGCTTCCCCAAGTACCTCGTCTGCAACGGGGACGAAGGCGACCCTGGGGCGTTCATGGACCGGTCGGTCCTCGAAGCCGACCCCCACGCCGTCCTGGAGGGAATGACCATCGGGGCCAGGGCCGTCGGGGCGGAGAAGGGTTTTCTCTACATCCGAAACGAGTATCCCCTGGCCCTGGATCGGGTCGCCGTCGCCGTCAAGCAGGCCCGGGAGTACGGACTCCTCGGCCGGGACATCCTCGGGACGGGGTTCGATTTCGACGTCGAGGTCGTCCGGGGCGCCGGAGCCTTCGTTTCCGGCGAGGAAACGGCCCTGATGGCCTCGATCGAGGGCCGCAGAGCCTATCCCCGTCAGAGGCCGCCGTATCCCGCCCAGCAGGGCCTGTGGGGCAAGCCCACGGTCATCAACAACGTCGAAACCTGGGCCAACGTTCCGGCCATCATCCGGCGCGGCTCCGCCTGGTTTTCGGGCCTGGGAACGGAGAAGAGCAAGGGGACGAAGATCTTTTCGCTCGTCGGCAGGATCAACAACACGGGGCTCGTCGAGGTCCCCATGGGCATTCCGCTGAGGGACGTCATCTACAAGATCGGCGGCGGCATCCCCGGCGGCCGGGAGTTCAAGGCCGTCCAGATCGGCGGCCCCTCGGGAGGCTGCATCCCCAAGGACCTGGTCGACCTGCCCGTCGACTACGAAAGCCTGAAGAACGCCGGAAGCATGATGGGCTCGGGCGGACTGATCGTCATGGACGAGGACACCTGCATGGTGGACATCGCCCTCTACTTTCTCAACTTCACCCAGGAAGAGTCGTGCGGCAAGTGCGCTCCCTGCCGGATCGGGACGCGGCAGATGTCCGAGATCCTGACCCGCATCAAGATGGGCAAGGGGACGGAGGACGACATCACCCGGCTGGAGGACCTGGCCTTGACCGTCAAGCGGGGCTCGCTCTGCGGGCTGGGGCAGACCGCCCCCAACCCCGTCCTGACGACCCTCCGTTACTTCCGGGCCGAGTACGAGGCCCACATCCTCGAGCACCGCTGTCCGGCCCTCGTCTGCAAGGACCTCCTCACCTATGAGATAGACCCAAACCTGTGCGTGGGCTGTCTGCTCTGCAAGAAGAACTGCCCGGCCGGGGCCGTTTCCGGCGAGCTCAAGAAGCCCCACGTCATCGACCAGGGGCTCTGCACCAAGTGCGGGGTCTGCCAGAGCGTCTGTCCGCCCAAGGTGTCGGCAGTCCGCAAATCATCCGGAGGCGCGGAGGCGCGCGCGAGGTCGCGGACGGAGGCCGGGGGCGGGTCGTGAACATCACGATCGACGGCCGACCCATCACCATCGAGGGGAAGCCCACCTTGCTGGCCGCGGCCCGCGCCAACGGCATCGCCATTCCCTCGCTCTGCGACCATCCCGACCTCCGCCCCTTCACGGGATGCCGCCTGTGCCTGGTGGAGATCTCGGGCCGGCGGGACTTCGCCCCGGCCTGCGGGACCTATCCCGAGGAGGGCATGTCCATCCGGACCCACACTCCCGAGCTTGATGCCCTCCGGCGGGGCATTCTCGAGCTCATCCTGATCGAACACCCCCACGCCTGCCTGATCTGCGCCGAGAAGGCGGGGTGCGACGAGTTCAAATCCACCATCCGCAAAGTCGCCGACGTCACCGGATGCGTGCTCTGCCCGAACAACGGCCGCTGCGACCTCCAGAATGTCGTGGAGGCGGTCGGAGTTCCGCGGGTGCCCTACCCGGCCGTCTACCGGAACTTCGACGTCCGGCGGGAAGATCCCTTTTTCGACCGCGACCTGAACCTCTGCATCCTCTGCGGCAAGTGCATCCGCGTCTGCGAGGAGGTCCGCGGCGCCTCGGTGCTCTCCTTCGTCCACCGCGGCCCGAAGACATTCGTCAGCACGGCCTTCGACCGGCCGCTCCTCGAATCCGGCTGCCGGTTCTGCGGAGCCTGCGTCGACGTCTGCCCCACGGGCGCCCTCGTCGAGCGCGTCCAGCGGTCGCAGCCCCGGCCCGAAAAGACGACATCGGTCGTCTGCCCGCTCTGCGGCCAGGGCTGCCGGCTCGACGTCGAGACGCGGGAAGGCCGCGTCCTCTCGACGCCCCCCGACGAGGCCGGGCCCGTGAACCGCGGCCAGGCCTGCGTTCGCGGCCGCTTTCTCGTCAGGAGCATCGTGGATGGGGACAAGAGGCTGCTCAAACCCATGGTCAGGCAAAACGGCGAGCTGGTCCCGGCGGGCTGGGACGAGGCCCTGGCCGCCGCCGCGGCCGGCCTGGCCCGGTTCGGCCCGAACGAAACGGCCCTCGTCTTTTCCCCTCTGGCTTCGCTCGAAGACGCCCACATGTTCTTCAGGTTCGGCCGGGAGGTTTTAAAAACGGACAGGGTCGCCGGAGAGACTTTCCCGTCTGTCTGGAGCGCCTGGGAGGCCTTGGTCGGCGGCCAGGGTTCCTCCGCCCCGCCCGGATACCGGCTGGCCGCAGTCTCCGAGGCCTCGACGGTGCTCACGATCGGCATCGACGCCCCGGTCGACCATCCCATGGCCTGGCTCGGGATCGTCAAATCGCTCGACCGCGGCGGACGCCTGATCGCGGCCGGCTTCGGCCGGGCCGCGGACGTTCCCTCGGCCTCGCTCAGGCTGACCTGCAGGCCGGGCCAGGATCACGTCCTGATGGCCTCGCTGGCGTCCTGTCTGGCCGGGAACCCGGCCCGGAAGGGCGGCGACAAGGGCCGGCGCGCTTGGGACGCGCCGCTCGAAGCCCTGACGAAGCCGGCGCGTCTCGCCGCCGCCGGGATCGACAGGGAGCAGGTCGAGAAGGCGGCCGGGATGCTATCCGGAGACGGTCTCTCGGCCGTGCTGGTTGACGATACCATCGCGGTCGGACCCGATGGCGGCCGGAACCTGGCCTTGGCCCGGAACCTCGCTCTTCTCGCCGGGGCCCGGTTTATCCTGTTGGGCCGGGGGGGCAACGAGCGGGGCATCCACGAACTGGCCCGCCGCGCCTCGGGACCGGCGAGAATCCCGGCCGACGACATCGCGCTCGGCCTCGGGGCGGGAACCGTCAAGGCCCTCGTGCAGGCCGGACCCATGCCCGGCCGCAGAGGACGGAAACCCGAATTCCTCGTTTGCCTCGACACTCATCTAGGCCCTGACGCGGCCGACGCGGATGTCGTTTTCCCGGCCGCGGCTTTCATCGAGACCACGGGCATCTTCGTCAACACGGAAGGGCGGATCCAGTCGTCGCCCGCGGCGGTCGGACTTCCGGGCGAGGCCAGGCCGGATTGGCTGATCGTGAGCCTTCTCGGCCGCAGGATGGGCGCCGAAGGATTCGGCCACGAGGACGCCCGGCCGCTTCGCGACGAGGTGCTCGAGAAGCTCGCTCCGGGCGGCCGGCCCGGCGCGACATCTCTGGCGACCGACGGTTCCGCCTTCGTGTCCGGGGGGGAGCCGGAGATTCCCGGCTTGCTCGCCTGGACCGAGCCCGAGGCCGCAGCCCCGGGGACTCACGGGGTGAGGCTTGCCGTCCGGTGGTCGAACGCGGCGTTCCGGGGGCTGGACGCGGCCCGCGAGATCAAAGGCTTACGCCGGCTCGTCCGGCCCGGGAGCCTGTCTCTCAACCCGGCCGACGCCGCCGCCATCGGGGCCGGGGAGGGGCAGGAGGTCGAGGCCGTGTGCAAGGCCGGGACCTTGACCGGGAACGTCCACATTTCCGAGGTCCTCCCGCCGGGGACGGCCGAGGCTGTGGTCGGCCCGGCCGACCCCGCGGAGCGCGAGTTCCTGGGCCGCCGGGTGGTACACGTCAAGCTGAGGAGAAAGACCTGATGGCCCGCGTCGTCCGCCGAACCCGCCTAGTCCCCAACATTCATCTGCTGGAAGTCCACGCCCCCGAGGTGGCCCGCAGCTGCCGCCCGGGCCAGTTCGTCATCGTCATGCCCGACGCCCGGGGCGAGAGAATACCCCTGACCATCGCGGACTGGGATCCCGGGAAGGGCACCGTGACCGCCGTCGTCATGGTCGTCGGCACCTCCACCCACAAGCTCTCGGTTCTCGACGGCGGCGACGAGATCGCCGTCTTCACGGGGCCTCTCGGCCTGCCGTCCGACATCCGGAACCTCGGCACGGTCCTTTTGGCCGGCGGTTGCTTCGGGATCGCGGCCATCACGCCCATCGCCCGGGCTCTCAAGGAGAAGGGCAACCGGGTCCTGGTCCTGATCGACGCCAAGGCCGACTACCTGCTTTATTGGGAGGACAGGCTGGCCGAGTCGAGCGACGCCGTTTTCGTCTCCTCGAGGGACGCCCGGTTCCCGCCCTCCGAGTACATCCCGGCCAAGGTCAAGGAGATCCTCGAAACCGAGAAAGTCGACCTGATCCATGCGGTGGGCTGCACCTATCTCATGTTCCGCGTCGGGGAGGCCAGCCGGCCTTTCGGCGTCAAAACCATGGTCAGCCTGAACCCGATCATGGTGGACGGCACCGGAATGTGCGGGGCCTGCCGCGTGACCGTGGACGGGAAGACCAAGTTCGCCTGCGTCGACGGACCCGACTTCGACGCCCATCTCGTGGACTGGAAGGAGCTGTTCGCCCGCAGGACGTCCTACATGGACGACGAGGGCCGGTCCCTCTGCCGCTGGGAGGACGAGACCTGCGGCTGACCGCCGACGAGCGCGCGATAAGGAACAATGGACGAGAAGAAAACGATCAGCCCGGAGCTCAAGGCCCGCCTCCAAGCCGAATTCGAAAAGATTTGGAGGAAGGAGCTGCGGAAGTCCGTCCCGGTCAAGGAGCGGATGAAGATCGGCCGGCGTCACATGCCCGAGCGCGAGGCCCGGGAGCGGAACAAGGACTTCCGGGAGGTCAACCTGGGGCTCAGTCCCGAAGAGGCGGTCGAGGAGGCCAGGCGCTGCCTGGACTGCGTCAACCCCCAGTGCGTGACCGGATGCCCGGTCTCCATCGACATCCCGACCTTCATCAAGCTCATCGAGAAGGGCCAATTCCTCGACAGCGTCATGAAGATCAAGGAAACCAACACCCTGCCCGCGATCTGCGGCCGGGTCTGCCCGCAGGAGGCCCAGTGCGAAGCCGCCTGCAACCTCAAGAAGGCGACGGGCGTCAGCGTCGGTATCGGCAACCTCGAGCGGTTCGCTTCCGACTACGAGCGGCTGAACGGCCGGGTCCGCATCCCGGGAATCGGGTCCCCGACCGGCAGAAAGGCGGCGGTTATCGGCGCCGGCCCGGCCGGGCTGACCGTCGCCGCCGACCTGCGAAAGAAGGGCCACGAGGTCACGGTGTTCGAAGCCCTGCACGAGGGCGGCGGCGTCCTCGTCTACGGCATCCCTGAGTTCAGGCTGCCCAAAGCCATCCTGAAGGCCGAAATCGATTTCCTCAAGGAGCTCGGCGTGGAATTCCGGATGAACTTCGTCGTGGGCAAGACGGCCACCCTGGACGACCTGCGCCGGGAAGGCTACGAGGCGTTCTTCATAGGAACGGGCGCCGGGTTGCCGAACTTCATGAAGATCCCGGGCGAAAACCTGGTCGGCGTCTACTCGGCCAACGAATACCTGACCCGCGTCAACCTGATGCGGGCCTACGATTTCCCCCGCTACGACACGCCGGTTTTCCTCGGCAGGAGGGCGGCCGTGATCGGCGGCGGCAACGTGGCCATGGACTCGGTCCGGACGGCCAAGAGGCTCGGCGCCGAGAGGTCCATCATCATCTACCGGCGCTCGAGAGCCGAGATGCCGGCCCGGACCGAAGAGATCAAGCACGCCGAGGAGGAGGGCATCGAGTTCCATTTCCTGACCGTCCCCACGCGCTATATCGGCGACGAGAAGGGCCGGGTGCGAGCCATGGAATGCCTGCGGATGGAACTCGGCGAGCCGGACGCCTCGGGGCGCCGCCGGCCGGTGCCGGTCCCGGGGTCCGAATTCGTAACGGACGTCGACCTGGTCGTGGTGGCCATCGGCCAGAGCCCCAATCCCCTGATCCCGCAGACGACCTCCGGTCTGAAGATCGGGAAGTGGGGGAACATCGAGGTCGACGAGACGACCATGGCCACCTCCCTGCCCGGCGTCTATTCGGGTGGCGACATTGTCAGGGGCGGGGCGACCGTCATCCTGGCCATGGGCGACGGACGGACCGCGGCCGCGGACATGGACCGCTTCCTGAAGGCCGCCCCGGCCGGGCCGAAAAAAAGCTGAAGGGGGTACCCTGCATGACTCGAAGACTCCAGGAATTCTCTGTCCGGGCCGGCCCCGGGGCCGGCTTTTCCGCCTGGGTCGTCGGGCTCCTGGCAACCGTCCTCTGTCTTTCCGGGTGCGGCCCGAAGGCTCCGGCCCGGCCGGCCGAACTGGTCCTCACCAACGGGGCGGTCTACACGATGGACGAGGCCCGGCCCCGGGTCGAGGCGGTGGCGGTCGAGGGCGGCGGCATCGTTTACGCCGGGGACAGCCGCGGGGCGGCCCGCTTCGTGGGCGCCGGAACGCGGACGATCGATCTCGGCGGGAGAATGGTCCTGCCCGGTTTCCAAGACTCGCATATCCACCTCGTGAACGGCGGGATCGAGCTCGGCCAGTGCAACCTGAACGGTCTGGAAACGAAAGAGGCAGTCTTCGCCGCGATAAAAGACTATGCGGCGCGGAATCCCGGCCTGCCCTGGATCGTGGGCGGCGGCTGGGACCTGCCGCTCTTCCCGCAGGCCAACCCTTCGAGGGAAGCCCTCGATGCGATCATCCCGGACAGGCCCGCCTGCCTCGACGCCGCCGACGGCCATTCGGCCTGGGTCAACACGAAGGCTCTGGAGGCGGCCGGGATCACCGCAAACACGCCCGACCCGCCAGGAGGACGGATCGAGCGCGACCCCAGGACAGGAGGGCCGACCGGAACGCTGCGCGAGACGGCCGCAGGGTTGGTCAGAAGGCATGTTCCCGACCTCGGCGCCGCGGACTACGTCCGGGGGCTGAAGGCCGGGCTGGAGATGGCCGCGAGGTTCGGCATCACGTCGATCATAGAGGCCAACGCGGGCCGGAGCGTCATGGACGCCTACGCCGCTCTCGATGGGTCGGGGGAGCTCGGCCTGCGAGTCCTGGCCTCCCTCTCCGCGGACCCGAACAAGGGCACGGCCGAGGTCGAACGACTGGCCGGCCTGCGAAAGGCCTATGAAGGCGCCCACCTCAAAGCCACTGCCGCCAAGATCTTCGTCGACGGCGTCGTCGAGTCCCACACGGCGGCCCTGCTCGAGCCCTATCTCGACCGCGGCGGGGACCGGGGCACGCCGCTCATCGAGCCCGCCACGCTGGATGCGCTGGCCGTCGCTCTCGACGCGGCCGGCTTCCAGATCCACGTCCACGCTATCGGCGACCGGGCCGTCCGCATGACGCTCGACGCCTTCGAGGCCGCGGCCCGGGCCAACGGACCGACCGACTTGCGTCACCACATCGCCCACCTCGAGATGATCGACCCGGCCGACATTCCCCGTTTCAAGGCCCTCGGCGTCACTGCCAATTTCCAGGCCCTCTGGGCCTACCCGGACTCCTACATCACGGACCTCACCGCGCCCATCCTGGGGCCGGAAAGGTCCGGCCGGCTCTATCCGATCGGCAGCGTGGCAAGGACCGGCGCGGTCATCGTCGGAGGAAGCGATTGGTCGGTTTCCTCCGCCAACCCCCTCGACGCGATCCAGGTCGCGGTCACGCGACGGGCGCCGGACAAGCCCGACGGACCCGCCTGGCTGCCCCGGGAGCTGGTCGACCTCCCCGCCATGCTCGCCGCCTACACGAAAAATGGCGCCTGGCTCAGCCACGAGGAAAACCTGCGGGGCACGATCGCGGTCGGCAAGCTCGCCGACCTCGTCGTCCTCGACCGCAACCTCTTCGAGATCCCCGCCTCCGATATCCACAGCACGAAGGTGCTCCTGACGATCTTCGACGGCCGCGAGATCTACCGTGACCCGGCATTCAATTTGGGGACACAATACTAATTTCGGGTCAACGAACGTTTACGCATCGGCCTCTGTTCCAGAGAGGCCCCGCAGAAATAAGTATTGTGTCCCCATTTCTTAGGATGGACGGGGATGGGCCGGGACAGGCCCCTATTTGAGGATCAAACGACGAGCCGCCCCGAGGCCCAACCATTTACTGATGGGCGGCCGTATGTTATAAAGGAGCTTTAGCGGAGCGAGTATTCATGGATATCCTGTCGATCGTCCTCAGCCTTTTCGTGCTCCTCTTCGCCATCACCATCCACGAGGCCTCGCACGGCTGGGCGGCCTTGAAGATGGGCGACCCGACGGCCTACGCTCTGGGCCGAGTGTCACTGAACCCCATCGTCCACATCGACTTGTTCGGCACGATCATCATGCCCGTCCTTCTCGTCCTCATCGGCGCCCCGGCCTTCGGCTGGGCCAAGCCCGTTCCGGTCAATCCGTACAACCTGAGGAACCCCAGGCGGGACAACCTGTGGGTCTCGCTGGCCGGTCCGGCCTCGAACCTGAGCGTGGCCTTGGCCGCGCTCGTCCTGATCCGCATCCTGAGAGCCGTCTTTCCCGGCATCACTCAGTTTCTCCGGGGGTTTCTCATGGCGGGCTACCGCCTGCCGCCGGGTTTCTATCCTCTCGAGGGGCTGAGCCTGGTGCTTTTCTACGCCGTCCTGATCAACGCCTACCTGGCGGTGTTCAACCTCATTCCCGTTCCGCCCCTGGACGGGAGCGGAATCCTGTCGGGCCTGCTGAGCGACCGGGCGGCGGCGGCCTACGACCGGATTAGGCCCTTCGGTTTTCTCATCGTCATCGTGCTCATTTCCTTCGGCTTTCTGAATATCATCATGCAGCCCATCGAGCTGTTCATCAAAGTGTTCGTCTTCTTCTAGCATGCCCGACGCCGTCCTGGAACATCCGCCCGACGAGGAGGCTTCCTCTCCGCCCGGCGAGGTCCGGGACGGCTACCAGGTCCGTCTCGAGATCTTCGAGGGCCCGCTCGACCTCCTGCTGTTCCTGATCCGTAAAAAGAAAATCGACATCCACGACATCCCGATCGCGGCCATCACCCGGGACTATCTCGCCTACCTGGACCGCAAGGACCAGATCAACCTCGACCGCGAGGCCGAGTTCCTGTTCATCGCGGCCCTGCTCATTTACATCAAGTCCCAGATGCTGCTGCCCCGGGAGACGGACCTCGCCGAGCACGAGGACCCCAGGCGCGTCCTTGTCGACCGGCTGGTCGAGTACCAGAAGGTGAAGGCCGCCTGCTCCCTGCTCCGCGAAAAGGAGGAGACGCAGCTCCTCCAGTGGCGGCGGGACTTCCTGCCGCCGCTGCCGAGCGACAGCGACCTCGACCTCGCGGAGGTCAGCCTGTTCGACCTGGCCGAATCCTTCTTCCTGATGATGAAGCGCAAGGCCGCGGACAACGCCCGCGTCATCAGAGGCCGCGACGTCTCGGTCGAGGAGAAAATGAAGGAGCTCGTGGGCCTCCTTCGGGAGCGCCACATGCTGGACTTCCTTGCCTATTTCGAGGGGCAGGATTCCCTCGAGGAGGCCCTGATCGCCTTCTTCTGCGTCCTCGAGCTCGTCAAATCGCGGCAGGCCGTCGCGGTCCAGGACGAGCTCTTCAAAACGATCCGCGTCTGGCTCCGCAGGGACGCGCACCGGGCAGGTTCCCATGAGTAATCCCCTGACTCCCATCCTCGAATCCCTGATCTTTGTCTCCCAGGAGCCGCTGACCCTCGACAAGATCAAGACCGTCCTCGAGGACGTGCCTGCCGAGGACCTCCAGGCCGCCCTGGACGAGCTCGCGGCCGGCTGCGAACCCGAGGAGCGCGGCGTCCGGATCGTGCGCACCGGCGGCGGATTCGTCTTCTCGACCAAGCCGGAGCACGACCGCTGGGTCCGCCGCCTTCTCCAGATCGAGCGCAAGAACAAGCTGTCCACGGCCGCCCTCGAGACGCTCTCGGCGATCGCCTACCACCAGCCCGTGACCCAGTCGGAGATCTCCATGATCCGCGGGGTCGATTCCACCTACACCCTGAAGACCCTCCTGGACAAGAAGCTGATCAAGATCGTGGGCCGGAAGAAGGCGCCGGGAAATCCGCTGGTTTACCGGACTTCGGAGAGGTTCCTTCAGTACTTCGGGCTCAACAGTCTCGACGAACTCCCGACCGAGGCCGAAATCGTCAAGATCCTGCAGGAGGAGAACGGGACGGAATAGCCCCTAAGTGTCGGCTCGGCCTGCACTTAGAGTTGACAAGGCGCGCCTTCTCATATAGTATAAACAGCTATCCTTGGATCACGAGAGTATGGAAATCATCATCGCCGAAGAGTGCGGATTGTGTTACGGCGTCAAGCGCGCCCTGGCCCTGGCCCGCCGGACGCGTCGCACTCGGCAGGGCTTCGTGGCAACCCTCGGCAATCTCATCCACAACCCGAAGGTCATCGCCGACCTCGAGGCCCGGGGCATCGTATCCGTCGCGGAGCCGGAATCGCTCCGGTCCGGCACGGTCGTCATCCGGAGCCACGGCGTGTCGCCGGCGGTTTTCCGCCGTCTCGAGCGCCGCAGGATCGAGATCGTCGATGCGACCTGCCCCATCGTCAGGAAAATCCAGGACCTGGTCGCCTCCCTGGCCCGGGAACGGCTGGAAATCGTCATCGTCGGCGACCGCGAGCATCCCGAGACCCAGGGCCTGGTCGGCCACGCTCACGGCCGCGGGGTCGTGGTCGAGACCGAGGCTCAGGCCGCGGCCCTGCCGGCCCGGAAGGCGCGCGCCGTCCTGGCCCAGTCGACCCAGGACGTCGGGCTCCTGGAACGCGTGGCCGCCGTCCTGATGGAAAAGACCAAGGAACTGCGCGTGTACAACACCATCTGCGATTCGACCCGGACCCGCCGGCGGGCCACCTCCGAGCTGGCCGCCCGCGTCGACACGCTCTTCATCGTGGGCGGGCGCCAGAGCTCCAATACCGCCAAGCTGTTCGAGATCTCCAGGCGGATACTGCCGAGGACGTATTTTATCGAGAGCGCCCGCCAGATCACCCCGGCCATGCTCCGCGGCGCGGAGACGATCGGGATCTCGGGAGGCGCCTCGACCCCGCCCGAGGCCATCAAAGAAGCTGTCGAGACCATCCAGCGAAGCTTCGACCGGAATTCAGCGAGGGAGTTTACCTGTCATGACTGACTCAACCAAACAGCCGGACCGCGACGACAAGATGTCGTCCGAAGACTACGAACACCTGCTTGACCGCTACCAATTCAGCACCAAGGAAATCAGCCAGGGGAAGATCGTCAAGGGACGCGTCATCAAGAGAACCCCGACCCATGTCCTGGTGGACATCGGTTTCAAAACCGAAGGCGCCGTTCCCGTGGAGGATTTCAGGGACCCCAAGGCCCTGGCCGAACTCCGGCCCGGCTCGGAGATCGAGGCCGTGCTCGAGAAAACGGACGCCAAGGAAGGCTACCTGATCCTTTCGAAGCGGCGGGCCGAGGCCTATCGGGCCGTGGAGGCCCTGGAAAAGGCCTTCAACCACAACACGTCCGTGAGCGGGACGATCGTCGAGCGGACCAAGGGCGGCTTCAACGTGGACGTGGGCGTATTGGCCTTTCTGCCCGAGTCCCACGCCGACCTCAAGCCCGTCAGAGACGCGGCCTCCCTGATCGGCCAGACCTTCAAGTTCAGGGTCATGAAGTTCGACCGCAAGAGCGAAAACGCGGTCGTCTCCCGCAAGCTCCTTCTCCAGGACGAGCGGGAAAAGAAGAAGCGCCGGGTCTTCAGCCATCTGGCCAAAGGCCAGCAGATCAAAGGGCACGTCAAGTCGCTGACGAATTTCGGAGCCTTCGTCGACCTCGGCGGCATCGAGGGCCTGCTCCACGTCTCGGACATGTCCTGGGGGAAGGTCGGCCATCCCTCCGACGTGCTGAGCGTCGGCGACGAGGTGGAGGTCGTCGTTCTCGACTTCAGCGAAAAGGACGAGAAAATCTCCCTCGGCCTCAAGCAGCTGACGCCCGACCCCTGGGCCAACATCGCCGAGAAGTACCAGGCGGGCCAGAAAGTCACGGGCAAGGTTTCCAGCCTCACGGATTTCGGCGCCTTCGTCGAGCTCGAAAAGGGCGTCGAAGGGCTCATCCACATCTCCGACCTGACCTGGTCGCGCAAGCTCATCCATCCCAAGAAAATCCTGGCCCCCGGCCAGGAGGTGGTGGTGTCCATCCTCGACGTCAACCCTCAGACCAAGAGGATCTCCCTCGGCCTCAAGCAGGCCTCCCCGCATCCCCTCGAGGTCTTCAAGCAGAAGCACGGGGTCGGCTCGCGCATCACCGGCACCGTCACCAGCCTCACGGATTTCGGGGCCTTCGTCGAGGTCGAGAAGGGCATCGAGGGTCTCGTCCACATCTCCGACATCAGCTGGGAAAAGACCAAGCACCCGTCCGAAAAGCTCCAGGCCGGCCAGACGGTAGAGGTCATCATCCTCAACATCGACGTGGACAAGCAGAAGGTTTCGCTCGGTATCAAGCAGCTCGAGGGGGACATCTGGGAGGATTTCTTCAACCGGCAGAGCGTCGGCGACATCGTCAAGGTCAAGATCGTCCGGATCACGGACTTCGGCGTGTTCGTCGAGATCGTGCCCGGCATCGAGGGGGTGGTGTTCACCTCCGAGCTCGACGAGAAGAAGATCGAAAAGCCCTCCGACGCGTTTCACGTCGGCGACGAACGCAACGCCAAGATCATCCGGCTCAACCCCAAGGCCAAGAAGATCTCGCTGAGTTTCCGCCAGGCCCAGTTCGACATCCAGAAGCAGGAGTTCCAGAGGTACATGGAGTCGCAGGACAACCGGATGACCCTGGGCGATCTCATGAAAGACCAGTTGAGACAATTCAGCACTCCTAAAAAAGGAACCAAAAAGAAGGAGGACTCCCATGATCAAGGCTGATCTGATCAGCAGAATCTCTCAGGAACTCAACATCCCGAAGCAGGAGGCCGAGGAGGGCGTCAACCTCTTTTTCGAAACGATCCGCGAGGCCATCCTCAAGGGGGAGGAGATCGAGATTCGGGGATTCGGGAGTTTCCGCTTCCGCAGCCGGACGTCGCGTTCCGGGCGCAACCCTCGGACGGGCGAGCCCGTCGAGGTCCCGCCCAAGAAAGTCTTGTATTTCAAGCCGAGCAAGCTCCTCAAGGAGATGATCAACCGCTGATGCGCTACATTTCCGCTCCGTGGCGGGCGAACTACGTGCGGTCGAGCCGGACCGGCGGGCCCTGCGCGTTCTGCGCCGCCCTGAAGAGCAGGGACGACCGGGAAGCTTCGGTGCTGTTCCGGGGACGCCGGACGTTCATCCTGCTGAACAAGTTCCCTTATACGCCGGGCCACATGATGATCGCTCCGCGCCGGCACAGCGGGGACTTCGCCGCGGCCCGACCCCAGGAGGCCGCCGAACTCGTCGAACTCCTGCGTCTGGCCGTCAAGGTCCTGCAGGCTGCCTACGCGCCGCAGGGTTTCAACACCGGCATGAACCTGGGGCTCAGCGCGGGAGCGGGCATCGCCGATCATTATCACATGCACGTCGTTCCCCGCTGGACCGGCGATTCGAACTTCATGCCCCTGGTCGGCGGGACCCGGGTCTTCATCGAGGACCTGGGAACGACCTACGAGCGGCTGCGCCCGCTTTTCGACGAGGCGAAGAGGCGGCTGGAGCGGACCCGCCAGTGAACCGCGGCCTCCCGCAACTGAATTCGAGGTGTATCCATGCTTAAGACGATGCGAAAAAACGTCAAGTCGCTGAAACCGGTCCTCTGGATCGTCGTGGCCACGTTTCTGATCTCCATTTGGGCGATCTGGGGCGGCGCCGGACGCCTGGGGGAAGGGATGGCGTCCAATACCCTGGCCTCCGTGGGCGGTTCGAAGATCACGTCCGACGAGTATTTCCAGGGCCTGCGCTCCAGGATCGAGTCCGTGAAGAAACAGTTCAGCGGCCTGACGAGCGCCCTCATCCAGCAGCTCAACATCCCGCAGCAGACCCTCGGCCAACTCATCCAGCAGAAACTTCTCCTCCAGGCCGCCTCCGACATGGGGCTGCGAGCCACGGACCTGGAAGTCCGCGACCGGATCGTCTCCTACCCGGTGTTTCAAAGGGACGGCCAGTTCGTCGGCTTCGACGACTACAAGCGCATTTTGGAGTACAACCACATTCCCCTCAAGGACTTCGAGGACGGACTCAAGCAGGACGTCATCCTCAGCAAGGTCGTCAGCCTGCTGACGGCCGGAGTCTTCGTGACGGATGACGAGGCCTGGCGGAATTACCGGAAACAGAACGAATCGGCCAAGGTCGAATACCTCGTGGCCGAAACCGCCAAGGTCGAAATCGCGGAGAAGCCGACGGCAGCCCAGGTCGAGGACGCGTTCGCCAAGAACGCCCCGGACTACAGGATCCCCGAGAAGCGCTCGGGGGAATACGTCTTCCTGCGGACGGAGGACGCCAAGAAAGAAATCACGGTCCAGGAATCGGACATCGAAAAATACTACCGGGACAACCAGAGCCAGTTCATGGAACCCGAGAAGGTCAAGGTCAGCCGGATCTGGCTGCCCTACACCCAGGCCGACAAGGATGCCGTCCTGGCCGAGGCCCGGGCCGTTCTGGAAAGGGCCCGCGGCGGGGCCGACTTCGCGGAGCTGGCCAAAACCACATCCAAGGACGACAAGGCGGCGGCCGGCGGCGACTGGGGCTATTACGAATGGAAGACCCTTTCGGCCGGGGAAACCGAGGCCGTGGCGGGCCTGGCCCAGGGGCAGGTCTCCGACGTCATCGAAACCGAGGCCGGAGCGGCCATCCTGAAGGTGACCGAAAAGACCCCGGCCGTCACCAAGGCCCTGGCCGAAGTCAGCGCCACGATCAAAGGCATCCTCGAGGACGAGAAGGCCCGCGACTTGGTGACCCGGAGAATCCAGGGAATTCAGAAACAGGCCCGGAGGGACAAGAGCCTCGACCTGGCCGCTCAGAAGGACGGCATGAAGGCCGCATCGACCGGCCTTCTCAAAAAAAGCCAGGCCCTCGGCGATTTCGACACGTCGGGGTCCATCAGCGACGCCCTCTTCGGCCTCCAAGACGCCGAGATCTCGGACCCCGTGTTCACGTATTCGGGCGTCGGGCTGGCCCAGCTCCAGACGGTCGAGCCGGAGCGTCCGGCGACACTCGACGAGGTCCGCGACCAGGTCGAAAGCGACCTCGTCGCGGACATGAAGAAGGAGCGGGCCCGGGCAAAGCTCGAGGCCGCCGCGGCCGCCATCAAGAACGACTGGAACGCCGAGGCCTCGAAATACCGGCTCGAATACAAGACCGTCGAGGGACACAAGCGTGAGCAATACCTGGGCCTGGTCGGAGAGAGCCCCGAGGTCGACGATCTCATCTTCTCCCTCCCCTTGAATAAGGTCAGCGCCCCGGTGGCCGTGAGCGACGGCTACGCGGTCTTCCGGGTTCTCGAGCGGACGGAGGTCACCCGCGAGGATTTCGACAAGGTCAAGGACACGGAGAAGGAAACCCTGCTCGAGCAGAAGAGAAACGAATTCCTGCAATCCTACCTGGCCAGGGTCCGCGAGGACAAAAAGGTCAGGATCAACTACGAGCTCTTTCAACGCCTGACCACCGACGTCCTGTCGCGGTACGGCGGAGAGGAATAACACTCCCCGGCCCGGCCGGGATGCGGCATCGCCTCTTGGAAAGGAGACGCAGCAGTGGAGTCGTCTAAAAAGACCCTTCCTCCGGAAGCCTACCAGGTCCTGCCGCCAGGGCAGGTCTACCAGCCCTACGTCCCCGCCGAGGCGGACGTCCCCGAGATCACGCCCCGGTCCGTGCCCTGGGGCCTGTTCATGTCCCTGTTCTTCACCTTCTCGATCGCCTACCTGGGGCTCAAGGTCGGGACCGTTCCCGAGGCGGCCATCCCCATCGCCATCCTGGCCGTGGGCATCGGCTACACCTACGGGCGCAAGAGCTCCATCCTCGAGAACGTCATCATCCAATCCATCGGCTCGGCCTCGGGCGCCCTGGTGGCCGGAGCCATCTTCACCATCCCCGCGCTCTACATCCTCGGCCTGCCCACCGACATCGTCAAGATCTTCCTCTCCACGTTCCTGGGAGGCTGCCTGGGCATCTTCTTCCTGATCCCTCTGCGCCGGTTTTTCTGCCAGGACCAGCACGGCATCCTGCCGTTCCCCGAGGCCACGGCGACGACGGAGATCCTGGTCACGGGCGAGTCCGGGGGCAGCCAGGCCCTGGCCCTGATCATGGGGATCGCGGTCAGCGGCGCGTACGAGTTCCTGGCCACGGGGGCCCGGCTCTGGAACGAGCTGATCACCTTCCGCTTCATCCCCTTCATGGACCGGCTGGCCGTCAAGTCCAAGATGGTCCTCAAGATCGACGCCCTCTCGGCTTTCCTCGGACTGGGCTACGTCATCGGGCTGCGCTACAACGCGATCATCGTGGCCGGCGGGCTGCTGACCCATATCGCCTTCGTCCCGGCCTTCTGGTTCCTGGGCCGGCACGTGCCCGGAGCCCTCTATCCCGGCACCGTGCCAATCGCCTCGATGACCGAGGGCCAGATCTTCAGTACCTACGTCCGCAACATCGGGATCGGGGCCATTTTCATGGCCGGCGTCCTGGGCATCATCAAGTCCATGCCGGTCATGGTCAAGTCCCTGTCGGTGGGCTTCCGGGAGATCTTCAAGGGCCGGAAGAAAGCCGCTCCGCAGGTCGTCCGGACCGGCCGCGACCTCAAGATGTCGACGATCATCGTCGGGCTGCTGGCCACCTCGGCCGGGCTCTTCCTGTACTTCTGGTGGATCTCGAACGTCAAGCTGGCCATCATCGGGGTCCTGGTCTGCGTCATCCTGTCCTTCCTGTTCACGACGGTTGCCGCCTATGCCATCGCCATCGTCGGGACCAACCCCGTGTCGGGCATGACGCTGATCACCATCATCCTTTCGAGCGTCATCCTGCTCGGCGCCGGGCTGTCGGGGCGGGAAGGGATGGTCGTGGCCCTTCTCATCGGCGCGGTCGTCTGCACCGCTCTCTCGCTGTCCGGCAGCTTCATCACCGACCTCAAGATCGGATACTGGCTCGGCGCTACCCCGCGGAACCAGGAGCGTTTCAAGTTCACCGGCGTCCTGGTCGCCTCGCTCGTCGTCGGGGTGGCCATCTACATCCTCGACAAGGCCTTTTCCTTCCAGAGCGGGACGCTGGCCGCCCCCCAGGCCAACGTCATGGCCACGGTCATCAAGTCGATGATGTCGCGGGAGCCGGTCACCTGGCTTCTGTACGGGATCGGGGCCGCGGTGGCTCTCGGGGCCGAGCTGGCCGCCATCCCGGCTCTGGCCTTCGCCCTGGGCATGTACTTGCCTCTGGAACTCACGACGCCGCTGCTGCTGGGCGGGTTCCTGTCACACCTGGTCAGGAAGTCCAGCAAGGACAAGGCGACGGCCGAGAGGCGCCACAATCGCGGCACCCTGGTGTCGTCGGGATTCATCGCCGGCGGCGCGCTGATGGGGATCATCCTGGCGGTGCTCAAGCTGGCCAAGGTCGATCACGCCATCAGCGTGGGGATTCCCATGTTCCTGGAGAACGGCCGCTGGGTGGACGGAGCCCCGGCCGCCTGGTTCGCGAAGTACGGCGAGGTCTTCAGCCTCGTCGCGTTCGTCCTGCTCATCGGGTTTGTCTACTGGGACGCCCGCCGGGCGAAGCCCTGAAACGAGGAGAAGGGAGGTCAGTCATGAAACCAAACAGGCTCTACTCGGCGGCCGACCGGGCCGTCAACCAGGCCCTCAGGCTCAAGGCCGGCGAGAGGTTCCTCCTGGTCACGGATAGGCAGAAAATGGAGATCGCCGAAGCCTTGGCCTTTTACGCCAAGGCGGCGGGGGCGGAGACGACGACCTATCTCATGACGGAGACGCTGAGGCCCATCACCGGGCCGACCCGGCAGTTCAAGGAGCTCATCCGCACGGCCTCGGTCACGGTCTACATGCTCGAGGGGCGGTTCGCGGAAAAGCCTTTCCGCGGCTTCATGGTCTCCGAGGGGGCCAAGCACGGCCGGATCTGCATGATGCCCGGTCTGACCCGGGACATGATGGAGCGCCTCGTCAATATCGACTTCGCCGAGATGGACGCGTTCACGAAGAAGGTCATCCGAGCCATGAAGGACGCCGACGACGTCGAGATCGAAAACCCCGAGGGCACCCGTATCGCATTCAGCGTCAAAGGCCGGGAGTGGGATAACGACAACGGCAACATCAGCCGGAAGGGAAGGCACGGAAACCTGCCGGCCGGGGAATGCTACACCGCGCCGGTCGAAGAAACGTTCACGGGCACCATCGTCATCGGCCTCATCGACGACAAGCTCGGCCACGGCGTGATGACCTTCAAGCGAGGCAAACTCGTTGACTTCAAGGGCAAGGGCGTGGCCGAGGTCATCAAGACGGTCGGCTCCGACCCCACGGCCAGGATCATCGGCGAGTTCGGGATCGGCACGAACAGGGGCGCCCGGATCTCGGCCAACATGCTCGAGGCCGAGAAGGCCTTCGGGACGGTCCACTTCGCCATCGGCGACTCCTACGGCATCGGCCGGAACAAGAGCCAGTACCACTTCGACGCCCTCGTCGACAAGGTGACCATCAAGGCTAAGGGAAAGTACGTCGCGCGGAACGGCAAATTCCTCATCTGAGGCCCGGAAAATGGGGACACAATACTTATTTCCGGCGTGTCCCCCCCGGCGGAACGAGGCTTGTGGGGCATTCGCCGCCCGTTGGATAGGCCGCGCCCCTGATGCGCACCGCAGCCCTCCGGCTCCGGATGAACGCGACCCCAGCGAGGTCCGGGGAGGGAAATAGGTATTGTGTCCCCAATTAAGAAGTACGATTTCGACAGGGTGATCGACCGGACGGCGTCCGAGTCGCTGAAGTGGGTCTATCCTCGCAAGGTCCTGAAGATCGAGGACGCCATCCCGCTGTGGGTGGCCGACATGGACTTCGAGGCCCCCCCGGCCGTCGTCGAGGCCCTGACCCGGCGGGCGGCCCACGGAATCTACGGCTATCCGCTCGTCCCCCCGTCCTTCTGGAAGGCCCTGGCCGGCTGGATGAAAACCCGCCACGACTGGGAAGTCCAGAAGTCCTGGCTGGCCATGACCCCCGGCGTCGTGCCGGCTATCAATTATTGCGTCCGGGCCTTCACCCGGCCGGGCGACGGCGTCATCATCCAAACCCCCGTCTACCGTCCGTTCTATTCCGCGATCGAGGCCAACGGGCGGCGTCTCCTCCGGAACCCGCTCCGTTTCGACGGCCGGCGCTTCGCCATGGACATCGACGACCTGGAGCGCCGGGCCGCCGACGGCGCCCGGCTGATCATCCTCTGCAGCCCCCACAACCCTGCGGGCCGGGTCTGGCTGCGGGACGAGCTCGAGGCCCTCGGGCGGGTCGCCGCGGCCCGAGACCTGACGGTCGTCTCCGACGAGATCCACGCCGACCTTGTCTACTCGGGTCACAGGCATATCCCCTTCGCGACGCTCGGGCCCGAACTCGCCGACCGGACGATCACCTGCGTCGCGCCGAGTAAGACCTTCAACATCCCCGGCCTCTCGACGGCGGCCGTAATCGCCTCCAACCCCCGGCTTCTCGAGACCTTCGAGGCGGAGGCGGAGCGCTGCGGGTTTGAGCTCGGCCAGGTCTTCGGGATTGTGGGCTTCGAAGCCGCCTACGCCCACGGCGCCGACTGGCTCGACGAGCTCCTTTCTTATCTCGAGAAGAACATTGCGGTCATGGACGAATTCTTCGGGAAACACCTGCCGGGGATAAAGCTCGTCCGTCCCGACGGCACCGCCCTGGCTCTCCTGGATTGCCGCGGGCTCGGCCTCGACCCGGAAGGGTTGAACGATTTCTTCCTGAAACAGGCTCACGTCTATTTCAACGACGGCCGGATGTTCGGCCGGGAGCTCGAGGGATTCGTCCGGATCAACTTCGGCTGCCCACGCTCGGTGCTGCTCCAGGCGCTGGAGCGGATCGAGCGGGCCGTGTCCGCCCTCGCTCCTTGACAAAGACGCCCCGAAAGCCTATTTTCAAAGCGCATGGGAATCGCGGTTTCGAGGTTTTTCGCCGTGCCGGGTTCCCGCGCCCGTCCTGCACTCCCGGCAGGACCTCCCTGGGGAGGTGCCTCATGGCTTCCAGAATAGCCGCCCGAGTGGTCGCATCGGCCGCGGCCGTCGTCGCCGCGGCCATGGCTTTAGCCCTAATCCCCTCCTGCGACGGGACGAAGGAGGCCGCGCTCACCAGCCGCCGCGGGTCGCCCGTTTTCCCTCGCACAATCCCGATCCCCCGCAGGGACGCCTTCTTCGGCCTCCATTTCGACCTTCACCCCCAGAAAACCGACAGGACCCTCGGGGCCGAGGTCACGGAAGACAACATTCGTGACCTCCTGATCCGGGTCAAGCCCGACTACGTCCAGTACGATTGCAAGGGCCATGCCGGATACGCGGGATATCCGACCGAGGTCGGCTGGCCGAGCCCCGGCATCGTCAAGGACAGCCTGGCCGTCTGGCGCAACGTCACGCGCGACATGGGCGTCGGGCTCTTCATCCATTATTCGGGGGTCTGGGATTCCAAGGCCGTCGAGGAGCACCCCGAGTGGGCCAGGGTCGACGCCCGGGGACGGCGCGACCCGAACGCGACGAGCGTGTTCGGCCTCTACGTGGACAGGCTGCTCATCCCTCAACTCGAGGAAGCGGCCTCGAAATACGCCCTGGACGGGGTCTGGGCGGACGGAGAGTGCTGGGCGGCCCGGCTCGACTACTCACCCCAGGCCCTGGCGGCCTGGAGGAAGGAAACCGGGGCCAGGGTCGCCCCCCGGTCCTCCGCCGACCCGCGTTGGCTCGAGTGGAAAATGTTCCAGCGACGGGCTTTCGAGGCCTACCTGCGGCACTGGGTCGACGCCGTTCACGCCTTCAATCCGGCCCTGCAGCTGACCTCGAACTGGATGTACACGACCTTCGCCCCCAAGCCTGTCGAGGTGAATCTCGATTTCCTCTCCGGCGACTACTCGCCGAGCCTGTCCGTGGACCGGGCCCGGATCGAAGCCCGCTACCTCGCGTCGGCCGGACTGCCTTGGGACCTCATGGCCTGGGGTTTCGACAGGGGAAAAGACCTCGGCTGGAGCCTCAAGACCTCCGATCACCTGGAGCAGGAGGCCGGCGTCGTTCTGATGCAAGGCGGCGGGTTCCAGATTTATAACCAGCCGACCCGGTCGGGACACATCGTCGAATCCATCATCCGGCAGGAGGAAAAGGTGGCCGCCTTCTGCCGAGCCCGCCAGGAGGAGAGCCATGGGAGCACGACGGTCCCCCAGGTGGCCGTCCTTCTTTCCAGCGAAAGCTACTGGGACGCGTCGGACAACGTCTTTGCCCCGGCCGACGGCGTTTACGAGGGGCTCGAGGGCGCCCTGCAAGCCCTGCTCGACCTCCGTTATTCGGTCGACGTCCTGGCCGAACACCAGCTCCTGCCCCGGCTTGCCGAGTTCCCCCTGGTCGTGGTTCCCGATTCCCAGAAGATCAGCGAGGACTTCCGGAAGGCGCTCACCGGCTACGTCGAAAAAGGCGGGAACCTTCTCCTGCTCGGGGAAAGGTGCGCCAGGCTGTTCGAACCGATCCTGGGAGCGGCCCTGGAAGGGCCCCCGGAAAAGATGACCACAGAATTGTGCTCGACCGAAGGCACGACGAACGCCGACGGCATCTGGCAACGCGTCACGACCGTGTCGGCCCGGGCCGTGGGCTTCCGCTGCGCCACCCGGGACACTGACGGCGTGCGCGAGATCGCGGCCACGCTCAACGGCAGCGGGCGGGGCCGGGTGGCCGCCGTTTACGGCCCTGCGGCCTCGCTCTATTTCCGGACCCACCATCCCTGGCTCGCCCAGTTCATCGGGACCATCACGTCGGCGCTGTTCCCCGAGCCGACCGTCCAAGTCGACGGAACGTTCCCTCTCGACGTCGCCCTTCGCCGGACGAAGGATGGACGGCTGAGCGTCCATCTCCTCAACACGGGGAACCGCCCGCTTCCGGACCGCTACAGTTTCGTTGATACGATCCCGCCTCTCCACGACATTCGGCTGATCGTTCTCACGCCCGACAAACCCCATTCCGTGGCCTGGGTCCCCGACGGGGGGCGCCTGCGATGGAAATGGCGGGAAGGCGTCCTCTCCGTGACCATCCCCACGCTCCACATTCACGGGATCGTGGTCGTCAACTGACCCGGCCCGGGGATTCCACGCAACCGAGGCTTTCATCCGGGGATTTTCCGCGCCGGATTTCAGGCCGCGGCCGAAGGCTCGGCCGGCGGGCCCGGCCAGCGCTTAAGCCTTGCATTCGGGCCGGCCTTGAATAGAATGGGGGAAAGCCGAGGAGGTGTTTTCTTGTCGATCAAGGCCAAGCTGACGACGTTCGATACCACGATGATCGTGGTCAGCCTGATCATCGGCATCGGCATCTTCCGCACACCGGCCATGGTGGCCTCGGCGGCCCGGACCCCGGGACTCTTCTACGCGGCCTGGTTCCTGGGCGGGCTCGCGGCCTTCCTGGGCGCCCTGACTTTCGCCGAAATCGGAGGCCGGTTCGCCAAACCGGGCTCGTTCTACAAGGTCGTTGCCGAGAACTACAATTCCTCGATCGCCTTCATGCTGAACTGGGCCAACGTCATCGTCCTCAACGGCGCGGGGGCCGCCGCGGTCGCCCTCATCGGCGCCGAGTACCTCACGCCGATCGTCTTTCGAGGCGTGGCCCCGTCGAAGCTCCAGGTCCAGCTGACGGCGGTCATCCTGATGTCCATCCTGCTCACCATCAACTACCTGGGCATCAAGACCGGGGCCTGGGCCCAGAACGTCCTCAGCCTTCTCAAGATCGGGATGATCGCCGTCATCGTCGGCGGAGCGTTCCTGTCGGCCAAGGCGCCGGCCACGACCAGCGGCCTGCCGCTTCAGAGGTCCTGGTGGACGGCCCTGGGGATGGCCTTCATTTCGGTCTTCTACGCCTACGGCGGCTACCAGAACACCATCAACTTCGGCGCCGACGTCCGCAACGCGCGGCGGAACGTCCCCCGGGCCATTTTCTTCGGCATCCTTATCGTCCTGGCCTGCTACCTGGCCATCAATTTCGCGTACGTCAAGTCCCTGGGCGTGCCCGGGGTGGCCTCGGCCAAGCTCGTCGCGGCCGAGACGGCCCGGGCGACCTTCGGCGGACTGGGCTGGCTCGTCGTCTCGCTGGCCATCTTCCTCTCGGCCATGGGCTTTCTCAACGTCACTCTGATGCAGATCCCCCGGGCCTACTACGCCATGGCCGAGGACAGGACGCTGCCGGCCTTCTTCATGAAGGTCAACCCCCGCACCCAGACCCAGGAGTTCGGGCTGGCCTTCCTCGGCGGGCTCGTCATCCTGTCTCTGTTTCTCCTCGGAACGTTCGAAAACATCATCAACTATGTCATGTTTCTCGACACCATCACCGTGGCCCTCGTCGCCTCGACGATCTTCGCGCTGCGCCGCCGGGCCCGCCGTTCCGGGGAGGTTTACCCGGGCTACAGGGTACCTCTCTATCCCGTCGTCCCCGCCCTCTTCATCGCCTTCCAGCTGATGGTCTCGCTCAACGTCCTGGTCAATCAGCCTCGCGAAGCCCTCTACAGCGCCCTGTTTTTCGGGGCCGGCTTTCCCGTGTTCCTGATCATGCGGCGGCTCAACCGGAAACGGCGGGCTCCAGAGCCTGACGGTGACCCTCGGGAAAATCACACAGTCTGACGGATAGCTGAGGAGGCCGAAAATGCCGATGACCAGCCGGGAACGCGTTCAGGCGGCTCTCGATCACAGGGAACCCGACGCCGTCCCTGTCGATTTCAACGGCACGGCCGTCACGGGCATGCATGTCGAATGCGTCGCCGCCCTGCGTGACCATTTCGGCCTCGAAAGGCGTCCGGTCAAGGTCCACGAACCCTACCAGATGCTGGGCTGGATCGACGAGGACCTGCGGCGCACCCTCGGGATAGACGTCGAGGGCGTCTGGGGCTTCGAGACGATGTTCGGCTTCAGAAACGAGAACTGGAAGCCCTGGCGGATGGACAACGGCCGGGAAGTCCTCGTCTCGGAACACTTCCGGGTGACGAAGGACGCGAACGGCGACACGCTCATCTATCCGCGGGGCGATGTCTCGGCGCCGCCGTCCGGCCGGCTGCCCAGGGACGGCTTCTTTTTCGATACCATCGTCCGGCAGGGGCCGATCGACGAGGCCCGGCTGGAGCCCGCGGACAACCTCGAGGAGTTCGGCCCGGTCTCGGACGCCGCGCTCGATTATTTCGAGGCGGCGAGCCGCGAGGCGGAGGCCGGGGGATTGGGCGTCATTGCCAATTTCGGGGGCACGGCGCTGGGCGACATCGCCCTCGTCCCGGCGCCTTTTCTCACCCGTCCCAAGGGGATTCGCGACGTCGAAGAGTGGTATGTCTCGACCCTGACCAGGAGGGCCTACGTCCACGCGGTCTTCGAGAAACAGACGGCGATCGCCCTGCAAAACTTGGCCAAGATCCGGGTCAGGGTCGGCGACCGGCCGCAGGCCGTGTTCATCTGCGGCACGGACTTCGGGACGCAGCAGTCCACCTTCTGCTCCCCCGCGACGTTCCGCGGGCTCTACATGCCCTACTACCGGCGGGTCAACGACTGGATCCACGCCCATACTTCCTGGAAGACCTTCAAGCATTCCTGCGGCGCCGTGCGCAGCCTCATACCGGGCTTCATCGAGAGCGGCTTCGATATCCTCAACCCGGTCCAGGTCTCGGCGGCCGGGATGGACCCCGCGGAGCTCAAGGCCGAGTTCGGCCGGGACATTGTCTTCTGGGGCGGCGGCGTGGACACCCAGAAGACCCTGGCCTTCGGGAAACCGGAGGACGTCAGGTCGGAGGTGCTCCGGCGCTGCGAGGTCTTCGGCAGGGGCGGCGGCTTCGTCTTCAACGCCGTCCACAACATCCAGGCCAACGTGCCCGTCGCCAACATCGTCGCGATGTTCGCCGCGCTCCGGAAGTTCAACGGGCGATGAAAAGGACCACGCTGTACGTCCTGGCCGTAACCCTGGTCGCGGCCATCGGCGGATTGATCTTCGGCTTCGACACGGCCGTCGTGGCCGGGGCCACCCGCTATATGAAAGAACAGTTCGCCCTGAATTCGCTCCAGGAAGGGTGGGCGGTGAGCGTCGTCCTCATCGGCTGCATGTTCGGGGCGGGGCTGGCCGGACCGGCAAGCGACAAGGTCGGCCGGAAACGGTTCATGCTGGTCTCGGCCGTCCTGTTCCTCGTTTCGGCGGTCGGCTGCGCCCTTCCCAGGACGATCGCGGAGTTCACGGTCTTCCGCTTCGTGGGCGGCCTCGGGATCGGGTCGGCGGCGGTCCTTTCGCCCCTCTACATCGCCGAGATCGCCCCGGCCAGGATCCGGGGAGCGCTGGTTTCGGTGAACCAGATGGCCGTCGTCACGGGCATCCTGCTGGCCTACTTCGTCAACTGGATCTTCGCCGGGGCCGGGCCGTCGAATTGGCGCTGGATGTACGCCAGCGGAGCCGTCCCATCGATCCTGTTCTTCCTCCTCCTGCTCCGGGTCCCGGAGAGCCCGCGCTGGCTCGTCAAGAGGGGCCGGGAGGCGGAGGCGGGCCGGGTCCTGGCCCGGGCCGATACGGCCGAGGCCGCGGGCCGGGAACTCCGCGACATCAAGGACACCCTGACCCTCGAGAAAGGCTCGTTCGGCGAGCTCTTCCGGCCCGGCTTCCGGCGGCCGCTGCTCATCGCGGTCGTGCTGGCGGTGTTCCAGCAGATCACTGGCATCAACGCCATCCTGTACTACGCGCCCCGGATCTTTGAGGGGGCCGGCTTCGCCCGAATGTCGGCCATCGGCCAGTCGACGATCGTCGGGTTGACGAACATGGCGTTCACGCTCGTGGCCATCTTCCTGGCGGACCGGGTCGGACGGCGCCCGCTTCTTCTGGTCGCCACGGCCGGAATGGGTCTTTCTCTCGTCCTCCTCGGGGCGGCGTTCAGGAGCCCGTTCCTCCCGCCCTCGGCGCTGCTGTTCATCATCCTGGTCTACATCGCCTTCTTCGCGTCGGCCATGGGTCCCCTGGTTTGGGTCATGATGGCGGAAATCTTTCCCATCCGCGTGCGGGGCGCGGCCATGGGGCTGGCGACGCTCGTCCTCTGGCTCGCGGACTTCGCGGTGACGCTCACGTTTCCGGTCATCTCGGACAAACTCAGCAACACGACCGCGTTCTGGCTCTATGCCGCAATGTGCGCCCTGGACCTCGCCTTCATGATCGCGTTTCTTCCGGAAACCAAGGGCCGCTCGCTCGAGGAGATCGAACGGCATTGGTTGAAGACAACCGCCTCCTGATTCGCAGATGTCTTACAGTTCCCCGAGTTGGATGTCCTGTGATATCCGGATTGTGTCCCCGATGAGAAATCAGTCTCCGGCTCCCGTTTTGGAGAGCACCGCGGCCAACTCGGCCACGGCCTGGGCAAGCTCCTCGTGAAGGATGCTCGACAGGGCCGGGGGCAGGGCCTTGACGTCCTTGGCTTTCATCTTTTCCCGCCTGTCGAAGGACCTGGCCACAAGCGGCTTTCCGGAGGCGGCGTCCACGAACTCGAGTCTCATGGCCAGGTGGGCCTCCCAGGCCGCCGCGCCGTCAACCTCCTCGATGATGAGGACGGAGGGACGCAGCCGAATGTCGGCCTCTTCACCCGAGCTCGCCTCGACCACCCGGCTGAACACCCGGGCCTTGAGGAAAAAGTCAATCAGGGCGTTATCGACCAGCCGGCCCGGATTCTCCGCCCAGAACTCGTAAGGGTAGTACTCCAGCTCGAAGGGCGAAACGCGATACAGGATTCGTGTGTCGTCGTAGAGCGGGTCGACTTCGGACGCTTCGAGAGCCAGCCTGCGGTCGATCTCCGGCATGGGGCGGGCCGCCGTCCCCACGATGGACACCTGAAAGTACCTTTTGGCGGGCGCGCTGCCGCAGGCGGCGGCCAGGACCACGCCGATGAGACAAACAGCGGCTTTCTTCATTTTTTCTTTTCCTTTCGCGTCCGAATCAGGACGGTCGGATCCTCGGAGATCTCCCGGGCGAATCGGGACAGCCCGTCCATGGCCTCGTTGAGGCCGGTGAGGGCCTGCTTCAGGTCCTGCTGGTCCGAGCGAACCGCGCCCTCGATCTGCTTCATCGCCGAGGCCGCGGTTTCCAGGACGGCCCGGAAATCCTGGATCACCTGACCCATCTCCTTCTCGGAAAACCGGTCGGCGATGTTGCGGAGGGCGACCTCGGTGTTGTCGGTGAGTTTCCGGGCCATGTCGTCGAGGTTCCGGGTGATCGTCTGGAGATTGGCGGTCACGGCGACGAAGTCGGCCGAGGCCTTCTCGATGTTGGAGATGGTGTTTTCGAGCGCCGTCCTTTTGGAGTCGAGAACCGTCGCGAGAGCCGCCGAGCTCTTGTCGATATTCTGCAGAAAGCTCGCGAACTCAGCCCGATTCTGGTCGGAAAGCAGCGAATTGAAGCGGGTAGCGGCGGTGCTCAGGCTGCTGACGATGTTCCCGGCGATCTCCTCCAGACCCTTGCCGGTCTGGATTTCGCTGCCGGGCGGCAGCCGGGGCGCCGTCGCGGTTCCGCCCCGCAGGTCGACGAATTTCAGGCCCGTGATCCCGGCGTACATGAGGACCGCGGTGGTATCGGTCTTGATGGGGAATCCCTTTTGGATCTTGATGAAGACGAGAACCGAGTCCACACTCTTGGGATTGACCTCCATGCGCAGGACCTTGCCGATGTCCATCCCCTGGTAGGTGACCACCGAATCGACGTCCAGGCCGTAAACGGACGTGTTCCGGAAGTTGACGTAATAGACGTCGCCGGCCTCCCTCAGCTTAGGCACGAGGAAGAAACCCAGGGCGGCCAGAAACAGGACCGTGGCGATGGCCAGGAAAATGCCGAGCCGCGTTTTTTGCTCATGCGTCATCATGATCGACCTTCCTGAGGAAAAATGAGCGGATGAAGGGGTCGGCGGAGGCCAGGACATCCTTGAGCCCGCCACAGAACAACTGCCGGCCCTCGTTCAGGACGAGCACTGTGTCGGCGATCCTCTCGATCGAGCGGAGTTCGTGGGTGACGACCACCAGCGTCATCCGGAACGTCCGGCTCAGACTCTGGAGCAGGTCGTCGAGGTGTCCCGATGTGATGGGGTCGAGCCCGCCCGACGGCTCGTCGCAGAGCACGACCTGGGGGTCAAGGACCAGGGCCCTGGCCAGCCCGCCTCTTTTGCGCATGCCCCCGCTGAGCTCGACCGGGAACTTGGCGGCGCTGTCGATCAGCCCGACCTGGGACAGCCGGTCGTACACGATCTCCCGGATGACCGGCTCCGGCATCTCGGGATGCTGCATGCGGATGGGCAGGGCGACGTTTTCGAAAAGGTTCAGGTTGTTGAGCAGGGCGCTGTCCTGGTAGAGGACGCCGATTTTCTCATAAAGCGACCGGAGCGAATCCTCGGAAAAGTAGTCCACGCGGGCCCCGTCCAGGAGAACCTCCCCCGCGAGCGGGGGCACCAGCCCCGCCAGCGTCTTGAGGAGCGTCGTCTTGCCGCAGCCGCTCTTCCCTACGACGGCGGTGACCTGGGCGGCCGGGATGCCGAATTCGAGATTTCCGAGAACCTCGGTCTTTTCGTAACCGACGGACAGATTGCGGAGGGTGAAGATATCCATGGCTAATAAATGATAAAGGCGAAAATGCAATCAATGCCGATGATCAGCGCGACCGAAAGGACCACGGTCTCCGTCGTCGCCCGGCCGACCTCTCCGGCGCTGCGGCCGACGCTCAGGCCCTTGTAGCCGCTGGCCAGGATCACCACCCATCCAAAAACCAGCGTCTTGGCGAGACCGAGGAGGAAATCCCCGAGTCCGACCGTCGTGAGCATCTCCCTGACGAAGGCGGACGGGAGAATGTTCAAAGAGAACCGGCCCACGAGGACCCCGGCCCCGATGCCGACGGCGTCGGCCATCGCCACCAGGAGGGGCACGGCGAGCGTGATCGCGACCAGCCGCGGAGCCATGAGATACTTTTCCGGGACGACCCCCATTGTTTTCAGGGCGTCGACTTCCTCCAGGACGATCATGGTCGAAAGCTCGGCGGCGACGGCCGCTCCCACCTTGCCCGCGAGGATGATCCCCGTCATGAGCGGAACCAGTTCCCTCAGCATGGACAGCCCGACCAGGTCGGCCACGTAGATCGTCGCCCCGTACAGCTTGAGCTGCTGGGCGGACATCAGGGCGATGGTCACGCCGACGAGGAAGATCAGGACACAGGTGATGGGGAACGACTTGTACCCCATGAAAAAGAGCTGGTTCCAGACCTCGCCGGGATAGACCCCCCGGCGGCCCTTCAGGTAGCCGAACGTGTAGTAGATTTCGTCCCCAAAGAGAACGAGGAAGTTCCGAACCCGGGCGAGCATCCCCAGGAAGCGGTCCGACAGCGAATGGAATACCCGGATGGGGAACCCGAGCGACGGCACTTCGCAGGCCGCCGGCGCCTCCCCGCCGAGGAAAGCCCCCAGGGCGGCCTCGAGGCGGTCTCCGATGTTGGCCACCTCGATCCGCGGGTCGCAACCACGGAGATGGTGCAGGAGGGCCAGGCCCGACGTGTCGAACTCGTCGACCGCCTGGAAATCGACGGTCACAGCTCCTTCGCGAAGGCCGCTCTGGACAGCCCGGAAAGCGCCCGGAACGTCGTGGATGCGAAGCCTCCGCGGCATGGCGATAACGGTCTTGCGATTCTCTTCCATTCCCGCTGGTCCTTGATGGCGTACCGGCACCCATAGATTACCGAAAAACCGGGTTCTTTTCCAGACCCTGCCCGGCAATGACGCCGTTTGTGGCCTCCGGGGCTTCCCCTCCCGGCCTTCTGCTCCGCAGGCGCCGGCGGTTTAGGTAAGGTTCCGACCGCATTGACGCCGGCGGTGCCCGAGCCTATAATATTTGACGGGGGTGTCAGATGAAATACACATATTCCTGCGGAATGGACGATTACCGGATGACCGTCGAGGCCAAAACTGACGACGAAGCCGTCGGAAAACTCCGGGAACTCGGGAAGCAGCACGTCAAGCAGAGCCATGCGAACGCGGCGCCGATGACGGATGCGGAATTCGAGGCCGATATTCGGGCCAAGATGAAAAAGTCCTGACCTCGGACGGCACGCGGGCCCGTTCGGTGCCGCTCCGAAGCGGGCGGGCCGTCATGAGGATTCGGCCGCGATTCCGGGCCTCGCAGGGCGCTTCCTGCCGGAAAACGAATGCCGGGGGCAGGGTGAGGACGCCGATCGCGCTTCTGAACCGTGCCGAGAAATGAGTATTGTGTCCCCAATTTCCGGCCGACCCAAGAAGGAGAAGATGGGGTTGCCGCGTCGGCCCTCGAGAGAGGGCCTCCTTGCATGACAAGAACGGAGGGCCCGTGATACCATGGGGCCCGCATGACAACCCGGGAACGGTTTGACAGCGTCTTGCACTGGCGGAAACCCGACCGAATCCCGAACATGGAATTCGGCTACTGGGACAAGACGATCGCGGTCTGGCACGATCAGGGGCTGCCGCCCCAATGCCGCAGCAACGCGGATGTCGAACGCCGTCTCGGCCTCGAAGGGCTCTCGATTATCCCCAGGCTTCCGGTCGAGCGGGGCCTTTATCCCGCCTTCGAGGAAGAGACTCTCGAGAAGCGGGGCGAGCGGCGCCTCGTCCGCACGAAGGACGGCGCCCTGGCCGAGATGCTCGACTACGATTCGTCCATGCCCCGGTTTATCCGCTTTGCCGTCGAGACCCGCGACGATTGGGATAGGCTCCGCGACGAGCGGCTCGACTTCAGGCGGCCGGACCGGGCCGGCGACGTCGCGGCGGCCGTCGCATCGGCTCACGCGGCGGGCCTGCCCGTCCGCTTCCATTGCGGCTCGCTGTACGGCTGGCTGCGTGACTGGATGGGGCTCGAGAACCTGTCGGTCGCCCTCATGACCGAGCGGGACTGGGTCGAGGAGATGATGGAGCATCTGACCCGGATGGACCTTTATTTCATCGAGGCTTATGTCCCGGAGTCCGGCGTCGACGTCGCCTGGTGGTGGGAGGACATGTGCTATAACCACGGGCCGTTGATATCGCCGAAGCTCTTCGAGATGCTCATGGTCCCGCGCTACAAGAGGGTCACGGACGCCTTGAAGTCGCGGGGCGTCGACGTCAACGTGCTCGACTGCGACGGACGCATCTACGACCTCGTCCCGGGTTGGCTGCGCGGCGGAGTCAATTGCCTGTTTCCTATCGAGGCGGCCCACACCGACCCCTGGAAGCTCCGGGAGGATTACGGCGACGAGGCGCTGCTCCTCGGCGGCGTGAACAAGCTGGCCCTGATCTCCGGCCGCGAGGCCATCGACCGCGAGCTCGAGCGGCTCCATCCGCTCGTCGAACGCGGCGGCTATATCCCGTGCGTCGACCACCGCGTCCCGCCCGACGTCACTTACGAGAATTACCTGTACTATCTCGAAAAGAAAACGGATATCCTCTGACCCGGGGGAAGCTGAGGCCCGCCATTGTCAAAGCCGATCCGAGAAACGAAATCCTCGTCGAGTTGAGCTTGGCGAGATAGCGCGGGACGGCTTCCTGGATGTGTCTGCGGGAGTCGAGAAGCAGCGACGGCCTTGAGGTGTCGAACCCTTTGTGCCGGGGTCGGGGGAATCAACGCCCGGTATTGGCGACAAATCGCGCGTAGCGCCCGGCAACCCGTCCGGTCTCGACGTTGCCTCGATGGACCAGAACCCCGACGCGTTGGGAGATGGACTCTCCCTTCTTCAGGGTGAATGGCCTGCCGCTCAGTTCGTCGGGGCGGCGGGGTCCGAAGGTCCCGTATTCGCGGGTCAGCCAGCGGTGGGCCCGGCCGTCGGGCCATTGGAACATCGCCACCCCTTCCGTGGCGCCGTCGACCGTGTTCGAGTAATCGATCCAGAGCGCCGGTTGCATGGTGGTTGCCTTCTCCCCCGTCCGCCCGTCGTCGGCCGTGATGGTCCCACCGTTCTCGCCGCTGAAGGCCGCCTCGAGCCGCAGGTAGGGCCAGGCGTAGTGGACGTCGTCGCTGACGAACAAGACGTCGCCGTGGGAGGCGGTCAGGGTGAACACCAGGTCCATCAGGTACTCCCCTTGACCGAGCGCATGAATCACCATGCGCCGGGTCTCATCGAGAACCGGCACGCGGCCGTCCATTTCCCAGACGAGCGATTCGTCGATCCTGGCCCGGCTTCCGAGAGTTTCGAGCCTGGCAAACGCCGTGTGACGCACATGGTCGCGGAAAGGAGGTCCGAAGCCGTCCTCCCCAAGTTTTCGCCCGCTGATATAGGCCATATATGTGCTGGCCTCGCGTCCGGTCCCGAGCCGGACCGTGTCCGCGAACCAGAACGCCCGATGATGCGGGTACGGCCGGGGATGTTCCACGAGCATGTTTCTCCCCGAGGGGCTGTTCATGGGCCAGAAGTGCGGCAGGTCGACGTCCGGGCCGTATCGAAAGGCCAAAGCCTCTCGGCCGGAAACGAGTATCCGAAGGACCCCCGCCCGGTCGTCCCGCTTCATCTCGACGGACCCCGGTTTCCGGGCGCACCCGGCCGCGGCGAGGAGAATCGGAAGCAAAACTCCGGCCGGCAGGAAGCGCCTCCACGCCGTCAAACGGTCCATGGCGCGCGGTGCGGAACGTCCAGCCGGCGGTTGGCTTCCTCGTCGCCGGGGAATGTCTCCGACACGGGATCCCACTTGAGCTTGCGGCCCAGCCTCATGGCGATATGGGCGAGGACGCAGACGATGTTGGAGCTGTGTCCGACTTCGACCGGGGCCACCGGGTCCTGCCGGCTGCGCATGCTCTCAAGGAAGTTCTTCATGTGGTTGCCGCTCCGGGCCAGCCGCGCCTCCCCCTCTCCGATCTTCTCGCGGAGAATGGCCGGCTCGGAGGCTTCGATCCCCTCCCGGCGGACGAAAATCCAGCCCCGGTCACCTTCGAAGCGGACCCCGGCCGGATCGCCCGTCTCCATGACGAGCTTCACGCCGTCGGCATAGGCGCCCTCGGCCCGGAACCTGGTGTGGACGTTGAACAGGCCGCGGTCGGGGAACTCGGCCGTGGCGGCCATCTCGACCGGTCCCGAATCGTCCGAGCCGTGGCCCCATTGGGCGATGTCGTTCATGTGCGAGCCCCAGCCGGTGATCATGCCGCGGCAGTAAGGCTCGATCTGGAGCCAGCCCGGCCGGTCATAGCTCCGCTGGGGATGGACCCTGTCCTCGGTGAAATAGGCCTCGGGCGCCGGCCCCAGCCAAGAGTCATAGTCGAGGTTTTTCGGCACCGGCTGCGGCGCCGGGTTCCCCGCCCCCTGGTCGCCGGGGAGCCAGACGCGGATCGTGGCGAGCCTGCCGATCCGGCTGTTCCGGACGAGCTCGCAGGCCGTCAAGAAATAGGCCGAGGACCGTTGCTGGGAGCCGACCTGGAGGATGCGCTTGTTCCGCCGCACCGCCTGGACGAGTTTGCGGCCTTCGGTGATCGTGTAGGTCATGGGCTTTTCGAGGTAGATGTCCTTGCCGGCCTCGGCCGCGGCGACGGCGTGGGCCGCGTGCCAGTGGTCCGGCGTAACGATGAGGACGCCGTCGATGTCTCCTCGGGCCAGGAGCTCCCGAAAATCCCTGTGGGCGGCGCATCCCCTGGGGGCGTCGGACCCGAGTTCGGAGGCATAGATCTTGTCCACCAGCCATTGGGCGTCTTCGAGACGGTGGCTGTCGACATCACAGACGGCCACGACCCGCGCTCCGGCCTCGAGGCCCCTGTAGATCAGTTCCTGCATGTCCCCCTGACCCTGCCGGCCGACGCCTATACAGCCCATGGCCAGGGTGTCGCTCGGCGGCACGCGCCGGAACACGCGACCGGGAATGACGGCGGGAGCGGCCGCCGCGATGGCGGCCGTCCTGAGGAAATCGCGGCGGCTTAGCCCCCCGCGCTTTGACGGATCGGACATGGACGTCTCCTGGGCGCTAACGACGCCGGGGCCGGGCCGGCCCGCGCCGAATTCAAACCTAACACGGCCGAACGGGGACTGTCAACGCGCAGTGGGGCGGTGGACCAGCCGGCGCCCCGGCCCCTCCGACGCGCGCCGGAAAGGGCAGGTCGGTCATGTCACCGACCTGCGCCGTGACCCGCTCCCCAAGACCTAGTTCTCGGACCCGCCGGACAAGCGCGGCGACGAATGGAGGGTGATTGTCGACGGTGACGATCCGCGCCTCGGTCGCCCGCGCGAGGTCGAGTGTCTGCGCCCCCGACCCGCAGCCGATATCGAGGATGCGCCGCCCACTTGTCAGGGGAGGAAGGAGCGACAGAGCCTTCTCGGTGCTAGCTCGGTCGCCGGGACCCTGGCGGGGCATGGCCTCGTAGATCTCGTAGAAATAGTCCCAGAACTTGTCCGTCGGCATGAAATCGGCTCTTTCCGGGGGTGAGATGATACCCGGACCTCGAAACGCCGTCAATGAATCCGGGCCGCCCGTCTTCGGTTCATGCCACCCTGCGTTCCCGGCCCCGGGAGAGCTTTCCTTCACTTTACCGCGATGACCCGCGCCGGAACGTTCCAACCCTCGACCTTCAATATCAGGGGGCCACGGCCCGCGCTCTCGTCGACCGATCTCCAGATGATGTCCCGCGACTCGGCGGGGAGAAGGGTCGTGAAGTTGTCGCTCCAGATGCTCGGCAGGATTTCCGCCCCCTCCTTCTCCAAGCGGAGGGAAACGAAAAATGCCGGGCCGGCCCCGCCGTTCATCAACCGGACCTTGACCACGGGACGGCCGTTCAGCAGCCCCCTTTTCGCCCCGACCTCGAGACCGGCGCGGGGGAGGGCGGCCAGGAAGCCGAAGTTGCCCTCCGCCGACAGCCAGTAGAAATTGTCGGATACGAGCTTCCCTTTTTCAAAAAAACGCAGGGCCGCGAAACCCGCGCCCTCGGCCGGGAGAAGGTCTCCCGGTTGGGAGGCCCGTTCATGGCCCGGACCCGCCGGCCGGACCTCACGAACGGCGCCGGCCGGGACGTCGACGGCGGCCGAGAATTCGCGCGTCATCTTGAACCTCGTGTCGTAGATCCTCACGCGCGCCTCGAGGTTGTTCCTGTCCTCACGGGTGGCGTTCACCGCCCATATCCTCCCCTCCGCGGCGTCAAACTGGATGTGAAGCGGTTCGCAAGCCTTCTTGATGAAATAGTATCCGGCGTGCGGCCTCAGGTACCAGTCGTAGATCTGCCAGCCGACGCTGGGCCAGGCGGGATTCCCCTTCCAGAGAATGACCCCGGCCGTCTTCGGGCCAGCCCGGTTCACGGCCTCGAAAATGGCCCGGTAATTTTCGGCATTGACGAGCTGGGCCTTGAGCGCGTAGTCGGCGAGGCTCGCCGGCTCTCCGTAACGGCGGCGGATGGCCGCGTCGTAGAGGCTGTACTTCCCGTTGTCCTCGCAGGCGTCGTGATAGCCCCAGACGTTGTTGAGCGGGAATTTCACGTCCGGGTCGGGCGCGACGGGCAGGAATTCCTCGAGGCTTTCCAGGACCGGGACGGAAGGGATCCCGACCTCGTTTTTGAAAAGCCAATCCTTTCCGCCGCGGACGAGACGGTCGTACTCCCGGGGGTCGACCCAGGAATAGGGCCCCCCCGAGTAGGTTCCGGCGGGTTTGCCGTCGGGCCAGGAGAGTCCCCAGGCCTCGGGCGGCGGCCGGTAGCCCGAAGACGGAAGGAAGGGACGCGTCCCGTCCAGACCGGCCACGATTTCGTCGCGCAGGGGGCGGTAAATCTCCTCGCGGGGGTACCCCTCATTCCCGGCGGTCCAAACGAGAAGCGAGGGGTGATTCCGGAGCCTTTTTACCGCGTCGGCCGCGGCGCTCAGAAAGGCGCGCGCGTCATAGGGATAATCCTGGCTCCCCTTGTCCCAGGTCCCCTGGCAATCCCCGGTGATCCAGAAATCGTGCCAGACGAGCAATCCCAGCTCGTCGCAGAGGTCGAAAAACTCTTCGCGCGGCGTCGTCCCCCCGCCCCAGATCCGGACGAGATTGAGGTTGGCCTCCTTCCAGAGGGACAGCTCGCTCCGGAGCCTCGCCGGAGAATGGTTGAGCATCATGTCCGGCACCCAAGCGGCGCCGCGGACGGGGATCTTGACCCCGTTGACGAAAAATTCCCGCCGGGCCCAGCCGTCCACGGTCTCGGCGCGGCTCGAGACCTCGCGGACCCCGAAAGACACCCGCTCGGACTTCGAAACGCGACCGCCGATCTCGAAATCGAGCGCCAGCTCGTAGAGGTCGGGCCGGCCGAGGCCGTTGGGCCACCACGGGAGGGGCGTCCTGATCCTCAGTGAGGGGTCGGTTTCCGGGGAGAAGGCGGTCTTCGATGTTTCGTGGGGAGCAAGCGTGATTTTCCTGACGATGCGGACGATCCCGTCGCCTCCCCCGCCGGGCGGGAAGAGTCGGAGCGTGAGTGTGCCCTCCTGCCGCGCGCCGGAAAAGTTGCAGACATCGGCGTCGATACGGAGGTCGGCGCTGGAGAGTTCGGGAAGCGGCAGGTCCGTGACCACCCGGACATCCCGAATGTCGACGGGCCCGGTGGCGAAGATTTTCACATCCTGCCAGATGCCCATGTTCCGGTCGCGCACGGCCGGGATCCAGTCCCAGCCCACGGAACACTGCATGGTGACGTTCTTTCCGATGTCGCCCGTCGGGCCACCGTTGAGCCCGAAGGGTCCGAAGGCCTTGAGCTGGGGCTCGGAGGGCAGCCCCGGGAAGTCGAGCGGGAAGACTTTCACGGCCAGGACGTTTTCCCCTCCGGCCGAGGCGACTCCGGAGACATCGAAGGTCCGGCGGCCGAACATGCCGACGACGTCGTTCGAGCCCGCGACCTTCCGGCCGTTGAGCCAGATTTCGGCCCTATAGTTGATGCCCTCGAAGGTCAGCCGGACTTTCCTGTCGCGGAATTCCTCCGGCAGTTTGAACGCCGTCCGGAACCACCAGGGATCGGCCCAGGGATTCCGCCCGCCGGGAAGATGGCTGAACTTGGCCAGGCCGTACTCGCGATTGAACTCGTCGGAGGCGTCGGGGATGCGCATGTTGTTCAGGCCGACGTAAGGGTCGGGATAGACGGAGTTCCGGACGAGCGCGTTGAGGACCGTGGTCGGCGCCGAGGCGGCGAACCAGCCGTCGTCCTTAAAACCGGGCCGGGAGATCCTGTCACCGTTTTCCGTCGCCAGCACGGATGTCTGGATGCGCCATCCATCGCGAAGGACGACCTGATCGGCCGGGGCGGCCGGGGAGGCGGGCGGAAGAGCGAGGATGCCGAGGAAGGCGATAACTCGCAGCAGGAGCGAGGCCGATAAAGCCTCCGGAATGACCGTCCGTTTCATCACTCGAAGCGCTTTTTCCATGGGCCAAGGCATCTGAAGAGGATTATATAGGAAATCCCTACGGAAAGAAAAAGGGAGGGACACTTGGACTATACGATGTGAATTCCCGGGTGACCGGGGTGCGCCCGCACGGCTCTCAGTGAGGCCTCCGTGCTGACCTGCCTTCCGAAATAAATTGGGGACACAATACTAATTCCAGAAATTCCAGAAAATAGTATTGTGTCCCCAATTGATTAGTCGAGCTTGACGGTCTTCTCCAGCGTGCCGCCGTGGCGGGAGGCGTAAGTCAGCTTGACCTCGCCCTTGCCCTCGACCAGGAACTGGTACTCGACTCTGCCGAAGCCGGGCACGACCAGGAACTGGAGCTCCGGGCGGTCTTTCTTGTAGGCGACCTGGTCGCGGTAGGCGTTGACCAGGACTCCCCCGGCCACAACTTTGGCCGCCCCGCCCGACACCTTCAGCGTGTCCTTGGGATAGAGTTTGGCCCTCTGCGCTTCGTAGGTCATGGTCGGCATGGCCTTGTCGTTGGCCAGCCGGGTCCGGACCCGATACAGGTTTCCTCCGAGCTTCCTGACCTCGAAGACGTCGAGCGTCACATGGGGCGTGTGCTTGGCCGAGAAGACGACGGCCATGGCGTTGCGATGGACCAGGTCCTGGAGCATGAAGGCGGCCGGCAACCGGCTGCTCATCTTGACCCAGCCCCCGATCTCGATGTCGCCGTAGGTCGGGTGCCTGAAGGCTTTCCAGGGCTTGTAGAGCTCGCCCAGGGTCAGGTTGTCGCTGTACTTGAGCCGTTCGCGGTCCGTGGCATCGCCCATCAGGAACGACGCAGGGCCTTCCTCGCCGCCCTGGGCCGGCCTGATCGCCTTCTCGTCCGCGGTCTTGAAGGTTTCGCTCTCGGACTGGAAGACCTCGCCGCAGTAGCCATAGGCGCCGCAGAGCTGGCACAGCCACTCGAGCGAATCGCCGTAGGTCGTGTAGAGGTCCTTCCAGCTGATCATGTACTTGTAGCCCGGGGTGATCCGTTCGGCCTGCTTGCCGATGTAATCGTAGACGGCCACGTCCTGAGGCGGGTATTCGCCGAGTCCCTTGCGGCTCGGCCCCCGCAGGTACATGCCGCCGAAATTGTGGAAGGTCCAGCCGATGCAGATGTTGGTCTTGGTCCGGGTCCACAGGGCCAGGGCTTTGAGACCCACGGCCTGGAACGGATAATCTCCCGAGCCGCTCTGGACATAGCCAGGGGCCCAGTCGAATCCCCACTGCCGATTGGGGTCGACATATCCCTCCGAATCCTCGTTGACCAACCCGTCACCGTCGTTGTCGATGCCCTCCTCGCCGAGGATAGTCCATTCGCCCTTTTCGCCGGGCTTCACCGGAACCATCAGCCGCGGGTCCTCGGGGTCGGTCTTGAACTGGCCGAAGGGGTCCTTCTTGCGCATCATGCAGATGTTGCCGTCGCCGTCCAGGTCGTCGGGAAAATCCTCGTCGACGAGCCCGTCACGGTCGTCGTCGACCGGGATGCGCAGGCTTCGGTTCGAGCTCGGCGTGTTGGCATCCTTGAAGAAATGGTACCGGCCGTCGACGTTGACCACCGGGACGACATAGAAGACATTTCCGTCGAGGAGCTCCGTGACCTCCTTGTTCTTCCCGTAATTGCCGAGGAGATAGTCGAGGAGGTAGAGAGAGATCTCCCCGCCCTGGATCTCGTTGCCGTGCATGTTGCCGTCGACATAGATCCCGGGCTTGCTCAAGGCGGGCCCCGTCTTGGGATTGTTGACCGTCACCGCGATGATGGGATGGCCCTCCTCGCTCTTGCCGACCTCCTCGACCGTCGTCATCTGGGGATAGGCCTGATTGAGGGCTCGGGCGGCCTCGTAGACCTGGTCCAGGGTGTAGTAATGGTCGAACCGGAGCGGGACCGTGACCTTGGCCGTCTGGGCCGGCATGGCGGCCGCGAAGCACAGGATCAACGAAAGCATAAGCGCCTTTTTCATTTCGCACCTCCCAGGTCGAGGGCCCGGGCGTCGCTCCAGGCCGTCTGCGTTTCGGCCTTGACCTGAAGCTTGACGGGCCTCTCGGCCCGCACGATCCAACGGACGGACTGGACGCCGTGCCCGTCGATCGCCTGCACCAGGCTCCGCGTCTTGCCCTCCACGATCTCGAAGCCCTGGCCTTCCAGGCTGACGATCACGGGAAGGATCCGGGTGTTCCGCCGGCCCATGGCCGTCGGGTAAGGAAGGTAGCCTGAGTTCTCGACCCAGACCTCGACGCCGTAGACCCCGCCCCCCAGGGGCTTGACTTCGGTCTTGGAGATCCTGATCCGGGCCATCCTGGACGCGACCTCGAAGACCCAGGGAACCTGGCCCTTGAGCAGGGACTCGATCCTGGACGCCGGAGGCGTCGAGTCCGTGAACGGCACGGCACCCCCGATCTCGACGTCGCCGAGCGTCGGGTGCTTGTAGGGCGTCCAGGCCACGAAGCCCTTGCCGCCCAGCTCCTTGTCGCTCCAGGCCAGCAGGGCCTTTTCCTTGGGGTCGGCCCCTTCCTCGCTCGGCGGCTTGGGCATCTGCTTCATCATCTCGGCCATCTTCTTGGTGTCCATCATGCCGCCCTTGAGGGCGTCGATGACCTGCTTGGCCTTGAACTGCGCCGGCGCGCCGGAGGCCTTCAGGAAGGCGTCGATCTTTTCCTCGCCCAGGGCGATGAACTCGTCGTTGGTCATCTTCTCGAGCTTTTCGGGCGTGATCTCCGCCTCCTTCTTGTCCTCCTTGACCTCGGGCAGGGTCCAGAAATCCAGGCTGAACGAGGGCGCGCCGAGCTGGTAGTAGGCGTAGAGCTCGAAGGAGCCGTCCTTGTCCTGGGCCGGGGCCAGCCGCTTCTCGTCGAGCTTGTTCGTCTTCAGGAACTCCTTGTACTTGTCGGAGAGCTCCTTGTAGAACTTGAGGTCCTCCGGAAGCGGGTTGACCGCCGCCCCCAGGCCCAAGAAACTCGCGATCATCGACTCGGTGAGCTCCATGCCCTCGGGCACGAGGGGCTTGACCAGGTCCATGATCTCGGCCATGGTGTAGGTCTTGTTGGGGTCGGCGTTGATATATCCGGCGATCCGTTCCGGGATCTTGATCTGGTTGAGGTCGGCGTCCCCCTTTCGCCCGGCCCGCGGCGGCTCGAAGCAGAAGTTGGAGGCCCCGAAGACGAAGCTCAGACCGATCTCCTTGTGGCCGTTGACGAACTCCATCACGGCGAAGCTCTCGGGCTCGCTCCCCGGCCAAGCGCCCGACTCCGGGGCGAAGAACTTGAAGAGGTGCGGGAACTGGACGCCGATGTCGACTCCGCCGGGGCCGTCCTCGTTGTAGGAGCCGTCGCGGTCGTTGTCCAGGCCTTCCGTATAGAGCTTGTACAGGCCCTTCTCCCCCTTGGCCCAGTCGGCCTTCTTCATGAGCCGGGGCTCGCCCGGGACGGGCAGCCATTCGCCGGCCGGGTCCTTGACCCGCATCATGGTGATGAGGCCGTTGCCGTCGAGGTCGTCGGGACCGTCCTCGTCCACCGCATCGTCCATGTCGTCGTTATGGGGGGTCGCGTTGCGCGGGTCCTCGACGAGCGGTTTGGCGAAATAGCCGGCCGCCGCGTCGGGGTTGGGACAGGGCAGGACGTACCATGTGACGTCCTTGCGGGCATCGGGTTTATCGACGAGCTGCCTGATGAGGTAAAGCGCGGCTTCGCCGGAAAGCGGGACCGTGCCCTCGAAGTTGGCTCCCACGAAAACGGCGGGAAGCGCCTTGGAGGCCTTCGCAACCTCGGGCCCGACCTCGATCAGCACGACCTCGCGGCCGCCCGGGCTCTTGGCCAGGGTGTGAATTTTCACGAATCCCGGGCTAGCCTCGGCGAACTCCCGGAGCGCCGCATTCATTTCGGCGGGGTTATGGTAGCGGTCGAAGGTCGCGGCGGCGCTCAGTCCCGAGGCCAGCACCAGCAGACCGGACAGCAGGAAGACCCAGCGCATTCGTTTCATGGTCACCTCGAAATTGGAGTATCTATCGGGGAACGCGCCCGGCCGCCGCTCGCCTCGAGGGCGGAAAAGGCGGGCCCGACGCCCTCATCAACCGTATCGGCCTCCGTCCATAAGCGTCTATTGTCCCACTTCCGCGGGCCGAGAGCAAGCGGACCGGCGGAGGGTTGACGGTCGGGTATCAGGGCCCCCATCGCCGGCCAACGCACAACGTTTCTCCCCAAAGAGGGGGGCATGGAGCCTCTCATCGAGTCGCCCGGGGGGTGAGACGGCGATGTTCCGGGAATCCGCGGGCCTGCGGCAGGCAGAGCCGTTCGCGGGCGGTCTCACACCTGATCATACGTTCGCGACGGGGGAAAGGTTCCGGCCGGGACCCGGACTACCGCCGGGCCGAGCCTTCCGCTTCGACCCCTCAGGCGCCTGCGGCCCTCTCGAGCCGCTTCATGACCGCGAAGATGAAGGCGGCCGAAAGCAGGCAGGCCGAGACCAGTATGGACCAGAGGGCCCAGAGCGGGATCCTCATCCAGAGCCAGGCCCCGACGCCGACGAGCTGGATGCCGACGGCGGTCGAGGCGAACCAGCCCCCCTGCATCAGGCCCTTGTACTTCGGCGGGGCGACCTTGGACACGAACGAGATCCCGATCGGGCTCAGGAAAAGCTCGGCGATCGTCAACAGGAAGTAGGTGGAGATCAGCCAGTACACCGAAACCTGATCCTGGGCGGGCGCGACCAGGCCGCCGAGAGCCCGCGGGCTGGGCAGACCGATCGAGCCCAGAACGAGGATCGCAAAAGCCAGGGCCGTCAGGAGCATGCCGAACCCGATCTTGCGGGGCGACGAGGGTTCCTTGCCCCGCTTGTTGAGATAGGCGAAAATGCCGATGACCACGGGCGTCAAGGCGACGATGAAGAACGGGTTGAAATGCTGGAACTTCTGGGGGGCGAAGGGGTTGACGGGCGCGTAGCCCCGAAACCTGAGCCAGGCCAGCACGCCGAACAAGACGAACGCGCCACCGCCCAGGGCCCGGGCGAGCCTGCCCGACCCGCGCTTGACCAGGAAGATCAGCCCGATGAGGGCCGCGAAAAGGGGCAGCAGGCCGAACAGGTCGAACCAGAGGTTCGTGACCCGGCTCACGCTCGGATGGGTGTAGTCCCGCGCGAAGAAGGTCATGGTCACGGCGCTCTGCTGGAAGGCCATCCAGAAGAAGATGACCACGAAGAACACCAGCCCGAGGGCCACCAGCCGCTCTTTCGTCTCCTGCGGGGTCAGCTCGACCATCCGGCCGCGATGGGCTTCGGAGACCGACTTCTGCTTCTCGCTGAGGTCGGCGTGCCGGTAATACTTGCGGAACCCCCAGAAGATGAGCATGGAAATGACCAGACTGACGCAGGCGATCCCGAAGCCGTAATGATACGACTTGCCGAGGGTGTCGATGTAGCTCTGCGAAAAACCTCTCAGCGAGTCCATCGTGGCCCCGGTGCCCTGGCCCTGGGCAATCGCCAGGTAATCCCCGACGTTGTCCAGGGTCCCCTTGAGGAAGCTGTTGGCCAGGGCCGGGATGCGGGCGTCGTAGTGGAACCCGGCCTTGGAGAGGGCCCAGTTGCTGACCGCTTCCGAGGCCGTCGGCGCGAACATGGCCCCGATGTTGATGCCCATGTAAAAGATGTTGAAGGCCCTGTCGCGCAGGGGGCTGTACTTGGGCTCGTCGTACAGGTTGCCGACCAGGGCCTGCAGGTTGCCCTTGAAGAGTCCCGTGCCCAGCGCAATGACGGCCAGGGCGATGATGACCAGGCCGAACCCCGTGGCCATCGTCGTCGGCACGGCCAGGAGGATATATCCGAGGAACATCGTCACCAAGCCGATGCTGACGGTCCGGCCGTAGCCGAGCACCTTGTCGGCCAGGAACCCTCCGAACAGGGGGAAGAAGTAGACGCCGAACATGAATGTGCTGTAGACGAACCCCGAGGCGCTGGCAGTCATGCCGTACTTGGCCTGCAGGAAGAGGACGAAGATGCTGACCATGGTGTAGAAGCCGAAGCGCTCGCCCATGTTGGCCAGAAACATCACATAGAGAGCTTTGGGGTGTCCTTTGAACATGGTTCACCGTCCTGGAAGGGAATCGTGTCCGCTCAAGGCGCCGGGATTATAACAAAATCGCCCCACGCAAGCCACCCTGGCCCGCGGGCCGTTATGGACGGGACGTGCCCGTCCCGAGACCCGGGACGGGCTCAGCGGCGGCCGCCGAGGATCGAGCCCATGACGCCCCTCAGGATCTGGCGTCCGAGCTGGCTCCCGGCCGAACGGGCCGCGCTCTTGACCATGGCCTCGAGGAGGGTGTCGCGGGGCCGGCCCGGCGGACAGCGCGTCGGCGTCGTGAAGCCCGTGCTCCGCGCCGCTTCGCCGCCCTCACCACTTCAGGCTGTCGAGAAAGAGGCGGGTGACGGTCTTTTCCAGGGCGGCCCGGAACCGCTCGACAACCTCGGGCTCGCCTCCCCCCCAGTAGTCCTTAATGAACATGGGCGGGGCGACGTTGACCCGAATCCTGTTTGGGACGCCCCAGAGGATGTGGGTGCCGAAAAACGACAGCGGCGTGACCGGAACCGAGATGCCGTCGTCCTTGTACAGGTTATAGGCCATGATGGCCGCCCCCCGCCGGAACCGCTTCACGTAGGGATTGCGGTCGCGGGGATGGACGCGGCCGCGGCCCTGGAGCGCGATGACCGCCCGGCCGTTACGGAGATAATCCTGGATCTTGTAGATGGCGTCGCTCCGGCTCCCGTACATGTCCACGGGAATCGTCCCGACCCGGCCGATGTTGTCCGCGACGAACGGGACGGCGTAAGCATAGAAAGGCTTGAGCAGGACCTGGGCGAAGATGCTGAACTCCTTGAGGTGCCGGTGCAGGTGCCGGGTGACGAGGGCTTTCGCCTCCTCGCGGCTGAAGATCATCTTGTTGGCGACAAAGTAAATGTGCCGGGGCACGGTCTTGAGGAGCGTCCCGATGTCCTTATAGCTTCCGATGTGATTGCCGACGATGAGGTTCGGTCCTGTCTTGACGAAGTTTTCCCCGCCCCGGACCTCGATCCGCTTGGGGAAGAGCAAGATGTTCGTGAGGCGGAGGATCCGTCTCTCCAGGCGTTTGAATTCCAGATCGAAGCTCGGCATGGCGCGCGAACCGTATTTTACTGAATCGAGCCCGAAAATACAAAAGGCGGGCGGTCCGTTTGACCCCGGCCGCGCAGGCATGATATTTTGGGCCTTCTCGATCCATGCCCCGGAGCCGGACCCTGCGGGCCGCTTACGGAAAGGAGAATGTGATGTTTACGCTCATCCGAAACGTCGACCTCTTCGCCCCCGAACCGAGAGGGGTCAAGGACATCCTGATCGCTGGGCGTTCGATTGCGGCCGTCGCCGACCCCGGCCTCGTCCGGGTCGCCGGCGTCGAGGTGGAAGCCATCGACGCGGAGGGGAAATCCGCCGTCCCGGGCCTCGTCGACCCCCACGTGCATATCCTCGGAGGCGGCGGCGAGGGCGGCCCGGCCACGCGGGCCCCCGAAATCCGGGTCGAGGACATCGTCTCGAGCGGGGTCACGACTCTCATCGGCTGCCTCGGAACGGACGGGACGACACGGCACATGACGTCTCTCCTGGCCAAGGCCCGGGCTCTCGAGGTCGAGGGCGTGACGACGTATCTTTTCTCAGGCTCCTACGAGATTCCCGTTCGGACGCTGTCCGGCAACGTCCGCGGCGACCTCATTCTTTTCGACAAGGTCGTCGGGGCTGGGGAAATCGCCGTCTCCGACCATCGCTCGTCGCAGCCGTCCTTCGACGAGGTCGCCCGGCTGGCGGCCGAGTGCCGGGTCGGCGGCATGCTCGGCGGCAAGGCCGGCATCCTTCATCTGCACCTGGGCGACGGGGAGAGGCGGTTGGAAACCCTGTTTCGAATCGTCCGCGAGACCGAAATCCCGGTCGGCCAGATCGTCCCGACGCACATCAACCGCAACCCCGCCCTTTTCGAAGAGGGCTTGGAATGGGTCAGGGCGGGCGGGACGATCGACATCACGGTCGGCCCCGACCCCGACCCCGAATCTGACCCGGAGGTGACTCTGGAGGACGCCGTCTCCCGCTTCAAAGAGCTGGGGCTTCCCCTCGAACGCCTGACGGTGAGCTCAGACGGCAACGGCAGCCTGCCCGTCTTCGACAAGGAGGGCCGGCTGGTACGACTGACGATCGCCTCCGAGAGACACCTGCTGCGCAAGCTCCGGGACCTGGTCCGGAAAAAGATCCTGGCCCTCGATACGGCGATCCGGCTCTTCTCCACCCACGCCGCCGGGCTCTATAAGCTCGCCGGGAAGGGACGGATCGTGGAGGGCTTCGACGCCGACATCCTCCTTCTCACCAGAGACCTGGCCCTGAGCGAAGTCCTGTCCCGAGGGCGGGCCTTGATGTCCGGAGGCCGGCTCCTCGTCAAGGGCACGTTCAGTGAATAGGCCTTCCATTCCCAGGGTGGAGGTCGGGGATTCCGGCCAAGGCGAGGCGCCCGCCGCTCGCGGCCCGGCAGGCTCCGGCTCGGACGCTCCGGCTCCGGAAGGCCGGAGACCGTCGTTCGCCCTGGCCCTAATCCCGCTCCTGGCCATGGCCGCCCTGCTCGGGGTGGGCTACGGCGTCTACAAGATCAAGGCCCAGATCCTTCTCGTCGCCGCGGCCTTCATCACCGGCCTGATGGGGCTGGCCCTCGGCTTCAAGTGGAAGGACATGGAGCGGGGCATCGTGGACAGCATCCACAAGGCCATGCCGGCCATCCTCATCATGCTCTCGGTCGGCATCCTGGTCGGCGCCTGGATGGCCAGCGGCACGATCCCCATGGTCATCTATTACGGGCTCAAGATCATTTCCCCCAAGTTCTTTCTCGTCACGGCCTGCATCGTCTGCAGCGTCACCGCCGTCGCCACCGGGACGTCATGGGGGACGATCGGCACGCTCGGAGTGGCCTTCATCGGCATCGCCATGGGGCTCGGCATCCCCCTGGGGCCGGCCGCCGGGGCGATCGTCGCGGGGGCCTACTTCGGCGACAAGATTTCCCCGCTCTCGGATATCCCGAACCTGGCCACGGTCATTTCGGGCTCGAACCTCTTCGACCATATCAAGCACATGATGTGGTCGGCCGGTCCCGCTTGGCTGGCCGGTCTGGGAGTCTATTTCTTCGTGGGCCTGCGCTACGGCACCCGGACCATCGAGTCCGAAACCATGACCCTGATCACGACCACGATCCGGGCCAATTTCCGGTTCAGCGTGTGGCTCCTGCTGCCCATGGCCATCATCTTCTACTTCGCGATCGCCAAGAAGCCGACCATCCCGGCCATGATCCTGTCGTCCGTCGTGGCGGCCGTCCTGGCAGTCGTCATCCAGAAGATCCCGCTGACCGTCGTGGCCTCGGCCATGAACTCGGGGCTGCCGGCCCGCACCGGCGTCGGGGCCGTCGACACGCTGCTGGCCAAAGGAGGGATGATGAGCATGATGGAAACGCAGCTCATCGCCTTCACGGCCTTCAGCTTCGGCGGGATCATGCAGAAGACCGGCTGCCTGGCCGTCATCCTTGACCGGGTCATGCGGTTCACGCGCGAGGTCTGGAGCCTGGTCGTGACCACGATCGGGGCGGCCCTCCTCTCGGCCATGATCACCGGGAGCTCCTACCTCTCGATGATCATCCCGGCCGACCTCCTGGCCCCGGCCTTCAGGAAAAAGGGCCTGGCCGCCAAGAACCTGTCGCGGATCATCGAGGAGAGCGGGGCGATCATGGTCCCGCTCATCCCGTGGAGCATGGCGGGGGTCTACATCACGGGGACGATCGGGGTGTCGACGTTCGCCTACCTGCCCTGGGCGTTCATGAACTATTTGTCGGTCGTGGTGCTGGCCGTCTTCGGCCTGACCAAGCTGACCATGGCTCCCCGGATCCGGGAGGACGAGACCCAAGCCGGCAGCTGACCTGAGCAAGAAGCCGGCAAAAACGGCGTCGGGTCCGCAGAATGCCGGTTTCCGGAAACCGCCAGACCGGCATTATGCGTTCCTCCCTTCCATGGACCGCCCGATGCCGGCGCCCCCCGAAAGAAGCGATCGCTAGGAGTTGTTCTCTCCCTCTTCTTCTCCCTTTTCGGCCTTCTCGAGGGCATGCTTGAACTTCACCTCGGCCAGGGAATGCTTCTGCTGGTGGAGTTCGAAGGTCGCCTCGAACTTGCGGTCGAATTCCTCCTGGCGCTTCTTCTCCTTGACCAGGAGGTCGTCGAGAGAGCCTTTGGCTTTCTTGCCCTTCTCCGACTTGATGACCTCCCGGGCCGAAGCGTCGATCCAGAGAATCATGGCGCAGCCCGGGCATGTGACCCGGAAGACTCCCGGTTTGTCATTTAGCTCGGTCATACCGTCAATTTAGCACAGTCCGCGGGCGCCGGGAAGTGAGGAGAAGCGCCGCCCCGGCGGTGCGACGGTTTCCGGGAGCCCCGGTTCGAGACGGCTGCCGGCGCGGCGAAGGGGTTGCGGCATCCCCGCTCGCCTCGAAACAGACTTGGTGGTCGCGGCCTGAACCGGGGTCGGCCCTGAGCCGTGCCGGACGGGCGACGGGCTTACGGCGTTCCCCCCGGCCCAGCGGCAGGGGGGATGGCCGCGGCGGACTCGCACGGGCGGCAGACCGAGACGACGACGAGCGCGATCGCGCCGAGCAGCAGGACGAAATCGATCCCCACCCCCAGCCGGAAGGCCCCGAAGGGCCCGTAAAACAGACCCATTACGGCTATCACGAGCGCCCAGGTCCGGTTGCCGAACCCTCCCGCCAGGAGGGCGAAGCCGGTCACGATGGACAGGGTGGGACAGGGGACGAGCCCCACCGGAGAGGCGTAAAGGCATTTCCACCAGGGTGCCCCGGCCAGGAAATGGGGATAGACCCAGCCGAACAGAACCATGCCCGCGCCGAGGGCCTGGCTCCAGACCGGGCCTCCCCGGACTTTCATCCCCCGCATGCCGACGGCCACGGCGGCCAGGATGATGGCGGCCAGGACGAAAACGACACCGTTGAACGGATTCCCGTAGACGAAGGCCACGGCGCCCACGGAAAGGATCGGCAGGGCCAGCCCCACGGTGGCCAACCGTCGGGAGGGCCTCCAACCGGCCAGAAGAAGTATCACCGTTATCCCGAAAACGACGTGCCAGAGGATGGCCAAAGGGGTGAGATTCATGGAAATACGGCCCAGTTCCTCCAGAATGACGGATGGCTCAGGCATGATGGACCTCCCCTCTCAAGAGTCCCCGACGGACCCCGCGTGCTTACTATTAAAGTATAGGAAAAGGCCCGGAGGGTCAAGGCGCCGACCGTTCGTCGTCGCCGGGAATATTGTGCTTCTTCAGAAGCTTGAACAGGCCCTGGCGGGTCAGCCCGATCTCCGCGGCTGTCCTGGTCCGGTGGTAGCCGCAGCGGGCCAGCGCCTCCCGGAGAAAGCGCCTTTCGAACTCGGCCTTGGCCGCGAGAAACCCGCGGGAGCCCTGAGAATGCCTCTTGCCGCGCGGATTGATAATTGGCGAGAGGGCCTCCTCGCCGATAACCTGGCCGTCCCCGGTCATGATGAGGCACCGCTGGACCTCGCTCTGGAGCTCTCTGACGTTTCCGGGCCAGGGATATTCGAGCATCAGCTCCAGCGCCGGGGGCGAAAAAAAGGGCCGGGAGCGCCCCATGGACTTCGAGAACTCGTCCAGAAAATGGTTGACCAGCGGAGGGATGTCTTCGGCCCTCTCCCGGAGGGCCGGGAGCTCGAGGCTGACGATCTTCAGCCTGTAGTAAAGGTCCTCGCGGAATCTGCCCGCCTCGATCTCCCGCTCGAGGTTCTTGTTCGTGGCGCTTACGAAGCGGACGTCGACCGGCCGGGGCCGTGTTTCGCCCACCCGCCGGATCTTCTTCTCTTCGAGCACGCGGAGGAGCTTGGCCTGGAGGGGCATCGGGAGGTCCCCCACCTCGTCGAGAAAAAAGGTGCCGGCATGGGCCTCCTCCACCAGTCCCGGCTTGTCCCTCAAGGCACCCGTGAAAGAGCCCCGGGCGTGACCGAAGAGCTCGCTCTCGAGGAGGTTCTCGGGTATCGCACCGCAGTTGACGGCCACGAACTGGCCGGCCCTGCGCCGCCCGGCCTCATGGATGCTCCGGGCCGCCAGTTCCTTGCCCGTCCCGCTCTCCCCCCAGATGAAAACGGGAGCGTCGGAATCCTTGAGCCTGTCGATCATCGACCTGACGCGCAGAATGGACGGCGCCGTCCCCACGAAAGGGCCGTCGCCGCGGCCAGTCCCTGCGGACGGCGGGCCCGCCCCGCTTCTCGCGGGATTCCTGTTGCCGGACATCACGTAAAGAGCCGGCGACAGCGCCAGGGCCAGGAATTCCAAGTCGGCTCGGGTCAAAGGCGGCGCGGGAGCGTTCCTGGCCAAGCAGGCGAAGCCCGCCGCCCGCCCCATGACCCTGAGAGGCAGGCACAAGGCGCTCAAGGCCGGCCCACGGCCATTGCCGGGAGGCCGGGCACTTGCACCGGAGGCGTCGGGGTCCGGGATGATGACCGGCCGGCCCGATTCGCGGGTTTCGCGGATGAGCGCCTCGACGGGGTCCGGGTCGCCGGTCGCCGCCGCGTCCCCGCCCTCTTTTTCCAGCAGCTTGTTCCCTTCGCCGTCCACGACAAGGAACCGGGACCGGTCCGAGGGGATTTGCTCGAGAACGATGTCGGCGAGCCTGGCCAGGAGTTCGGCTATCATGATCACGCGGGACTAGAGGTCCTTCCTTTAAGAAGGGAACGCTCGCCGGCCGCTTTTTTCTCACGGCGGCCGCCTCAGGCCCGATTCTTGGGTCACGGCGGCCGGAGACTTGGCCTGTCGGCCGTATTCATCTACCCCGCATAGGTGACTGTGACCGGTGCCTTTACAGCCCGGGACGGCTATGCTATATCTTCGGCCTGAGGAATTCCAAAGGCATGCTCACCAGCCGCTCTTCCCCCCGGGCGCCTCGGCCCGATTACTGAGAACAAAGGAGAAAGCGATGGGTCCTGTCATCAATCTCAACGCCGTCGATTACGCCATCATCGGCAGCTACGTCCTGGTCATGATCATCGTCGGCTATTCGCTCAGAAAATACATGAAGACGGGCGAAGACTTCTTCCTGTCCGGACGATCGCTGCCGACCTGGATCACGGGCCTGGCCTTCCTCTCGGCCAACCTCGGGGCCCTGGAGGTCATCGGCATGGTGGCCAACTCGGCCAAGTACGGCATCGCCACCGTGCATTTCTACTGGCTCGGCGCCATCCCGGCCATGATCTTCCTGGGGATCTTCATGATGCCGTTCTACTACGGGAGCAAGGTCAGGACCGTTCCCGAGTACCTCAAGCTCCGCTACAACGAGGCCACGCGGGGCCTGAACGCCATCTCCTTCGCCGTCATGACGGTCCTCATGAGCGGCATCAGCCTCTATGCCATGGCCCTTCTTTTCAAGCTGATGCTCGGCTGGTCGCTGACGGGCAGCATTCTCTTCGCGGCCGTCGTGGTCCTCCTCTACGTTGTGTGGGGCGGCCTGTCGTCCTCGATCTACAACGAGGTCATCCAGTTTTTCCTCATCTGGCTCGGACTCCTGCCGATCGTCTTCCTCGGCCTCAAGCAGGTCGGAGGCTTCGCCGGCTTCGCGGCCAGGCTGCGGGAGCCCCTCCTCCACGCCTGGAAGTATATGGCCACTAGCCAGAACCCGCTCGGCGTCAACTGGGTCGCCCTGGTCCTCGGCCTGGGCTTTGTCCTGTCCTTCGGCTACTGGACGACGGACTTCCTGGTCGTCCAGAGGGCCCTGGCCTCCAAGAACATCAACGCCGCGCGCATGACCCCCATCCTGGCCTCCTTCCCCAAGATGCTGGTCCCCATCATCGTCGTCATCCCGGGGCTCGTCGCCCTCCTCGTCCTGCCCGAGTTCAGCCAGGGGGCGGCCCAGCCGGCGGCTTACAACGAGGCGCTCATCCGGCTCATGTCCCACTACCTGCCGAACGGCGTCCTGGGCCTGGCCATCACGGCGCTGTTGGCGAGCTTCATGTCCGGGATGGCCGGCAACGTCACCGCTTTCAACGCCATCTGGACCTATGACATCTACGGCAGCTACATCCGCAAGGGGAAGCCGGACGAGCACTACCTGAAAATGGGGAAGTACGCGACCGTCTTCGGCATCCTGATCAGCATCGGCGCGGCCTACATCGTCCAGTCCTTTCCGAACCTGATGGACTACATGCAGCTCATCTTCTCGTTCTTCAACGCGCCGCTTTTCGCGACCTTCCTGCTCGGGATGTTCTGGCGGGGGGCCACGGGGTGGGGAGGGTTCTTCGGCCTGCTCAGCGGCATCCTGGCCGCGGCCGTGCATTATGCCCTTTTCAAGGCCGGGGTCATCCACTACGCCAGCGACATGGCGGCCAACTTTTTCCAGGCCTGGTGGGCCTGGCTCACGGACTTCGTCGTCACCATCGGGGTCAGCCTGGTCACCAAAAAAAGAAGCGTCGAGGACCTCAGGGGGCTGGTCTACAGCCTGACGCCCAGGGCCAAGGACACGGCCCGCTGGCTGGTCCGGCCGGAGGTGTGGGGCTCGGTGGCCATTCTCGTGTCCCTCGTCCTGAACGTCATTTTCCGGTGATCGGGGGGAAGACCGTCAAGGAGTGAACCATGAACGAAAACAACAAAGCCCATTTCCTGGACCTGAAACTCCCCCTCGGCTGTCTCCTCACCGCCTACGGCATTCTTCTTGGGGTCTACGGCCTAGTGACCGGGAAGGAGTTCTACGGCAAGTCCCTGGGCATCAACGTCAACCTGGTATGGGGGATCCTGATGTTCATTGTCGGCGGGATCTTCCTGGCCGCCGCGTTGCTCAAGGGCCGGGCCCGGTCGTAATCAGGCCGTTTTCTTGACAGCCTTCCAGGTCATGGGCCCGAAATCGCCCGCCTGGAGTTCGCCGGTCATGGTGGCCCCCTCGACCTTGCCCTTGTGGACGACGCTGAAGGTCCCGTTCGGGGTGTCCACGTTGACGGTCCACTCGATGTCGTTTCCCTTGACGGTTCCCTCGCCCGTGGCTTCCCCGAAATCGCTGGCCATCGTCACGGCCAGCTTCTCCGCGGTCTGAACGAACTTGACCATCATCGTCATGTCGCCCTGCGGGGTCGAGGTGGTCACTTCCCACTCGCCGCCGACGTCGGCGGGCTTGTCCTGGGCAAGGCCGGCCGTGGCTAGCGCGGTCAGCACGACGAGAGCTCCGATGAACAGGTTTTTCATTCGCGGCTCCTCTCTCACTTGCGGCGTTCCATCAGATGGTAGCCGCCGCCCGGCCGCTTGTCAATCCCGTTACGGGCTCCCGGTCGGGCGAAAGTCCGCGCGGATCGCTTGAGCCGGCTCCAATCCGAGATCAGCGGGAGGGTTTAAGGGACCAGAGGTCCCCCCTGAACTCCAGGAGGAGCATGTACAACCGGTCGGGCGCCGCGGTCATGAGGCTGAGCCTGTACATCTTCGTGTCGGGGGGCCGGTGATTGTGGAATGCGGCGAAGGGCTCCCCGGAGGGACTTCCGTCAGCCGCGAACCGCTGGGCCCAAATGCAATAGAAGTCGTCGCGGCTGGAGCCGTAGTAAAGCCTTCGCCCGTCCTGACGCCACGAAGGCGAGCCGATGTAGTGCCGCCCAGCCTCGAGCTTCGTCCATGTCTCCGGCCCGGCCGGCCCGGCCCCGACGCCGGCCGTGTAAAGCGCCGCCGACCCGTCCGGGAGGTCGATCGTGAAGGCCAGTTGCCGGTCTGTGGGCGACAGAGCCGCCTCCCTGAGGTCCCCGGAGCCGGTCGTATCCAAAAGGACGCCGAGCCGCTTGCCGGAGGCGTCCATTCGGAACAACTGATTGCCTGCGCCCGTGAAAACGTCCTTCGTCTTCGAGAAGAACCCGAGGACGAGCCCCTCTCCGGACCACCGTTGCGGCGCAGCTCCCTTTTCCGCGATGAAATTGACCCTTTTGCCGTCCACGACGTCCGAGTAGGCCAGCCTGGAGCCGTCGGGGCTCAGGCAAGGGTGCAGCCCGAGGGTGTTGCCCGAGCACAAGACCGATTCCTCCCGGCCCGTCGCGACGTCGCGGAGCCTGATCTCGAATTGGTCGGTCGAATAGGCCACCCATGCGAGCCGGGAACCGTCGGAGGAAATGGACACGGCCATCTTCCCCAACGCGTCGGAGGTCACGTGTTCGGGAGGTCCCGTAGCGGTGCCGGCGCCCGGGTCCAAAGGCACCGACCAGACGTTGACGCTCGGAGTCAGCGTGCTGTAGACCATCCGGCCGTCCGATGATATCGAAACGCCGTACTGCATTCCGGCCGGCGAAGTGAGGAGCTGAGGCGGTCCCGCCTCCGGATGTGAGCCCGAGGAAAGGGAGGCCCGGAACAGGCTCATCCCGCCGATCGTCGAGCCTTCCGAATAGTACACGTGCCCGTCCCACCAGGCCGTAATGATCCGGACGAACCTGCTAAATTCGGCCGGGGACTTGATCGATATGGCGGGCCCGCCGTCGACGGGAACGAGCCTCCATCCGACGCTGGCCCAATCGCCGTCCTTGATCCCGTCAAAAAGAACGGTCTTGCCGTCCGAGGACCACAGGGGGGACGACCATGAGGCTCCACGGGGCACGGCGCTGAAAGCCTCCGCCAAAGGACGGGGGGCGCCCCCCCCCGCCGAAATCACGAACAGCTTGGCGAAGCGGGTCAGCGGGTCGCTCACGAGATAGGCGATCATCGAGCCGTCGGGAGAAAAAGCCGGCAGCATCCCCTCATCCGCGATCTTCCGCTCGGGACCGGCGAGGGCCTCCATGAGATACAGCCCGCCGCCGTCACGCTCGGAGCGGAAAACGATCTTGGAGCCGTCCGGCGAGAAATTCGCGTACCAATCGGGCGCGGGATGCTCGGTCCTGCGGATCGTCTGCCTCCCGCTCAGTTGCCGCACGTAGATGTCGATGTTGCCCTCGCGGTCGGAGGAATAGGCGATCAACTTGTCGTCCGGGGACAGGGCAGGCCAGAACGTGAAGCCGGGCTCGTACGTGATCCTTTCCGGCTGGGCCATCACCGTCCCCTGAGCGGGTCCCGGTTTGAGCGCGCGCCAGGCCACTATTCCGCCGGCGGCCAAAATCGCGATGCCGATCAAACCTGCGGCAAACCACGTCCTGCGGCGCGAGCCCGCCGGAGGCACGGCTTCGAGAGTCAGCTTGCCCGACTCGGAGTCCTCCTTCAGGTCCTGGAGGGCCACCTTCAGGTCGGACATGTTCTGCCAGCGGCGCTGCGGATCCTTCCGCAACGCGCGCATGACGACCCGCTCGACCTCGGACGGCAGCGAGCCGTGGCTCGGGGAGGGCGGTGCCGGGTCCAGAGCGATCACGGCGGCGAGCGTCGAGGCCTTGGTTTCCCCGTCGAAGGCCCGGTGCCCGGTCAGCATCTCGTAGAGGAGCGACCCGAAGGAGAAAATGTCCGACCGCGCGTCGACCGGCTTTCCCGAAGCCTGCTCGGGCGACATGTAGGCCACGGTCCCGAGGATGACGCCTTCCTCCGTGGCCGGGGTCCGCGGCATGGTCATCGTCGCTCCGGCGTCGCTGCCCGGTTCGACGTTTTCGACGAGCTTGGCCAGGCCGAAATCGAGGATCTTGACCAGGCCGTCCGGGGTAACCATGACATTGAAGGGTTTGAGGTCACGGTGGATGATGCCGGCGGCATGGGCCTTGCCGAGGCCGTCGGCGATCTGGATCGCGAAGCCCAGAGCCTCGCCGAGAGGCATTCCCTTCCGGCCGATCAGCCTGTCGAGCGTCTGTCCCTCGACGTACTCCATGGCGATGTAGTACGTGCCGTCCGACTCGCCGATGTCGTAGATGGTGACGATATGCGGATGGTTCAGGGCTGAGGCCGCTTTGGCCTCCTGGGTGAACCGCCGTCTCCGGTCCGGGTCGGACATTTTCTCGGCCGGCAGAATTTTCAAGGCGACGGGACGCTCCAGGCGTGTGTCGAGGGCCTTGTAGACGGCCCCCATCCCGCCCTCGCCCAGCTTTTCGACGATGGAATAATGGGCGATGGAGCGGCCGATCATGGGAAGCAGTTCCTGGCCTAGATAGTAGGGCCGGCCGGGGGTATTGTCAAGAAAGAACGATGCTGGTCCGCGAAATGCCGCCTTTCCCAGGCCCAGGGAAAGCGTGAACCGGCGTGCCGGCGCGCCCGATGTTCGCCCGCCACGGCTGCATCCCTCGCTCCCCCGGATGCTTCGGGCCGCCCAAAGCGCGAAGGTTCCTGGGCACTCTTGTTCGAGCGGGAAAAAAATTGTATGTTCAAAGGCGGTTCACGGATAGGAGATGGCCATGAAAACCTGCCGAATTGTCTTTTCGCTTCTGACCGCGGTATTCGCCGCGGCCAGCCTGACAATGGCCGGGCCCGGCCCGATGCGCGCGGCCGAAAAGCCGTTCACTCTCGAGGAGGTGTTGAGCCCGCCGTTCCCGCATGGTTTGACATCGGCCCGGAACGCCGACCGCATCGCCTGGGTGTTTTACGACAAGGGCGCGCGGAACGTCTGGACCGCGGCGGCGCCGGATTTCAAGCCCGTCAACCTGACCGGCTTCGCCCGGGACGAAGTCTTCGAACTTCCCGAAGTGACTCTGACGGACGATGGGACGGTCGCCGTATTCGTCAAAGGAGGCCGCCCCAACAGCGCCGGCTGGGTCACCAACTCCGACAGCGACCCGGACGGTCGCGAACAGGCCGTTTGGGCCGTCCGAACGGAGGGCGGCGGCAGGCCCTGGAAGCTGGCCGTCGGCGCCGGCCCTGTCCCGTCGCCCGACGGACATTGGGCGCTCGTCGCCCGGGACGGCCTGATCTACAGAGTTCCTCTCGAACCGCACATCACGCCGGACGAGGCTCCTGCTCCCGAGTTGCTGTTTCGGGAGGCCGGACGCAACGGCTCCCCGCGCTGGTCGCCCGACGGGACGAGGATCGCCTTCGTCAGCAACCGCGAGGACCACAGCCTGGTCGGCGTCTTCGACCTCGAGCGCCGGAAGATCAGCTGGGTTGCACCGAGCGTCGACCGCGACGGCGACCCGTGCTGGTCGGCCGACGGCGGCAAGATCGTGTTTGTGCGGCGGCCCGGCCTTCCCTTCGACTCCGAGCCCGGGGGCGAGTTCCGTTCCCGGGGGCCGGCCGACCTCGCCGTGTGGGTCGCGGACGCGACGACCGGCCGGGCCCAGGAGCTTTGGCGAACGCCGAAGGAACCCCCGCTTTTCCACACATTCCGCAATTTCAACCTGACCTCAAGCGGCAGGATCCTCTTCACGGCCGAACGGGAGAACTGGAACCACGTCTTCTCCATGCCGCTCGAGGGCGGCGAGCCCGCGGACATCACGCCGGGCGAGGCCTTCGTGGAGCAGACGGGTCTCTCGCGGGACGGCGCGACGCTCTTTTTCGCGGGCAACCTGGGCGACATCAACGGACGCCACATCTGGAAGGTCCCGACGGCCGGGGGCAAGGCGGTCCAGCTGACGACGGGGGCCACGATCGCGACCTACCCCGTGCCCCTCGCGGCGGGCGGCCGGACCGCGTTTCTGTACGCGACGGCGACCCACCCGACGTCGGTGGCCGTGGTCCCGGCCGGGGGCGGTCGGGTCGAGGTCGTGGCGCCGCGCGAGCTTTCCGCCGAGTTCCCGGTAAAGGAACTCGTGACGCCGCAGCTCGTGGTCGTCAAGTCGCCCGACGGGCTCGACATTCCCTGCCAGCTCTTCCTCCCCAAGGGCGCCAGGGCCGGGGACGGGCGGCCGGGCGTCGTCTTCACTCACGGCGGCCCGATCCGCCAAATGCTTCTCGGCTGGCATTACATGGAATTCTACTCCGAGGCCTACGGCATCAACCAGCACTTCGCGAACCGGGGGTATGTCGTGATCTCCGTCAATTACCGGAGCGGCATCGGCTACGGCCGGTCGTTCCGCGAGGCCCCGAACACGGGGATGGACGGCGCCGCCGAGTACCAGGACGTGCTGGCGGCCGCGAAGTACCTCCAGGGCCGGCCGGAGGTCGACCCCGAGCGTATCGGCAAGTGGGGGCTGTCTTACGGTGGCCTGCTCACGGCCATGGCCCTGGCCCGCAATTCCGACGTCTTCAAGGTCGGCGTGGACATGGCCGGGGTCCACGACTGGTCGCAGATGCGCTGGCGGCGGTTCGACGAGGCCCAGCGCAAGCTGGCCCGGGAGTCCTCGCCAGTCGGAAGCATCGAGACCTGGAAGTCGCCGGTCCTGTTCATCCACGGCGACGACGACCGCAACGTCCCCTTCCAGCAGACGACCGACATCGTCCAGAAGCTCCGGGCCAAGGGCGACGTCCACATCGAACTGATGATCGTCCCCGACGAGCCGCACGAGTTCCTGCTCTACCGCAACCGTATGGAGGCCTATCGTCGCGGCTTCGAGTTCATCGACCGCTACATCGGCGGGAAATCGGGGACACAATACTAATTTCGCAGGTCCGCGAAGTCCCTCGCCGGCCAATCGGGGGAATCGGGAGCGGCGCCTGATCGTGCGGCGTGGCCGACGGGTTGATGGCGATGCCGGGCTCCTGTACAATGTGAACTCCAGCAAATTTGTAGGGTTTGGGCGGAATTCGGAATCCCGGCTGTTCCGTCCGGGTGAGGACGCCATTGCCTTCGAATCGCACGAACCGCCTCGGCCGCGAAAAGAGCCCCTATCTGCTTCAGCACGCCCATAATCCCGTCGACTGGTATCCCTGGGGGGACGAGGCCTTCGAACGGGCCCGGCGCGAGGACAAGCCGCTTTTCCTTTCCATCGGGTATTCCACCTGCCACTGGTGCCATGTCATGGAACGGGAGTCGTTCGACGACGAGGAGGCGGCCCGGCTGCTCAACGAAACGTTCGTGTGCGTCAAGGTCGACCGCGAGGAACGCCCGGACCTCGACCAGTATTACATGGCCGTCTGCCAGGCCCTGACCGGCTCGGGGGGCTGGCCGCTCACCATCGTCATGACCCCGGACCGCAAACCGTTCTTCGCCGGGACCTACTTTCCGAAGACGCGCCGGTGGGGCCGACCCGGGATCATGGAGCTCGTGCCGAGCGTCGGCAGGTTTTGGAAGGAGCGGCGCGAGGAGGTTCTCGTGTCGGCCGACCAAATCACGGCGGCCATGACCGGCGGGCGGGCGCCGAAGGAACAGGAGCCGGCGCGAGAGGAGGACCTGAACCGGGAACCTGGCCCGCGATACGACATACGGCAGGCCTCGCAACGGGAGGCCGGCCTGGAACACACCGGGCTCGGGCCCGCCATTCTCGGCGAGGCCATCGCGGAGTTGGAGGGGGATTTCGATCCCCGGAACGGAGGCTTCGGAAGCGCGCCGAAATTTCCTAGCCCGCACAATCTGACCCTCCTTCTCCGGTATTGGAAAAGGACTGGCAGGGCGGAGGCGCTCGCCATGGTCGAGGCCACGTTGCGCGGGATGCGCAACGGCGGGATCTACGACCACCTCGGCTACGGCTTCCACCGCTACTCGACCGACGCCGGCTGGCTCGTCCCCCACTTCGAGAAGATGCTCTATGACCAGGCCCTTCTGGCCCGGGCCTACGTCGACGCCTTCCTGGCAACTGGGAAGGAGGAGTATCGGCGGACCGCGTTCGAAACTCTCGATTACGTCCTGAGGGACATGACGGCTCCGGAGGGAGGCTTCTATTCCGCCGAGGACGCCGATTCGGAGGGCGAAGAAGGCCGTTTCTATCTTTGGACGGCCGAGGAGATCCGCGAGGCCCTGGGCGAGCGGGATGCGCCGGTTGCCCTCGACGCCTTTGGCGTCCGGCCGGAGGGGAATTTCGCGGAGCCGGGGAGCGGCGGCCCGGACGGACGGAATATCCTGCGCCTGGCCGGAACGGCGGGCGCATCGAGCCGGGCGCGGGGCGGACGGCCCCGGCAAGCCGCGGCCGGTCCGGCAAGGCGGTCTTGTGAATCCTCTTCGGCGCCGACACGGAATTCCCCGAGGCCGGAGAAGATCCTCGACGATGTTGGGGAAAACCTCCTCCGCATTCGGGACAGGTTGTTCCGGGCCCGCGAGAAGCGAGCCCACCCGTTCAAGGACACCAAAGTCCTGGCCGATTGGAACGGACTCGTGATCGGGGCCCTGGCCGCCGCGGGCCGGGTGGCAGACAACACCCGCTTCGTCCGGGCGGCGGAAAGAGCGGCCTGGTTCATTTTGGACGGAATGCGCGACCGGAAGGATCACCTTTTCCACGCGTACTCGGACGGCGAGGCCCGCATTCCGGCCTTTCTCGACGACCACGCCTTCCTCATCGACGGCCTGATCGAGCTCTATGAATCGACCTTCGACCCCGGGCATCTCGAAAAGGCCCTGGCCTTGGCGGATGAGGCGATCTCGCTCTTTTGGGACGACGAGAGAGGCGGATTCCATTTCGTCCGGCCCGGCTCCGAACTCCCCCATCGGGGCAAAGAAATCTACGACGGCGCCATCCCCTCGGGGAACTCGGCGATGCTGATGAACCTGTTGCGTCTGGCCCGGATGACGGGCCGAGCCGGTCTCGAGGAGAAAGCCGCGAAAATGAGCGAGGCGTTCGCGGAAGGCGTGCGCGCGCACCCCCGGGCGCACACGGTGTTCCTCTCCGCTTTGGACTTCGCGGCCGGCCCCTCAAGTGAGGTGGTGATCGTCGGCCGTCCGGGAGACGGGTCCACGAATGCGCTTCTTGAGGCGCTCGCCGGAACCTACCTCCCGAACGCGGTCGTCCTCTTCAAGCCGGAGGAGGAAGACGCGTCGAAAATCCTCCCCATAGGAAGAGGCGCCGCGAAACCAAAGAGACCCGCGGAGTCGGGAGGAAGTTCGGAGAGCGTAGGAAAGCCAAAGGCTGCCTCAATCGAAACGCCCGACCGTGCCGCCCGGATCGGAAAACTGGCTCCCTTCACAAAGGGGATGAGGCCGATCGGCGACCGGGCCGCCGCATATGTCTGCACCGGCGGCCGCTGTCTTAAACCCGTGACCTCCGTCGAGCAGCTCCTTCGCGCGCTGAGATGACGGCCGCAAAAAGAATCGTGGCCTCGCCGGCTGTCACACATTCAAGAACAGATTGACGATCCGGCAAAACAGCCCGAAGTATTCTCCAAGATCGGCCCGGCTCAGGAAGTGGGGGGCAATCCGAGCACGAGGCTCCGCATGGTCGGGCCGAACACGATTGGACCGCCGACACGCCGTATGGGACTCTCTTACGGCCTTCTGTCCCGGGGCAGACGCCCTGCGGCGCTCTCCAGCTTCTCGACCAGGGCCGGGAAGAATTCGGCAAAAGTCCCGTTCGCTCTCTCGTACACCGCGAGCGCCTTGTCGATCAGCGGCACGAGCACGAATCCCCGTCGGGCCATGGCGGAGAGGGTCGCATCGTCCCGGTTTCCGGACGCCCCGCCTTTTTCGCGCGCCGCGACCGCGATGTCGACGGCCCTGACGAGGCTCTCGTCAAAATAGTCGATGGGGTCAGGGTAGTATTGGACCGCGGGGGTTTGGGGGGCTGAATTCATGGCTCTTTCGGCGATCGCGGCCAAGGCCGCCCTGTTTTTTTCGGACCGCGTCAGGGGGGCGACCATGTCGTGGACGAATTCGTGGGCCGAATAGTCGATCACGTCCCAGGGCGTTTGGACGTCGTACTTCACCCGGCGCCACACGGGCCCCATGGCCGAGCCTCGCGGGCCGATGAGGTTGGGGATGATCACGACCTTATCCACCCCGGCCAGGAAATCCGATTCCGGAACCTTGAGGTAGCCCAGGGCGGCGGCGATCCCGTTGGAGACCACGGATTCGAGCTTGGCAACCGCATCGTCGTACCAAGGGGCGCAGTCCGAGTATAGGTCGGGGATGCGGGCCTCACGGTAAAATCGCGTCAGACGCTCGGGCAGGGATTCGAGCCCCGAAAACATCGCCAGGGCGTCACGGGCGGATGCCTCGTCCTGATAACTCTCCACGAGTTCCTGTCGCAGGAAGCGGATGTCCGGGGGAGGCGTGCAGTTCAAAGCCAGCATTGTGGCGTTGTACTCGAACATTCTGCTGAGGAGAGGGCGGCACTCGTCCTTGACGCGGCGTTTCACGGCGGGGTCGAGCGTTCGGTCGAGCCTGTGCCAAACGAAACGCTTGATGGGCGGCATTTTCCCGGGGTCGAACACGTCGAATGTTCCGATCGTGATATAGGCGAACATCGTGAAAAGGGTTTCGTCATTTCGAACTTCGATCTTGTGAAGAGTCCGCGCGGGAGGATGGGCGGCGGTCAAGACCGGGGTCCAGACGATGGCCAGGAGGACGGCTGGGACAAGGCGTTTCAAGCTCATCATGGTCCTTTCGAGTCTGCGGGCAACGCTCAGGCCAATAGGACGCCGGCCGGGCCCTGATGGTTGCCGTCGCCAAGATGGGGGGCAACCGCAAGCTTCGCGGTATTGCAGGCCGGGAGACAATTTCCGCGGGCAGTTGTATGTCGCCGTGATATTTAATAGAATTCGCCTGATGAAAGACGGGAGGGACCCAATGACCGGATCGCGTTCGACACGCCGTGAATTCCTGAAGGACGTCGCCCTGGGAGCCGCCGGAGCTTCCCTGGCCGGACCCGCTCTCGCCGGAGCGACGCCGGCCCGGGCCAGGCCGGCCGGGAGCACGCCGTCCGGTTTCAAGCTCAAATACGGGCCGCCTCTGGGGATGTTCGAGGCCAGCGCCGGAAAGGACCCTATTGGCCAAATCAAGTTCATGGCCGGCCAGGGCTTCCGGGCCATGTTCGACAACGGCCTCATGAACCGCCCGGCCGCCGATCAGGAGGCCATCGCCCGCGAGACGGCGCGGCTCGGGATGGACATCGGGCCGTTCGTGGCTTATGCCGATTTCGCGGTGAAAAGTTTTGTCGCCAAGGGCCCGGCGGTCCGCGAAATCATGACGCCGAAGCTTGCGGCCGCGATCGAGACCTCCAAGCGGACAGGGGTCAAGACGGCCCTGGTCGTTCCCGGACACTACGACGAAAGCCTCGATCCGGGCTACCAGACGGCCAATGTCGTCGAGAACCTGATGTGGTGCGCGGGCGTCGCCGAGCCGGCCGGGCTGGTTCTGGTCATCGAGCCGCTCAACCCGGTCAATCACCCCGGCCTGTTCCTGACCAAGATGGCCCAGGCCTACGAGATCTGCCGGGCTGTCGGCAGCCCGAGCGTCAAGATCGTCGACGATATCTACCACCAGCAGATCACCGAGGGCAACATCATCCCCAACATCGAGGCCTGCTGGGACGAAATCGCCGCGTTCCATCTCGGCGACACGCCGGGCCGGAACGAACCGGGCACCGGCGAGCTCAACTTCGGGAATATTTTCAGGCGCATCCACGCCAAGGGCTACCAGGGCGTCCTATGCATGGAGCACGGCAAGAGCATGAAGGGCAAGGAGGGCGAGCAGGCGGTCGTCGCCGCCTACCGCGCCGCCGACGCCTTTTGAACTGGAAAGATGGAAACAGGCGGGCCGGGACAGAGCAGGGGCGGGGACTTATGAAATGCCGAAAAACCAGCATTTTGTAGACCCGGTACCGGTCTTGCTGGACTCGGCCCCGTTTTGAAGAAAGGAGACGATATGAGCGCAGGAGGGAACGGCAGCAAGCCGGGCATGACCAGGCGGGATTTCATCAAGGCCACGTCGGCCGCGTCTCTGGCGACGGCCATTTCGGGAGGGATCGGCCTCCGCGCCGCGGGCTCCGACGCGATCCGCGTCGGGATGATCGGCTGCGGCGGCCGGGGCACGGGGGCGGCCATCGACTGCCTGGAGGCCGACCCCGGCGTCGAGATCGTGGCCATGGGCGACCTCTTCGCCGACCGGATCGAGAGCTCGCTCGTCCGGCTCCGGGAGAAGCACGCGGACAGGGTCAAGGTGACGCCCGAGCAGTGCTTCACCGGGTTCGACGCCTACCAGAAGGTCTGCGCCGTTCCCGAAGTGAACCTCATCGTCACCGCCACGCCTCCCGGATTCCGGCCGCCCCATCTCAAGGCCGCCGTCGAGGCCGGGAAGCATGTCTTCATGGAGAAACCCGTGGCCGTGGACCCCATCGGAGTCCGCTCGGTCATCGCCAGCTCGGAGCTGGCCGGCAGCAAGGGTCTGGCCATCGTCGCCGGCACCCAGCGCCGCCACCAGTCCCGCTACCTCGAGGTCATGAAACGCATCCGGGACGGGGCCATCGGGGACGTCATCGGCGGCCAGTGCTACTGGAACCAGGGCGAGCTCTGGGTCGTCCAGAAAACGCCGCAGATGACCGACATGGAATGGCAGTGCCGCAATTGGCTCTATTTCACCTGGCTCTCGGGCGACCACATCGTCGAGCAGCACGTCCACAACATCGACGTCATCAACTGGGCTTTCGGCACGACGCCCGTCAAGGTCATGGGCATGGGCGGCCGCCAGGTCCGGACGGCTCCCGAGTACGGCAACATCTTCGACCACTTCGCCGTCGAGTTCGAGTATCCCAACGGGGCCCGGGTCATGAGCATGTGCCGCCAGATCCCCGGCTGCGCCGACCGTGTCGAGGAGCGCATCGTCGGGACGAAGGGCGCGGCCATGGGCTACGGCGAAATCTCCGGGCCGAACCCCTGGAAATTCGAGGGCGACGAGGTCAACCCCTACGTCCAGGAGCACATCGACCTCATCGCGAGCATCCGGGCCGGCAGGCCCTTGAACGAGGGAAAGCGCATCGCCGAGAGCACCCTCTGCGCCATCCTGGGCCGCATGAGCGCCTACACCGGCCGGGCCATCTCCTGGGATTGGGCCATGAACGCCTCGAAGCTCGACCTCGCCCCTGCCAAGTATGAATTCGGCCCGCTTCCGGTCGCGCCGGTCGCGGGGCCCGGAAAGACCCCCCTCGTTTGAGGACGAAACCGGCCGGGAGGATGGGAGGGAGGAGGTCATGATCGACCCGGGCCTCAAGGGCAAGGTGGCCTTCGTCACCGGCGCCAATAATCCGCTCGGGATCGGGGCCGCGACGGCCAAGGCCCTGGCCGCCCAGGGCGCGGATGTCTTCATCACCTCGTTCCGCCGGCCGCCGGTTTTGAGCGTCGCGCAGGTGGCCGGAGCCCGGGAGCTGGGAGCCGGCGGCCCGGCCCTCTACGAGTCCCTGGCCCACGAGCCGCCCGACGCGGTCGCCGCAGCCATCTCGTCTATGGGGGTGCGGGCCGGCTGGAAAGAGGCGGACCTGGCCGACCCGGCCGGCGTTCCGGACCTCTTCGACGTCTGCGAGCGGCGCCTCGGACCCGTCGACATCCTGGTCAACAACCATGCCCGCTGGCAGCCGGACACCTTCGACCCGGCCCTCGTGACGGACCAGGGCTACGGTATGAGCCTGGCCGACGCGGGCCTCATGGACACCCACTACGCCGTCATCGCCCGGGCCTCGGCCCTCTTGATGGCGGAATACGTCCGGCGGTTCCTGGGACGCGGCGCCAAGTGGGGACGGATCGTCAACATCTCGACGGACGCGGCCGACGCCCACCTCGGGGCCGTGAGCTACGCCGCGGCCAAGCACGCCCTCGAGTCCTACAGCCGGTCGGCGGCGGCCGAGCTCGGCCGCTACGCCATCACCGTCAACGTCGTCGCCCCGGGGCCGGTTCAGACGGGCTGGCTCGCCCCCGCCGAGGAGGCGGCCATCGGCCGCAAGACGCCGCTCGGCCGGACGGGCCGGCCCGAGGATATCGCCGACGTCGTCGTGTTCCTGGCTTCGGAACAGGCCCGCTGGCTGACCGGGCAGCTCATCTATGTCGGCGGCGGCTGGAAAATGCCTCAATGAGGTGACGGAAGAGAGGAGGAGCGATGTCTGAAAAGCGCGAGAAAATGAACCGGAGACAGTTCATCAAGATGGCGGCGGTCGCGGGAGGGGCCGCCGCGGCGGGGGCGGCCGGCTTCCCGACCATCGTCAAGGCTTCGGCCATGGGCAAGGACGGGGCCGTCGCGCCGTCCGACCGCATCGTCATGGCCGGCGTCGGCTTCGGGATGATGGGCCCGGGGAACATGGCCAGCTTCCTCGAAAAACCGGAGGTTCAATGGGTCGCCTGTTGCGACCTCGACCGGGACCACCTCATCGAGGCCCGCGACACCGTCAACAAGAAGTACGGCAACACCGCCTGCGCGACCTACAAGGACTTCCGCGAGCTGCTCCTCCGCAAGGACCTCGACGCCGTTTCCATCGCCGTCCCCGACCAATGGCACGCCATTCTCTCCATCGACTGCCTGAGAGCCGGGCTCGACGTGTACGGTGAAAAGCCGCTCACTCACGACCTCGCCGAAGGCCGCGCCCTCGTCGATGCTGTCAAGCGCTACGGCCGGGTCTGGCAGACCGGTTCCTGGCAGCGTTCCGTCGAGAACTTCCACCAGGCCGCCGAACTCGTCCGCAACGGCCGGGTCGGCAGGATCAAGCGGGTCGAGGTCGGGCTTCCCTCCGGCCACTACGACTTCGCCGGGACCTTCGGCCAGGAAGCGCTCGTCCCGCCGCCGCCGACGCTCGACTACGACTTCTGGCTCGGCCCCGCGCCCTGGTGGCCTTACTGCAAGGCCCGGGTCCACATGAACTGGCGCTGGAACATGGACTTCGGCGGGGGCCAGCTCATGGACTGGGTCGGCCACCACATGGACATCGCCCACTGGGGAATGGGCTGGGACTACACGGGCCCGGTCGAGGTCGAGGCGACGGGCGTCTGGCCGACCTCGGGCATCTACAACAGCCCGGTCAAGTACTGGGTCAATGCCAAGTACGCCGACGGCACCCCGGTCGTCCTGGCCGGCGGCTACGAGGAGATCTGGAGCGGCACGAAGTGGATCGGCGAATACGGCTGGGTCTGGGTCGACCGCGGGCAGTTCGAAACCGAGCCCGAAAGCCTCAAGCGCGAGGCCGTCGGCCCCGGCGAGGTCCGCCTCTACAAGAGCCGCGACCATTACCAGAACTTCCTCGACTGCGTCCGGAGCCGGGCGCTCACCATCACGCCGGCCGAGGTCGCTCACCGCTCGGCCAGCGTCGGCCATCTCGGGGTCATCGCCATGAGGGTCGGGCGCAAGATCCGCTGGGACCCGGCCAAGGAAACCATCATCAACGACCCGGAGGCCGAACGGCTTCTCAGCCGCTCGTACCGGAAGCCCTGGCAACTGCCCGAATGAGGAGATCCCCATGACGAACACAGCGAAACGTTGCCGAATCACCCGAACGGGCTCGCGTCGGGCCGGACTTGGGCTTCTCCTGGTGACGGCGATCCTCGTCGTCATCCCGCGGCTCGGCCCAGCCTCTTCTCCGGCGTCGTTCCCGTCCGCGGTCGGCCAGGAACCGGCCGCCCGGCCCTCGGAGTCGCTCGATGCCATTCTCAAGGCGCTCCTGCGCTACGATTATTCCCAGGGCGTCGGCGAACCCCTGAAGCTTCGGGCCTATGTCGCCGCCCACAAGGCCGACCCGGCCGAGCGCGAGGAAGTCGAAACGAAGCTCCTCGCCTTTCTCGCACAAGGCCCGACCGAGGGCGGAATGATGGTCGCCTGCCGCGGCCTGAGGCTGGTCGGCACGGCCGCCTCGGCACCGGTCCTCGGGCAGCTCCTCCTTGCGCCCGAGACGACGGACCCGGCCCGCTACGCGCTCGAAATGATCCCGGGCCCGGAGGCGGACGCTGCTTTTCTCGCGGCGCTCGACAGAACGGGAGGCGAGGTCCGCTTGGGGATCATCTCGTCGCTCGGACACAGGGCGGTCGCCGCCGCGGTTCCGCGCCTCACCGTACTGGCCCGCGGAGACGACCCGGCCGCTGCCGTCGAGGCCGTCAAGGCGATGGGCAAAATCGGGTCGGCGGAAGCCGTCCGAAGCCTGAGCGACCTCCTGGAGAAGGTCAAGGGCGCCCTGAAGTCCGGCGCGGCTTCGGCTCTGCTGCTCTGCGCCGAGGCTCGGCTCGCAGTCGACCTCCCCGACGAGGCGGCCGAACTCTGCGACAGAGTGCTTCTGGCGGGCGGGCCCGACATCCTCCGCCAAGCCGCCTTCAGGGAAAGGATCGAGGCCGCCGGGTCCGCCGACGACGGCGGTTTCGTCCTCAGGGCCCTCTCCGGAAACGACCCGGCCCTGCGCGAGCCGGCGATTTCCATGATTCCCAAGGCCTTCCAGGACTCAGAGATCGAAGCCGTCGTTCCGTACCTGGCCAAGCTCACCGAAGAGCAACAGGTGCAGCTCACGGCCGTCCTGGCCGGCTACCCGACCGCCTACGTGCTGCCCACTCTCCTTCAGGCCGCGGACAGCCGGTCTCCATCGGTTCGCGTCGAGGCCCTGAGAGCCCTGGAAAAGGCGGGCAACGCGACGATCGTGGAATTCCTGGCCGCCAGAGCGGCCGCCGCGGCGGGCGTCGAGCAGGCCGCGGCCCGGGAAACGCTGGCCCGCCTCAAGGGCGCGGACGTGGACGCGGCGATTCTGAACATGCTCGAAAAGGAAACCGGCGAAAAAGTCAGGCTGGAGCTCATCACGGCCGCAGGAGAACGACGGATTGTCGCAGGGAAACCCGTCCTCGCGGCGCTGGTCCGGACCGGACCTCCCGCGGTCCAGCTGCGGGCGATCCGCGTTCTGCGCGTGCTGGCGGCGCCCGCCGACCTGCGGGACCTGATAAGCCTCGTCTTCGCCGTCAAGGAGGAGGCCGCCCGCGAGGAGATGGAGGACACGGTGGCCGCCGTGGCCCGGACGATCCCGAGAGAATCGGTCCGCGCCGAGGCGGTGGAAAACGCGCTGGCCGCGGAAAAATCCCCGCTGAGACGCGCCGACCTGCTGCGGGTGCTGGGCAAGATCGGCGACGACAGCTCGCTCGGCGTGGTCCGCCGGGCGCTTCATGACGCGAATCCGGCCGTTGCCGATGCGGCCGTGCGGGCTCTCACCGACTGGCCGACGCTCACGGCCCGGGACGACGTCCTGGCGATCGCCCGGACGACAGCCAACCCGACGTACAAAGTGCTGGCCATCCGGGCCTACGTCCGGATGATCGGCCTCGAGCCGGACCTCAGACCGCAGGGCGCCGTGGCCAGCCTCCAGACGATTCTTGGCTTGAGCGACCGTCCCGAGGAAAAGAAGCTCGTCCTGGGGATGCTGCCGCGCTTCCCGTGCGAACCCGGACTGAAGCTGGCCCAATCGCTGGCCGCCGACCCTTCGGTCGCGGCCGAGGCCAAGCTTGCCGCGGAGCGGATCGAGCGCTCGCTCGCGAGGCGGTAGAGGACAGGCCCTTTCCCGGCCGGGACGGGACTCGATGTCGCGTCTGAATATGTTCCCGGCCCCAGGGGCCGTTCATCCGGGTCAACCTTTCGGGAATGGTTTGCGTTGTATCTTGGTGAGGAGGGACCATGGACGCTGCAAAGAAGGTCGCCGCGTTGAGCCTGATCTCGGCTTTCTTGTGCCTGGGGTTGGCGGCCCAGACCCAAACGGAAAAGGAACTGCAGGCGGCAAGCGAGGAGCTTGCGCGCCTGTACACGCAAAAGGACTGGGCCGGGGCTTTGCGGGTCATCGACCGCTTGGTCGAGCTGGCCGACAAGCACGGGGACCCGCAGGTCAAGGCCGGGGTCCTGTACAACAAGGCCTGCCTCCATGCCCTGGCAGGGCAGAGGGACGCCGCGCTCGCCGCGGTCCGCGATTCCATCGCTGCCGGATTCACCGACTATGCGAAATTCCTGAGTGACCCGGATTTTGATTCGCTGCGAGACGACCCGGGATTCACCTCCCTGGTCGCCGCGCTCAAGGAAAAATATGCCCCGCATCCCCTCGAATGGGACCGCAGGGAGCCGGCCCCCGGGTTCGCAGTTGTCTATGACGCGGCGGAGACGCCCGAACTCCGGGAGATGAGGCGGGAGTTCGAGATCGACGCCGTCGTGGCCGGGGCGAAGGATGACTACGAGCGGCTGAGACGCCTCACCCGTTGGGTCAGCACCCGCTGGGAGCACAGTCCGAACCGAATGGCATCCAAGGGGGATCCGGTCACGATCCTGCGCGAAGCCCGGGCGGGCGGGCGCTTCATCTGCCGGGATTACGCCATCGTCCTGGCCGGCGTGGCCAAGGCCTACGGCATGCCGGCCCGCCTGATCAATCTCCTGCCCCGCGACGTCGAAACACGCAGCGAAGCGCACTCCGTGGCCGAGGTCTGGCTCGATCAATTCCGCAAATGGGTCTTGGCGGACGGCCAGTTCGGAGCGATCGGGGAGCTGGACGGCGTCCCCCTGAGTGCCGTCGAGCTTCAGGCCGCCATCGCGGCGGAGAAGCCGGTCCGGTGCGCCGTCGGGGAAACTGTCTGCGCCGAATGGAAACCCTTCATCCTGCGCAACGCCTTCTACTTCAAGACAGGCGACAACCAGCGCTCGTTCGAGGGGAAGACCGCGCGGCAGCTCGTCCTGGTGCCCAAAGGCGCGCCCGAGCCGCACAAGTTCGCCGGGGGCAGCGAGGAGGTATTCGCCGGCGCGGTCTATACCTCGAATCCCGACGCGTTCTACGCCCCTCCGCGGAAGAGCCGCTGACCGGCAGCCAATCGACCAGGATTGTTCCCGCATGCATCGGGCCGGCAGCGCGTTGACGCAGGCTGCGGGAATTCGTGTCGACCCGGGTTCGGTGGCTTTTGGATGCCGGCCGCTGCAAACCTCCGGATGGTTTATCCTTTTCGACCCCGCCCTCGGTTGCGCTTGTTCCTCAGCGCCTCAAGCGGGGCTTGCGCCTGTTCAGCCAAAATGATAAATAGTCGGCAGGAAGGTGAGGCATGATCGAGGGTCAGGCTTCTAGCCCGGCCGGCCGAAAGCTCCGCTACGGCATGATCGGCGGCGGGCAGGGTGCGTTTATCGGCGATGTGCACCGGAAGGCGATCGCCATGGACGGAATGGCCGAGCTCGTCTGCGGCTGTTTTTCCCAGCACCACGATAACACCCTGGCCACGGGAAAAAGCCTGGGCCTGCCGAAGGAACGGCTCTACAGGACTTTCGAGGACATGATCAAGGGCGAGGCGGCGCGCGACGATAGGCCTCACTTCATCGATGTCGCGACGCCGAACAGTACCCACTACGCCGCGGCGCGGTTGGCCCTCGAGCACGGCTTCCATGTCGTGTGCGAGAAACCGCTGGCCGCGTCCTCGGGTGAAGCGGGAGAGCTGGCCCGCCTTTCCAAGGCCAAGGACCTGATGTTCTGCGTGACCTACGCCTACTCGGGCTACCCCATGGTCAGGAACCTCCGGGATATGATAGCCGCGGGCAAGATCGGCGAGGTCCGCTTCGTCAACGGCGAGTATCCCCAGGAGTGGCTGGCCACGCCGCTCGAGGACACCGGCCAGAAGCAGGCCGCCTGGCGGACCGACCCCGCGCTGGCCGGAATCTCGAACTGCGTCGGCGACATCGGGAGCCACATCGAGCACATGGTCGGGCTCATGACGGGGCTCCGGGTCCGGTCGCTCTGCGCCCGGCTCGACCACTTCGGCGAGGGACGGCCGCTCGACGACAACGCGACGATCATGGTCAACTACGACAACGGCGCCAAGGGCGTCTACTGGAGCTCCCAAATCGCCATCGGCCACGACAACGCGCTGCGGGTGCGCATCTACGGCACGAAGGGGGCGGTCGAGTGGTTCCAGGAGACCCCCAACACGGCCCGGGTCTCGTTTCTCGACAGGCCGACCGGCACTCTGTCGCGAGGCCGCGACCCTATGTCGCCTCCGGCTCAGGGCCTGTCCCGGATTCCGTCGGGACATCCCGAAGGCTATTTCGAGGCCTTCGCCAACATCTTTTCGACCTACATCGCGGCGCTGGACAAAAAGCTCCGGGGCGAGCCTCTCGGTCCGGCCGACCTGGATTTTCCGGGGGTCGACGAAGGCGTGAGGGGCGTCCGCTATATCGAGAAATGCGTCGAGAGCTCGGCCAAAGGGGCGGTTTGGGTGGATGTGGACTGAGTTGAGGAAGGACGGAAGATGGGGTCGCCACGTCCCGCCAAAGGGCGCTCCTCGCGATGACACGGAAATGACGGGCCTCGTGTCAGTCGACCGCGTCGCGTCGAGAAACGACTCCTCGCAATGACATAAAGGAGAAGAAACCATGGCTCGACCAGTGACACTCTTTACCGGCCAGTGGGCCGACCTGCCGTTCGAAACTCTCTGCGAGAAGGCCGCGGCCTGGGGCTACGATGGCCTGGAGATCGCCTGCTGGGGCGACCATATGGACGTCAGGAAGGCCGCCGGCGACGCCGCCTACGTGCGCGAGAAAAAGAACGTCCTCAAGAAACACGATCTCAAGTGCTGGGCTTTGGGGGCGCATCTCGCCGGCCAGTGCGTCGGGGACGAGTACGACCCGAGGCTCGAGGCCTTCGCCCCGGCCTCGGTCCACGGCAAGCCCGAGGCCCTCTGCAAGTGGGCCGTCGAGGAGATGAAGGCCGCCGCCCGGGCCTCCCGGGCCATGGGGTGTTATGTGGTCAACGGGTTCATGGGCTCGCCGATCTGGAAGGCCTGGTATTCGTTCCCGCCCACGACGGAGGAGATGATCGCGGCGGCCTACCGGAAGATCGACGACCTCTGGACCCCGATCTTCGACGAGTTCGATAAGCAGGGCGTCAAGTTCGCCTTGGAGGTCCATCCGACCGAGATCGCCTTCGACTTCTACACGACGGCGCGGCTGCTCGAGACGTTCAAGCGCCGGCTGACGCTGGGCCTCAATTTCGACCCGAGCCACCTCCTGTGGCAGGGGATGGAACCCCACCTCTTCATCCGGGAATTCGCGGACCGCATCTACCACGTCCACATGAAGGACGCGGCCGTGACGCTCGACGGCAAGGCCGGGATTCTGGGCTCGTTCCTCCCCTTCGGCGACGTCAGGCGGGGCTGGAACTTCCGCTCTCTGGGCCACGGCGACGTGAACTTCGAGGACGTCATCCGCGAGCTCAACGCCATCGGCTACACGGGCCCGCTTTCTGTCGAGTGGGAGGACAACGCCATGGAGCGCGAGGCCGGGGCGGCGGAGTCCCTGAGCTTTGTCAAATCGCTCAACTTCTCGCCGTCGGCCGGCGCCTTCGACAAGGACATGAAGGGGTCGAAGGACTAGCGCTCTTTGGGCCTCTTGGAATGCGGCGGCGGCATGGGTTGATTTCCGCGGGGCGGGCTGATGACCTGGAAGCGGCGTTCGAGGCGGCGGCCATCGCCGTCCGTTAGGATGAGCCGGTGGGTGCCCGGCTCGGGGTTGAGCGCAATCTGGTGAAATCGGCGCGTCGAGGCGATGTAGTTTTCGTCGATGTGCCAGTGGATGGTCGCGTCGGGCTGCCGGTGGACGGCTTCGAAGACGACCTCTCCGGATCGGCCGTCCAGGGCGACAGGGACAAAAACCGACGTGTCGGGCTCCGGATAGATCAGGCTCATGACCGGCGGGCCTGACTCGGGGGCTGCGGCTGCGGCGCAGTCTGCCCGGAAGGGCGGCAGAGACCGGTACTCGGGATGGTCGGCCCGGTAGTAATACTCCTGGACGGGCGGCAGGACGAACCACGGCTCGTGCCGCATCCGGTCGACCGGCTCGCAGCGGCTGTCCACCCGGAAACGGCCCGAGGCGTCGAGGTGGACCGTCTGGTGGTAGGGGCACATCCGGTCGAAGCGGCTCGTGTCCGGCACCCATATCGTTTCGGCGGGACAGATGTCCGTGGCCAGGAACCCCGAGTCCCGGCAGACGCGAAGCTGTTTGAGGCCGGCGGCGGGCCGGGAAATCCGGCCTTCCCCGTCGAGCGCCCCGAGAAGTTCGAAGAGCGCGGGCGCCGCGGCCGTAAGACCGGTGAGCTCGGGATTCCCCTCCCCGTCGGCGTTCCCGGACCAGACGCCGATGGTGTAGTTGGGAGTGACCCCGACCGCCCAGGCGTCGCGAAGGCCGAAGCTCGTCCCCGTTTTCCAGGCGATCCACCTGGAGGAGCCGAAGTTTCGCCAGAAGCCTTCGTCGTCCGGACGAGTGACGGCGGTCAGGGCCTCCAGGGTGAGGTAGGCGGCGCCCGGGCCCAGACCCCGCATCTTCGAGGCGGCCGGGGGTTCGTCGACGAGAAGCCGGACCTCCGAGCCACCGCCCGGCCGCCCCATCGCGCGCTGGGCCAGCTTGGAATAGAGGGACGCTATCTCGAATAGCCTTCCCTCGGCGCCGCCGAGGACGAGCGTCAGGCCGTAATCGTCGGGAGGGCGGTCGAGCGTCGTCATCCCCCACCGCCGGAGCAGGTTCTCGAACCGCGGGATCCCGAACTCGCGCAACTCCCGCACGGCCGGAATGTTGAGCGACCAGGCCAGGGCCGCCCGGGCCGGAACCGCGCCGCGGAAACGGCGGTCGTAGTTTTCGGGCTTGAACGCCTCGTACCTGAAGGGGGTATCGGCGACCAGGGTGAGGGGCGTAAGGCCTCCTTCCTGGAGCATGGCGGCGTAAAGGAAGGGCTTGAGGATGCTCCCGGTGCTGCGGCGGCTCTGGAGGATGTCGACGTTCTGGCCGCACTCGATCCCGCGTTCGAGGCCGACGTTCCCGATATAGGCGGCGACCCGGGCCGTCCGGTTGTCGATGACGATGGCTGCGAGATTCCGGATGCCCCGCGCGAGGAGCTTCTCCCCCTGGGCCTGGGCAATCCGGGACGCCCGGCGCTGGAGGTCGGCGTCGATGGACGAGCGAAACGGCGGCCGGGACCCGGGTCGCGCGGCCAGGGTGTCGAGAAGATGGGGAGCGTCGCGGGGGATGGCTCGAAAGCCGTCCGGCATGCATTCGGCAAAGGCCAGCCGGCACTCAAGATTGGACAGAAGGCCCCTGCCCTGCATTTTCTCGAGGAGCCCGTTCCTTTTCTCGAGGAGCCGGGCCCGTCCTTCCGCGGAGGCGATGAGCCCGGGGTCCTTGGGCAGCACGGCGAGGTACGCGGCCTCGGCCCAGCTCAGGCGCTCGGGGCCGCGGCCGAAGTACATCCACGAGGCCGCATCGAGGCCGACGACGTTACCGCCGAAGGGAGCGTGGGCCGCGAAGAGCGAAAGGATCTCGCGCTTCGAGCAGCGGATCTCGAGCCGGAGCGCCATGACGGCTTCCTTGAGCTTCTCGAGATAAGTCCGGGGCCGGTTCTTGCGGGACAGGCGGATGACCTGCATGGTGAGCGTGCTGGCGCCGCTTTTGACTTCGCCGGACCTGAGGTTCAGCCGCACGGCGCGGCCGACCGCCAGCGGGTCGACCCCGGGATGCTCGAAAAAACGGCGGTCCTCGTACTGGAGCAGGACCTCGTAGAATCGGTCGGGGACCGTGTCTCCGGGCGGGAACCGCCACTGGCCGTCCCCGGCCGGCCTGGCCCCGAGGAGCTGCCCGTCCCGGCTGAAGAGAGCGGGCGAGACGGGATCTCGGAAGAGTTCGCGAGGCAACGAAAACCAGACGACGGCAAAGAATCCGAAGAGGAGCCCGGCCGGGACAAGCCGCCGCCGCCGGCCGGCCCAACGCCTCCTGTCATTGCGAGCCTCTGGGCGCGGCAACCCCATCTCCTATTCCTTTTTCATCTCCATTTCTTTATCCGAAATTCTCCCTCGCCCCAAGGCATTTTTCAGATCCGGCGCCGTCCTTGCTCCCTGCCGAAAACCAGCATTTTGTAGACCCGGTACCGTCTTTGCTGGTTTGCATGCGTGAACAGCGACGCGGCAACCTCATCTTCTGCATTCCTTTTTAACGCACAATCTCCACCCACTGCCCCTTGGTGTTGGCATGGACGGAGGCCTCGTACATGGCCTCGACGGCGATCCCCGGCTGGTAGAATCGCCCCTGGTAGGAGGCATTGAGCACGACCAGGAACGTCCTTTCGCTCTCGGGGCCGAGCCCGAAATAGGTGAACACCCGGTCGTCCCGGATGTCCTGGTAATCGTAGACCGGCGCCAGGCCGGCCTCCCCGGTGAACCGCGGGTTCTTGATCTGACAGCCGGCGGCGACGAGGTGCGTCAGGACGAGATTGTTGAGGGTCCGTTTGGTCACGTTCCGGACCCTGACCTCGGCCATGAAATCCGTCCCCTGCGTCAGGGTCTCGATCGGGATCGGGTTCCTCTGCATGTCGCGGTACCGCACTTCGATGGCCAGGTCGTTGGCGGACTCCGGCTCTCCTCCGGCCGGGGGCATGCCGCGCAGATGGAGGCTGACGTAGAGAGGCGTTTTCCCGGTGTTCTCGACGACCAGGGTCCGGCCGCGGGCCGGGAACGGGTCGTAGGTTTTCGCGAACAGCGGCACTTTCGATTCGACGGCCTGGGGCGTCTCTCCATCCCAGCCGAGCCGGAGACCGAACGGCTTCACGCCGGCGGTCCCGTAGTAGGCCGTAAGGGCCATCAGCCCGAAAGAGGTCTCGTGCGTGGACAGCCAAAGGTCCGAGCCCAGGATCTTGGCGATCTTGTCGAGCACGGGTTTGGCCTTGTCCTCGCGCCCGAGTTGGACATAGCTCCTGACGAGGAGGGCCTCGTCGCGGAAATCGGACCCGAAGGTGATGGAATCGTCGCGATAGGGCTTGAGATCGGGCCGGGCCCGGTCCGCCAGGTCGGCGGCGGCGTCGGTTTGTCCCGTCACATGGAACGCCGCGGCCAGCTGGACGGCCGCCAGTCCGTCCAGGCTCTCGGCTTCCCGGAGCCTGTTCATGGCCCCGAGGTCGGGGGTCCGGGCCAGGGCCAGGCAGTACAGGCGGAAGGCTTGCGTCAGCTGTGAAGCGGCGGGGCCGGTCGTCCAGTTGTTGGCCAGCATCCTCTGGTTGGCCTTCCACGAGTCAACCATGGCGGGCGGCACGTGGTAGCCGAGGCGGGAGGCTTCGAGGAGGAACCAGCCGGCATAAGCGGTCGTCCATTCGTGGCCCTCATGGCCGCCCGGCCAGTAGGAAAAGGCGCCGTTGGTCATCTGGAAGCGGGTCATTTTGTCAATGGCCGCCTCGATGTGGAGGGCGACGTCCTTTTTCTGGGACTCCTCCAACCTGACCAGGCCGTCCAGATAGAATTGCGGGAAGGCCGCGGAGAGCGTCTGCTCGAGGCAACCGTGGGGATAGCGGATGAGGAACTCGAGTCTCTTCTCCAGGTTGAGGGCGGGGAGCGGGGAGGCTTCGACCGTGACGGCGTTGGTATTTTCGAGTCCGAACGGCGTCACGACCTCCTTGATCGCCTGGCCCGGCCCGGCTTCGAGCCGCCTCGTCTGCGTGATCATCGGGTTCGACCCGAGCACGGAGATCGCGATCGCGCCCCCGGCCTTCGCCGACCCTGAGGAGGCCCGGAAGCGGACTTCGCCCTGGCCGACGGCGTCGGCGGTCTTGAGCATGAAGGTGACGATGTCGTCGCCGGGCCGCGCAAAGGCCACGGTCTTCGAGGCCTCGCCGGCGACCTTGAACATCGCGTTCGTCTCGATGCCGACGGTGGCCTCCTTGAGCGCCGGGTTGGTCACGAAGACGGCGACGGGCATGGCCACGTCTTCGCCCGGCCTCACGATGCGGGGCAGGGTGGCCAGGGCCATCAGGTCGCTGCGGACGGGGACCGACTTTTCGGCCGAGCCGAAGGACCCGTCGCGGCCGGCCACGACCATTACCCTGACCGCCCCGAAGTACTCGGGCATATCGAGCTCATGGGACCCGATCTCCCCGGCCTTGAGCTCGAAGGGTCCCTCGAACAACACGACGGGCGGGAAGCGGCGGGGCTTCCTGTCCTCGCCTCGCCCGGGGCCGCCCTCGCCGCCCCCGAGAGCGACGATGCGGGACAGCTCGGCGCCGTAGGCCTCGACGACCTGGTCGAAGAGGTCCCAGGTCCGGACGCCCAGCGCCTCCCGGCTGTAGAAAGCCGCCCGGAGGTCGGGAGTCGAGAACCGCGTCAGGCCCAGCAGGCCCTCGTCCACGACGGTCAGGGTGTAGGTCATGGGCCGGCCGGATTTTTCGGTCACCCGGACGCGGAACTTCTCCGCGGGCTTGATCTCGTCGGGCGTTTGTATAGACGGCTCCAGCCGAGTGGCGGGGTCGTCCACCATGATCGGTATGACGCCGTAGAGCCTGATCGGCGTGTCGCTGACCTTGCCGGTGTGGGGTTGGAGAAGCGTGACATGGACGTAGACGTTCGGCGTCATCTTCGCCGTGAGCGGGATCTCGAACCGGTTTTCCCCCTGGGCCGTGGAGACCCACATTTTCTGCAGGACGGAGGAGCCGTTTTCGACCGACACCAGGGCCCGGCCCTGGACGGTTTCAGGCAGGAAAACGACCGCGGTTTCACCGACTTTGTAGCGATCCTTGTCGGAGGTGAAGTTCAGGCGCGTGGCTCCCGCGCCGGCTTCCTCGCGGGCCCGGCCGGCCCAGCCCGGCCAGTCGATGTACACGATCCGGCCGGCGGCGTGGCCGCTCTCGGGGTCCACGACGCGGAGGAGGTAGCGGCCCCAGTCGGGGTACTTGACCTGGAACGTCCAGCGGCCCAGGCCGTCGCGGGTCGAAATTTCTCCGGTCAGGATGGGCCGGGTCGTCGCGCTCGTGACATATTGGGCGAGGGACTCGCCGCTCCTGTCCCACCACCATCTCCAATCGATCTTGTAGAGGGCGACATTGATCTTGCCCCGGGAAACCGGCTGCCCGGACGGGTCGAGGGTCACGATATCGACGGTCTGGTCGGTGTCGGTCAGGAGCATGCCCCGGGCGCTGTCCCCTTTCGGGGCCTTGAGCCCCGCATAGGAATCGTAGGGGTGGAAAGGCAGGCTGAAGGTGTCGATGCTGAAGTCGCCGCTCTCCTCGAAGATCCGGGTCGTGAATAGGGCCTCCAGCATCCCTGCGCTGGCCTGTTTCGGCTGGAAATCCAGCTTGAGCCGGCCCTTGCCGTCGGCATCGAGGAGGCCTTTCTCGGCGACGACCTCGCCTCCCGTGAAAGCGCTCGCGGGGTCGTCGAACGCGTAATCTGCGAACCTGTCGAAGCGGGTGGGGCGCGGAAACAGCTTGACCGTCACGTCGAACTTGAGGTTGGCGGCCGGAGCTCCGTGGAGCCACTGACCGGCGATCGAAACCTCGAGGGGCATGTCGGCCTTGGTCAGGACCTTGCGGCCCGCCTGGAAGTCGATCTTGAGCCGGTTGGGGACGACGGTCTCAATCTTGAGGGTCCTGGTGAACGTCAGGCCGCCGACGAGGACCCGGGCCTCCCAGTTGCCCGTCTGGGCCGACTCGTCGGTCGGGATCCGGAAGGCGTGGAAGGGCACGACCGACTTGTCCGGCTTGAATGTCCCGGCGCGCTGGCCCTGGGGCGAATAGAGCTCGAGGACGACCGGATGGTCGGGAGGAAGGACGCGCTCCCGGTCGAAGAGGGCAAAAGTCAGATAGAGCGTGTCTCCGGGACGCCAGACCCCTCGCTCGCCGTAGATCACGCCCTTGATGCCTCGGCGCACGGTCTCCCCGCCCACGTCGAAGTGGCTCAGGGGCAGCGCCGCGTCGCTGTTGACCCGGAGATACCCGATGTCGTCGCCGGCCTCGACAGAGACGTAGAAGGGCTTGTCGGAGAGCTTCAGGACGGCGAAGCCGTTTCCGTCGCTCACGGATTCGGCCAGGAGCTGGTTCTGGAAGTTGTAGGCGCGGACCCGGGCGCCGCTGAGCGGCCGGGCCGTCCCGATGTCGGTCGTCACGACGTGGAGCGTTCCGTTCTCCTCGATCTTGGCCACCAGCCCGACGCTGGAGGAAACGAAGTTGCGGGCCGCGAAGAGGTCGCGGTTGTAGATCGGGTTGAAGTAGGCATCGTTGCAGGGATTGTTTCGCTGGAGCCAGTCGCCGTGGTTGTATTGAAAGGAGTAATCGGCATAGTCCCAACCGGAGTAGCGGTCGTAGCCGGGTTCGTCCTGGTTTTTGAGCGGGGGCTCCGGGACAACCGGCGCGTCGCTTTCGGGACAGGGATAGGTGGAATTGCCCCGGTTGAAAGTCAGCACGATCCGGAACAGGCTGCCGGCATTTTCCCGGAAGAGCGGCGTCACGTCGAGATCGTAGCGGGACCAGCGGCGCGTGGCGGCCGGGTCGTCCGAAAGGGCGACGGTTTTCCGCCACAAGTAGCGCCCGACCCGGGTGAGCTCCGCGGAGCCATCGAGAGGGTTGACCTGGAAAAACTGGGCCATGTTGTCCGGGTAGACCTGGAGGGCGGTCACCTGCAGCGACTTGAGGTTGACGGCCTCGATGGGCACGGTCAGGCGGTCCTTGCGGGGCAGGATGACCCCGGCGCCGACGAACCGGGCCTGGGGACGGAGCGTCGCGAAGGTGAGCTGCCGCGTCTCGCCGCGGGCCAGGCGGCGGTTGAGATAGTTTCGGATGCCCGGCTCGATGTTGACGGTGATCACGCCGACGAGTTCCTGGCTGGAATAGGCGCGGATGAGGTTGCCGTCGATCTCGAAGGTCAGGGGCCGGTCGCCGATCCGGATGAGGCCCCGCAGGTTCTGGTCCCTGGCCAGGGCGTCCGAAAAGCGCAGCTGCACGTAGCGCGCCTCGCCGGAGACGGCCTGGGCGTCGACGAGCTCGAATTGACTCAGGGCGGGAACCTCCACTTCGCGCACGCCCTGGTTCTTAATGCCGAGCGGGGCCCCGTCCCAGGTCAGCCGGATCGCGGAGGCTTGCTCGCCGCGCTCGACCCCCTTGACCGTGAAATAATGGCTGAGGCTTCCCATGGCGTGGCTCCATTCCACGGGGAGTTTTACCCCGGCCTGCTCGGCCTCGAGGACCTTTTCGACCAGGGCCGGCTCTTCGCGGTCGGAGGTGTCGAGCTCGCCCCGAAGAGCCGGGAGGTGGGGACGGGCCGCGTCCTCGGCGAAAAGGCCCAGGACGCGGATCTCCATCTCCTGCTTGACGACGGAGAAGCCGAACGTGAAACGGTCGAACGCCTTGGGCAGCTTGAGGATGCGCTTGACGTTCAGGACGGCCCGGTAGTCCTGGCCCGGCTTGAGATCCCTCTCGGGCGTGAAGACCAGCTCGCGGGGGCTCTTCCACTCCGCCCGGCCGGCGATGGGAGGCGTGAAGTCGAGAAGCCCTGAGACGGCCTCTCCGGTTTCGCCCGCGTTGTTCACGAAAAGGACCCGGATATCAGATTTCCGGAAGACCGTTCCCGACGTGTACGCGCTGATGTAACGGTACCATTCCTGCCCAACGGAGGCCTCGGCTTCCTCTTTTTTCGATTTGCAGGCTTGCGGGCCGGCCAGGCAGACCGCGACCAGAATGCAGACCAGGGCTTTCCTTGACATTCGTCCGTCTCCCTCGGTGAATTTGGATCCCGGGACACCCAGGTTTCCCATCCCGTTCATCCTATTTTAGGAGTTCCAGCAATGTCAAGCGGACACTCTCCGGAAACAGGGCCTGTCGGCAGCGAAAAGGGCCTTTGGTTCAAGAAGGTCCCTGCGCCGCGGCTCGCGCCGACTCTGAGAAGGGTGCGCACCCTCGCGATGCCGGAGAAAACCAGCATTTTGTAGACCCGGTACCGTCTTTGCTGGTTGAGGCGGGA
>Ga0210077_1000018_pt1 | contig 115004 bp, 117 predicted proteins | sample RushMan_CattailN_5_FD_185556 | JGI IMG/M metagenome (GOLD analysis project Ga0210077, IMG submission 185556) | Wetland microbial communities from San Francisco Bay, California, USA, that impact long-term carbon sequestration -... | ecosystem: Environmental > Aquatic > Marine > Wetlands ...
CGCTTCGACGCACTGGTACCGGCGCTCGCCGCCGCGGCCGCCGCCACCGCCGATCCCGACGCGACGCTCGAGCGCAGCCTGGCGCTGATCGAGGCCATTGCGCGCCGGGCGGCCTACCTGGCGCTGCTGGCCGAGCACCCGGAAGCGCTCGAGCGCGTCGCCCGCATCGTCGCGGCATCGAGCTGGGCGGCGGAGTTCGTCACCCGCCACCCGCTGCTGCTCGACGAGCTGCTCGATGACCGCGTCCTCTACGCGCCTCCCGACTGGACAGCTTTCGCGCGCACTTTGCGCGCGCTGCTGGCAAGCCATGACGGGGATCCCGAGCGGCAGATGGACGTCCTGCGCGAGCAGCACCAGGCGCAGGTGTTCCGCCTGCTGGCGCAGGACCTCGCGGGGCTGCTCACAGTCGAGCGTCTCGCCGACCACCTTTCGGCCCTCGCCGACCTGACGCTCGAGGCCGCGCTCGAGCTCGCCTGGGGACAGGTACGGCGCCACCGCGAAGGCACGCCGCGTTTCGCGGTGGTGGCCTACGGCAAGCTGGGCGGCAAGGAGCTCGGCTATGCCTCCGACCTCGACCTGATCTTCCTCTACGACGACCCCGAGGAGCACGCCCCGGAGGCCTACGCCCGGCTCGCGCAGAAGCTGAACCTTCTGCTCACCACGCGAACCGCCGCGGGAGTTCTGTTCGCCACCGACCTGCGGCTGCGCCCGAGCGGCGCCAGCGGCCTGCTGGTGTCGAGCCTCGAGGCTTTCAAGCAGTACCAGGAGAAGCAGGCCTGGATATGGGAGCATCAGGCGCTCACCCGGGCGCGCTTCTGCGCCGGCGACCGCGCGATCGGCGCGGCGTTCGAAGCCATCCGCGAGCGCATCCTGCGCCGCAAGCGCGACGCGGCCGAGCTGGCGCGCGAAGTGCTCGCGATGCGCGCCAAGATGCACGATGCGCATCCCAACTCCTCGGGCCTGTTCGACGTCAAGCACGACCCGGGCGGCATGATCGACCTCGAGTTCGTGGTGCAGTTCCTGGTGCTCGCGCATGCCCACCAGCATCCGACTCTGGTCGGCAACCTGGGCAACATCGCACTGCTCGGCATGGCGGGCGAGCTGGGGCTGATCCCCGCGGAACTGGCGCAGCGCGGGCAGGAGGCTTACCGCGAGTTCCGCCGCGTCCAGCACGCGCTGCGCCTGGGGGGAGCGCGGTATGCGCGCGCACCGCAGGAGCAGCTGGCCGAGCACGCAGTCGCGGTGCGCGCTCTGTGGAACACGGTGCTCGGCCAGCCGCCCGCGCCCTAGATCGCCTCCCGCGGCAACTGCGCGGCGCGCCGCAGCGGGCCGTCCACCACAGAGGCGAGACCGGCCAGCGCGTCGAGCAGCGCGTCGCGGTCGAGGCGGTACAGCACGCGCTGGCCCTGGCGTTCCGCCGACACCAAGCCTGCCCGCTGCAGCACCGCCAGGTGGCGCGACATTGCCGGCGCGCTGACGCCGAAGCGTTGCGCCAGCTCGCTGGTCGACAGCGCGGTCTGGGCGAGGAAGGCGATCACCTGGCGCCGCGGCGCCGAGGCCAGCGCGCCGAACACGTGCTGATGAGGATTAACATCCATGTTAATAGTATGGCGGATTTTTCGCCGCTGTGGTTAGAATGCCGCCACACTCAAGGAGAACTCTGTTCATGGCGAAGGCAAACGCGCCGCTCTCGATGGCCGACCGCGACGGCTGGATCTGGTACGACGGCAAGCTGGTGCCGTGGCGCTCCGCCACGACCCACGTGCTGACTCACTCGCTGCACTACGGGCTTGCAGTATTCGAAGGGCTGCGGGCGTACAAGACCGGCGACGGGACCGCGATCTTCCGTCTCAGAGAGCACACCCAGCGCCTGATCAATTCGGGGCACATCTACATGATGAAGATCCCGTACTCGATCGAAAAGCTGATGCAGGCGCAGATCGAAGTGGTGCAGGCCAACGCGCACGAGTCGTGCTACGTGCGGCCGATCGCGTTCTACGGCTCGGAAAAAATGGGCGTCTCGCCGGTCGGCGCCACGGTGCACGTGGCGATCGCCGCCTGGCCCTGGGGCGCCTACCTCGGGCCGGAAGCGCTCGCCAAGGGCATCCGGGTCAAGACCTCCTCTTACGCGCGCCATCACGTCAACGTCACCATGGCGCGCGCCAAGATGTCGGGCACCTACCCCAACTCCGTGCTGGCAACGCTCGAGGCGACCCAGCACGGCTACGACGAAGGGCTGCTGCTCGACGTCGAGGGCTTCGTCGCCGAGGGCGCGGGCGAGAACATCTTCCTCGTCAAGGACGGCAAGATCTACGAGCCGGAGCTGACCTCGGCGCTGACCGGGATCACGCGCAGCACCGTGATCGAGCTGGCCGAGGGCCTCGGCTACAAGGTGATCGCCAAGCGCCTGACGCGCGACGACATCTACCTTGCCGACGAATGCTTCTTCACCGGCACCGCGGCCGAGGTGACCCCCATCCGCGAGCTCGACAGCCGGACCATCGGCGCGGGCAAGGCCGGTCCGGTCACCAAGCGGCTGCAGAAGGCGTTCTTCGACGTGGTCACCGGAAAGGACCGCAAGCACAAGCACTGGATGACGCCGGTGCCGATGAAGAAGGCGGTCAAGAGAAAAGGAGCCAAGCGATGAGTATCCAGGCGAGCGACAAGGCGCGGCTGGTCGAGGTCACCGAGAAGGACCTGCCGCTGCACTGCCCGCTGCCCACCGCCCCGCTGTGGGCGCGGCACCCGCGCGTGTTCCTCGACGTCGCCGAGGCAGGCGAGATGCTGTGCCCGTACTGCGGCACCCTGTATGTCTACAAGGGCGCCCCGCCGCGGGGCCACTGAGCCCGCGCGCATTCTCGTCGTCGCCCCCAACTGGATCGGCGACGCGTTGATGGCGCAGCCGCTACTGGCGCGGCTGCGCGAGAAGCGGCCCGAGGTCCGCATCGACGTCCTGGCGCCCGCCTGGGTGGCGCCGGTGCTGCGCCGCCTGCCGGGCGTGGACGAAGTGATCGCCGCGCCGCTGCGCCACGGCGCGCTGCAGCTGCGCGAGCGCTGGCGCCTCGGCCGGAGGTTGCGCGCCGCACGCTACGACCAGGCGATCGTGCTGCCGAACTCCTGGAAATCCGCCCTGGTGCCGTTCTTCGCCGACGTGCCGCTGCGCAGCGGCTACGTCGGCGAATCCCGCTACGGCCTGCTCAACCTGATTTACCGTGCCCAGGACGGGCGCGAGCCGATGGTGCTGCACTACGCGCGGCTTTCCGAGCCGCCGGGCAAGGCGCCGGCGCAGCCGCTGCCCGCGCCGCGCCTGGTCCTGGACGCCGCGGCGGCGCGGGCCACGGCGAAGCGCTTCGGAATCCGGGACCGCTACGCGGCGTTCTGCCCGGGCGCCGAATACGGACCTGCCAAGCGCTGGCCCTATTTCGCCGAGCTCGCGACGCGCATGCCGCTGCCCGTGGTGCTGCTCGGATCGGCGCGCGACCGCGAAGCCTGCGAGGCGGTGCCTGCCCTCAACCTGGCGGGCAGGACCTCGCTCGAGGAAGCGCTCGAGCTGCTCGCCGGCGCCGAGCTGGTGGTGAGCAACGACTCCGGGCTGATGCACGTCGCCGCCGCGCTCGGCCGGCCGCAGGTCGCGCTGTTCGGTTCCTCGAGTCCCGAGCACACCCCTCCGATGTCGGACAAGGCGCGCGTGGTATGGCTGCACGTCGAATGCAGCCCCTGCTTCGAGCGCGTCTGTCCGCTGGGGCACTTCCGCTGCATGAAGGAGCTTTCCGTCGAACGCGTGCTGGAGGAGATCGAACGCCTCGGCGTGCTAACATCGCCCGCCGCGTGACGACACGGATCTTCCCCACCGCGCAGGACGCCGAGAACGCCTTCTACGAGGCGCTCGAGCGCGCCGAGCTCGAGGCCATGATGAACGTCTGGGCCGAGGACGAGGAAATCGTCTGCGTGCACCCGACCGGCCCGCACCTGGTTGGCCAGGACCAGGTGCGCGAAAGCTGGCGCCGGATCTTCGCCGGCGGCGCCGGGGCGCGGGTTCAGGTAAGCCTGCAGGCGGTGACGAGCGGCGTCATGTTCGCGGTGCACTGCGTGCTGGAGAGCTTCGCCGTCGAAGGCGAGCCGCGCAGCGCATCGGCGGTCGCCACCAACGTCTATCTGCGCACACCGGCAGGCTGGCGCATGCTCGCGCACCACGCTTCGCCCGCGCCGGGCCAGTCGCCGGTGCAGGGCCAGGCACGTACGGCGGCGGGCGAAACCCCGAAGACCCTTCATTGAGCGCCGTCTACCGCGCGCCTGCCTGGCTGCCGGGGGGGCATCTGCAGACGCTCTACGCCGCGCTGCGCCCGCCGCCGCGCGCGGCGCTGGCGCGCGAGCGATGGGAAACCCCGGACGGGGATTTCATCGACGTCGACTTTGCCGGCCCGGGCGCCGCGGCGCGCACGCTGGTGCTGTTCCACGGCCTCGAGGGAAGCTCCGCCAGCCACTACGCGCGCGCGATCGCCGCCTACTGCGCGGCGCGCGGCTGGCGCTGCGCGCTGCCGCACTTTCGCGGCTGCTCCGGCGAGCCGAACCGGCTGCCGCGCGCCTACCACTCGGGCGACAGCGACGAGATCGACTGGATCCTGCGCCGTCTGCGCGCCGGCGGCACGGCGCCGCTCGACGCGGTCGGTGTCTCGCTCGGCGGCAACGCCCTGCTCAAGTGGCTCGGCGAGCGCGGCGCCGAAGCGGGCGGGGTGGTGCAGCGCGCCGCCGCGGTGTCCGCGCCGCTCGACCTCGTCGCCGCCGGCTTTACGCTGGACCGCGGGTTCAACCGCGAGCTCTACGCGCGCGCCTTCCTCAGAACGATGAAGCATAAGGCGCTGGAAAAGCTGCGCCGCTTTCCGGGGCTGTACGACGCGCGCCGCGTGGCGCGCGTGGGCACGCTGTACGAATTCGACGATCTGGTGACAGCGCCGCTGCACGGCTTTCGCAGCGTGCGCGACTACTGGACGCGCGCCTCGTCGGCGCCCTGGCTGGAGCGGATCCAGGTGCCGACGCTGCTGCTCAACGCCTTGAACGATCCATTCCTGCCGGCCGAAGCGCTGCTTGCGGCGACGCGCCGGGCGGCGCCCGAGGTGGTGCTAGAATTTCCTGCGACAGGCGGGCACGCCGGATTTCCGGGCAATCCCGGCTGGCTGCCGCAGCGCCTGGACGCCTTCTTTTCTGCCGCATGAAAATTCCCCACGAAATCTTTCGCGCTTACGACATCCGCGGCATCGTCGGACGCACCCTCACGCCCGAGATCGTGCGCGAGGTCGGGCGTGCGCTCGGCAGCCTCGGGCGCGAGCGGGACGCGGGCACTTTCGCAGTAGGGCGCGACGGGCGCCACTCGGGACCCCAGCTCGCCGACGCCATGGCCGAAGGGCTGTGCGCGGCCGGCGCGGATGTGATCGACCTCGGAATGGCTCCCACTCCGGTGACCTACTTCGCCGCCCACCATCTCGGCTGCGGCAGCTGCGTGGCGGTGACCGGCAGCCACAACCCGCCCGACTACAACGGCCTCAAGATGGTCGTCGCGGGCGATACGCTGGCGGGCGACGCGATCCAGGACCTGTACCGACGCATCGAGGCCGGGCGCGTTGCCTCCGGCGCCGGCAAGCGCAGCCGCGCCGACGTGCTCGACGCCTACGTGGAGCGCATCGCGGGCGACGTCAGGCTTGCGCGCCCGATGCGCGTGGCCGTCGACTGCGGCAACGGGGTCGCCGGGATGCTCGCGCCGCAGCTGTACCGGCGCCTGGGCTGCGAAGTCGAGGAGCTTTACTGCGAGGTCGACGGCGATTTTCCGAACCACCACCCCGACCCCTCGCACCCGGAAAACCTGGCCGAGCTGATCGCGCGCCTGAAGACGGGCGCAAGCGAGATCGGCTTCGGCTTCGACGGCGACGGCGACCGGCTCGGGGTGGTCACCAAGGACGGCGAGATCGTCTACCCGGATCGCCAGCTGATGCTGTTCGCCGCCGACGTGCTGTCGCGCAACCCCGGCGCCGAGATCATCTACGACGTCAAGTCGACGCGCCTGCTCGCGCCGTGGATCGAGCGTCACGGCGGCAAGCCGCTGATCTGGAAGACCGGGCACTCGTTCATCAAGGCGAAGCTGAAGGAGACCGGCGCGCCGCTCGCGGGCGAGATGTCGGGTCACACTTTCTTCAAGGAGCGCTGGTACGGCTTCGACGATGCACTGTACGCGGGCGCGCGCCTGCTCGAGATCCTGTCGCGCGACGCAGATGCGAGCCGGGCGCTCAAGGCGCTGCCGAATGCGCCGTCCACGCCCGAGCTGCAGTGGAAGCTCGCCGAGGGCGAGCCGCACGCGCTGGTGGCGAAGCTGCAGCAGGCCAAGCCCTTTCCGGGCGCCGAGCGCGTGCTCACCATCGACGGCGTGCGCGCCGAGTACAAGGACGGCTTCGGCCTCGCGCGACCCTCGAACACCACGCCGGTGATCGTGCTGCGCTTCGAAGCCGACACGCGCGAAGCCCTGGCCCGCATCCAGGAGGAATTCCGGCGCGCGCTCGCGCCGCTCAAGCCGGGAGCGGCGCTGCCTTTCTAGCCAGGGCGCGCCGGTAGCGGCTGAGATCCTGCAGGCTGCGCAGCTCGGTGCCGAACAGCTTGGACAGGTTGAGCAGGATCATGTCGGAGACCTTCTTCTCCCAGCTCCGGTCGAAGCGGATCTGGCTGTCCAGCCAATGCTCGAGCCACTCGGGGTCCGGCAGGCGGCTCTGCACCGTATCGCGCGGGTAGAGCTCGCGGTTGACGTGCAGGTTGGTGGGGTGCAGCGGCTTTCCCGCGCGCCCGGACGCGGCCATCAGCACGCCCATCTTCGCGAACGCAGCGCGCGCCTCGTCGCCCCGGCGCTCGATCGAGCGCTTCATGTACTGCAGGTAGGCGCCGCCGTGGCGCGCCTCGTCGCGCGAAATCAGGCCGTAGATGTGGCGGATCACCGGCTCGGTGTGCCACTCGGCCGCGCAGCGGTACCAGTGGTTGAGGCGGATCTCGCCGCAGAAATGCAGCATCAGCGTCTCGAGCGCCGGCGCGGGATCGAACGGAAAGCGCACCGCGTGCAGCTCTTCCTCGCTCGGCGACAGGTCCGGCCTGAAGCGGCGCAGGTACTCGAGCAGCACCAGCGCGTGCTTCTGCTCCTCGAAGAACCAGACCGACATGAAGGCGCTGAAGTCGCTGTCGTCGCGGTTGTCGCGCAGGAACATCTCGGTCGCGGGCAGCGCCGCCCACTCGGTGATGGCGTTCATCTTGATCGTCAGCGCCTGTTCGTCGCTCAGCCGCGCGGCGTCGAAATTCTCCCAGGGAACGTCGCGCTGCAAGTCCCAGCGCACGCGCTCGAGGGACTTGAACAGTTCGGGATATAGCATCTTCGGGGATCCGGTCTGGTTTGTCATTGGAACATTGCCCTGTTACGCCGGCTCGCGCGCGCTGCGCCACTCTAGCAGCACGCTGCCGATCGAGGCGAGATCGTTGAGCACCCGCACGCCGGCCGGCGGATAGCGCAGGCGCGCGGCGCCCGCGCCCCCGCACCAGAGCGCCGTGGGCGCGGGCAGGTCCCGGCGCAACCCCTGCACGCCCTCGCGCATGGCGCTGGCCGAATAGCTGCCGCAGAACGAGAGCGCCACCACGTCGGCGGCGTTGGCGCGCGCCGCGGCGACCAGCTCGCTCACCGGCGTCTGTATCCCGAGCGAGAGGCACTGCGCGCCCTCGAGCGCGCACGCCGCCTCGGCCATCAGCAGGCCCAGGCCGTGCTGCTCGCCCGGCAAGGTCGAAAACAGAACCTTCGGCGTGCCCCCGGCGGTGGGGACCTGCGAGATCGCCTGGCGCAACACGCCTTGCATCTGCTCGGTGAACAGGTGCTCCTCGAATACCTCGATCTCGCCCCGCATCCAGGCCTCCCCCACCAGCGCCGCGAGGGGCGCCGCGGTCTCGGTAACGAAGCGGAACAGCCCGTCGCGCACGACCGCCTGCCCCAGCTCGCGCCGCAGCTCGGCGGTCTGATGCGTCTTGACCAGGTACAGCGCCAGGTCGTGCAAGGTGCTGCGCGCCGCCGCCGGCGCACCGGCCGCGAGCGTCTGCAGCTCCCCCGGCGGCAGGGCAAAAATCCGCCCCGGACGCATTCCCTGGTCCATCAGGCGGCGGATCATGCGCAGCCGCCCGACCTGGGCGGCCGGGTAGACCCGCTCGCCGAAGGCGTTGCGCGTCGGCAGCGGGAAGCCGTAGCGGCGCTCCCACACCCGCAGGGCGTCCTTGGAAATGCCCGTTTCGCGCTCGACGGCCGCGATTGACAGGCCGTCAGTCCTTCTTTCTTCTTTCATTTGTCCTAGACAACTTGTTGACAAAAACTTAACACGACGCCATGATCGCACAGAATCTTCTATTTTGACTAGGACAAACTCGTGGCACTTCGCATCGCGGTCGTCGGCTCGGGAATCTCTGGTTTGGCCGCGGCCTGGCTGCTCGGACGGCGCCACGCAGTCACTTTGTTCGAAGCGAACACTTACCTCGGAGGCCACAGCCATACGGTGGACGTCACCTTGGGCGGGCGGACCCATCCCGTCGACACCGGTTTCCTGGTCTTCAACCGCGAAACCTACCCCAACCTGGTGCGGCTGTTCGATGCGCTCGGTATCGCGGCTGCCAGGAGCGAAATGAGCTTCAGCCTGTCGCTCGAGGAACCTGCGATCGAGTGGTCCGGCACCCGCCTGGCCACCCTGTTCGCGCAGCCGCGCAACCTGATCCGCCCACGCTTCCTCGGCATGCTGCGCGAGATCCTGCGCTTCAACCGGGAAGCCGCGCGCGCCGCGGACGACCCCGGCGGGCCCGCGCTGGAACAGTTCCTCTCGCGCGGCGGCTACAGCGCGCAGTTCCGCGACTGGTACCTGCTGCCGATGGCGGCGGCGATCTGGTCCTGCCCGACCCGGGCCATGCTCGCCTTCCCGTTCGCGAGCTTCGCCCGCTTCTTCCGCAACCATGGCCTGCTCGCGCTGTCCGGCCGGCCGCAGTGGTACACGGTCGCGGGGGGCGCGCGCCGCTACGTCGAGCGGATGGCGCGTACATTGCCCGACGTTCGCCTCGGCATGCCGGTCAAGTCCGTGCGGCGCGATGCCTCGGGCGTGCGCGTCCTGGGCGAGCACTTCGACGCCCTGGTGCTCGCCTGCCACGCCGATCAGGCGCTCGGAATCCTCGGCGACGCCGCAAGCCCCGCCGAGCGGGCGGTTCTCGGGGCAATTCCCTACCAGCGCAACCGCGCGCTGCTGCACACCGACGCCACGCTGCTGCCGCGGCGCCGCCGCGTGTGGTCGGCCTGGAACTACTCTGCCGGGCGCGAGGGTCCGGACGGCCGTCCGGTGGCGGTGCACTACCTGCTCAATCGCCTGCAGCCGCTGCCTTTCGCCGAGCCGGTGATCGTGTCGCTCAACCCCCACCGTGCGCCCGAAGCACGCTGCGTGCTGGGCGAGTTCGACTACGAGCACCCGGTGTTCGACGCGCGCGCGCTCGCCGCGCAGGCGAGGCTCGCCGAAATCCAGGGCGGGCAGCGCACCTGGTTCTGCGGCGCCTGGACCCGATACGGCTTCCACGAGGACGGGCTGCGCTCGGCGCTTGCGGTCGCCTACCGCTTCGGCGTCGCGGCACCCTGGTCGCGTGGCGCGGGACCGGCTCGCCACACCGAGCCGGAGCGCGCAGCCGCATGAGCGCAGAGATCGTCTTCGGGCAGGTGATGCACCGGCGCCTGCGTCCGGTGGAGAACCGCTTCGCCTACCGCGTGTTCTTCCTGCGGCTGCCGCTCACGCGTCTTGAGGGATGCGCCAACGCCCTGTTCTCGATCGAACGCCCGAACCTGTTCAGCCTGCGCTATCGAGACCACGGCGCGCGCGACGGCTCGCATCCGCTGCGATGGATCCGCGCGCTGCTGGCCGACCAGGGCCTGGGCTGCGCCGACGGCGAGGTCTGGCTGCAGACCTTTCCGCGCGTTCTGGGCTACGTCTTCAATCCTGTGAGCTTCTGGTTTTGCGAGGATCGCGCAGGGCGCACGCGCGCCGTCCTGGCCGAGGTCAATAGCACCTTCGGCGAGCGCCACTGCTATCTGCTGTCGCACCCGGACCGGCGCCCCATCGCCGACGGCGACGAGTTCGCCGCGCGCAAGGCGCTGCACGTTTCGCCTTTCTTCTCGGTCGCCGGCGGTTACCGCTTCCGCTTCCGCAATGCCGGGCGCCTGCGCATGGCGCGCATCGACTACGCGGACGAGGGCGGCAAGCTCCTGCTCAGCAGCATCGCCGGCACCGCAAGCGAGCTGCGCGCCGCGCGCCTCGCGCGCGCGTTCTTCACGCACCCGCTGATGACCTTCGGCGTCATGGCCCGCATCCACTGGCAGGCGGCGCGGCTGTGGGCCAAGCGGGTGCCCTACTTCCCAAAGCCCACGGCGCCTGCAAAGGAGCTCAGCCGATGAACACGGCGACCACCACGAGGCAAGACTTGCCGTTCGCCGCGCGCGCGGTGCTCGCCCCGCTCGAACGCCTGTCCTACGGCAGGCTGCGGGTGCTCCTGCCGGACGGCGCTCGCCTGGACTTCGGTCCGGGCGGGTTCGAGGCCGACCTCGAGCTGCGCGACTGGCGCGCGTTCGGGCGCATCGTGCGCAGCGGCGACATCGGCTTCGCCGAGGGCTTCATCAACGGGGAATGGACTACCTCCGAGCTCGCGCGCCTGCTCACGCTGCTGGCCGCCAACCGTGCCGCGCTCGAACGCCCGATGGCCGGAGGCGCCCTTGGGCGGCTGTTCCACCGCACGCTGCACGCCCTGCGCGCCAACACGCGCCGCGGCAGCCGTCGCAACATCGCCGCGCACTACGATCTGGGCAACGAGTTCTACGCCCTGTGGCTCGATTCCGGCATGACCTACTCCGCGGCGCTGTACCAGGGCGATGCGAATCGCGCGCTCGAGGACGCACAGCGTGCCAAGTACGAGCGCATCCTGGCGCGGCTCGCGCTGCCCGGCGGTGCGCACGTGCTCGAGATCGGTTGCGGTTGGGGTGCGTTCGCCGAGCTCGCCGCACGCCGCGGGCTGCGGGTCTCGGGCGTCACGCTGTCGCGCGCGCAGCTCGCCTGGGCGGGCGGGCGCCTCGATCGTGCGGGCCTGGCGCGCAATGCGCGCCTCGAGCTGCGCGACTATCGCGACCTGCGCGCGCGCTACGACGCCGTGGCCTCGATCGAGATGTTCGAGGCGGTGGGCGAACGCTGGTGGCCGGCGTACTTCGAGCGTATCGCGGCCTGCCTGCCTCGCAGCGGCCGCGCCATGGTGCAGACGATCGTCATCGACGACGCGCTGTCCGAGCGCTACCGCCGCGGCAGCGACTTCATCCGCCAGTTCATCTTTCCCGGCGGGATGCTGGCGTCAAACGAGCGCTTCCAGACCCTTGCCCGCCGGGCCGGATTGGAAGTGGCCGAGGCTTTCCGTTTCGGCCGTGACTACGCCCTCACGCTGGCGGCCTGGCGCAGCCGCTTCCGCGCGCGCCTGCCGCAGGTGCGCGCGCTCGGCTTCGACGAGCGCTTCGTGCGAACCTGGGAGTTCTACCTCGCCTACTGCGAAGCCGGCTTCGTCAGCGGCTCGACCGACGTGCTGCAGTACCTGCTGGTAAAACGCTAAGCATGTCGCTCAACCGCGCCGTCGCCGGCTGGCACCGGCGCCGCGTCTGGCTGGTGGGCGCCTCGAGCGGCATCGGGGCCGCGACCGCCGAGCTGCTGCTGGCGCGCGGCGCCCGTGTCGCGGTTTCGGCGCGCAGCGCGGAAGCACTCGAGCAGCGCTTCGGCGCGCGCGCGCTGATCGAGCCGCTCGACATCGCGGACGCCGCCGCGGTTCAGGCGGCGGCAGACCGCATCGCCGCGGCCTGGGGCGGATTCGACCTGGTGATGGACTTCGCCGGAATCTACCGTGCCGCGCGCGTCTGGCAGCTCGACCCGGCGCAGGCGCGTGCGACGGTGGAGGTAAATCTTGTCGGCGCGCTGAACGTCGTCGCGGCGACGCAGCGCCGGCTGATCGGGCAGGGTACGGGGGGCATCGCCCTCGTTTCCAGCGTCGCCGGCTATGGCGGGCTGCCGAACAGCCTGGTCTACGGCGCGACCAAGGCCGCGCTCATCAATCTGGCCGAGACGCTGTGGCTCGACCTCGCGCCGCGCGGCGTCTCGGTGTACCTGGTCAACCCCGGATTCGTCGAAACGCCGCTCACCGCGCAGAACCGCTTCCGCATGCCGGCGCTGATCCGCGCCGACGAGGCGGCGCGCGAGATCCTGGCCGGAATCGAGCGCGGCGCATTCGACATCCACTTCCCGAAGCGCTTCACGCGCCTCATGAAGCTGCTGCGGCTCCTGCCTTACCCGCTCTACTTCCGCCTCGTGCGGCGCTACACCGGCCTGTGAGCAACGTCTCGCGCATCGTCGAGTACTTCGAGTCGCTCACGCCCGAGAGCGTCGCGCGCCTGGGCGATCACTACGCCGCGAACGCGTACTTCAAGGACCCGTTCAACGAGGTCAACGGGCTGGACGGGATCCGGCGCGTTTTTTCGCACATGTACCGCCAGGTCGAGGCGCCCCGCTTTCGCGTCACCGACCGCGTCGCGGACGCGGGCGGCGCAATGCTCGCCTGGGAATTCACGTTCCGCAGCCGGGGCCGCGCGATGCTGGTGCGCGGCGCGACGCATCTTCGCTTCAATGGGCGGGGCAAGATCGTCTACCACCGCGACTACTGGGACGCAGCGGAGGAGCTCTACGCCAAGCTTCCGCTGCTCGGCGCGCTCATGCGGCTGCTGCGCCGCCGACTCGCGGCGCGCTAGGCGAACTGCGGACCGATGCGCTTGAGCGCGTCGGTGACCAGACAGTCGACGCCCCAGCGCAGCAGCTTGCGCGCCGAGCGCCGGTCGTTCACAGTCCAGCACAGCAGCGCGTAGCCGGCGACGTGCACCGCCTCGGCCGTGCGCAGGTTGAGCGCGCGGTAGTTGCAATGAAGCGAAACGCACTCGAGGTCGTGCAGCGTTTCGCGCCACTGCGGCGGGATGCGGCCCACCAGCAGCCCGCGCGGGATCTCCGGCGCGACGCTGCGTGCCGCCGCGAGCGCGACCGGCGAGAACGACGACAAGAGCGGCGCCTGCCCCGCGCCGCGCCACAGCTCGCGTGCCAGACGCGCCACCGTCTCGCCGGTGCGGCGCTCGTAGCCGGTCGCAGGCTTGATCTCGACGTTGGCCCACAGCCCGAGCTCGCGGCAAAGGCGCGCCGCCTGCTCGAAGCTCGGGATGCGCTCGCCGCGCCACTTCGGTCCGCGCCAGCGGCCGGCGTCGAGCTCGGCGATCTCGCGATAGGGGGTGGTCGCGACCTGCCCGACGCTGCCGGCGGTGCGGGTGAACGTCTGGTCGTGCATCAGCACCGGCGTGCCGTCGCCCGCCAGCATGACGTCGAACTCGACGCCCTTGAACCCGAGCGAAGCGCCGAAGCGGATCGCGCCCAGCGTGTTCTCCGGCGCGAGCTTGCCGCCGCCGCGGTGAGCGAGAACGCGCGGATAGGGCCAATGGTTCATGGCTTCAGGCGAGCTTCATGACGACCATGCCGAACACGTTTGCCGCCGAATCGGCGCGGTCCGACATGTTGGATATGTGGCGGTAGACCTCGCGCCGGTAAAACAGCGCCGGCAACGCCGCCGGATCCGTCGCTCCGGCGAACAGCTCCTTGATCGCCGTCCTGTACTCGCGCTCGACCTTGCGCTCCTTCGCGCGGACTTCGCGCGCGTGGTCACCCGCCACGCGCGGGTTGTGCGCCAGGCGCAGGATTGCCGCCTGCAGCTCCTCCGCCTCCTCGCGCACCAGGCGCACCATGTAGCGGATGTGGCCGTCGGCATCGACCTTGAGAATCGACATTTCCTCCAGCGTCGTCAGCGCGTAGGTCACCATATCGTCGTAGCAGTGCGACAGGTTGAAGATGTCCTCGCGGTCGAGCGGCGTGATGAACGTCTTGTGCAGCTCGTCGATCAGCACCCGGCGCAGCTCGCTCGCCTCCTCCGCCAGGCGGCGCAGCGCTGCCACCGCGCGCTCGTCCACCGCTTCGATGTTCGCCTCGAGGAAGCGCACCCCCTCGATCGTCTTGTCGGCTTGCGCGATCAGCATCGAGATGAACTTGTCTTTCTCGCGCAGGCCACCGCCCAACCAGCTCATCGGTGCATCCCCAGGGCGCCGCCGCGCACGAGCAGCGCGTCGAGCACCCAGTAGAACGGCGCGGCGAGCAGCGCCGCGACCGGCAGTGTAACGAGCCAGGCGACCGCGATCTCGCCGAGCACGCCCCAGCGCACCTTGGACTTGCGCTCCGCGGCGCCCGCGCCGACGATCGAGGCGCTCACCACCTGGCTGGTGCTCACGGGGCCGCCGGCGAGCGAGGCCCCCAGGATGACCGACGCCGAGGCGACCTGGGCAGTGAAGCCGTGGATCGGCCGCACCCGGTAGAACCCCACCCCGAGCGTGCGGATGATCCGCCAGCCGCCGACCGCCGTACCCAGGCCGATCATCGAGGCGCTCAGTACGATTACCCACCACGGCACGTAGAAATGGCCGGTAAAGCCGAGCATCAGGAGCCCGAGCGAGATCACGCCCATGGTCTTCTGGGCGTCGTTGCCGCCGTGGCTGAGCGCGAGCACCGCGCCGGTGAGGATCTGCAGGCGCGACAGCCCGACCGAGGCGCGCGGCGTGGCGTTGCGCAGGACATAGCGCGTGGCTTGCATCACGGCGAGCGCGGCTGCGAAGCCGAGCAGCGGCGAGGCGAGCAGCGCGAACGCCACTTTCTCCAGACCGTGCAACTGAATCGCGGAGAGTCCGGCTGCGGCGGCGGCGGCGCCAACGATTCCGCCGAGCAGGGCGTGCGTGGAGCTCACCGGGATACCGAAGTACCAGGCGGTCAGGTCCCACAGGCTCGCCGCGGCGAGCGCGGCGAGCACGACCGCGAAGTTGATCGCCTCGGGCCGCGCCACCTCGGCGCCGACCGTCTCGGCCACCGCGACCCCGAGCAGGAACGGGCCGGCGAAATTCGCCGCCGCGGCAAGTGCTAGCGCGCCGCGCACGCTCATCGCCTGCGATGCGATCAGCGTGGCGACGACGGTCGCGCTGTCGTTGAAGCCGTTCAGGAAATCGAACGAAAGCGCGAGCGCGAGCAGCACGGCCAGGAGTACGACGGATTCGGAGCCGAGGGGCATCCGCGGGCGGCCCCTATTTTGCGGTTTGCATCGCGATCCCCTCCGCGAAGCTCTTGCGGAACGCGATCAGTACCGCGAGCGGCGGGAGCATCGACACGATGGTGCCCGCCATGATGACGTTCCACGCCGGCGAGATCTGGTCGGTGGCGATCAGCATCTTGAGGCCGATCTGCACCACGCGCATGTCGGCGGTGTTGGTCACGATGAGGGGCCAAAGGTACTGGCTCCACATGAAGATGAACTCGATCACGAACAGCGCCGCGATGTTGGTGCGCGAAACCGGCACCAGAATGTCCCAGAAGTAGCGCAGCGGCCCCGCGCCGTCCACGCGCGCCGCGTCGGGCATGTCGCGCGGCACGGTGAGGAAGAACTGCCGGAACAGCAGGATACCCGTGGTACTGGCGAAGAACGGAAACATCAGCGCCGAGTAGGAGTTGACCCAGTGGAAGTCCGCCATCATCTCGTAGGTCGGCAGGATCCGCACCGGCAGCGGCAGCATCTGCGTGATCATGGTCATCGGGAACAGCAGCGCCCGGCCGCGAAAGCGGAAGTGCGTGTAAGCGAACGCGGCCATCAACGACAGGACGATCTTCACCACCGCCGCCCCCACCGAGATGACAGAGGTGACGAAGAACAGCCTTCCCATATTGACTCGATTCCAGGCCTCGACCACGTTGTGCCACAGCTCGGTGCCGGGAATTAGCCTCGGCGGATAGATATAGGTCTGCTGGAAAGTGAGCGTGCTCACGACCAGCGCGTAGAGAACCGGAAACGCGATCACCACAACGAGCGCAATCAGGGTGGCGTGGCTCGCACCCGCCTTCCAATGCCTGGGGGTCATCTGGTCCGCTCCCTAGCGCGCATAGATCGCCTTGCGCGTCGCGAAGTGCAACTGGATGATCGCCGCAACGGAGATCACGATGAACACGATGACGGACTCGGCCGACGCCGCACCGGTGTCGAGGTAGAGGAACGCGTCGCGGTAGAGCTTGTAGATGAGGATGTTGGTCGCGTCCCCCGGTCCGCCGTGCGTCATGATGTCGATCAGGCCGAACACCTGGAAGAACGCGTAGATCATGTTGACGAACAGCAGGAACGTCGTCGTCGGCGACAGCATCGGAAAGGTTATGTCCCAGAACGTGCGCCAGGGTCCCGCGCCGTCGACGCGCGCGGCGTCGACGAACTCTTCCGGGATGTTCTGCAGCCCGGCAAGGAAGAACACGATGTTGTAGCCGAGCATCTTCCAGGTGGCGGCGGCGGAGACAACGAGCAGCGCGAGATTCCCATTGGTCATCCAGTTCATCAGGTAGCCGCCGGAAAGCTTGGCGACGACGTATGGCACGAATCCGGTCGCCGGCGCGAACATCAGCGCCCAGATCGCGCCCGCCACCGCGGGCGAGAGCGCGTAGGTCCAGATCAGCGCGATCTGATAGAAGCCCTGCCCGCGCAGCTTCTGGTTGAGCAGATGCGCCACCGCGAGCGAAACGCTCAGCCCGATTATCATCACGAAGGCGGCGAACAGCAGCGTGGCGAACGCGCTGGCGCGGAAGTCCGGCGACGCGAACAGGCGCGCGTAGTTGCGCAGCCCGACGTACACGGTCTTGGTGCCGAAGGCGGTGGACGCGAAGAAAGACTCCTGCACGCTCTGCAGGAAGGGATAGACCAGGAAGACGAGGATCACCGCCACCGAGGGCAGGATCAGGAGGTAGGGCAGCAGCGGGTGGCCCGGAAACTTCTCCTCCTCGACGGCGTTCTCCATCGGTGAAATGATAGCCGGTGTGCCGCCGGGACGCGCGCCAGCGCCCGTCCCGGCGTGAAACAGACCTCTACCGGTTCATTTGCGCAAAGTCGGAGAGTAGCTGGTCCGCCTTGCGCGCCGCGTCGTCGAGCGCCGCCTTGGGCGAGACCTGGCCCGAAGTGGCTTTCTCGATCGCGGTCCGCTCGAGCTCGCGGATCTGCACGAACGGCCCCATGCGCACGCCGGTCGCGGCGGCGGTGTCGCGCCGCCCGGACAGGATCTGCAGGAAGGCGGTCAGGTAGTTCTGGTCCTGGCTGAACCAGCCTTCGCCCATCAGCTCCTGCACCGCGGCGTTGACCGTCGGAAAGTAGCCGGTGCCCTTGTGCCACTCGACAGCGACCTTGGGTTGCGCAAGATACTTGAGGAACGCCCACACCGCGCGCAGCTGCTCCTTGCTCTGCCCCTTGGTGACCCACAGGCTAGCGCCGCCGATCACCGAGTTGCCGCGCGGAAAGCCCTCGAGCCGCGGCAGGAATCCGGTACCGACCTTGAACGGCGAGCCCTTCTCGATGCCCCGCAGCGAGGAGGTCGACTGCAGCAGCATCGCGATCTGCCCGCCCTGGAACGCGGAGTTCGCCGAATACTCGGGTCCGCCGTAGAGGAAGATGTTTTCCTTGGCGAGCCGTGTCCAGGTCTCGACGACCTTCACGCCGAATTTGTCGTTGAACAGCACCCGGGTGGCCATTGCCTTGCGCCCGTTTTCGTTGTTGGCGAAAAGCTGGTTGTGGATCGCGAACTGCTGCTCGAACATCCAGCCAGGCCAGCCGAAAGACATCACGTGCTTAACCGCGCCGCTCGCCAGCAGCTTCTTGCCGTATGCCTCGACTTCCTCCCAGGTCATCGGCGGACGGTTTGGATCGAGACCGGCTTTGGCAAACAAGTCCCTGTTGTAGTAGAGCATCGCGGTGGACGAGTTGAACGGCATCGACCACAGGTTGCCGCCGGAGGCGTAGTAGTTGGTGATCGGAATCACGTACTGCGCCCAGTCCCAGGTCTCGCCGACCATGCCGGGAATCTCGTACACGGGGGTCACCGCGCCGCTGGAGAGCATGGTCTGCGTGCCGACCTCGTAGGATTGCACCAGGTTCGGAGCGGTCTTCGAGCGGTATGCCGTGATGTATTTGGTGAGCGTCTCGGCGTAGTTCCCGGTATAGAGCGCCTTCAGCTCGATGCCGGGGTGAGTGGCGTTGAAGTCCTTGACGATCGCGTCGACGACCTTGCCGTTGTTGCCGCTCATCGCGTGCCACCAGGTGATCTCGACCTTGCCCGCGGCGAGCGCGGACAGCGGCGCGAGACATGCACCCAGCGCCCAGACGAGCCCGATCAGCAGCCATTGTCTGACTTTCATTGCAGGCCTCCCATGTGTGCGTCGCCCGCGCGATTGCGCGGACCGGCTGAGTCACTTATAGCCGCCCTGATTGCGCCCCGTTTGACGCAGGTCAAGCCTCGATGCGCTTGCCTGTGTCGGGGTCGAACAAATGCAGGTTCTCGGCATCGAAACGCAGCGGCAGGTGCCCGTCCTGCGGCTTGACCGAGGCGTGCAGGCGCGCGGCCACCCGCGGGCTCGCCTTGTCCTTGCCAACGTGCCCGTACACGAGCGAGTCAGAGCCCAGCAGCTCGATGAAGTCCACCTCCGGCACCAGCAGCGCCTGACCCTCGGCGCAGATCTCCATGTGCTCGGGCCGCACCCCCAGCAGCACGCTGCGCCCGCCAAGCTGCGGATAGGCCTGCGGCAGCTTCAGGCGCGTGTCGCCGTCGGCCGCAAGGCTACTTCCGTCGGCCTGCAGCCGCCCCGGAATCAGGTTCATCGGCGGCGAGCCGATGAAGCCGGCCACGAACGTCGTCGCCGGCTTGGTGTACACCTCCAGCGGCGCGCCGATCTGCTCGGTCTTGCCGATGCTCATCACCAGCATGCGGTGCGCCAGCGTCATCGCCTCGACCTGGTCGTGCGTCACGTACAGCGTCGTGGTCGCCAGCCGCTTGTGCAGCGCCTGCAGCTCTTCCCGCATCTGCACCCGAAGCTTCGCATCCAGGTTCGACAGCGGCTCGTCGAACAGGAACACCTTCGGCTCGCGCACGATCGCGCGCCCCATCGCCACTCGCTGGCGCTGCCCTCCGGAGAGCTCCCGCGGCCGGCGCTTGAGCAGCTTCGAGAGCTCGAGGATGTCCGCCGCCCGGTTCACCCGCGTGTCGATCTCCGCCTTCGACAGCCCACGGATCTTCAAGCCGTAGGCCATGTTGTCGTGCACGCTCATGTGCGGGTACAGCGCGTAGTTCTGAAACACCATCGCGATGTCCCGGTCCTTGGGCTCCAAGTTGTTCACCACCTTGCCGTCGATCGCGATCTCCCCCGAGGTGATCGACTCCAGCCCCGCCACCATCCTCAACAGCGTCGACTTGCCGCACCCCGAAGGCCCCACCATCACCACGAACTCTCCGTCGGTGATCTCCATCGAGATGCCGTGCACCACCTCAGTCTCGCCGAAAGACTTCTTCACGTTGCGGATCGATACGGTAGCCATTTACTTTTCCTGTTCGATGAGGCCTTTGACGAACCATTTCTGCATCAGGATCACCACCAGCGCCGGCGGCAGCATCGTCAGCATCGCCGCCGACATCACGAGGTTCCAGTCGACCGCCTGTTCACCGCCCGGCATCATGCGCTTGATGCCGATTACGGCGGTGTACATGTTCTCCTGCGTGGTGACGAGCAGCGGCCACAGGTACTGGTTCCAGCCGTAGATGAACAGGATCACGAACAGTGCCGCCATGTTGGTGCGCGAAAGGGGCACCACAACGTCCCAGAAAAAGCGCAGCGGCCCCGCGCCGTCCACGCGCGACGCCTCCATCAGCTCGTCAGGCACGGTGAGGAAGAACTGGCGGAAGAAGAAGGTCGCGGTGGCCGAGGCGATCAGCGGCAGCGTCAGTCCGGCGTAGGTGTCGATCATGTGCAGGTCGGCAACCACCTTGTAGGTCGGGAAGATGCGCACCTCGACCGGCAGCATGAGGGTGACGAAGATCATCCAGAAGAAGAACATCTTGAGCGGGAAGCGGAAGTACACGATCGCGAACGCCGAAACGATCGAGATGACGATCTTTCCGATCGAGATCGAGAGTGCCATGATCAAACTGTTGAGCAGCATCCGCGCAACCGGCGCAGTGCTCGCGCCTTCCACGCCCTTCGTGAGCACGGTGTAGTAGTTCTCGAACATGTGAGTGCCGAGCCACAGCGGAATCGGCACCTGCCGCATCTCGTTCGCGGTATGGGTCGAGGCAACCAAGGTGATCCACACCGGGAACACCAGGGTCGCGACGGCGAACAGCAGCGTCGCGTGGCAGAACAGCGTCAGGCCGGGGCGGTGCTCGATCATGCGTACTGGATCCTGCGCTCGATGTAGCGGAACTGGATCACGGTAAGGCTGATCACGATCACCATCAGCACCACCGACTGCGCCGCAGATCCGCCCAGGTCGCCGCCCTTGAAGCCGTCCTCGAACACCTTGTACACGAGCAGGTTGGTCGCCCGCACGGGCCCGCCCTGGGTCGTGGTATCGATCACGCCGAAGCTGTCGAAAAACGAATAAACGACGTTGACCACCATAAGGAAGAAGGTAGTCGGCGCGAGCAGCGGGAACACGATGGTGGCGAAGCGTCTGAGCGGCCCCGAGCCGTCGATCGCCGCCGCCTCAATCAGCGACTTCGGGATCGCCTGCATGCCCGAAAGAAAGAACAGGAAATTGTAAGAGATCTGCTTCCAGGCCGATGCGATCACTACCAGAGTCACCGCCTGGCCGCCGTTGAGCAGGTAGTTCCAGTCATAGCCGAACCACTGCCTCAGCACGTAGGTCAAGATTCCCACGCCGGGGCTGAAGATGAACGCCCACAGCACCGCGGCGAGCGCCGGCGCGACCGCGTAGGGCCACACGAGCAGCATCTTGTAGGCGCGCGTGCCGCGGATCAGGTAGTCGCAGCACGCGGCGAGCACCAACGACACAATCAGCGCCGAGCCCGTCACCAGGACCGCGAACTCGCCCGTGACCCAGAACGAGCCGAGGTAATAGGGATCGGCAAACAGCTCTCGAAAATTGAGCAGGCCGACGAACTGCACGTGCGCACCGAAGACATCCTGCACCAGCAGCGACTGCCATATCGCCTGCGACGCCGGCCAGAAGAAGAAGATTATCGTGATCGCAAGCTGAGGCGCGACCAGCGCATAGGGGAGCCAGCTGACGGGGTACTGGGCACGCTTTTGCGAGGCCATGACAAGAAGACGGCCCCTTGCGGAGCCGTCCCTGCGTTCAAATGTTTCCGAACCCTGCCGCTAGCGGTTGGCGCGCTCGAACTTGCGCAGCTCTTCGTTGCCGCGCTTGACCGCTTCGTCGAGCGCCTGCTTGGCGGTCTTCTTGCCGGTCCACACCGCCTCGAGCTCCTCATTGTTGATGTTGCGGATCTGCACCATGTTCCCGAGGCGCAGTCCCTTCGAGGCTTTCGTCGGGTGCTTCAGCAGCAGTTGCGTGACCGCGATGTCCGTGCCGGGGTTCTTCTCGTAGTAGCCTTCCTTCTTGGTCAGCTCGTACGCCGCCACGGTGATCGGCACGTAGCCCGTGACCTGATGCCACTCGGCCTGGATCTTGGGCGAGGACAGGAAGGTGAAGAACTCGGCGATCCCCTTGTAGTGCGATTTCGGTTTGCCCGAGAACACCCACAGGCTCGCGCCGCCGATGATCGTGTTCTGCGGCGCGCCCTTAACCCCCTCGTGGTAGGGCAGCTCCGAGATCCCGAAATCGAACTTGGCGTTCTTCTTCGTCTTGCCGTACGACGCAGACGACTCGGTGATCATCGCACAGGAGTCTTTTTCGGCGTAGAACTTGGAGTCCGGCGCACTGCTCCGACCGACGTAGGTGAAGCGGCCGTCCTTGGCCATCTGACCGAGGAACGCGATGTGCTTGACCATGGTCGGGTTATTGAACTCCAGCCTCGCGCCCATCCCGCCGAAGCCGTTGTCCAGCGTCGCGAACGGCACGTTATGCCACGCGCTCGTGCTCTCGAGCTGCACCCAGGACTGCCAGGAGGTGGTAAAGGCGCAGGCCGCACCCGAAGCCTTGATCTTCGCCGCATCGGCGCCGAGCTCTTCCCATGTCCTCGGCGGCTTGTTCGGATCGAGACCGGCTTTGCGGAACATGTCCTTGTTGTAGAACAAGACCGTGGTCGAGCTGTTGAACGGCAGCGAGATCATTCTCCCGCGCTGATCGGTGTAGTAGCTCGCCACCGCCGGCAGGTAGGCTTTCGGGTTGAACTTCTCGCCCGCGTCGTGCATCACCTTGTAGACGGGCACTACCGCGCCTTTGGCCGCCATCATGGTCGCGGTGCCGACCTCGAACACCTGGACGATATCGGGCTGGTTCTTGGCCCGGTACGCGGCGATCGCGGCCGACATCGATTCGGCGTAGCCGCCCTTGTACACCGGCACCACCTTGTAGTTCGACTGCGAGGCGTTGAATTCGTCGACGAATTTGTTGATCAATTCGGCGTTTCTGCCGGTGTTCGAGTGCCACCAATGGATTTCGGTCACCGCGTACGCCGGCGCGGCCGCAACGAGCGTTGCCCCGGCAAGCGCCGCGGCGAATGTCTTCATACGCATGGAAATCTCCTCTCCGATTGTGTCCGCGCGGTACCGCCGCGGCTAAAAAGCGATTCAACACCGGCTTCGGTCGACCTCGTTTGACCAAGGTCAAACCCCAGCGCAGGCGGAACGGTAGCGCCGCAATGTTGCAGAACGATCACACCCCTCCTCCCCAGAGCCCCCGGCCGGAAGTATATATTCGCCGCTGGCCCAACAGGAGCGCCGATGACAGCAATTCTCCAGCTTTCCGCCGTCGCGCTCGCCGCAGAGTACCGGCGCGGCGGGCTTTCGCCGCTCGAGACGGTGTCCTCCCTGCTCGAGCACATCGACGCCTGGGAGCCGAAGCTGAACGCCATGTACCGCTTGGATCGCGACGGCGCGATCGCCCAGGCGCGGGCGGCCGAGGCGCGCTGGCGCGCCGGGGCGCCGCTGTCGGCGCTCGACGGGGTACCGGTCACGATCAAGGAGAACATCGCGACCCGCGGCGACCCGGCGCCGATCGGCACCCGTGCCAACGAGGACGCCCCGCTCGCCGCGGCTGACGCCCCGCCCGCGGCGCGCCTGCGCGAGGCCGGGGCGGTGATTCTCGGCAAGACCACGATGCCCGACTACGGCATGCTGTCCTCGGGCCTGTCAAGCCTGCACGGCGTCACCCGCAATCCCTGGCGGCTGGACCGCAACACCTCCGGCTCGAGCGCGGGCGCGGGAGCGGCGGCCGCGGCCGGCTACGCGCCGCTGCACCTGGGCACCGACATCGGCGGCTCGGTTCGCCTGCCGGCGACCCACTGCGGCATCTTCGCGCTCAAGTCCTCGCTCGGCCGGGTGCCGATCCATCCGCCTTACATGGGGCGCGTCGCCGGCCCGATGACGCGCAGCGTCGCCGACGCGGCGCTGATGATGGGCGTGCTGGCACGGCCGGACGCGCGCGACTTCATGAGCCTGCCGCCGCAAAGCATCGATTATCTCGCAGGGCTCGAAGGCCTGGTGCTCGACAAGCTGAGGATCGGTTTCCTGCCGGACATGCGCTGCGGCCTGCCGGTGCACCCGGAAGTAGGCAGTGCCGCGAAGGCCGCGGCGAAGGCGCTCGAAGGCGCCGGCTGCGCGGTCGACGAGTTGCCGAGCTTCCTCACGCCCGAGATGCTAGACGGCATCTGCCGCTTCTTCGAGGCGCGCTCCTTCCACGATTACATGCAGCTGCCGCCGGCGAAGCAGGCCAAGGTGCTGCCGTTCATTGCCGAGTGGTGCAGCTGGCGCGCGAAGAACTTCAGCGGCCGCGACGTGATGCAGGCCTACGGCCTGGTGATGGCGATGCGCGAGGCCGCGGTTACGGCCTGCCAGCCCTACGACTTCGTCATTTCTCCCGTCTCGCCGATCCTGCCCTACGAGGCCGAAAGTCCGGCGCCCGGCAACGACCCGCACGACGCGCTGCCGCACATCGCCTTCACCGTGCCGTACAACATGTCCGAGCAGCCGGCCGCATCGCTCAACTGGACCTTCAGCAGCGACGGCTTGCCAATCGGCGTACAGCTGATCGGGCATCGATTCGACGATGTCGGCGTGCTGCGCCTGGCGCGCGCGCTGGAGAGCATGCGCCCGGCTCAGAAGGCCTGGCCCGAGCCCGTCTTGATCCGCGCGCGCACGGGGCGCTAGCCCGCGTAGGCCGGCCCGAGCGGGCGCAGGCGCACGCCTTTGCGCAGCTTGGTCCATTCGAATTCCGCCGGGTCGGCGAGCGCCGGGCCGGGCGCCTTGACCACCAGGATCTCGCGCGCGATCGGCTCGAAGTCGGCGCGGAAGTGGACCGAGCTCTTCAACCCCAGGATGCGCTCGCGTCTCGGCTCGAGGCCGAGGTGTCGGAACATCTCCTGGTCGGCGGCCTGCACCTTCTTCGAGGCGAGCACTACCCGCACCCCGGGCGCGGCGCGGCTCCTGAGCAGCGCCATCGGCCCCAGCGTCATGCGAAATCCGTTGAACATCGGCCCGGTGCAAGTGAAGTTGCCATCGGCGAGGCGCTCGACGGTGAACTCGCCCGCGAACGGCGCATCGCCCGCGATGCCCGACTTTCCGCCGAGAGAGAACGCGAGCGTCGCGCCCTGCCCCGCCTCGTGCGCGCGCTTGGCGGCCGCCGCGTCGATCAGCAGGCCGAGCACCGCCTCCGGCGCGTTCTGGCGCACCAGCGCGGCAAGCAGTCCGGTGGTGTCGCCGTTGCCGCCTGCGCCCGGATTGTCCTGGGTGTCGGCGAGCACCACCGGCGCACCCGGCTCGCCGAGGCTGCGCGCGTGCTGCACCGCCTCGTCGGGCGCGTACAGCTCGAGTGCGAAGTCGCGCTCCGCACCCGCCACCGCCTCGCGCATGCGCTCGACCGCGGCGCCGACCGCGCGGGGATCGCCGCCGTAGCCGAACACCGCCATGCCGCACTCCTCGAAGTCCGCCATCGGGAAGCCGGGCGTGAAGGAAAGCACCACGTCGTTCCGGTTCTCCAGCTCGCCCAGCTCGCGATAAAGGCTGCGGCAGGGCTCGATGAACGACGACTGCGACGGCAACCCCGTCAGGAAGTCGAGCTGCCGCGACGCCGAAGCGAGCCGCGAGCCCGAATTGAGCATGCGCTCGAGCAGCCGCGCCGCGCGCGCGCCGGTGTCGGCCATGTCGACGTGCGGATAGGTTCGGTAGGCGACCATCGCGTCGGCGCGCTCGAACATGGCGCGGGTCAGATTGCAGTGCAGATCCAGGCTCGCCGCGATCGGCACCCGCGGGCCAACGGCTTCCCGCACCCGCCGCAGAATCTCGCCTTCGCCGTCGTCGTGGTCCTCGGTCACCATCGCGCCGTGCAGATCGAGGTAAACCCCGTCCACCGGCAGCGCGGCCTTCAGATTCTCGACCATGGCGCCGAGAATCCTCTCGAAGGCGTCGCTGGTGACGTGCGCCGACGGGCTGGCCGCCGCCCAGGCGGTGCCGACCAGGCGGTGGCCCAGTGCGCGCAGCGCCTGAATCGCGCCGGCGGCCGGGATGTTGGCGCCCTCCACCGCGTCGAACAGCGGCTCGCCGTACTGGACCCCCGGCCACCCGCCGCCCGCCTCGAACGCCGCATAGTCGGCGCGTGAGGGCGCAAAGGTATTGGTTTCGTGCTGGAATCCGCCGACAGCGATACGTGCCATGAATGATTCCTTCCTCAAGCCATCCCGCAGGGCGCCGCCCGCTCTGAAGACTGAGATGATCTCATTTCGCGGATCGGCCGTCCCGGCCGCGCTGCGCCGGCGCGGCGGCGACCCCAATCTCATATACTTCGGCCATGCGTTCTCTTGCCATCGACCTGCTGCGCGCGTTCGCCGCGCATCAGCCGCGCTCGGCGCGCGAACTCGCCGCGGCGTGCGGCGCCCGCGTCGCCGAGGTCGAGCGCTGCCTTGCGCGGCTCGAGGGCACAGGGCTGGTAACCGCCTCAAACGGCGCCGCGCAGCTCGTCGCGCCGTTCGATTTTCTCGATGCAGGAAGCATATCGGCCGCCCTCGGCGAACGTGCGGCAGGCCTTCGCGTCGACGTAGTCGATGCCTGCCCTTCCACCAGCTCCACGCTGCTCGCCGAAGCGGCGACGTCGCCCGGACCGCGGCTGCTGCTCGCCGAAGAGCAGGTCGCCGGGCGGGGCCGGCGCGGCCGGCGCTGGCTGTCGTGCGTCGGCTCGGCACTGACGATGTCGCTGCTGCGCCGATTCCGCCGCGCGCCGCGGGAACTCGCCGCCCTGCCACTTGCGGCCGGCGTCGCCACGGTACGCGCCCTGCGCGGCCTGGGCGCGACAGACGCCGCCCTTAAGTGGCCCAACGACCTGCTGGTTCGAGACGCCAAGATCGGCGGAATCCTGATCGAAACGCGGGCTCACGGTGGTGAAGTGATCACGGTATCCGGCATCGGCATAAATTGCCGCCCCACGCCGGGGCTGGAGGCGCGCCTCGGCCGACGCATTGCGTCGCTGCAGGAGTTCGTCGAGCGCCTGCCTTCGCGCAACGAGGTCGCCGCGCGCGTGGGCGGAGAGCTGCTGGCGGCGCTCGAGGAGTTCGATGCGCACGGGTTGGCGGCATTCAAGCGCGAATGGGAAGCGATGCACGCCTACGCCGGCCAGCGCCTGCGGGTGCGCCTTGCCAACGGCCGCGTGCTCGCCGGTGTCGCGGACGGATTAGCCGAGGACGGCGGCCTGCGCCTGCGCACGCGTGCGGGCGTACGCGCGGTCCGCAGCGGACGCGTGGTATCCGCGAGGGCGGCATGATCCTCGCCATCGATGCGGGAAATTCGCGCGTTAAGTGGGGCTGGCACGACGGCCGGCAATGGGCCAACCTCGCAACCGTGTCGCTGATCGAGTTCGCCGCCGCGAGCCATGACATCAACCCCTTCGCCGCGACGCACGAAGAGCCCGAAAGAATCGTCATTTCCAACGTTGCCGGAGACGGCGCGCACGAGCTGCTGGTGAACTGGACCAGTATCTTCGAGGCCGAGCCCCTGTGGCTGCAAGGCGAGGCGGAGCGCTGTGGCGTACGCAACGGCTACGAGGAGCCCGAGCGGCTCGGCTCCGACCGCTGGGCCGCACTGATTGCCGCGCGCGCCGTGCACTGCGGCTCCTGCCTGGTGGTGAACGCGGGTACGGCGACGACCGCGGACATGCTTTCCACGCAGGGCGAATTTCTCGGCGGCATCATCCTCCCGGGCGTAGAGCTGATGCGGTTCGTGCTGCACGAGCACACCGGGCGGCTGCCGATCCAGGAAGGAAGCTTCAGCGACGCACCGCGCAATACGCTCGACGCCATAGAGACCGGCTGCCGTCACGCGCAGGCGGGCGCGGTGGAGCGCATGTACCGCAAGATGGGCTCCGGCGCCGTCTGCCTCGTGGGGGGAGGCGCCGGGCGCGCGCTGATCGAACAACTCGAAGTCCCTGCCCGCTACGTCGAGAATCTTGTGCTCGACGGACTGGCTAGAATCGCCCTCAGCGAGCGAGCGGCCGCGCCGGCGTCCCAGCGCACGTAAGACCGGATGCGCGCGCTTTTCCTGCTGCTGCTGCTCGCCAACCTGGCGTTTTTCACCTGGGCGCACTACCTCGCGCAGCCGGAAGCCGGCTCCGATCCGCGCCCCCTCGGGCGCCAGATCGATCCTCAGAAGCTGCCTATCGTTTCGCCGCCGACCAAGCCCAAAAAAGCCGGCAACTAACGCGCCGGCGGCCAGCCCGGTTCGCCTCAGCCGGGCGGGTGGGCGTCGCCGGCGACGTGCCGCGCCACCAGCGCAAGCAGGCGATCGGCGCGGACCGGCTTGGTCACGTAGCCCGCTGCGCCCAGCGCCTGTCCGCGGTCGTAGTCGTCGTCGGACGAGGTTAGGAAGATCACCGGAATGTCGGGCACGCTGGTGTCCGCCTTGAGCGCGGCCAGAAACTCGAACCCGTCCATGTGAGGCATGTGCACGTCCGTGATGATCAGATCCGGCGGCTCCGCCAGCACCATGTACCCGGCCTGAATCGCGTCTTCCGCCGTGCGCACCTCGTAGCCCGCGCTCGACAAATGAAGCCGCAGCAGACCCAGGAGATCCGGGTCGTCGTCGACTACGAGAATTCGGGCCGCCATTGCGTGTGTTGGGGCGCTGTGGCCGACGGGACCTTGGTGCTGGTGCGCCGACTCGAACGGCGGACCTACTGATTACGAATCAGTTGCTCTACCAACTGAGCTACACCAGCTTTGCGCGCCGCCATCGACCCGGTGCACGAGCGGCGGATTATACGCCGATCGGCCGACGCGGACCGAAGTGTGGATTATTGCCGCAAAACCTAGCCTCGGGCTGCCGTTCGGGCCGCGAAAACGGCCGTTAGTCGCCGATTGTTGCGCCCTGGCCCGCCCGGTTCTTAGCATGCATTCACGGGATAAGGGGATTTCCATGCGCAAGGCAACCGGTTTCACGCTGATCGAACTCATGGTCGTGATCGCGATCGTCGCGATTCTCGCGGCGATTGCGGTGCCCTCCTACCAGCAGTACATCCAGCGGGGCAAGATCACCGAGGCGACGTCGAGCCTCTCCGAACTGCGCCTTCGCGCGGAGAAATGGTTCGCCGACAACCGCACCTACGTTGGCTTCGACCAGACGATCCAGGGCGCGCGATATTTCACCTATACCTGTGGCGACGGCGCGGGCGGAGCAGTCAGCGCCACCGCGTTTCAATGCACGGCGGCAGGCGTAACCGCCGAAGGAATGGGCGGCTTCAACTACACGATCGACCAGTCCAACGTCAGGAAGTCAACCTTCACCTCCTTGCCTGGCTGGAATGATTCGACGACCTGCTGGGTCACGAAGAAGGGCGAGTCGTGCTGAGAGTCTCTCTACAGCGCGGCCTCTCGATCATCGAGCTGATGATCGCGCTGGCGATCGTCGCGCTGGTGCTGTTCGTCGCCGTGCCCTCGTTCACGATCTTCCTGCAGAACTCGCAGATCAAGAACGCGGCGACCTCCGCCCTTAACGGCCTGACGCTCGCCCGCGCGGAGGCGATCCGCCGCAACTCGCCGGTGCGCTTCCAGTTCGTCAGCGACCTGACTGCGGCATGCACACTGAGCACCACCTCGCTCGCCTGGGTGGTGAGTCAGGCAGACCCGACAGGCGCGTGCGACGTTGCGCCGTCGGATACGGTTGCGCCGCAGATCGTCCAGTCGCGCTCGGCGACCGAAGGCATGCAAAACGCGGTGGTTGCCGTTACCGGTGGAACGAGCGTCACTTTCACGGGGCTGGGCCGCGCGCAGGCGGGCGGCATGACCGAGATCAATTTCTCCAACAGCACAGGCACCTGCCAGCACGTCGACCCGGTGAACGGAAAGATGCGGTGCATGCGCATCCTGGTGTCGTCGGGCGGGCAGGCGCGCATGTGCGACCCGAAAGTCACCGCCGCGGACGACCCGCGCAAGTGCTAACAAGGACAGGGGCGAACCTCCGATGAACATCAAGCCGGCATCGCAGCAAAAGGGCGTCATGCTGCTGGAGGCACTGATCGGGATCCTGATCTTTTCGATCGGGATTCTCGCCATGCTCGGCATGCAGGCGGTCGGTATCCGCAACACGATCGACGCGAAATACCGCTCGGAAGCGGCGTATCTGGCGAACGAAATCGTCGGCCAGATGTGGGTCGACCGCAGCAACATCGCGAGCTACGACGATGCCGGCGCCGGAAACGCCCGCCGCACGGCCTGGGACACGCGAGTTGCCAGCCTCCTGCCGCAGGACCCCGCCAACCCGACCACGACCGCGCCGATGATTGCGATCTCGGGCCGGCAGGCGACGGTCACCGTGCGATGGAAACGCCCGGGCGAGAGCACAGTAAGCAATTACGTCATGGTCGCGCAGATCAACGATCCGAGCTGAGGCGAGCGATGAAACGCATACAGCACGGAATGAGCCTGGTCGAAGTGCTGGTCGCCGTCGCGATCGGCCTGATCGGAATTCTGATCATCACGCAGGCCTATCTCGCCAGCGACAGCTTCAACCGCTCGACCCTCGGCGAGGGCGGGGCGCAGACCAACGGCACCATCGCCCTGTTCACCGTCCAGCGCGACGTGCGAATGGCCGGTTACGGAATGGCCGATTCGCGCGCGCTCGGCTGCGGCAACATCAACTGGTACTACGACCCCAACTACTCGGGAAGTCTCGGCGGCTCCCTGCCGAACCTCACCCTCGCGCCCGTCCTGATTACCACCGCCGCCGGCACACCCGACACGATCACCATCATGTACTCGTCGGACGCCAACCGCATGGTTCCGAGCACGCTGACCAAGCCGATGCCGGATCCGTCGGCCGAGCTGAACGTCGACGGCACGGCGGGATTCGAGGTCGGCGACCTGGTCCTGCTGGTCAACAATTCGAGCCCCGTGAGCTGCACCCTGGAGCAGATCACCACGGTGCAGTCCTCCGCGGCGAAGATTCAGCACAACCCCGGCGGCTCTGCGCCCTACAACCCATCCGGCGGCGGGAGCCTGTTCCCCGCCTACGGCACGAACGACCTGGTCTTCAACCTGGGCAACCCGATCGTGCACAGCTATTCGGTGGTCAAGACGGACCCGACCTGTACCTCGGGCTGCCAGGGATCGCTGCGGCTGACCGACAACGTCCTTCAGAGCAGCACCGGCGGCACACCGTACGACCTGCTCGACGGCATCGTCGACCTGAAGGCGCAGTACGGCAAGGACAACGGCGTGGACAACGGCACCGTGTCGCAGACGACATACGTCGCCAACGACGGCATCATCGACAGCTACGACAGCACGACGCCCACCACTTCCGCCGAGTGGCAGCAGGTGATCGCGGTGCGGCTCGCGGTGCTCGCGCGGGTCGGCAACTACGAAAAACCCGCGACGCCGGGCGGCAACTGCACCGCGACGACCGCCATGCCGAGCTGGTCGGGATCCGGCTCCGGCGCGGTCTTCAACTCGATCGACGTCACGACCGCGAGCAGCCAGGACCGCTGCTACAAGTACCGCGTGTTCGAGACGGTCGTCCCGCTGCGCAACATGATCTGGAGGGTATCGTGAGCCGGTACGCCATGCTGTCGCGCCGCGCGCAACGGGGCGCGGTGCTGTTCATCGCGCTGATCGTGCTGGTCGCCATGTCGCTTGCCGGCCTCGCGCTGATGCGCGGCGTCGACACCGGCAGCCTGATCGCGAGCAACCTGGCGTTCAAGCAAAGCGCCACCGCCGCGGGAGACGAAGGCATCGAGGCGGCGCGCAACTGGCTTTTTGCCAACGGCGGTCCGACGCTGTACACCGACCTCCCGGGCAGCGCCTACTACTCCACGATGCAAACGAACGTCGACCTACTCGGCAACGACCCGACCAAGCCGGATTTCGACTGGACTACTGCGGCGAGCGCCGGAACCGATACCGCCGGCAACCAGGTGAGCTACGTGATCCAGCGGCTGTGCGAGCTGCCCGGCGATCCGGCGGGCGTCAATTGCATTCGTGCCACCGGCACCTCGAGCTCATCGAGCGGTACCAAAGGCGCGGTGAGTTACGGCGGTTACGCGATATCGGTGCCGACGGGTGCGTTCTACAGGATTACCGTGCGCGTGACGGGACCGCGCAAAACAATGAGCTTCGTCCAAGCGACGGTCTACTGACAACCGGCGCGCAAGGGAGATGAAAATGAACACCAGACTGCTGATGCGCAAGGTGCTCCGTTTCGGGCTCGCCTCGGCGATAGCGCTCGCGGCCGACGTTTGGGCCGCGCCGACCGACATCGCGCAGCAGCCGGTCGCGACTCCGGCAGCCAACGTGCCACCCAACATCATGATGATCCTCGACGACTCGGGGTCGATGATCCAGCAGTACACGCCGGACTACCTGGGGCGCCATTTCGGCGGCAGCAACCGGCTTTGCCTGGACTCCAAGGACGACAACGGCACGATTGACAGTAACCTCGACGACTGCGAAGCCGGCGATCCGCCGCTGATGACGCCGGACCTGAACACGCAGTATTACAACCCGGAGATCCGTTACTTCCCGGCAGTGAACTACGATGGCAGCTCCAAGCCGTCGATGGACGCCGCCAACACCAGCAACTGGACCGCAGTGCCGACCGACGGCGTCAGCCTTTCGACGCAGAACACCTTCCGCAAGGACACCCTCGACATGAACGGCGGCGGCGGCACCGTGACCACGGCCGACCTGGTGAACGACTATCCGGACCGCGTATGGTGCAAGTCGCAGTCTGATTCCGCGGCCGGCGCCAATTGCAGGCCGAACGGCACCTACACCTATCCGGACAACACTTACTCCTACGGTCGCGACACGAGCGGCAACGTCAAGTACATCGACGGCGCGCCCTACTACTATCGCATCGTGGCGACCGAGTATTGCACCGACCAGACGCTGATCGTCTGCAACAGGCAGTCTGCGCCCGACAGCACCTACCCGGTGCCGGCGCCGGTGCGCTATTGCGACAGCACTGCGCTCACCAACTGCCAGGCGAAGTACCAGGGCAGCTTCACCCGCCCCGAGTACACCGGTTTCGTCACCACCGCCTCCACGAGCGCCGTTCCCGCTACGGCGACCGTCACGGTGAAGAATCCGCAGTCGGACAGCTATTCCGGCTCGATCACCGCCATCTACGTCAAGGGCGTCAACATCATCGCGTCCACGGTCAGCGCCGCCGGCCCGATCAATTCCAGCACCGCGGCCGTAAGCATCAGGGACGCAATAAATACCAGCACGCCGACGACGGGATACACCGCCACGGTTTCAAGCAACGTCGTCACCATCACCGCGCCGGCGAGCTGCGCCACCTCGCTTGATTGCTCGACCTGGAACGCGGCCTCGGTGATCGTCCAATCCACCGGCACACCGATCGCACAGTCGAGCCTTGCGTTCACGGTTTCGCGCACGAGCTCCGGGGACTACGTCAGCAGCATGAACATCAACGGCACCACGCTGTTCAGCTCCTCCATCGTCTGCCAGAGCTCGCTCGGCTGCAACAACAGCACCGGCCGCAACGAATGGATGGCCGGCCAGATCGCCGCAGCAATCAACGGCGGCGGCAGCGGCTACACGGCCTCTGCGTCTGGCACCGACGTCACGATCACTGCCCCCACGGGCACGGGTAGCGAGTACAACGGCTACCAGCTGAACTCGAACACCAATGGAATGAGGGCCGGCGACGGCTCCAAGTTGAGCGGCGGCATTACCGACGGCGACATCGAGACGTCGTTCAACAGCTTCTCGGGAGGTCTTGACCCCAATAACGGCCGCACCAACGTCGGCGACTTCGTGCGCACCAGTATCACGCCGTTCCAGAACCCCCCAACCAACTCGGTGCCCAACACCTTTCCGAAGGCGCCCGCGCGAACGGACTGCGCGGGCACCCGGTGTAGCTATGACGAAGAGATGACCAACTTCGCCAACTGGTACGCTTATTACAGGATGCGCGACACCATGGCCAAGACGGCGATCGGCCGCGCGTTCCTCGCGCTCACCGACCAGTACCGCGTCGGCTTCATCACCATCAATCCGGGCAGCCCGGTGGACTCGGACCGATACCTCAAGGTCGACGACTTCGCAACGGGGGCGGGCAGTCAGAAGGACCTGTGGTACCAGAAGGTCTATGGGACCGGCAGCAACGGCAGCACGCCGCTGCGCGAGGCGCTGTCACGCGTAGGGCGCTACTACGCCAATGTCACCTCGGGCATCAATAGCGGCATGGACGCGAGCCCGATCCAGTACTCCTGCCAGCCGAATTACGCGATCCTGATGACGGACGGTTACTGGAACGGCAGCGCAGGGCAGGACCTGTCGGGCAACTCGATTGGCAACCAAGACAACGTGGACGCCGGCTACTCGACGCGCGCCATCGGCGCCTACGACGGCGGACTGTCAGGCTCGACCAACACGCTGGCCGACGTGGCGATGTACTACTACAAGACCGACCTGCGCACCGATCTCGCCAACAACGTGCCAACGACACAGAAGGACTCGGCGTCGTTCCAGCACATGACGAGCTTCACGGTGGGCCTGGGACTCGCAGGTCAGCTCGACTACGATCCCGACTACGAGTCGCAGACCAGCGGCGACTTCTTCGACATCAAGCAAGGCGCAAAAAACTGGCCGGTGCCCGCCGCCAACAGCGAAACCGCGCTCGACGACCTGTGGCACGCCGCGGTGAACGGGCGCGGCAGGTTCTTCAGCGCGAGGAACCCGGTCGACCTGGCCAACAGCCTCACCGAGACGATCAACTCGCTCCAGTCGCGGGTCGGCGCCGGGGCAGCTGCTGCCACCTCGAACCTGGAGCCGGTGGCGGGCGACAACTTCGCCTTCACCGCGCAGTACCAAACGGTGGAGTGGACCGGCGACCTCGAGGCGCGCACGATCGACCTCAGCACCGGTCTCGTCGCCTATCGCGCGCTGTGGTCGGCGCAGTCTCAGCTCGACCTGCGCACCGCCGCGGATCGTCACATCTACACCTACGATTCGACCGACACCAGCGCGCCCAGCACCGGCAACGGCAACCGGCTGAAGGCCTTCTGCTGGACGGGCGCCTACGGCACCGGCCTCTACCCCGCGTGCGGCGGCGAAGCCGAGCTCTCGGCAAGCGACATGAGCAACTTCGATCCGCTCACGCTGCCGCAGGCGGTTCCCTGGCCGACCGACGGCAGCGGGCGGGATACGTCTGCGTCAGCGCAGAACCTGGTCGACTACCTGCGCGGCGACACGTCCAACGAGGCCCAGGGCGGCACTGCGCCCACCGACCTGTACCGCAACCGGGTTCACCTGCTGGGCGATATCGTCGATGCCCAGCCTGCATACGTGAAGGCTGCCCCGTTCGGCTACGACACCGGCTCGTACATAGGCACCGATCCGTTCTACCAGGACTTCAAGAAATCGACCGATGGCACCACCGGCACGCGCAAGGGAACGATCTTTGCGGCTGCGAACGACGGGATGCTGCACGCGTTCGAGACGGATCCGGACAACAATCCCTACTACCAGACCGCCGGGATTTCGACCGCGGCCACCTCGGATGACGCCTTCACCGGGACCCTGGACACCAACCCGGTGACCGGCGAAGGCTCGGAGCGATGGGCCTACATTCCGAGCATAGTCATGCCGCGCCTGAAGGATCTGGCGTCGATCCCCTACTCGCACGAGTTCTACGTGGACGGCTCGCCTGCGGTCGGGGACGTCTGCTTCGGCCACACCACTGCGATCCCCTGCGCGTCGGCGTCGAACTGGCACACCATCCTGGTCGGAGGCCTGAACGCCGGCGGCCGCGGTTACTATGCGCTCGACGTTACCGATCCGGACAACCCGAAGGCGCTGTGGGAGCTCAAGGGAGGCGGCACAACGACCTGCTTGACCGATGCGCAGGCCAACAGCGGCAGCTTCTACGAGGACTGCAACATCGGCTATACGTTCGGCAACCCGATCATTACCAAGAGGTCGTCGGACGGTAAATGGGTCGTGTTCCTGACCTCGGGTTACAACAACATCATGCCGGGCGACGGGCAGGGTTACCTGTACGCGATCGACGCGCAGACGGGCGCCATTCTCAGCCGCGTCAGCACGGGCGTGGGCTGCAACGGCCTGAGCAGCACCGCGCCGTGCACCCTCGGCAATATCGACCCGAGCGGACTTTCCCGCATCAACGCCTGGGTGGACAACGGGTTCTACGACAACACAGCGCAGCGGATCTACGGCAGCGACTTGAAAGGCAACGTGTGGCGCTTCCAGTACGATTCAACGGGCACGCTGACCGCGCAGAGGATCACGACGTTGACCGACCCGGGCGGGACCGCGCAGCCGATCACCACCCGGCCGGAGCTCGGCTTGATCAACAACATGCCGGTGATCTACGTTGCGACCGGCCAGCTGCTGGGGACGACGGACGTTTCGACCACCCAGGTACAGAGCATCTACGCGTTCGTCGACGACCTGACCAGCACGCCGATCACGATCCGCGGCAACTCCGCCTACGTGCAGCAGACGCTGACCGCGTCGGGTCCGGATACGAGAACCGCCACCAGCAACGCGGTGGACTGGGCCACGAACAAGGGCTGGTACGTGGACCTGCCGGACTCGGGCGAGCGCGCCAACGTCGACCCGGCGCTGCAGCTGGGCACGCTGATCGTGCCGAGCAACGTCCCCTCCACCGACACCTGTACGGCGGGCGGCTACAGCTGGGTCAACTACCTCGACTACAAGTCCGGAAGTTACGTCACCGGCGCAACGGCGAATATGACCAGCACCAAGATCGGCTCCGCGCTGGTGGTCGGCATCAACGTGATGCAGCTGCCGGGCGGGTCGGTGAAAACCAACATCACCACTAACGACAACCAGCGGCTGACCCAGGAGACGCCGGTGTCGCCGCCGTCGATCACCGGCCGGCGCGTTTCCTGGCGCGAGTTGATCCGCGAGTAGCGTCGGGGTTCGCAATGCATGGTTCCGCACTGTTGCGGCTGGCGGGGGCAATCGCGGCATCGATTGCCCTGCAGGCCGCGGCGGCGGAGCCGGCGGCGACGCCTCCATCCTCGCGCTACTACCCGGTGCGCGAGCTCGACGTGCGCCCCGGCATCACCAAGCATGTCGAACCCGAGTACCCCGAGGCTGCGGAGCATCGCAGCCTTTCGGGAAAGGTTGTGATTCGGCTGTACATCGATGAGAAGGGCTCGGTCGAGCGCGTGGAAACGCTGCGTGCCGACCCGCCAGGTTACTTCGAGCGATCCGCCGAGCGCGCGTTTCGTGCAGCGCGCTTCACGCCCGGAATGAAGGGCGGACATGCGGTAAAGACGAAGATGACGATCGAGGTGAGCTACGACAGTCCGCCGCCGCCGGCGCCGCCCGTCGGCGTGCACTGAGCACCACCAGGCTTAGTGCTTCGCAGCCAGCCCGCGCGGCAGCGTGAATGCCACGCTTTCGGCGATACCCTCGAGCTGCACGACACGCGTTGCGCCAAGCGCCTTGAGCCGTTCAATGACCTCATTAACCAGCACCTCGGGCGCCGAAGCACCCGCTGTGACCCCTATGCGGCGCTTGCCGGCCGTCCACTCCCGGCGCAAGTCCGCGGCGCTATCGATCATGTAGGCCTCGACGCCGATATTGCGCGCCACCTCGCGCAGGCGGTTGGAGTTCGAGCTGTTAGGTGAGCCGACCACGATGACCAGATCACAGCGCGGCGCCATCAGCTTCACGGCGTCCTGGCGGTTCTGGGTCGCATAGCAGATGTCGTTCTTCTTCGGCCCGCGTATCTTCGGAAAGCGGGCTCGCAACGCGGCCACGACCAGCGCCGCATCGTCCACCGAAAGCGTGGTCTGCGTGACATAGGCGACCTTGTCCGGGTCGGCGATCCGCAGGCCAGCAACGTCGGAGGCCGTTTCCACCAGGTGCATGTGCGTGTCTGCCTGGCCCATGGTGCCCTCGGCCTCGGGATGGCCTCGGTGCCCGATCATCACGATCTCGAGGCCCTGCTTCAGCATTTTCGCGACCTCCACGTGCACCTTGGTCACCAGCGGGCAGGTCGCGTCGAACACCCTCAGGCCGCGCGCCTCGGCGTCGGCGCGAACCGCTTTCGCCACGCCGTGGGCGCTGAAGATGACGGTGCCGCCGGTAGGCACCTCATCCAGCTCATCTACGAACACCGCCCCCTTGGCGCGCAGATTCTCGACCACGAACCTGTTGTGCACGATCTCGTGACGGACGTAGATCGGGGCGCCGAACTGTTCGAGCGCGCGTTGAACGATCTCAATCGCGCGCTCGACGCCGGCGCAAAAGCCGCGCGGGTTCGCGAGCAAGACTTCGGTGTCGCGGGAATTCTCTTGCATCGGCCTATGGTGCCATCATCGGGCGATGGCGAGAACCTCCACCTCGAAGCGCACGCGACGCCCAGCGAGCGGATGGTTGAAGTCCACTCGTACGTCGTGGGCATTCAGCTCGCGCACCTGCCCGGCGTGGCGTGAGCCGTCGGGAGCAGAGAACTCGATCACCGCACCCAGCTCCAGCGCAATGCCGCCCGCGAAGGAAGCGCGCGGCAGCGACTGCACCAGGTCCTCGCGCCGCTCGCCGAACGCCTGCGCCGGATCAAGCTCGAACACGTAGCTGCCGCCCGGTTCGGCACATTCGAGGCACTTCTCGAGCCCGGCGGCCAGCTCGCCGCGGCCGAGCGCGAGCGTGGCCGGATTGCCGCCGAAGGTCGACAGCACCTCGGTCCCGTCCTCGAGCTGCAGGCGGTAGTGCAGCGTCAGCACTCCATCCTCAGCCGCCGCGCTCACCGTCAGCTCCGCGGCGCAGCAGGCTCTCGAAGATCAGCAAGCCTGCGCCGATCGTGATCGCCGAATCGGCAACGTTGAACGCCGGCCAATGCCAGCCGAAGGCGTGAAAGTCGAGAAAGTCGACTACTTGGCCGTAGCGCAGCCGGTCAATCAGGTTTCCGAACGCGCCGCCCAGAATCAGCGCCAGGCCGGTGCACACCAGCGGGTCGCCCGTCGAGCGGGCGAGCAGCACCGACACCACCACGATCGCCACCGCGGCAACGGCGACGAACAACGGCGTCTGCCAGCCCGGCGCGCCCGCGAGGAAGCTGAAGGCCGCGCCCTTGTTGAACACGAGAACCAGATTGAAGAAACCGGTAAGCGCCAAGCGCTCGCCGGGCGCGAACGCGCCAAGGACCGCCCACTTGGCGAGCTGGTCGGCGACCACGATTGCCGCTGCCAGCCCAAACCAGGCGGACCGCCTAGGCATGCCGCCGCGCCTCGCCCTCGCCGAAGAGGTTCGTCACACAGCGGCCGCACAGCCCCGGGTGCGCAGAGTCCGCGCCGACGTCGTCGCGGTAGTGCCAGCAGCGCTCGCACTTCGCGTGCGCGCTCGGCGTGACCTCGACCTGGGCGGGGGCGCCGTCGGCGGCCCGCTGCAAGCTCGCGCGCGAGGTGATAAGCACGAAGCGCAGGTCATCGTCGAGCCGCGCCAATGCCTCGAACAGCGGCCCCGAGGCGCGGATGTCGACCTCCGCCGCGAGCGAGGAACCGATCTGCTTGTGCTCCCGCCTCTCTTCCAGCTTCCTCATCACGATTTCCCTTAGCTGGCGCACGTTGCCCCAAGCGTCGATCGTGGCGCGTTCGAGCCCGTGCTCCGGGATCGAATGCCAGCTCTCCTCGAAGATGCTCCCTTCCGTCCCGGCGAAGATCGCCCACGCCTCCTCCGCGGTGAAGCTCAACGCGGGCGCCATCAGGCGCAGCAGGCTGTGCGTGATGTGCCACAAGGCGGTCTGTGCCGAGCGCCGGGCGCGGGAGTCCGCGCCGCATGTGTAGAGCCGATCCTTCAGGATGTCGAGATAGAAGGCCCCCAGATCCTCCGAGCAGAACATCTGCAGCTTCTGAACCACCAGGTGGAACTGGTAGCGGTCGTAGTCGGCGACGACATCGTCCTGCAGTTTTTGCGTGAGGGCGAGAGCGTAGCGGTCCACCTCGACCATCTCTGGCGCGGGGACGGCATGGCGCGCAGGGTCGAAATCCGAGGTGTTCGCGAGCAGAAAGCGCAGCGTGTTGCGGATTCGACGGTAACCCTCGACGACCCGTTTCAGGATCTCGTTCGAGATTGCAAGCTCGCCGCTGTAGTCGGTCGACGCGACCCACAGCCGGAGCACCTCGGCGCCGAGCGTGCCTGAAACTTCCTGCGGCGAAACCGTATTGCCCTTCGACTTCGACATCTTGCGGCCTTCGCCGTCGACCGTGAAGCCGTGGGTGAGCAGCGCCCTGTAGGGCGGAACGCCGTTCATCATGCACGACACGAGAAGCGACGAATGGAACCAGCCGCGGTGCTGGTCGGAACCCTCGAGGTAGAGATCGGCCGGAAAAGTCGTATCGTCCTTGTGCGAACCGCGCAGCACGGTAAAGTGGGTCGACCCGGAATCGAACCACACGTCGAGCGTGTCCTTCACCTTGTCGTAGCGCTCGGCGTCGTCACCCAGCAACTCGCGCGGATCGAGCCTCTGCCAGGCCTCGATCCCGCCCTCCTCCACTCGCTTGGCGACCGCCTGCAGCAGCTCGAGCGTGTCGGGGTGGAGCTCGCCGCTTTCCTTGTGGATGAAGAACGGCATCGGCACGCCCCACTGCCTTTGGCGCGACAGCGTCCAGTCCGGGCGGCTCTCGATCATTCCGTGCAGCCGGGCCTGTCCCCAGGCGGGAAAGAAGCGGGTGGCCGCGATTCCGCGCAGCGCAGTCGCTCGGAGGGTCTCCGCCGGCTTGACGCCGCCATAACCCGGAGTCGAGTCCATGCCGGCGAACCACTGCACGGTGGCGCGCAGGATCACCGGGGTCTTGTGGCGCCAGCAGTGCATGTAGCTGTGCACGTAGGACGACTTGTCGAACAACGCTCCGCGCCGCTCGAGCTCCGCCACAACCTCCAGATTGGCGTCCCAGATCATCATGCCGCCGAACAGAGGCAGCGACTTCACGAATCTGCCGTCGCCCTGCACCGGAGTGAGGATCTGCTCGTCCTTCATGCCGTAGCGTCGGCAGGACTCGAAGTCCTCGACGCCGTAGGCGGGCGCCGAATGGACGATCCCGGTGCCGGTATCGAGCGTCACGTAGTCGCCGAGGTAGACGGGCGACAGGCGATCGTAGAACGGATGCCGGAACGCGACGCCCTCGAGGTCCGATCCCTTGCAGGCGGCGAGCGTAGTGCCGGTCAGCTTGTAGCGCGCAAGGCAGCTCTCCTGAAGATCCGCGGCCAGGATCAGCAGGCCGCGCTCGGTGTCCACGAGGTGATAGCTGAAATCGGGGTGCGCGTTGAGTGCCTGGTTGCCGGGGATGGTCCACGGCGTCGTGGTCCAGATCACGGCGAAACCGGCTTTGTCCGGCAGCTTCGGCAGACCGAACGCCTTGGCCAGCTTGCCGGGCTCGGCGAACGGGAAACCGACGTCGATCGCCAGGTCCTTGCGGTCCTCGTACTCGACTTCGGCTTCGGCCAGCGCCGAGCCGCAGTCGAAGCACCAGTTGACCGGCTTCAGGCCCCGGTAGACATAGCCCTTGGCGAGCAGCCTGCCGAGCGCGCGGATTTCGTCGGCTTCGTTGCGGAAGGCCATGGTCAGGTAGGGGTTGTCCCAGTCGCCCAGCACGCCCAGGCGCTGGAAGTCGACCTTCTGACGCTCGATCTGCTCCGTGGCGTAGGCGCGGCACAGTCGCTGCGTCTCCTCGGCCGCCAGATGCTTGCCGTGTTTCTTCTCGATCTGCACCTCGATCGGCATGCCGTGGCAATCCCAGCCCGGCACGTAGGGCGCATCGAAGCCCGCCAGGGTGCGCGACTTCACGATGATGTCCTTGAGGATCTTGTTCACCGCATGGCCGATGTGGATGTCGCCGTTGGCGTACGGCGGGCCGTCGTGCAGCACGAAGCGCGGGCGGCCCTTGGCGACTTTGCGCAGGCGCTTGTAGACGCCGCGCTCCTGCCATTCGCGCACCCAGCCGGGCTCGCGCTTGGCGAGGTCGCCGCGCATTGGAAACGGTGTATCGGGGAGATTCAGCGTCTTCTTGTAGTCAGCCATGCTTGGCGAAAAACTCCTTTGCTTGCGCTACGTCGCGAGCGATGGCGGCGCGCAGCGCGTCCAGATCGGGGTACTTCGCTTCGTCGCGCAACCGCTCGATGAAGCGCACCCGCAAGTGCCGCCCGTACAGCTCCTCGGTGAAATCGAACAAATGCACTTCCAGCAGCGGCGCCGCGACCTCGTTCACCGTCGGGCGCCGTCCGACGCTGGCGACCCCGGGCAGCCATCGCCCGTCGTCGCTGGCGTCGGCGCCGCAAGCCTCGACGACGTAGATTCCGGCCAGCGGGGCACGCCGTGGCAACATCAGGTTCGCCGTCGCGAATCCGAGCTTGCGGCCGAGCTTCGCGCCGTGCGCGACTCGCCCGGAGAGCACGTAGGGGCGGCCGAGGAGCCGCTCGGCGCGCTCGAAATCCGCCGCCAGCAGCGCTTCGCGAACTGCCGAGCTCGAAATCCGCTCGCCTTCCGACTTGACCTCCGGCATCGCCTCGAGCGCGAAGCCGTAGCGTGCGGCAGCGTGCTCGAGCGCCGCGTAATCGCCGGCCCTGCGCGCGCCATAGCGAAAATCGCGCCCCACCAGCAGCCACGCCACGCCGAGCCCGCGCACCACAACGTCCTCGACGAAACGATCCGCGGCGAGCGAAGCAAAGCGCGCGTCGAAGCGCGCGACGTGCACGTGGTCGATTCCGGTTGCCGCAATCAGCTCGAGCTTTTCGCGCAACCGGCTCAAGCGCGCGGGCGCGGCGTCCGGGGCGAAGAACTCCCGCGGATGCGGCTCGAACGTCAGGGCGCAGGACCTCACCCCGAGCGAGCGCGCCTGCACCACGACGCGCTCGAGCATTGCCTGGTGGCCGAGGTGCACACCGTCGAAGTTGCCGATCGTGAGCGCTTGGGCGCCGCGGATGGGCAATACTGAGCCGTGCGTGACGACCATCTGGCGCGGGTAAAATGATGAATTATAGCGGCTTTTCCGCAGTGCAGCGAGGGTGCGCGGCCGAATTCACCTGATCCCGAGGCGTCCGCGCACGAGCGGCGCGAACCCGAGCAGGCCGAGCAGCGGTCCCGGCAGCAGCAGCCAGACCACGCGATCCCCCATGCCGGGCAGCAGCGAGGTGACGAGGCTGATCGAGCCTACGGTGATCAGGAAGCCGATGCTGTTCTGCAGGGCGAGCGCGCTGCCCAGAAGCTCGGGCGGACAAGCGCGGGCCGAAAGCGCCGAGAACTGGGGCGAGTCGGCGACGACTGCGACGCCCCACACGAGCAGCAGCGCGAGCGCGACGGCGGCCGGTACCCCGTCCGTCAGCGGATAGACCAGGCACATGGCACCCGATACGCCGAGCGCAGTCGCGGCCACGCGCGCGCTGCCATGGCGCCGGCTGAGGGCGCCGCCGAGCACGCTTCCCGCGCCGCCTACCGCGATGATCGCGAACGACCAGGCCGATACCGACACCGCGCTGGCCGTGCCGCCGCGCGCGAGCGCTTCGGCAGCAAGCGCCGGGGTGATCGTCCACATCGCATACAGCTCCCACATGTGGCCGAAATAGCCGAGCGCGGACGCGCGGAACGCCGGCACCCGGAATGCGCGCCATACGCCACCCCAGCCCGGGCGAACCGAGGCCGCGCCGCGCTTGAGGTGCGGTCCGTCGCCGAGAAAGAGAACCATCAGGCCCGCGGCCACCGCGCAAGCCGAAGCGGAGAGCACCGCGGCATGCCAGGAGGCGCTGCTTCCGGCAGCGCGGATCGCGTGCGGCAAGGCGGTGCCGAGCGTGAGCATGCCGACCAGCCAGCCGAGCGTCTCACCCGCCCGATCCGGAGCCCAGCTCACCACCAGCTTCATCCCGAGCGGATAAATTCCCGCCAGCGCGAACCCGGTGACAAAACGGTACAGGCTGCCGTCGACGATGCCGTGGGCCGCAAGGGCGAACCCCGCGTTGGCGATGGCCCCGATTGCGGCACAGACGGCGAAGATGTGACTGGCAGCGTAGCGATCGGCCAGTCCCGAAAGGGAGAAAAAGAGGGTTCCGGCTATGAACCCGAGCTGCACCGCGCTGGTCAGCGCGCCGAGCTGCGCAAGGTCGAGCCCCCAGGCGCGCGCCAGGTCCGCCCCGGCAGCGTTGGCACTGAACCACAGCGACGCCCCGAGCAGCTCCGCGACCACGATGAGCACTACGGCGAACGTGCCGCGCGCGCGGCTGGCCCCCCTCATGGACCGGCAGCTTACCGTATGGCGCAACAGTCCTGTGCATGCTTGCCCAGTCCTGACGGCCATAGACCGGATCGGCCCCACCACCCGCTTTTTGCCAGCAAGTCGCCAATCGGAGACAATCCGCACCTAGGTTCAGCCCCGGCGCCTGCCGCTGCGGCGGATACCCGCCCGGAGAGGCCAAGAGGGGGCCTACTCCAGCTTCTCGTTCCGGTAAGGAATTGCGATGATGAAACTGTTGCTCAGGCTGTCGCGCGCGATCGACTGGCTCAACGAGCGGATCGGGCGCCTGGTCTATTGGCTAGTGCTCGCCGCGGTGCTGATCAGCTCAGCCAACGCGACCTCGCGTTATCTGTTTAACAAGACCTCCAACGGCTGGCTCGAGATGCAGTGGTACCTGTTCGCAGCCATCTTCCTGCTGTGCGCGGGCTACACCCTGCTGCACAACGAGCACATCCGCATCGATGTCGTGTCGCAGCGCTTCTCGCGCAAGACGCAGATCTGGGTCGACATCTTCGGCACTATTTTCTTCATGCTGCCGATGACCACATTCATCATGTATCTGGGCTGGTTCATGTTCAAGGAGTCTTATCTGGTCCATGAGGTCTCGGCCGACCCCGGCGGGCTGGTGCGCTGGCCCGTCAAGCTGCTGGTACCGGTAGGCTTTTTCCTGCTCACGCTGCAGGGCGTGTCGGAGCTGATCAAGCGCATTGCCTTCCTGATGGGACTGGTGCCGGATCCCCTCGAGAAGCACGTCGAGGCGGCGCTGGAAATGGTTAAGGACGAAGTCGAAGGAATCGAGGAAGGCGCGAAATGATCGAATACATAACCGGCCACGTCGGGCCATTGATGTTCGCGGCGCTGGCCGTTTTCCTGATGATCGGCTACCCGGTCACCTTCTCGCTCGGCGCGATCGGACTTTCTTTCGGCTACCTCGGCATCCAGCTCGGCCTGCTCACACCGGCGCTGTTCCAAGCGCTGCCCGAGCGCATCTTCGGCATCATGCACAACGAGACGCTGCTGGCGGTGCCGTTCTTCACCTTCATGGGACTGATCCTCGAACGCAGCGGCATGGCCGAGGACCTGCTGGACACCATCGGCCAGCTGTTCGGCCCGGTACGCGGCGGCTTGGCCTACGCGGTGGTATTCGTCGGCGCCCTGCTGGCCGCGACCACCGGCGTGGTGGCGGCTTCAGTCATCTCGATGGGCCTGATTTCGCTGCCGATCATGCTGCGCTACGGCTACGACCGGCGCCTCGCGACCGGGATCATCGCCGCCTCCGGCACGCTGGCGCAGATCATTCCGCCGTCGCTCGTGCTGATCGTGCTGTCCGACCAGCTCGGGCGCTCGGTGGGAGACATGTACGAGGGCGCCATCTTCCCTGGCCTGGTTCTCACCAGCATGTACGCGGCCTACATCGTCGGCGTGACGATTTTCGCCCCGACGCGGGCGCCCGCCCTGCCGCCCGAAGCACGCACGCTGCGCGGTTGGAAACTGATGGGCCGGGTGCTGTTCGTGCTCGTGCCGCCGCTCGCGCTGATCTTCCTGGTGCTCGGCACGATCTTCCTCGGCGTCGCGACGCCGACCGAAGGCGGCGCCATGGGCGCCACCGGCGCCCTCGTGCTGGCGCTCATCAACCGGCGCATGAGTTGGAGGGTGCTCAAGCAGGCGATGAACTCGACCGCGAAGCTGTCCTCGTTCGTCATCTTCATCCTGATGGGCTCGACCGTTTTCACGCTCACCTTCCGCGGCGTCAATGGCGACCTGTGGATCGAGAACATGCTGACCAGCCTGCCGGGCGGACACATCGGCTTTCTCATCTTCGTCAACATCCTGACCTTCATCCTGGCGTTCTTCCTCGACTTCTTCGAGCTGGCCTTCATCATCGTGCCGCTGCTCGGACCCGTAGCGGACAAGCTCGGCATCGACCTGATCTGGTTCGGCATCCTGCTCGGGATCAACATGCAGACCTCGTTCATGCACCCGCCGTTCGGCTACGCGCTGTTCTACCTGCGTAGCGTCGCACCGGCGAAGGAATACCTGGACAAGGTCACCGGCAAACTCACCGCGCCGATCACCACCGGGCAGATCTACTGGGGCGCGGTGCCGTTCGTGATCATCCAGATCATCGGGGTCGCGATCGTGCTGGCCTTCCCCCAGCTCGTGACCGGAAACATACAGGAGGTCAAGATGGACACCTCGAAGATCCACATTATGGTGCCGCAGCCGGACTACGGGCAGCACGACCAGAGTGCGCCGGGCAACGCCCCGAACGACGGCCTCAGCCCGCCCACGCCTCCCACCTACCCCGGCCAGAACTAGGGTCAAAAAAAACCCCGCCGAGGCGGGGTTTTTATTTGCTCCGGACTCCGGATCAGGTCGTGGCCTTGATCTTCGAGAAGAACAGGTAGTTCTGGTAGGTCGAGTCGTTGAAGCGATGCCACTCGATCTCTTGGTTGCGGTAGGCGAGCCACTGCGGGTAGATGCGCGCCCAGTGCTTGCTCTTGCTCATGTTCTCCTTGTACAGCTCATACGCGCCCCTCTCGGATGCCTCCATGATCTCCTTCGAGAAGTAGCGCAGCTGGGTGCCGCCGGCGATCAGGCGGCGCAGCGCGGTCGGGTTCACGTGGTCGTACTTCGCCATCATCCACTCGTTCGAGGCGTGGCAGGCGGTTTCGAGGATGCTCTGATAGTGCTTGGGCAGGTCGTGCCACTTCTGCAGATTGACGAGCGTCATCAGCTTGGGCCCGCCTTCCCACCAGCCCGGCGCGTAGTAGTACTTGGCGACTTTCTGGAAGCCGAGCTTCTCGTCGTCGTAGGGGCCGATCCACTCGCAGCCGTCGATCGTTCCCTTCTCCAGCGACGGGTAGATGTCGGCACCGGCCACCATCGTGGGCACCACGCCGATCTTCGCGATCACGCGCCCGCCGAGGCCGCCGATGCGGAAGCGCAGCCCTTTCATGTCGGCGACCGTATGGACTTCCTTGCGGAACCAGCCGCCCATCTGAGTGCCGGTGTTGCCCGAGAGGATCGCCTTCACGCCGTATTCGGTGAACAGCGGCTCCATGATCTCCCTGCCGCCGCCGAACTGCCACCAGGCGTTGGCTTGACGGTCGGTCATGCCGAACGGCACGCAGGTGCCGAAAGCGAAGCCCAGGTCCTTGCCGATGTAGTAGTAGGGCGCAGTGTGGCCGAGCTCGACGGTGCCGTTCTGCACTGCGTCCAGGACCTGCAGTCCGGGAACGAGTTCGCCTCCCGCGAAGGTGCGGATCGTGAAGTTGCCATCGGTCATCTCGCTGACCGTCCTGGCGATCTCGTCCGCGCCACCGAAGATGGTATCGAGGCTCTTAGGCCAGCTCGCCGCGAGGCGCCAGCTGATTTTGGGATTCGACTTCGCGATTGCAGGCGCGGCAACGCTACCGGCCGCAACGCCTACCGCCGCTTTCTTGAGAAACGAACGACGCTGCATAACTCTCCTCCAGGGTGAGATAAAAAACGAGACGCCCGGGTACCGCGCGGAATGGCCCATCTGGGCTGGCAATGCGCCCGGTTCGGTGGCTGAATTGTAAGCGTAGATCCGCCCCGTGCCTATTCCGTTATGTCAGCTTTTTGTAAGCTTTCTAGTTGAGCCTCGAACAGGTGGTACTCAGCTCCATCACTCGTGCCCGGACTTCCTCAAAATCTTCCGCGTCGGGCTCGCGCTGGAGGTACTCACTGAGATCCTTGAGAGCGGCTCTGAACGCTTCGAGTCGCAGGTAGACCAGGCCGCGGTCGCGCAGATCTGCATGTGCCTCCGGCGTCACAAGGAGAATTCGGTTCAGCACCTCGAGCAGGCGCTCCGGTTTATCGGATTCGCGGTAGATCCCCTTCAGATTGCGCAGCACACGCGCAAGGATCTGACGCTTGGTCGCGGGCTCGAGAAACTGGTCGAGCGGCAACTCCGCCACCGGAACACCGCCCGTCGCACCCTCGGGGATCACGCGCTGCAGCCTTTCGTGCAGTTCGTCCTCCGACTGGGGCGCGCCGCCGCCGAAGGGATCGAGGACCAGCATTCCGCCGCGCAAGCGCAGGCGCACCAGGAAATGTCCTGGAAACGAAACGCCCTCCAGCGGCAGGCCGACCCGGCGTCCGATCTCCATGTACAGGATCGCAAGCGTGATCGGGATTCCGGTCTTGCGTTCGATCACGTCGTTCAGATAGCTGTTGCGCGGATCGTAGTACTCGTCGGCATTGCCCCAAAAGCCCAGGTCTTCGAACAGGAACTGGTTCAGCGCCACCACCCGCTCCTCCGCGCCGCACGACTGCGGCAGCCGGCCGCGCAGGCGTATCGCGAGACGCTCGATTTCCCCCAGGTAGTGCTCGACGTCTAGGCCTGGATAGGCATCCTCGGCAATCAGCAGGCAGGCGCGCGCGAGATCGATCTTCGAATCGTCACCCGCGACGAGCGCGGCGAAGGCTTCCAGCCCGACGCTCACTCGGCGCCCCGACGCGAAAAATCGCGCAGCCGAAATCCGAGCGTCAGCAGGCACCCCCCGTACACCGCAGCGCCGCCAAGCACCAGCCCGGCCAGCGCCGGCACCTTGCTGCGCCAGCCGGCGCCCAGCCACCAGTCGCTCCGGCCGGCCCCGAAGTGCAGCGCGACGGCCATCAGTGCGGCAGCAAACAGCACCTTCGCGGCGAATGCCGCCCACCCCGGCTGCGGTCGGTAGATGTCGTAGCGCCGCAGATAACGGAACAGCAGGGCGGCGTTCAGGCAGGCCCCGAGTCCGATCGCGAGCGCGAGCCCCGCGTGCCTCAGCGGGCCTATGAACGCGAGATTCATCGCCTGCGTCGCAACGAGCGTCAGCACCCCGATCTTCACCGGCGTCACCACGTTCTGCCTGGCGTAAAAGCCCGGCGCGAGAATCTTCACCAGGATCATCCCCACCAGTCCTGCGCTGTAGGCGATCAATGCCTGGCGCGTCATCCAGGCATCCTCGGCGGAGAAGCGGCCATAGTGGAACAGTGTGGAGATCAGCGGCAGCGCGATGACGCCGAGCGCCACTGCGGCCGGCACCGCGAGCAGCAGCGTGACCCGCAGGCCCCAATCGAGCAGTCTTGCGTACTCGTCACCGTTGGCGGACGCGTGGTATTTCGACAGGCTCGGCAGCAGGATGGTCCCGAGCGCGACTCCCAGTATGCCGGCCGGAAACTCCATAAGACGGTCGGCGTAGTAGAGCCAGGACACACTGCCCGAGGGGAGAAACGAGGCGAAGATGGTATTGATCAGGAGCGAGATCTGGCTGATCGATACGCCGAACACCGCCGGCCCCATCAGCTTGAGGATCCTGCCGACCCCCGGATGGCGGGGATTGAAGCGCCAGCGCGGGCGCATGCCGAGCTTGCCGAGCGCCGGCAGCTGCAGCGCGAGCTGCAGCACGCCGCCGCCGAACACCGCCCAGGCGAGTACCAGCACCGGCGGATGGAAACGATCGGCGAAGAACACGGCCGCGACGATGAAGCTCACGTTCAGCAGCGCCGGCGTGAAGGCGGGGATCGCGAACCGGTTCCAGGTGTTCAGGATTCCCGCCGAGAGCGCCACCAGCGAAATGAAAAGGATGTATGGAAAGGTGACGCGGAGCATCGCCACGGTAAGGGCGAACTTGTCCGGATCGGCGGCAAATCCGGGCGCCGATATGTAAGCGATCAGCGGTGCGGCAAGGACGCCGAGCGCCGCGGCGACCACGAGCGCGATGAACAGCACGCTCGCGACGCAATCCACCAGGGCGCGGGTCTCTTCGGGCGTCTGACGGTTGCGGTATTCGCCCAGAATCGGCACGAAGGCCTGCGAGAACGCCCCTTCCGCAAACAGCCGGCGCAGCAGGTTGGGAATGCGGAAGGCGACGAAAAACGCGTCCGTGGCGATCCCCGCTCCGAACACCCGCGCGATGAAGAAGTCGCGTGCAAGCCCCAGCACCCTCGACAGCAGCGTCATGCTGCTGATGGTGGCCAGGGCGCGCAGCAGGTTCATCGCCGCGGCCGCTTGCAACGGGCGCAATTCTCCTTGCGCGACGGGGAGTTAGCCGCTACAATGCGCCCCTTTTTCAGCCCGGTCCCATCTTCATGGCCAATATCGCTTCCGCGCGCAAGCGCGCCCGCCAGGCGGAAAAGCGCCGCTCCCACAACATGAGCCTGCGCACCACGGTGCGCAGCGCGATCAAGAACGTGAAGAAAGCGATCGCCGCGGGCGACAAGTCCGCCGCCGAGCGCGCCCTGCAGCAATCTCAGGGCGTGATTGATCGCATCGCATCGAAGGGCGTGCTGCACCGAAACGCCGCCAACCGCAACAAGAGCCGCCTTTCCCGCGCCATCAAGGCGCTGTCGTAGCTCGCGGCGATCCGCGGCACCGAATGGGCTTGCGCGGAATGCTGTGTCGGCGACGGCTGCTGGGGACATTTTCAGATGATCGGTAGAGCGCGCTGCCGGCGCGGCGCAAGCTTGTTGCGATTATAGCGATCGCCTCGGCGGCCTGCTGAAAGCGCCGACCGGCACGGAGTGACCTGCGTTCAGGCGCTGTGCTAGCATTCAAAAAACGGCGGCCGGGGCCGCCGTTTTGCATTTCGGAGGTGGTGCCATGTCCCACGTCATGAATACCTACGCCCGCCAACCGGTCGCCTTCGTGCGCGGCGAGGGGGTATGGCTTTGGGATGAAGCCGGGAAGAAGTATCTGGACGCGCTCGCCGGGATCGCAGTCAGTACGCTCGGCCACGCGCATCCGAAGCTCACCCGCGCGTTGGCGGACCAGGCCGCGCGCGTGCTGCACACGTCCAATCTCTTCCGCATTCCGCAGCAGGAGGCCGCCGCCGACCGGATCGCGGAGATTACCGGCCTGGACGAAGTTTTCTTCTGCAACTCGGGCTGCGAGGCGAACGAAGCGGCAATCAAGATTGCGCGCAAGTATGGGCATGACCGCGGCGTGCAGGAGCCGGCGATCGTGGTGATGGAGAACTCGTTCCACGGCCGCACCCTGGCGACGCTCTCGGCCACCGGCAGCCGCAAGGTGCAGGCAGGGTTCGAGCCGCTGGTGTCGGGCTTCGTGCGCGTGCCTTACGGCAACCTGGCGGCGGTGCAGAAGATCGCCGAGATCAATCGCAATGTGGTGGCGGTGCTTGTCGAGCCGATTCAGGGCGAGGGCGGAATCAACGTCGGCGGCACGGACTATCTGCGCGGTCTGCGCGAGATCTGCGACCGCAACGAATGGCTGCTGATGCTTGACGAAGTGCAGTGCGGGCTTGGCCGCAGCGGCAAATGGTTCGTCTACCAGCACGCCGACATCGTTCCCGACGTGGTGCCGCTCGCCAAGGGCCTCGGCTCGGGAGTTCCGGTGGGCGCCTGCGTTGCCGGCGGCCGCGCCGCCGGCGTGCTCAAGCCCGGCAACCACGGCTCGACTTTCGGCGGCAACCCGCTTGCCTGCATCGCGGTGGTCACTACGATCGACGCGATCCGCGAGCAGGGCCTGCTCGACAACGCGGCCCGGATCGGCAAGGCGATCGGCGACGGACTTGCCGCCGAGCTGGCCGGTCTCGCGGGCATAGTTGAAATCCGCGGCATGGGGATGATGCTCGGCGTGCAGCTCGACCGTCCCTGCGGCGAGCTGGCAAAGTCGGCGCTCGAAGCGGGACTGATCGTCAACGTCACCGCCGACAGCGTGGTACGGATGCTGCCGCCGCTCGTCATGAACGAGGCCGAGGGCGCGATGGTGGTCGAACGGCTGGCCCCGCTCGTCAAGGCGCTGCTTGCGCGCGAGCCGTCGCTGCCACAGACCGCCGCGGCCCGCTGAACACGGCGCGGTGATGGACCTACGGCACTATCTCCAGTTCAAGGATTTCACGCTCGGCGAGTACGAGCACCTGTTCGCGCGCACGCGCTGGATCAAGGATCGCTTCAAGCGCTACGAGCGCTACTGGCCGCTCGAAGACCGCACGCTGGCGATGATTTTCGAGAAGCAATCGACACGGACCCGGCTGTCGTTCGAAGCCGGGATGCACCAGCTCGGCGGCGCGGCGATCTTTCTGTCCACGCGCGACTCCCAGCTCGGCCGCGGCGAGCCGGTCGAGGACGCGGCGCAGGTCATCTCGCGCATGTGCGACGTGGTGATGATCCGCACCTTCGAGCAGGACACTCTGGAGCGGTTCGCGCGCCAGTCGCGCGTTCCGGTAATCAACGGGCTCACCAACGAATACCATCCCTGCCAGATCCTCGCCGACATTTACACGTTTATCGAGCAGCGCGGCTCGATTCGCGGCAGGACGGTGGCCTGGATCGGCGACTCGAACAACGTCTGCAATACGTGGCTGCAGGCGGCGGAGGTGTTCGATTTCAATGTCCATGTCTCGACCCCTCCGGGCTACGAAGTCGAGCCAGAGCGCGCCGGACTTTACGGTACCGACCACTACGAGGAATTCCGCGACCCGATGCAGGCGGCCAGGGGCGCCGACCTGGTAACGACCGACGTCTGGACCAGCATGGGGATGGAGTCCGAGGACGCCGCGCGCAAGCGCGATTTCCAGGACTGGCAGGTGGACGGCGAGATGATGCGGGTCGCGAAGGCGGACGCGCTTTTCATGCATTGCCTGCCCGCGCACCGCGGCGAGGAGGTTGCGGCCGAAGTGATCGACGGGCCGCACAGCGTAGTCTGGGACGAGGCCGAGAACCGGCTTCACGCGCAGAAAGCGCTGCTGGAATTCCTGTTACTGGGCAAAGTGGAACTTTGATGGCAAAGAAGAAGCAGAGCGTCAAGAAAGTCGTGCTCGCCTACTCGGGCGGGCTCGACACGTCGGTGATCCTGAAGTGGCTGCAGGACCAGTACGGCTGCGAGGTGATCACATTCACCGCCGACATCGGACAGGGCGAGGAGGTGGCCCCCGCGCGCAGGAAAGCGAAAATGTTCGGCGTCAAGCAGATCTTCGTCGAAGACCTGCGCGAGGAATTCGTGCGCGACTTTGTGTTCCCCATGTTCCGCGCCAACGCCGTATACGAAGGCGAATACCTGCTCGGCACCTCGATCGCGCGGCCCCTGATTGCCAAGCGCATGGTCGAAATTGCGCGCAAGACCGGCGCCGACGCCATCTCGCACGGCGCAACCGGCAAGGGCAACGACCAGGTGCGCTTCGAGCTCGGCGCCTACGCGCTGATGCCGGACGTGAAGGTGATTGCCCCCTGGCGCGAATGGGACCTGCTGTCGCGAGAGAAGCTTCTTGCCTACGCGGACAAGCACGGCATACCGGTCGACTTCAAGAAGCGCAAGGGCGGCGCGCCCTACTCGATGGACGCGAACCTGCTTCACATTTCGTACGAAGGCGGCGTGCTCGAGGATCCCGCTTTCGAGCCGGAAGAGTCGATGTGGCGCATCACGGTGTCGCCCGAAGAGGCGCCCAACCGCCCGCAGCACATCGAGCTCGAGTACCGAAACGGCGACATCGTCGCGGTGAACGGCAAGAGAATGTCACCGGCGACGGTGCTGGCAACGCTGAACAGGATCGGCGGCCGACACGGCATCGGACGGCTCGACATGGTCGAGAACCGCTACGTGGGCATGAAGAGCCGCGGCTGCTACGAGACGCCGGGCGGCACGATCATGCTCAAGGCGCACCGCGCGATCGAATCGATTACCCTAGATCGCGAGGTCCTGGCGCTCAAGGACGATCTGATGCCGCGCTACGCGCGCCTGGTATACAACGGCTACTGGTTCAGCCCTGAGCGCAGGCTGCTGCAGGCACTGATCGACGCTTCGCAGGCGAGCGCCAATGGAATCGTGCGCCTGAAGCTGTACAAGGGCACCGTCCTGGTGACCGGACGAAGCTCCGAGACGGATTCGCTGTTCGATTCCTCGATCGCCACCTTCGAGGACGACCGTGGCGCCTACGATCAGGCCGACGCCGCCGGATTCATCCGGCTCAATGCGCTGCGACTGCGCATTGCGGCCAAGCGGCGCAAGAAGCACCGCTGACGATGCGCGCCTGGCTCGCCGTCCTCCTGCTGGCCGCTGCGCCGGCTTGGGCGGCACCGTTCGCAGTGCCGATCGGCGCGGCCCGCATCGGGCTGGAAGCGCCTGCGGGATTCGCCGACACCGGTTTCACCGGGTCCCCGCGCCTGCGGCAGATCGCGGAATCTTTGACTTCCGCGTCGAACCGGATCCTGTTGTTCGCAATCAGCGACGACGACCTGCGCCGCTTCATGCAGGGCGATCGTCCCGCGCTGCGCCGCTTCATGATCGCCGTCACGCCGCGGGCGCTGGAGGACCAGAGCGTGACCACGCGCCAGTTCGACGCCTTCGTCAGCGACGCACTGCACGGTCTCGGCGCGCCGCCGCCGCGCGGCGAAATGCTCAAGCACCTCGACGCCCAGCCGCGCGGCAAAACGTCCCTGCTCGGCGAGTTGAGGCGCGACACCACGGTCGTATCGGTGCTGCAAGGCACCCGACTGCCCGACCGGGGAGGCTTCGGCGCGAAGCCGGAATATCTCCTTTCGACCACCACGCTCCTCAATCTGCGCGGCAAGGCTCTGAGCCTTTCCGTGTACAGCCAGTACGAGTCGGCCGACGATCTCGCCTGGCTCAAGCTCGTCACGGGGCGCTGGATCGAGGACCTCGAGCGCCTCAACGTGCGCTAGTCACGCCGCCAGCCGGACCACCCATGTCACCCAAGGGAACGCGACCGGACTCCGAAAAGCTCGAGCGCGTGGTCGCCGAAGCGCGGCGAGACCGCGAACGACGCGAGCGCGGATATCGCGAGCAGGCGCTCAAGATCTACCCATGGATCTGCGGGCGCTGCGGACGCGAATTCTCGGGCGCGAACCTGCGCATGCTTACAGTGCATCACCGCGACCATGACCACGCGAATAATCCACCCGACGGCAGCAATTGGGAACTGCTGTGCCTGTACTGTCACGACAACGAGCACGCACGCCAGCTCGAGCTGGCGCAGCGCGGTGCTGGCGTAGCAGGCGGCGGCGCCGGGCAATCGGCCACGCACAAGCCCTTTGCGGCGCTCGAGTCGCTGCTCAAGAGCAAGAAATAGCGTCAACACCCGTCCAGCCATTCGGAGCGCAACAGCATGCCCTCTTTCGACATCGTTTCACAAGTAGACAAGCAGGAAGTCAAGAATGCGATCGAGCAGACAAACCGTGAAATCGGCAACCGCTTTGACTTCAAGGGTTCTGACGCGCGCGTCGAGCAGAACGAGCTTCAGTTGACGGTCTTCGCAGACGACGAGTTCAAGCTCGGGCAGGTGCTCGACGTCCTGCGCGGCCGACTGAGCAAGCGCAACGTCGACGTAAGGTGCCTCGAGCTGGGTGAGTTGGAGAAGATTTCCGGCGACAAGGTCAAGCGTCCGGTCACGGTACGCGTCGGCGTCGCGCAGGACAAGGCGAAGTCGATAGTCAAGCTGATGAAGGAGTCCAAGATCAAGGTCCAGGCCTCGATCCAGGGCGACGCAGTGCGGGTCTCGGGCGGCAAGAAGGACGATCTGCAGACCGCGATCCAGCTGGTGCGGCAGACGGTCACGGATGTGCCGCTGCAGTACATCAATTTCCGCGACTGAGCCCTTCGCACCAGCGTTCATAGATCAGCTCGGCGACCCCGCGCAAGGCCTCGAGGCGCCGCTCCAGGTCGCGCAGCATCTCCTGCTGCGTCTGCACGCCGGGACTGCCGGCGCTCGCGGCGATCTCGTCGCGCCCTGCGTCGCACCAGGATCGTACCAGCTCCGCGGTCATCTCTACATGACACTGCATGCCGAAGTGCCTGCCGAGCGCGAACGCCTGGTTCGGGCAGAGGGAATTGGTCAGCAGGCGCGTGGCGCCGGGCGGGATGCTGAAGCTTTCGCCGTGCCAGTGAAAGGCCTCGAAGGACTGCAGCTCGCCGAACCATTCGCGCGCCAGCGCGTTGTCCGCGACCTGCACCTCCCCCCAGCCGATCTCCCTGGACGGCGCGCTACGCACCTCCCCGCCAAACGTGCTCGACATCAGCTGGCCGCCCAGACAGTGGCCGATCACGGGAACGTCCTTGCGAACCGCGTCCCGGATCAGCTCTAGCTCCGGTGCGATCCATGGCAACGCGTCGTGCACGCTCATCGGCCCGCCCATCAGGGCGAAGCCGCTGAACGCACGCGCATCCCGCGGAAGCTCCTCTCCGGCGTCGACGGCAATCAGCCGCCACGGAATTGAATGCCGCTCGAGATAGATGGCAAAATAGCCCGGCCCCTCAATTCGGGCGTGCCTGAAGATCGCAACCGGCTTCATTGGAGCTGCCCCTGCAAAGCCGCCATTTTATTGGTCTCGTCGCATTGCTCCTAGCGCTTCCCGCGTCGGCTGCCGACGTCGGGCTGGTGGGAGTGTTTCCGGGCAAGGCCGCAGTGCTCGTCATCGACGGTGGCGCACCGACCGCCGTCAGGATCGGTCGTACGAGGCAGGGCGTGACCGTTCTTTCTGCGGACGAGTCCCAAGCCGTGATAGAGGTCGAGGGCAAGCGACGCGCGGTGCGGCTCGGGCAGTACGCAAACAGCGCGTCCCGCGACACGCGCCAGAAAGCGACTCTCGCGGCCGACCCGCTGGGCCACTTCTATGCCAACGGTCAGGTGAACGGCGGCTCGGTGCGCTTTCTGGTCGACACAGGCGCCACCATGGTCGCGCTGCCCGCGCGCGACGCCGATCGCCTGGGCATCGACTATCAGAAAGGCCGGCGGGGATTGATCCAGACTGCGAACGGCCCGACCATGGCCTACAGGATCAAGCTCGACCAGGTGACGCTGGGGGGCATCACGCTGCAGAACGTGGACGCCGTCGTCATCGGGGGGCGAGGATTGGGGATCGCCTTGCTCGGCATGAGCTTCCTCAACCGGGTCGAGATGCAGCGCGACGGCCAGTCGATGGTCCTCACCCGCCGCTACTGAGCGGGCGCGCGCTCAGCTTGCGTGCACGAGGGGCACGAAGCGAACCGGCAGCACGCTTCTTCGCTCTACGCCGCCGTCCGCGCGCTTGCTGATGAGCAACAGGTCCTGCGCGCCCCAGCGCTCCCCCTGCGGGATCACCATTCTTCCGCCGGGCTTGAGCTGCTCGACCAGCGCGGGAGGGATATCCGGCGCCGCCGCCGTGACCACGATCGCGTCGAACGGCGCCTTATCCGGCCAGCCTCCATAGCCGTCGCCGACCCGGACCTCGACGTTGACGTAGCCGAGCTCCGCCAGGCGAGACGCCGCGCTGCGCCCCAGCTCCGCGACCGCCTCGATCGAGTACACCTTGCCGACGATCTCGGCCAGGATCGCCGCCTGGTAGCCCGACCCGGTGCCGATCTCGAGCACTGACTGCCCGGCGCGCGCCTCGATCAGGTCGGTCGAAAGCGCAACGATGTAGGGCTGCGAGATGGTCTGGCCGGCCCCGATCGAAAGAGGATGGTTGCCGTATGCGAGTGGAATTTCGTTGGCCGGCACGAAACGGTGGCGCTCGACCTTTGCCAGCGCGGTGCGTACCGCGGGGGACATCCGCGCCAGCCCCGTCTCGGCCGCAGTCTCGGCGTACATCGCCTCGACTTCTGCGACCATGCGCTCACGCCGGGCCGCGAAGTTCTCCACGCGCAATCAGCTTCCGGTCTTGTCGCGCTCGATGAGCGCGTACGCGCTGTGGTTGTGGATCGACTCGAAGTTCTCCGATTCGACCACGTAGGATTCGATGCGCTCGTCGAGGTTCAGCACCGCCGCGACGTCGCGCACCATGTCCTCGACGAACTTGGGATTGTCGTATGCGCGCTCGGTCACGAATTTCTCGTCCGGCCGCTTGAGCAGGCCGTACAGCTCGCTCGAAGCCTGCTTCTCGACCAGGTCGACGATTTCCTCGATCCAGACGAAATCGTTCAGGCGAGCGCTCACTGTGACGTGCGAGCGCTGGTTGTGAGCGCCGCGCGCCGAGATCTTCTTCGAGCAGGGGCACAGGCTGGTCACCGGTACCAGAACCTTCATGGTGAAGGTCTGCTTGCCGCCTCGGATCTCGCCGATGAACGTGATCTCGTAATCCATCAGGCTCTTCACCTCGGACACCGGCGCCGCCTTCTCGATGAAGTACGGGAAGCTCATCTCGATCAGACCTTCCTCGGCCTCGAGCCGCTCGACCATCTCCCTTAGCATCACCTGGAAGGTCTCGACCGTGATTTCGCGCTCGTGCGCCTCGAGGATCTCCACGAAGCGCGACATGTGAGTGCCCTTGAAGTGGTGCGGCAGGCCGACGTACATGTTGAACATGGCCACCGTGTGCTGGACGCGCCCGGAGCGCTCCTGGATGCGCATCGGGTGGCGGATCGCCTTGACGCCGACCTTGTCGATCGCAAGCTTGCGGGTGTCCGCCGTCGCCTGGACGTCGGGGATGTTGTACAGGTCTCGTGACTTCATAACGCCAATTATAACATCCGACTAATTTACTCGGATATTGCGTTTCGAATCGCCTTGGCGATGCCCTCGGCGTCCAGCCCCACCGACGCCAGCAGCTTGGCCGGATCGCCATGATCGATGAACCGGTCCGGCAGGCCGAGCAGCAGCACTCTGCGCTCGATCCCGAGCGCCGCCAGCGCCTCGCAGACCGCGCTGCCGGCGCCGCCCATCGCCGCATGCTCCTCGACAGTGACCAGCAGTTCGTGCGTCTCGGCCAGCTGCCGTACTAGCTCGACGTCCAGCGGCTTGACGAAGCGCATGTTGGCGACCGTCGCCTCCAGCCCGGCGGCGGCCTCGAGCGCGGGTCTGAGCATGCTGCCGAAGGCGAGGATCGCGACGCGCCGGCCCTCGCGCCGCAGCTCCGCCTTGCCCACCGGCAGCGCCGCCATTTCCTTTTGCGCTTCAACCCCGGGGCCGCTGCCGCGCGGGTAGCGCACTGCGGCGGGGGAATCAAGGCTGAACGCGGTATAGAGCATCTGCCGGCACTCGTTCTCGTCTGACGGTGCCATCAGCGTCAGGTTCGGCACTGCGCGCAGGTAGGCGTAGTCGAACGCCCCGTTGTGCGTCGCTCCGTCGCCGCCGACCAGGCCGCCGCGATCGAGCGCCAGCACCACCGGCAGGTTCTGGATCGCCACGTCGTGGATCAACTGGTCATAGCCACGTTGCAGGAAGGTCGAATAGATCGCCAGCACCGGCTTGACGCCCTCGCAGGCGAGTCCCGCCGCGAAAGTGACCGCGTGCTGTTCGGCGATGCCGACGTCGAAGTAGCGCTGCGGAAACTTCTCCGAGAAGCCGACCATGCCCGAGCCTTCGCGCATCGCGGGCGTGATCGCCACCAGCCGCGGATCGAGCTCGGCCATGTCGCATAGCCAGCTGCCGAAAATCTGGCTGTAGGTGGGCCGCCCGCCGGAAGACTTCTTGATGCCCTCGGCGGGGTCGAACTTGCCCGGGCCGTGATAGGCGATCGGGTCGTCTTCGGCGAGCTTGTACCCCTGCCCCTTGCGCGTCACCACATGCAGGAACTGCGGCCCTTTTAGCTTTGCGATGTTGGCCAGAGTCGGGATCAGCGCATCGAGATCGTGACCGTCGATCGGCCCGATGTAATTGAAGCCGAACTCCTCGAACAGCGTCGACGGCGTCACCATCCCCTTGACGTGCTCTTCGGCCCGGCGAGCGAGCTCCCATACTCCCGGAACGCGCTTGAGCAGGTGCTCGCTGGCCCGCCGGGCGGTGGAGTAGATGCGCCCCGACAAGAGCCGCGCGAGATAATTCGTGAGCGCGCCGACCGGCGGCGAGATCGACATCTCGTTGTCGTTCAGGATCACCAGCAGGTCGACGTCCATCGCGCCGGCGTTGTTCATGGCCTCGTACGCCATTCCCGCCGACATTGCACCGTCGCCGATGACCGCGACCGCACGACGCTGCTCGCCCTTCATCTTCGCCGCGGTCGCCATGCCGAGCGCGGCCGAAATCGAGGTCGAGGAGTGCGCGGTGCCGAAGGTGTCGTAGGGCGACTCGCTGCGGCGGGGAAACCCGGAAATGCCGCCCAGCATTCTGAGGTGCGCCATCGCATCGCGCCTGCCAGTCAGAATCTTGTGCGGGTACGTCTGATGCCCGACGTCCCATACAATGCGGTCTTCCGGCGTATCGAGCACGTAGTGCAGCGCGATCGTGAGCTCGATCGTGCCCAGATTCGACGACAGATGCCCGCCCGTCTTTGACACCGAGTCGAGCACGAATGCGCGCAGCTCGTCGGCGAGCTGCTTGAGCTGCTTGCGGTCGAGCCGCCGCAGCGCCGCGGGATCGTCGATGGTCCTCAGCAACTCGTACATGGCCGGATTGTAGTCCTGCGAACGGGGCTCCACGCCCTCGTGCGGCAATGCGTCCGGTGCTCCGGTAATGACCGACATCAGAACTTCCTCAACACGATGTAGTCGGCAAGCTCGCCGAGCCGCCGCGCACGCACGCCGAAATCGGCCAGGGCCGCGTGGGCGTCGTGGCGCAGCGTCTCGGCGAATTCGCGCGCACCGGCGGCGCCCATGGTCGAAACGTAGGTCGTCTTGCCCTGCCTGGCATCCTTGCCGGCGGTCTTGCCGAGCGTCGCGGTACTCGCCTCCGCGTCGAGCACGTCGTCCACCACCTGGAACGCGAGCCCGACGCACTTCGCATAGTGATCGAGCTTTGCTTCCTGCGCCTGGCCAAGCACCTCCCCGCAGGCGGCTCCGATCGCCACCGCGGCGCGAATCAAGGCGCCGGTCTTGTGAATGTGCATCAGCTCGAGCGCAGGCGGCGTGAGCGGCTTTCCGGTCGACTCGAGATCGATCGCCTGCCCGCCCGCCATGCCGCGCGATCCGGCGGCGTACGCAAGCGCCCGCACCATCCCGAGCTGGGCGGCAGGATCGTCCGCCAGCCGGTGCTCTGCGAGCAGCTGGAAGGCGAGCGACTGCAGCGCATCTCCCACCAGCAGCGCGGTCGCCTCGTCGTACTCGACGTGCAGCGTCGGCTTGCCGCGCCTGAGCACGTCGTCGTCCATGCAGGGCAAATCGTCGTGCACCAGCGAATAGGCGTGCATCATTTCGATCGCGGCAGCGGCGATCTCGAGGCGCTCCGGGCTCGCCCCCGACACCGCGCCGGCCGCAAACGCGAGCAACGGCCGTACCCGCTTGCCGCCGCCGAGACTCGCGTAGCGCATGGCGTCATGCAGGCGCCCGGGCACGAACGAGGGCGCCGGAAGCAGCCGCGTCAGCGCCGACTCCATGCGCGCCTGGACCGCGCTCAGCCAGGAGTGGAAATTCGGTTCAGTCGCCGTCGTCACCTTGACCGGCTCCGGCGCCCGCAAACGGCTTCAGCACTTCACCTTCGAGCACCTTGACCTGCTGTTGGGCGGCCTCAAGGCGCTGCTGGCAGAAGCGCGCAAGCTCCAGGCCACGCTTGTGCGCAGCAAGCGCTTGCTCGAGACTGAGGTTGCCGGCCTCCATACGCTCGACGACGCGCTCGAGCTCGGCGAGCGCCTTCTCGAAACTCAGCTCGGATAGCGATTTGCCTTCGGCGGCGGCGGAACCTTGCCGGGGGGACTTGCTCATAGGGAGTGAAACCTTAGCCGACCGGGCGCTGGCCGGTCAAACCCGCGGCGCGCTAGAATTCCATGGTTACATGACCCATACCACCCTCGTCTCGACTGCAGAGCTGGCGCGCCATCCCGAGTGGCGCCTGTTCGACTGCCGGCACGACCTCTCCAAGCCCTATCTAGGCGAGCAGCAGTACGCCCAGGCGCACATCCGCGGCGCCCTGTTCGCGCACCTCGACCGCGACCTGTCGGCGCCCCCGGACGGCCGTAACGGGCGCCACCCGCTGCCGGATCCGTCCGTGTTCGCGGCTTGGCTGGGGCGCCAGGGCCTGCGGCCGGGCGACCAGGTGGTTGCCTACGACGCCAACAATGGCGCGATGGCCTCGCGCCTGTGGTGGATGCTGCGCTGGGTCGGACACGACGCCGTCGCGGTGCTCGACGGCGGCCTTGCCAAGTGGCTCGCCGACGCGCGCGAAGTCACCGCCGAAGTGCCTTCCTTCCCCGCCACCGACTACGTCGCGCGACCGCGCCCGCAGATAAGCGTCGAGGTCGATGCCGTCGCGCGGCAGCTCGGCGCGACGGACATGCTGCTGCTCGACGCGCGCGCGCCGGCACGCTTTCTCGGCGAGGCCGAGCCGATCGACCCGGTCGCTGGCCGCATCCCGGGCGCCCGCAATCGGTTCAACGGCGAAAACCTCGCGCCCGACGGCAGGTTCAAGGACTCCGCAACGCTGAAGAAGGAGCTGGGCGCGCTGCTAGGCGGCCGCGACCCGGGCGAGGTCGTGCATTACTGCGGCTCGGGCGTCGCCGCATGCCACAACCTGCTGGCGATGGAAGTGGCCGGTCTGCCCGGCTCGCGCGTCTACGCCGGCTCCTGGAGCGAGTGGATCGCCGATTCGCGGCGCCCGCAGGCCAAAGGTCCCGCATAGCCGCCGACGCGCTGCTCGTCGCGCACTTCGTGATCGCCGCCTTCGTCGCCGGCGGCCTGCCGCTGGTGTGGCTCGGCGCCGCAGCCCGCTGGCGCTGGGTCCGCAATCCATGGTTTCGCTATCTGCACCTCGCGGCGATCGGCGTCATCGCGCTCGAAGCGCTGCTCGGCATCGCCTGTCCGCTCACCGTGTGGGAAGACCTGCTGCGCGGCAGCCTGCAACCGCAAACCTTCGTCGGCCGCTGGGTCCAGAGCCTGCTGTACTACAACGCGCCCGAGCGGCTGTTCACGGCACTGTACCTGGTCTGGGCACTGGCGACGCTCGCTACCCTTGTGCTCGTTCGGCCCAGGAAAAGAGCTGCCTGAAAACCTCTTCGCGCACTTCAGTGCGCGACAGCACCAGGTCATGCAGTCCGCCTGGGAACGCGAGCACGCTCACCTGCGGGCCGAGCGCCCGGCTCCAGCGCGCGATGTCGCGCCAGTCGAGGACAAGGTCGGCCTCGTCCGAGTGCATTGAAAGCACCGGCAGCGACAGCGACAGGCCGGCGTGTACCCGAGCGTGGGCATCGGCAACTGCCGCGAGCCAGCCGAAATAGGCCGGGAATCCTTCTACCGGCTTCAGGCGCAGGTCGAAGTCCCACTCGCCGTCGAAGGTCCGGTGCAAGCTCTTCACGTACGTAGGCCGCACGGCGCGAGGGCTCTCCAGGAACGGCATGCGCCGCCCGAGCGCGATGGCCAGGCGCAGCTGCAGCCGATTGAGCGGCCCCGCGTTGAAATCGAAGAACGGGCTGTTCAGCCACAGCGCGCGCAACTGCGCGCGGCACTCGCCCTCGGCGGCGTAGAGCGAGCAGACTAGCCCTCCGGTCGAATGCCCGGCGAGCAGCACGGGCTCGCCGATTTCCTCAAGTGCGCGGGTGATCTCCGGGTAGTACTCGTCGATGCGCTTGCAGAAGCACGGGTGCTGGTGCGCCAGCAGCGAGCGCCCGTGCTTGCGCAAATCGAGCGCGTAAAAGGCATAGCCTTCCTGGGCGAAGCGCAGCGCCATGTGGCGCTGAAAGAAGTAATCGACGAAGCCGTGCACATAGAGCACCGGGCCGCGCCTCGCGTTCCCGCCCGGCACGCGCACCAGGGTGGCGACGACCTCGCCATCGTAGTCGGAAGGGAATTCGAGCGTCTTCGCCTCGAAGCCCTCGAGCAGACGATCGGCCCGCCACTCACTCATGCCGCGACAACGCCCATTCGACGTGCTCTCTCACCAGAGGCGAGGGATGGCTGCGGCGCGAGCTCAGCGCCGCCAGCACTTCCGGCGAGCCCCGTGCGTTGCCCAGCCCGACCGCGAGGTTGCGCAGCCAGCGCTCGTAGCCGATGCGGCGGATGGCCGAGCCGCGCATGCGGGCGTCGAACTCGTCCGCGCTCCACGCGAACAGCTCGACCAGCGTGGCGCTGTCGAGCCCGTTGCGCGCCCGGAAGTCCTCTTCCGCGCACGGTTTCGCGAATCCGTTCCAGGGGCACACCAGCTGGCAGTCGTCGCAGCCGTAGACCCGATTGCCGATCAGGGCACGCAGCTCCTGCGGGATCGCGCCCTTGTGCTCGATGGTGAGATACGAAATGCAGCGCCGCGCGTCGAGCTGGTAAGGCGCGCGGATCGCATGCGTCGGGCAGACATCGATGCACTTGGTGCAGCTGCCGCAATGCTCGCCAGCGGGCCCGTCCACGGGCAGCGGCAGGTCGCAATAGATCTCGCCGAGGAAGAACCACGAGCCTGCATCGCGCGACAGCAGCAGCGTGTGCTTGCCGCGCCAGCCGATCCCGGCCCCGGCCGCCAGCTCGACTTCCATCACCGGCGCGGAGTCGCTGAAAACGCGGTAGCCGAAAGCGCCGGCTTCGGCGCGAATGCGGTCGCACAGCTTCTGCAGCCGCGTCCGCAACAGCTTGTGGTAATCGCGCCCGCGCGCGTAGCGCGCCACGTAGGCACGGCGGCCGTCGCCAAGCGCCTCCCATTCGTCGCCGCCCGTCGGCGCATAGTCCATCCGGCAGCTGATCACGCGCAGCGTTCCGGGCACCAGCTCGGCTGGCCGCGCGCGCAACGTGCCGTGGCGCGCCATATAATCCATCTCGCCCTGCCAGCCCATACGCAGCCACTCCGCCAGCCGCCCCTCCGCGGCGGCGAGGTCGGTGTCGGCGATGCCGACGGCCTGGAAACCGAGCGACCTGCCCCATTGTTTGACCTTCGCTGCGAGCGCGTCGTAATCCATATGCCGGATACTAGATGACCGAATTCCTTTTCCTGGCGGACGACAGCACTACGCGAAAGCTGGGGGCTACGCTTGCCGCCGGCATCGGCCCCGGTCGAGTGCTCTTTCTCTCGGGAGACCTAGGCTCAGGCAAAACTACACTGGCTCAAGGACTTATCGGGGCCCTTGGGTTCACCGGACGGGTCAAGAGCCCAACCTATTCTCTGGTTGAAGTTTATAAGCTTTCGAGATTAAACTTGTATCACTTTGATTTCTATCGGTTCGAAGACCGGTCGGAATGGGTCGATTCAGGATTTCGGGAGTATTTCAACCAGGGCTCGACGTGCATCGTCGAGTGGCCCGAGCGGGTCGCGGGCCTGCTCGCGCCTCCCGACCTCGAAGTGCGGCTGGAGTTTTGCGGATCCGGACGGCGCGCACGGCTGACGCCGCACTCGGCGGCCGGCCGCGACTGGGTCGCCGCTGCATTGAAGCGCTGGCCGCAGCACTGATCGCGCTGCTGCTGCTTTACTTCGCGCCGCCCGCCTTCGCCCAAGAGCAGATCGCGGCGGCGCGTCTGTGGCCCGCACCCGATTACACGCGCCTCACGCTCGAATCCAAGCGCCCGATCAAGTTCAAGCTGTTCAGCGTCAAGGGACCGGACCGGCTGGTGCTCGACCTGGACGACGTCGACCTCGGCCCGGCGCTCGAAGAATTGCAGAACAAGGTCAGCCCCGACGACCCCTACATCCGGAGCCTTCGCGTGGCGCGCAACCGGCCGGACGTGGTGCGCCTGGTGCTCGACCTCAAGGCGGAGGTGAAGCCGCAGATATTCGCGCTAAAGCCGATCGCGGACTACGGCAACCGGCTGGTGCTCGACGTCTACCCGCTGCACCCGAAGGATCCGCTGCTCGCTCTGATCGAGTCCGACGGCAAGCTGCGCACCATCGGCCATCACGACGGGGCGGCGCCTCAGCAGGCCGTGGAGCGGCTGGCCACCATCGTGATCGACCCCGGACACGGCGGCGAGGATCCTGGCGCGAAGGGTCGGCGCGGGACCTACGAGAAGAACGTCACCCTGATGATCGGGCGGCGGCTGAAGAAGCTTATCGACGCCCAGCCCGACATGCGCGCGGTGATGACCCGCAACGGAGACTACTACCTATCGCTCGCGGCGCGGGTCGAGAAAGCGCAGCGCGTCAACGCGGACCTGTTCGTGTCGATCCACGCCGACTCCGCCCGGCACCTGGGGCGGCACGCACGCGGCTCTTCCGTGTTCGCGCTCTCGCAGCGGCGCGCGACCTCGGAGGCGGCGCGCTGGCTGGCCAAGAGCGAGAACGACTCGGATCTGATCGGCGGGGTGCACCTGAACAAGAAGGACACCTATCTCCGCAAGACGCTGCTCGACCTGTCGCAGACGGCGACCATCGACTACAGCCTGAAGCTCGGCGCCTCGGTTTTGTCGGCGCTCGGCCGCGTCAATCCGCTGCACAGGGGACGCGTCGAGCAGGCGAGCTTCGCCGTACTCACGGCGCCTGACATTCCCTCAATCTTGGTCGAGACAGACTTCATCTCCAATCCGAAGGAAGAGAAACGACTCAACGACAACGCCTACCAGGAGAAGATCGCCCGGGCGATCCTGGCCGGCATCAAGAACTATCTCTCTCAGCATCCGCCGGGCCCGCAGTCGCCACTGGCGTCCCTGCGTTGACTCAGGTCGAGGCCTTCGCGCGCAGGTGGCGCAGCCACTCGAACGCGATCGGCAGCAGCGACAGGGCGATCACGCCCAGAATGGCGAGCGTGAGGTTGTTCTTCACCACCGGCAAGTTGCCGAAATAGTAGCCGGCGGCGGTGAGCGACACGACCCACAGCAGCGCGCCGCCGATGCTGAAGCCAAGAAAACGCGGGTAGCCCATGCGCCCGACGCCCGCGACGAACGGCACGTAGGTGCGCACAATCGGCACGAACCTGGCGATCACCACCGCTTTGCCGCCGTGCCGCTCATAGAACGCCTCGGTGCGCGCCAGGTGGCGCGGATTGAACCAGCGCGCATCGCGCGAGCGGAATACGCGCGGGCCGATCCAGCGGCCAATCCAGTAGTTGACGTTGTCTCCGCATAGCGCGGCGGCAACCAGAGTCGCGGCGACGATGCGCGCATCAATACCACCGGTCGCAGCAACCGCGCCGGCGACGAACAGCAGCGAGTCCCCCGGCAGGAAAGGCGTCACGACCAGGCCGGTCTCGCAGAACACGACCGCGAATAGCAGCGCGTAGACCCACGCCCCATACTGGGCGAGAAACGCGGCGAGATGACGGTCGAGGTGGACGGCGATGTCCCACAGCGCGGCAAGGAGATCCATCACCCGATTGTAGCCGCAGCGGCAGGTATAATCTGCAGCCGATTTCCCGCCGCAGCGCAATGACCAACCCCGTCCTTTCGTCATCGAGCGTCGAGCGCGTACGCGCCGCGCTCGAGGCGGCCGGCCACCACGCGCCGATCGTCGAGCTCGCGGACGACGCGCGCACCGCGCAGGCGGCGGCAGACTTTCTCGGTTGCCGCGTTTCGCAGATCGCCAATTCGCTCGTTTTTCGCCGCCAGCGCTCGGGCACGGCGCTGCTGGTGATGGCGAGCGGAGCCCACCGAGTCGACACCGAGAAGCTCGCAGCGCTCGCCGGCGAGCCGGTCGAGAAGGCGCGTGCACCGTTCGTGCGCGAGCACACCGGCTTCGCGATCGGCGGCGTTGCGCCGGTGGGTCACCCCTCGCAACTCACCACGCTGATAGACCAGACCCTTGCGCAGCACGCGCGCATCTGGGCCGCCGCGGGACATCCCAAGACCGTGTTCGAGCTGAGCTACGACGTGCTACTGAGGCTCACCGACGGCACGCCTGCCGATCTCGCCGAACGTGCGACCGCATGACATGACGATACGCGTCCTGCCAGAACTTCTCATCAGCCAGATCGCCGCCGGCGAAGTGGTCGAGCGACCGGCCTCCGTGCTCAAGGAGCTGATCGAGAACAGTCTGGACGCCGGCGCGTACGAACTCGGCATCTCCCTCGCGGAAGGCGGTGCCAGGCGCGTTCAGGTGGACGACGACGGTGCCGGCATCGCGCGCGACGATCTCGCCCTCGCGCTCGCACGCCATGCAACGAGCAAGATCGGATCGCTGGAGGACCTCGAGGCAGTGGCCTCGCTGGGATTTCGCGGCGAGGCGCTCGCCTCCATCGCTTCTGTCGCCCGGGTCGAAATCACGTCCCGCGCGCGCGGCGCGGGACATGCGTTCGTGATCCGCGCCGAAGGCGGCGCGCCGGAAGCGATCGAACCCGCCGCGCGCGCTGTCGGGACCAGTATCTCGGTCGGCGACCTGTACTTCAACACACCGGCGCGGCGCAAGTTCCTGCGCACCGAGGCGACGGAATTCGGCCACTGCGAGGAAGTCTATCGCCGCGCCGCGCTGGCTCGCCCGGATATCGCATGGACCCTGCGGCACAACGGGCGCGTCAGCGCCGTGCTCAAGCCGCAGCCCTTCGCCGAGCGCGCCGCGGCGCTGCTCGGCAAGGATTTCTCCGCCGTTGCGATGGCGGTCGAAGCGCAGGCGGGCGGGTTGCGCCTGCACGGCCTGGCGGGCGGCCCGCAGGCGGCGCGCAGCCGCGCCGACACGCAGTACTTCTATGTCAATGGCCGCTTCGTGCGCGACCGGCTGCTCGCCCACGCCGCGCGCGAGGCCTACGCCGAGCTGCTGCACGGCGAGCGCCAGCCCGCGTACGTCCTGTTCCTCGAGCTCGACCCGCGCGCGGTGGACGTCAACGTGCATCCGGCCAAGACGGAGGTCCGCTTCCGCGACGCACGCAGCGTGCACCAGTTCGTGCTGCGCGCCCTGAGGCGGGCGCTGTCGCCCGGCGCCGCCGCGGCGCCCGTGTCCTACGCCACGTTCACGGCGGCGGCGGCCAGCCCCTTGCAGGGCGCGCTCGGCATCGAGCAGGCCGCCGCCGCGTACCAGTCGTTCGTTGCCGCGGCCTCGCGACCCGCACCGCTTCCCGTCGCCGCGCCGAGCGAGGCGCCGCCGCTCGGCTACGCGCTGGCGCAGCTGCACGGCGTGTACATCCTGGCGCAGAACGCGGCGGGCCTGGTGCTGGTCGACATGCACGCGGCACACGAGCGCATCGTGTTCGAGAAGCTCAGGCTCACGCTCGACGCGGGCGCGGTGCTGCGCCAGAGCCTGCTCGTGCCGAGCGTGTTCCGTGCCGATGCGCTCGACGTCTCCACCGCAGAGGACAACCGGGCCGCGCTCGAGCAGCTCGGGCTCGAGCTCAGCGCGGTGGGGCCGAACGAGCTTGCAGTGCGCGCCGCGCCGGTTGCGCTCGCTTCGGGCGACGTCGTCGGCCTCGCGCGCAGCGTACTCGCGGAGCTGCGCGAGTTCGGCGCCGCGCAGGCGCTCGCCGCGCGTCGCGACGCGCTGCTCGGCGGCATGGCTTGCCATGCGGCGGTGCGCGCAAACCGCATCCTGAGCCTGCCCGAGATGAACGCGCTGCTGCGCGAGATGGAGCAGACCGAGCGCTCGGGCAGCTGCAATCACGGCCGGCCTACCTGGTACCAGCTCACGCTCGCCGACCTGGACAAGCTGTTCCTTCGGGGCCGCTGATGCGGGCAGTGGCGCTGGCGCTGCTGGGGCCCACGGCGAGCGGCAAGTCGGCTCTCGCGCAGCGCCTTGCCGAGCGCCTTGCGCTCGAGATCGTGAGCGTGGACTCGGGTCAGGTCTACCGCGGCATGGACATCGGCACCGCAAAGCCTGACGCCGCCGAGCAGCGACGCGTGCCGCATCACTTGATCGACATGGTCGAGCCGACCGAAAGCTACTCCGCGGGACGCTTCCGGGCCGATGCGATCGCCGCGGTGACCGACATTCTCGCGCGCGGCCGGCTGCCGCTGCTGGTAGGGGGCACGATGCTTTACTACCGCGCCCTGGCGCAGGGCATCGACGAGCTCCCCGCCGCCGATGCCGGCACTCGAGCCGAAATCGACCGCGAGGCGGCGCGCGTCGGCTGGCCGGCGCTGCACGCGCAGCTCGCCCGCGTCGATCCGCCAAGCGCCCGGCGCCTCGAGCCCAACGACGCGCAGCGCATTCAGCGCGCGCTGGAGGTATTCCGTACGACCGGCAAGCCGCTTTCGGCGCTGCACACTGCGCCGCGCCAGCCGCTGCCGTTTGCGCTCACGGGCTGCGCACTGATTCCCGCCGACCGCGCGCAGCTGCACCGCCGGATCGCCGAGCGATTCGACCGCATGCTGGAGCTCGGGCTGGTGGACGAGTTGCGCTCGCTGCGCCGGCGGCACGCGCTGGATCCCGCGCGGCCGAGCATGCGCAGCGTGGGCTATCGCCAGGTCTGGGGCTTTCTCGAGGGCGCGTACGGCGAGCGCGAGATGCGCGACAAGGCGCTTGCGGCCACACGCCAGCTCGCCAAGCGCCAGCTCACCTGGCTGCGCGCGATGCCGTGCGACGCCGTTCTCGATCCGCTCGCGCCGGACGCGTGGGAGCGCTTCTGCGGATTGGCGCAGGCGTTCGCGGCGGAGGGCCGCGCCGCGTGATCGCGGTGGTGATGGGCGTCTCGGGCAGCGGCAAGACGACCATAGGCCGTCTGCTCGCGCAGCGTCTGCAGTGCGAATTCCTCGACGCGGACGACTTCCATCCCCCGTCGAACGTTGCAAAGATGGCCGCCGGCGTGCCGCTCGAGGACGCCGACCGCTGGTCTTGGCTCGAGCGCCTGAACGAAGAGCTGCGCCGGCGCGAAGCGCGCGGAATTCGCGCGGTACTGGCCTGCTCGGCGCTGAAACAGAGCTACCGCGACCGGCTCGCCGCAGGGCTCGCGCGCTTCGAACTGGTCTATCTGCGTGCGAGCGCCGAGCTGCTGCGCACCCGTCTCGCGGGCCGTACGCATCGCTACATGCCGGCCTCGCTGCTCGACAGCCAGCTCGCAACTCTCGAGCCGCCGGCTCGCGCGATCGAGATCGACGCCGCGCGGTCGCCGGAGCGCTGCGTCGAGCTGGCGGCCGCCGCGCTTTCCGAAACCCCTTAAGACTAGGTTAAGCCCACCGCAGGACGATGCGGTCCGTACAGCGCGGAAATCGCGCAATCAGCGGACAAGGAGAGATCGTCATGAAGGCCAAAAGTATCGTCGTCGCACTCGCCGTAGTCGGGCTGGTGTCACTCGGCGCCTGGGGAGGCATGTTCGTCGGATCGCCGTGGACCCAGGCCCACGCCAGCACCCCCGCCGCCCATGCAACGCCGGCACCGGCAATGGTGCAGTTGCCGAACTTCACCTCGATAGTCGACGCCAACCGAGGCGCGGTGGTGAACATCACGGTGACCGAGAACGAGAAGACATCGATGCAATCGCCGTTTCCGGATTCCGGCGGCAACGACCCGTTTTCGCAGTTCTTCCGCCAGTTCCAGGTCCCTCAGCAAAAACGCGAGATGCACGGACTGGGCTCGGGATTCATCGTGCGTTCGGACGGCATCATCATGACCAACGCGCACGTGGTCGACGGCGCGAGCAACGTAACGGTCAAGCTTTCCGATCGGCGCGAGTTCAAGGCCAAGGTGATCGGCGTCGACAAGCAGACCGACATCGCAGTGCTCAAGATCAACGCCAAGAACCTGCCCACGGTCAAGCTCGGCGACTCCAAGAAGGTGGAGGTGGGTCAATGGGTTCTGGCGATCGGATCGCCCTACGGTTTCGAGAACACGGTCACCGCGGGCATCGTCAGCGCGACTTCGCGCGCGCTGCCCGACGGCACCTACACCCCCTTCATTCAGACCGATGCCGCGGTCAATCCCGGTAATTCCGGCGGACCACTGTTCAACATGCAAGGCGAGGTGATCGGCATCAATTCGCAGATCTACTCGCAGACCGGTGGTTACCAGGGACTCTCGTTTGCGATCCCGATCGATCTCGCCTCGCAGATCGAGCAGCAGCTGCTCGCGCACGGCAAGGTGGAGCGCGGGCGCATCGGCGTGACGATTCAGGACGTCAGCCAGGGTCTGGCGCAGTCCTTCGGCCTCGACAATCCGGGCGGGGCACTGGTCTCGTCGGTCGAGAAGGACAGCCCTGCGGCCAAGGCCGGCCTGGAGTCGGGCGACGTTATCCTCGCAATGGACGGCCAGAAGATAGATCGCTCTAACCAGCTTCCGCCGATGGTCGCGGCCGTGAAGCCGGGCCACAAAGCCACCTTCGAGATCTGGCGCAAGGGCCACCGCAAGCAGATCACCGTCACGGTCGGCTCATTCAAAGGCGCCAAGGTGGCGAGCGCCTCGGGCAGCGCCGCAAGCAAGGGCCGCCTCGGCCTGGCAGTGCGTCCGCTCACCCGCGACGAGGACGAGCAGGCTCAGATCGACGGCGGACTGCTGGTCGAAGACGCCGGCGGCCCGGCAGCGGCGGCCGGCATCCAGCAGGGTGACGTCATCTTGGCCGTAAATGGCAACCCGGTGAAGAGCGTGGCGCAACTGCGCACGCTGGTCGCCAGTGCAGGCAAGCACGTCGCGCTGCTGATCCAGCGCGACAACGCGAAGATCTTCGTTCCGGTGGACCTAGGCTGAGTCGCCACCGACGAAGAGCGGGCGGCGCCGGCTCCCCCCCCCAACCCCCTGCCGGCGCCGCCCTGCTTTCCCCCTTTCCAACCCGATGCGATCGGAGGTCGTTATGCTAAAGACTTCAAGCGCATTTCTTGCTACCGTCATGTGCGCCGGCGTCGCGCAGCATCCATCCCGATGGGCACCCTGCCGCCGGCACAGATCCGTGGCGATATTGCCTGGCTGTCCGGCGGCGTCGGCATGAGCCAGGCCAAGGCGTTCGAGAACGCCGAAGCCCGTTACCCGCTTACGCTCGAATTCATTCTGAGGCCGGACCGCAAAGGTGCGCCGGTGGAATTCACCGCAGCCATCCCGACCACCATCACCGACAGCCACGGCAAACAGGTTCTCAGCGCCACCTCGCAGGGCCCGTTCATGCTGCTCAGGCTGCCCGAGGGGCGTTATACGGTCGTCGCCGAGCACCGCGGGCACAAGATCGAGCGCCACGTCTTTGTCGGCCGCGGCCATCATCGCGTCGTGTTCGAGTGGATCATCGATGCGAACATGGCGACATAGTTAAAATATCCGCTGCACGCGGACTTCGAGAGGCATGAGCAAATGCGGCTGCTGCTGGTAGAAGACGACCGCATGATCGGCGAGAGCGTGCAGAAGGGCCTGCGCCAGGACGGATTCTCGGTCGACTGGGTGCAGGACGGCGGGTCCGCCGAGCTCGCGCTCGAAACCGAGCGCTACGACTGCGTGCTACTCGACCTGGGACTGCCGAAAAAGGACGGGCTTGACGTATTGCGCGGCATGCGCGGCAAGCGCGACGCGGCGCCGGTGGTAGTGATCACGGCCCGCGATGCGGTGCCCGACCGCATCAAGGGCCTGGACTCCGGCGCCGACGACTACTTGGTGAAGCCATTCGACCTCGACGAGCTCGCTGCACGGGTGCGGGCCGTCGTGCGCCGGCGCGAAGGCCGCGCCGAGCCCGTCATCGAGCACTTTGGCCTGGTCCTGCGACCGGCGACGCACGAAGCGACCTACCGCAACGAGCCCCTGTCACTGTCGGCGCGGGAATTTGCGGTTCTCGAAGCGCTGGTTTCGCGACCCGGCGCAATTCTGTCGCGCGCGCAACTCGAGGAGCGCATCTACGGCTGGGGCGAAGAAGTCGAATCCAACGCGGTCGAGGTCTTCGTTCACAGTCTGCGCAGAAAGCTCGGTGCCGAATTCATCCGCACGGTACGCGGCGCGGGCTACATGGTGCCGAAGGCGCGATGACGCCGTCGATCCGGCGCCAGCTGCTCGTCTGGCTGCTTGGCAGCGCCACGCTCGCAGTGGCAGCCGGAGCGGTATCGACCTACCTGGTCGCGCGCAAGGAGGCGAACGCGCTGGCCGATTACCAGCTGCAGCAAATGGCGCTTTCGTTCCGCGACCACGCGCTCGCGAGCGGCCTGATCCCGCACGAGGACGAACCCGGGCAGGGGCCCGAGGTACTGGTCCAGATCTGGAACCAGGCCGGCGTGCGGCTGTACCTTTCGCATCCCAGGTCCGGAATTCCAGATCGCGCCCAGCTCGGATTCGCGGACGTCAGCTCGCGCGAGGGGCGCTGGCGCGTCTATTCGGTTCAGGTCCGCAACCACGTCATCCAGGTCGCTCAGCCCTACGCGGTGCGCAACCGCATTGCCGCCGCGGTCGCCCTGCGCACCGCGTGGCCCCTCGTAGCCGTGCTGCCGCTGCTGGGCCTGCTGATCTGGTACACCGTCGGCAGGGGACTGTCACCGCTCGAGCGGCTGGCGCGCGACGTCGGTCGCCGCTCGCCCGACGCGCTCGAGCCGCTTCCCCAGCGTGGCCAGCCGCAAGAGGTACAGCCGCTGGTTCAATCCCTCAATGTCCTGCTGAAGCGTCTAGAGCGCGCACTCGAGACCCAGCGCGCGTTCGTTGCCGATGCTGCGCACGAGCTTCGCACGCCGCTCACCGCGCTGCGCCTGCAGGCACAGATCGCCGAGCGCGCCTCGGACCAGACCGAACGCGGCGAAGCGATCGGCAATCTGAAGCAAGGTGTCGAGCGCGCCAGCCACCTGGTACAGCAACTGCTGACCCTCGCGCGCGAGGAAGACTCGCCCGCACCTGACGCGGCCGTCGCGGTGCGCCTGGACGAGCTCGCGCGCGACGTGGCTGCCGGGTATTCCGCGTTGGCGCAGGCGCGGGGCGTCGACTTGGGCCTCGCGCGGGCCGAAGGAGTCGAGGCACCGGGCGGGGCGGCAGCGCTGCGGACCCTGCTTTCCAACCTCGTCGACAATGCGGTGCGTTACACGCCTGCGCCGGGTCGGGTCGACATTTCGGTGTACCGAGACGGAGCACAGGCCGTGCTCGAAGTGAGCGACACCGGGCCCGGCATTCCGCGCGAAGACCGTATGCGGGTGTTCGACCGCTTCTACCGCCGCGCCGGCGACGGTCCCGACGGCAGCGGGCTGGGCCTGGCGATCGTCAAGCAAATCGTCGAGCACCGCCAGGGCAAGATCGCGCTGGAAGACGCCGGTGAGAGCGGCGGGCTGAAGGTCGTCGTGCGCCTGCCCGCGGCGTCGGCGCCGACGGCCTAGTCGCCGATCGCGAGGCCTTCGCGGCGCGGATCGGCGCCGCCGCGCCAGCCTCCAGCCACGCGCTCGATGCCCTGCACGCCGCTGGTCAGCCGGGCGAAATTCAGGACGTGTCCGCGCTCGGCGAGCGCCTGGTCGAGGTCCTGTACGGGAGTGTCGCGCTCGAGCAGGGTCGGACCGTTCAGGCTGCCGAAATTGGGCGCCGCAATCGCGGTCTGGATGTCGTAGCCCCAGTCGAGCGCCGCGACCAGGGTCTTTGCGACGAAATCCACGATCGCTGGCCCGCCGGGGGAGCCGAGCAGCATCCGAAGCCGGCCGTCGCGATCGAACACCAGCGTTGGCGCCATGGTGCTACGTGGCCGCTTGCCCGGCTCGACACGGTTGGCCGCAGGCAGCCCGCGCGCCCGCGGCTGGAAGGAAAAGTCGGTAAGCTCGTTGTTGAGCAGGAAGCCGCGCACCATGATTCGGCTGCCGAAGGCGTTCTCGATGGTCGTCGTCATGGCCACCGCATCGCCGTCGCGGTCGACGATCGAGACGTGGCTGGTGCCATGGTGTTCGGTGTCCGGCACGTCGGCGGCGAGCGGCGCGAGCGCCGGATGTCCGGGGCGCGCCACCCCCATCGAGCGCTCGCCGATCATGCGCGCGCGCTCTTTAAGGTAGGCGGGATCGAGCAAGCCCCGCACCGGCACTCGTACGAATGCCGGATCCGCGATGTAGCGCGCGCGGTCGGCGTAGGCAAGACGCGAGGCCTCGCTGAACAGGTGCACCGCTTGAGCCGACAACGGCGGCGCGCGGCGGAAGTCCGTGCCTTGGAGAATGCCGAGCAACTCGAGCAGGGTCACCCCCCCAGAGCTGGGCGGGCCCATGCCGCAGATGCGCATGCTGCGGTAGGGACGGCAGACCGGGTCGCGCTCGAGTGCGGCGTAGTGCTCGAGGTCGCGCAGCGCGAGGTCGCCGCCGCGTGCGCGCACCGCGCGCACGATGTCGTCGGCGATGGAGCCCGAATAGAGCGCGTCGGCGCCGCGCTCGGCAACGCCGCGCAGGGTTGCCGCGTACGCCCGGTTGACCAGTCTCGTCCCGACTTCGAGTGCGCGCCCGTCGGCCCGGTAATACAGGGCGCGCGCGTTGGCGTCCTTGCGCAGGAAGCGGTCGCGCTCGAGCAGCCGGTGCAGCCGCGGCGAGACCGGGAACCCTCTCTCGGCGAGCCGGATGGCCGGCTCGAACAGTCGCGCCCAGGGCAGCCGCCCGTAGCGGCGGTGCGCCAGCTCGAGCATGCGCAGCACGCCCGGAACGCCGACCGACTTGCCGCTCGTCACCGCGTCGTAGAACTGAAGCGGCTGGCCGTCGGCGTCGAGAAAGCGGTCCGGACGCGCCGCCTGCGGCGCGGTCTCGCGCCCGTCGTAGCTGCGCACGCGCCGCTCGGCAGCCGACCAGTGCAGCAGGAATGCGCCGCCGCCGAGGCCGGACGATTGCGGTTCGACCAGCCCGAGCACCGCCTGCACGGAGATCGTGGCGTCGATTGCGCTGCCGCCGGCGCGCAGGATCCCGAGCCCTGCTTGCGCCGCGAGCGGATTCGCCGCCGCGACCATTTCGTGCGGGGCGACGACCGCCTGCTTGTGCGTCCATCCGCTCGCCGCCTCGGGCGCCGGCCGCTGCGCGGCGGCCGCGCTGCAGAGGAGAAAAAGGGCGGCCGCCGTTATCCAACCCGGCTTCTTCATCGCATCGCGCTGATTTGTCGGCCGACAGATTCGACCTGCCGCCAGTCCGTGAACTCGATCACGCTGCGCGGATCGGTCGGTCCTTTGGTCAGGAGCATGATGAAGCGGATGATCTGGCGGTCCCAGAATCCGTATTTCGGATAGTCCAGCATGCCGGCGAACACGGCCGTCAGCCGCGGCCGCCATCCGATCTGGTGCAGAAATTTCCGGACGTAGGGATTCGTTTCCGGCGTGTTCTTGTTCTGCTTGCGCGCCACGATATTGACCGAGAAAAACGCGGTCGGCCTGTTCTCCAGTATGCGGCGGTTCATGCGCATAAATTCGGCGACCTGGGGGCGGTGCTTGCCGTAGCGGATGCTCGCACCGATGACGACCGAGTCGAAAGACTCGAGATCGATCCCTCTCGGATTCTCGAGATCCGCGAGGGCGACCTCGTGCCCGGCCTTTTCGACCACGAGTTGCAGGCGCTTGCAGATCTTCAGGGTATGCCCATCGACCGTCGAATAGAGGAAAAGGAATCTGCTCATTTCGATCCGGAGGCAGGAAAAGCAAAAGGGCAGCCGCAGCTGCCCTTTTGCGGTCCGCTCATCGAGCGCCCGCTCACACCACGAGCGGAACGATCAGAAGCGCGACGATGTTGATAATCTTGATCAGCGGGTTGACGGCCGGGCCGGCGGTGTCCTTGTAGGGGTCGCCCACGGTATCACCGGTCACCGCCGCCTTGTGGGCGTCGGAACCCTTGCCGCCGAAGTTGCCGTCCTCGATGTACTTCTTCGCGTTGTCCCAGGCGCCGCCACCGGTGGTCATGGAAATGGCGACGAACAGGCCCGTGACAATGGTGCCCATCAGCACGCCGCCGAGCGCCTGTGGCCCAAGGATCAGGCCGACCACGATCGGGACCAGCACCGGCAGCAGCGACGGCACGACCATCTCCTTGATCGCGGCGCGCGTGAGCATGTCCACCGCGCGCGAGTAGTCGGGCTTGGTCTTGCCCTCCATGATGCCGGCGATCTCCTTGAACTGGCGGCGCACTTCGACCACCACCGAACCCGCGGCGCGGCCCACCGCCTCCATTGCCATGGCGCCGAACAGGAACGGCACCATGCCGCCGATGAGCAGCCCGATCACCACCATGTGGTTCGAAAGATCGAAGGTCAGCGAACTGCCTGCGGTAGCGAGGGCGTGGGTGTAGTCGGCGAACAGCACCAGCGCCGCGAGACCGGCGGAGCCGATCGCGTAGCCCTTGGTCACCGCCTTGGTGGTGTTGCCGACCGCGTCGAGCGGGTCGGTGATCGCGCGTACCGTTGCGGGCAGGTCGGCCATCTCGGCGATACCGCCAGCGTTGTCGGTGATCGGCCCGTAGGCGTCGAGCGCCACGATGATGCCGGTCATCGACAGCATCGCGGTCGCGGCAATCGCGATGCCGTAAAGGCCGGCCAGCGCGTACGAGACGAAGATCGCGACGCAGACCGCGAGCACCGGGAAGGCCGTCGATTTCATCGACACGCCGAGGCCGGCGATGATGTTGGTCGCATGGCCGGTGTTCGAGGCCTCCGCGATGTGCCGTACTGGCTTGAACTGGGTGCCGGTGTAGTACTCCGTGATCCAGACCATGAAGCCGGTCAGCACCAGGCCGACCACGGCGGCGCCCCACAGGTTCCAGATCCCGATCATTCGATCGTGACCACCGATCTCGAACGGCACGTTGGCAACGATGTGGCCCATCATGACCTGCGTGATCGGCCAGAACGCGATGACGGCGAGAATGCCGGCGACCCACAGGCCCTTGTACAGAGCCGGCATCACGTTCTTGTCGCCCGCCTTCGCCTTGACGAACCAGGTGCCGACGATGGAGGCGAGGATCGAGAAACCGCCGATCGCAAGAGGATAGACCAGGGCGTTCACGTCCTTAACAAGCAGTGCGCCTAGCAACATCGTAGCGATGAGGGTGACCGCGTAGGTCTCGAACAGGTCGGCCGCCATGCCGGCGCAGTCGCCGACATTGTCGCCGACGTTATCGGCGATCACCGCCGGGTTGCGCGGATCGTCCTCAGGGATGCCGGCCTCGACCTTGCCGACCAGGTCCGCGCCCACGTCCGCGCCCTTGGTGAAGATTCCGCCCCCCAGCCGCGCGAAAATCGAGATCAGCGAGCCGCCGAAGCCCAGCCCCACCAACGGGTGAATCAGGTGACCCAGGTTGGACTTGTCGAGCGCATTTGCGTACAGAAGCCAGAAGTAGCCGGCGCAGCCGAGCAGGCCGAGCCCGACCACCAGCAAGCCAGTGATCGCCCCGCCGCGGAACGCGATGTTCAGCGCCTCGTTGAGCCCGGTACGCGCCGCCTCCGCGGTACGCACGTTGGCGCGCACCGAGACGTTCATGCCGATGATGCCCGACAGGCCGGAGAACACCGCGCCGATGAAGAAGCCCCACGCTGTCGCCCAGCCGAGCTGGGGAATGAAGCCGATGACCAGGAACAGCACCACACCGGCGATGGCGATGGTGGTGTACTGACGCCACAGGTAGGCGGTTGCACCTTCCTTGATCGCCGCCGCGATCTCGCGCATCCGCTCGTTGCCGTCGGGCTGCGCCAGGATCCACTTGATCGAGATGGCGCCATAAAGGATTCCGATAACGGCACACGCAAGCGCGAATATGACTCCTCCGGACATGTTCTTGCTCCCCTTATTTGAATGTTTTGGCTTGCGGGCGGGGACGCCCGCAGGAAAGGCGCGGATTTTATCAGAAAAGCCGCGCCGGTCACGGCGCGGCTAGGCCGTGAAAGCGCTTCGCAGTCGCTTGCGCACGGGTGCGTTTCGCAACCTGACATACTCCGGCAGCCCTTGCCGGAAGGGCGGGGGCAGTTCCCCGACCACCAGCGGCGCAAGGTATCGCCTGCATGCCGCGGTGATATGGAAGCCGTCCGCGCTGACGAAATCGCGCGGCACGCGCCGCTCGTGGTTTGCTACCTTGTCGAGCGGCGCGACACCGATCTTCCAGCGGTAAGGCCGGTCCGAGGTGCGCACAATGACTGGCATCACCGCGTTGCGTCCCTCGAGCGCAAGCTTCACGGCAGCCTGGCCCACGCGGTAGGCCTGGTCGACATCGGTCTTCGAAGCGACATGCCGCGCCGCGCGCTGCAGGTAGTCGGCCACGGCCCAGTGCGGCTTATAGCCCAGGCGCTCCTGGACCATCTGCGCGATCACCGGCGCGACCCCGCCGAGCTGCTTGTGGCCGAAGGCATCGACCGAGCCCGCTTCGGCCAGGAACTTGCCCTGCGCGTCGCGCACCCCCTCGGACACCGCGACAACACAGTAACCGATGCTCTCGACCGTCTGCTTCACGCGGGCGAGGAAGGCCGTCTCGTCGAACGGCAGCTCGGGAAACAGCAGCACGTGCGGCGGCTCGCCTGCGCGCTCGGCCGCGAGCCCGCAGGCGGCGGTGATCCAGCCGGCATGGCGCCCCATCACTTCGAGCACGAACACGCGGGTCGAGGTGCTCGCCATCGAGGCCACGTCCAGGCCAGCCTCGCGAATCGAGGTCGCGACGTACTTCGCCACCGAGCCGAAGCCGGGGCAGCAGTCGGTGCCGACCAGGTCGTTGTCGATGGTCTTGGGCACCCCGATCGCGCTCAGGGGGTAGTCCATCGCGGCACTGATCTTCGAAAGCTTCAAGGTGGTGTCGGCCGAGTCGTTGCCGCCGTTGTAGAAGAACCAGCCGATGTCGTGCGCGCGCAGCACCTCCACCAAGCGCTCGTACTTGGCGCGGTCCTCCTCCGGGCTCTTGAGCTTGTAGCGGCACGAGCCGAAAGCGGCTCCCGGAGTGTGCTTCAGTGCGCGCACGGCCGCTGCGCTTTCCTTGGAAGTGTCGATCAATTCCTCGTTGAGCGCGCCGAGAATGCCGTTGCGCGCGGCATACAGCTTGCCGATCCGTCCCTTGGCGCGGCGCACGGCCTCGATCACCCCGCAGGCCGAGGCGTTGATAACGGCGGTGGCGCCGCCCGACTGGGCGTAAAGGGCGTTGCGCAGCCTGGCGCGGGTCATGCGTGTCCTCCATTGAGTGCCGCATAAACGCGGTCGCGGATCTGCTCCACCGAGCCGCTGCCAGAGATGCGGCAGCATCGCGGCGCGCGCAAATCGCTGGACGCCGCCCACTCGCCGTAATACTCGAGCAGCGGCCGCGTCTGTGCCTTGTATACCTCGAGGCGCTTCTTGACCGTCTCGACCTTGTCGTCGTCGCGCAGGATCAAGGGTTCGCCGGTGACGTCGTCGCAGCCCTCGGTTTTTGGCGGATTGAACTTGACGTGGTAAGTACGGCCGGAGCCGGGGTGCACGCGGCGCCCGCTCATGCGAACGATGATTTCCTCGTCTGGAACGTCGATCTCGAGCACGTATTCGATCGGCACGCTGGCGCGCCTCATGGCCTCAGCCTGCGCTATGGTGCGCGGAAAGCCATCGAAAAGGTAGCCCTTGACGCAGTCAGGCTGACGCAATCTCTCCTTTACGAGGTCGATCACGATCCTGTCGGGCACCAGCTGTCCGCCGTCCATAAGTTTTTTCGCCTCGATGCCGAGCGACGTTCCGGCCTTGGCGGCCGCGCGCAGCATGTCCCCGGTCGAGATCTGCGGGATGCCGTAGCGCGACATGATGAAGCCGGCCTGCGTTCCCTTGCCTGCGCCCGGCGGCCCCAGCAGGATCAAGCGCATGTCTGATATTCCGTCGCGGTAAGAGACGTCAGGCCCGGCGCTATAAGCGCCTTTTCTGGTGCCAGAAACGTCGTTGACCTTAGCCGGATTCCCGAATCCGGTCAAACAGCGCGCGCACGGTTTCGAGGTCCTGCAGCGTGTCCACGCCGGGTGGAACGTCGTCCGCGGAGACCGTCACCGCAATGCGGTACCCGTGCCAGAGCACGCGCAGCTGCTCGAGCGCCTCGAACTGCTCGAGCGGACACGGCGCGAGCTCGGTATAGCGCCTGAGAAAAGCGACGCGGTAGCCGTAGATGCCCAGGTGCCGGTAGCAAGGTAGACCGGTGGGCGGCTCGCGCCCGCCTGCGGCGTAGGCGTCCCGCGCGTACGGGATCGGGGCGCGGCTGAAGTACAGGGCGTAGCCGCGCGCGTCGAGCACCACCTTGTTGACGTTGGGGCTGAAGATCGACGTCGCATCGTGGATCGGATGGCAAGCGGTCGATACGCTGGCGTCCGGGGTCCGCTCAAGCACCGTCGCCACCTCGCCGATCAGCGCGGGCGGGATCAGCGGCTCGTCGCCCTGCACGTTGACCACGATCGCGTCGTCGGCCAGGCCGAGCGCTGCCGCGGCCTCGGCGATGCGGTCGGTCCCGGAAGGATGGTCGGCGCGCGTCAGGCGCGCTTCGAAGTCCGCGGCGCGCACCGCCCGCGCGATCCTCTCGTCGTCGGTGGCGACGCACACGCGCTCGGCACCGCTCGCCTGCGCTCTCTCGCACACCCGCACCACCATCGGCTTGCCTGCCAGATCGGCCAGCGCCTTGGCCGGAAACCGGGTCGAGGCATAGCGCGCGGGGATGATGACGCAAAAGCCTGCCATGGCCGGGCCCGGCGGTGCGTCAGCCGGCGACTTCTTCGGCCGGGTCGAGCTTGCGCGCGTCGTCCTCGAGCATCACCGGAATGCCGTCCTTGATCGGGTAGGCCAGCCGGTCCGGCTTGCAGACCAGCTCGCCCTCTTCCTTACGATACACGAGCGGTCCCTTGCACAGCGGGCAGACGAGAATTTCGAGTAGACGTGGATCAACGTTGGTGCTCACCAAGCTTCTCCAGGAGCCAGTTACCAAAAGCGGGATCGACTACCGCGTGCACCGGTAACACCCAGTGATGCGGTTTCGCGAAGCGCCTGCATTTTACCGCGTCCTTCTCGGTCATCACGACCGGCAGGCCGTCGCCGAACTCGAGGTCGGCGGGGGCAAACGGATGGTGGTCCGGGAACGGGTGCGGCACCACCTTCAGGCCGAGGCCTCCGAGGTGCAGGAAGAACCGGTTCGGGTTGCCGATCCCGGCTACCGCGTGCACGCGCTGCCCCGCGAAGCTCTTCGCCGGCCGCCGCTCGCGCGCATCGGCCAGGCAGTTGAGAAGGCCCCCCTCCAGATGCATCGCGTAGCCTTTTACCGCATCCGTGCCGTGCGCCACTACCGCGTCCACGGAACGCAGGCGCGTACGCGGCTCGCGCAGCGGCCCGGCGGGCAGGAGGAATCCGTTGCCGAACCCGCGCGCGTCGACCACGCAGATCTCCAGATCGCGCTCGAGCCGGTAGTGCTGCAGTCCGTCGTCGAGCACGATGACGTCGACATCGGGATGCTGATGGCGCATGGCCTCGCACACGCGAACCCGATCGGGGCCGACCCAAACGGTACAGCCGCTGCGCCGCGCCAGCACGACCGGCTCGTCCCCCACCTCGCCCGGCTCCGAGGCGATGCTCGCTTCGCGCGGCGCCTCCAGGCGTGCGCCGTAGCCGCGCGCAACGATGCCCGGAGTCCAGCCGTGATCCTTGAGGAGCTCGGCCAGCCACAGCGACAGCGGCGTCTTGCCGCTGCCGCCGGCGATCAGGTTGCCGACGACGATGACCGGCACTCCAGCACGGCGGCTTCTCAGAATGTGCAGACGGTAGAGCAGGCGTCGCGCGAACACCGCGCAGCGGAACGCAAGGCTGGCCGGCCACAGCAGCCACGCTATCGCGCCGCGGCGGTACCAGTGCCGGCTCAGGGTATGTGCGCCGCGGCGGTTACCCGCCCGGGCCGCTCTGCGTGGTGAACGTAATGCGCGTCAGGCCGGCTACGCGCGCGGCCTCCATCACGCGGATCACCGACTGGTGCGTCGCCTCGGCGTCGGCGCTGATCACCACCACCGGGTCCTTGAGCGACACGCCCGCGCGCCGGAGCTCGTTCGCAAACGCGTCGATGCTCGAAAACACCACCGGCGTATGGTCGATGACGTATTTTCCCCGGGCATTTACCAGCACCGAAATCTCGTTCGGGCGCTCGCGCTGCTTCTCGGCATTCGCAGTCGGGAGATTGATCTTCAGCTCGGTGTACTTGGAGTAGGTGGTGGTGATCATGAGAAAGATCAGGATCACCATCATCACGTCGATAAGGGGAACCAGATTGATCTCCGGCTCCTCTTTCGCGCGACCGCGCTGGAAGTTCATGCCCTCTCGCCGTGGACGATGTCCACCAGCTTGGCCGCAGCCTGCTCCATACGCACCACGAAGCCGTCGACCTTGTTCTTGAAATGGCGGTAGAAGATCAGAGACGGAACCGAAATCCCAATGCCGAACGCGGTGTTGTACAGCGCCACCGAAATCCCGTGTGCGAGCTGCTGCGGATTGGTCCCGGTGGGGGACTGCGAGCCGAAAATCTCGATCATCCCAATCACGGTACCGAACAGCCCGAGCAGCGGCGCCGCGCTGGCGATTGTGCCCAGGGTGGTGAGGAAGCGCTCGAGGTCGTGCGCCACCGCGCGCCCGGCCTCCTCGATGGCCTCCTTCATGACGTAGCGGGAGCTCCTGAAGTTGCGCAACCCCGCCGCAAGCACCTGCCCGAGCGGGGAATCACTGGCAAGCTTGTCGATCACGTCGTCGGACAGGCCCTGGCGCCGGTAGACCGCGACCACCTGCTCGAACAGGCTGGGCGGGATGATCTTCACGTCGCGCAGGCTGACCGAGCGCTCGATGATCAGGGCAACTGCGATGATGGAGGCCAGCAGCAGGAACCAGATTGGCCAGCCTGCCTCGTGGATGATCGCGAACACCCCTTCTCCTTCTTGCCAATGGTCCTGCGCCGGAGCGCGCACTTTAGCCAAACGGACGTGCTGCGGCAAGTTGATGCCGCGGCGCAATAATCATCGCTGCGCGATCTTCGGTGGGCATTCGTCACGCGCGGCGCGAACTTCACGCGTACGCGTTCTCGTTATCCACAAAAGCTGTGGATAAGTTTGTGGATTGTCGCTGAACAGTTTCAACCGTCAGCCTTATGTTGCCCGCGAAGTCGGGTGCGATCAATTTTTGAGCAGCGAATTCCGCATCGATTACAGCGCGTTACGCAACAGAATCGGCCTCCGTGGGCGCGCTCCTCGGCGCCAGTTCACGACATTGCGCTCGTGTGGATAGGTGTAAGCTGGCGCTAACCTTCTCACCCGCCCAAATGCCCACGCCGAACGGCGACTTTGCCGCCATCGACGGCGCCCGTGCGACGCCGGTCACGGTTTCCCAGTTGCTGCGCAGCGTGCGCGACACGCTCGAGCGCCGCTTCGCGCTGATGTGGGTCGCGGGCGAGATCTCGAATCTGACCCGCGCCGCCTCGGGGCACTGGTACTTCACGCTGAAGGATGACGACGCCCAGGTCGACTGCGTGATGTTCCGCGGCCGCGCCGCTTACCTGGACTGGACGCCCAAGGAAGGCACGCGGGTTGAAGCCCGCGTGCTGGTGACGCTTTACGAGCCGCGCGGCCGCTTTCAGCTCAACGTCGAGACCATGCGCCATGCCGGGCTCGGCCCGCTGTACGAGCGATTTCTGCGCCTCAAGGAGCAGCTCGCGCGCGAAGGCCTGTTCGACCCAGCCGCAAAGCGCGAGCCGCCGGAGCATCCACTTGCGATCGGGGTGGTGACCTCGCTCGCGGCCGCGGCGCTGCACGACGTCCTCACCACCCTCGCGCGCCGCAATTCGTCGATCCCGGTGATCGTGTACCCGGTTCCGGTGCAGGGCGAGGGAGCGGCCGATCGAATCGCCGCCATGCTCGGCACCGCGAGCGCGCGCGCAGAGTGCGACGTCCTGCTGCTAGTGCGCGGCGGCGGCTCGCTCGAGGATCTTTGGCAGTTCAACGAGCAGGTGGTGGCGCGCGCGATCCGCGCCTCTCGCGTCCCGGTGGTGGTCGGCGTCGGCCACGAGACCGATTTCACCATCGCAGACTTCGCCGCCGACCGTCGCGCGCCGACGCCGACGGCCGCGGCCGAGCTGGTCAGCGCGCCGCGCGCAGAGCTGCTGGCGCGCGTCGCAGAGCTCGCACTGCGCGCCGGGCGCGAGTCGTCTCGCCGCATCGGCTACGCGATGCAGATGGTGGACGGCCTCACGCGACGGCTGGTGCACCCGGCGGACCGAGTGCGCGCCTCGCGCCAACTCGTCGCCCAGCTCGCCGCGCGCCTCGCCTCCGCGAACACGAGGCTGCTGGATGGCGCCGCGGCGCGCCTCGAGCGACTGCGCACCGGCCTGTCGGGTCTCGACCCGACTGCGGTGCTGGCGCGCGGCTATAGCATCACGCGCAACGCCGCGGGGCAGGTGCTGCGCGACGCCTCCGGCGTCGCCGAAGGCGAGCGCCTGGTCACCACGCTATCGAAGGGTTGGGTCGAGAGCGAAGCGCGGCGCAAGGGCCGATGACCGCTCAACGCGCGCCGATCAGGCGCGCGGTTCGGGCGACGTCTTTCTTTCTGACCCAGAAGATCGCGCCGTAGCGCCCCTTGCCCGCCGTCACGGCATCGAGCGCGACCAGGCCGATGCGTGCCTGCGACAGCTTGTCCAGGATGCCGGTCAGCGCACCGACGCGGTCGTCGCCCTGCACCAGGAAGCCGGTCTTGCGCTCCGAGATCTTGAGCCCTGCCTTCTTCGCGGCGCGGCGAAAAGCGGTGTTGTTCTCGGGCACAAAGTCCACCTGCGCCCCGCCTCGCTCTGGAAAGCCGGTAAATGCGAGCAGATTGACGCCTTCCGCCTGCATCGCCTCCAGCAGCTTGGCGCCCGTTCCGGCGCGGTTGGGCACCTTGATCGAGAAGTAGTCGACTTTCTTAATGCGTGCTGCCATGGCTCCTCCTTGCTTGCTTGCGTGTCGCCCGCATCCGGCGGGCCGGGTCTATCGTAACTCTGATCGGGGCTTGCGATGCGATAATCAGCCATTGTCCTACTCGATGCCGCTTGCATGGGACACCGCCTAACGAAGATTGCCACGCGCACCGGCGACGCCGGCGAGACCGGCCTCGGCGACGGCTCGCGCGTACCCAAGGACAGCGCCCGCATTCAGGCGCTGGGAGACATCGACGAGCTCAATTCCGCGCTCGGCGCGGTGCTTGCCGAGGACCTGCCCGACACGCTGCGCTCGGCGCTCGAGCAGATTCAGCACGATCTGTTCGATCTCGGCGGAGAAGCGAGCATCCCCGGCCACACCATGGTTACCGAGGCGCACGTGGCGCGGCTGGACGCCTGGCTCGAAGCATGGAATGCCAAACTGCCCGCGCTCAAGGAGTTCATCCTGCCGGGAGGCTCGCGCGCCGCCGCTTGCGCGCATCTCGCGCGCTCCGTTTGCCGGCGCGCCGAGCGGAGCCTGGTTGCGCTGGCGCGGCGCGAGACGGTAGGCGAGCGCGCGCGCCAATATCTCAACCGGCTCTCGGACCTGCTGTTCGTGGCCGGCCGTATGCTCAACCGCCACGCCGGCCGCGGCGACGTACAGTGGCGTCACGAGAAGAAAAAAGGCTGAATGGCCGGCGCCGAGGATCCCCTCGCCACGCTGCTGGCGGCCTGCGGGCGGCGCGACCGGCAGGCCTTTTCCCGCCTGTACCAGTCGAGCTCGGCGAAACTGTTCGGCGTCGCGCTGCGTATATTGAGGCGAGAGGACTGGGCCGAAGAGGTGCTGCAGGACTGCTATGTCAGCATCTGGAATCACGCGCAGGATTACCGCCCCGGCCTTTCCGCGCCGATGACCTGGATGACCAGCATCGTGCGCAATCGCTGCCTGGACTGGCTGCGCAAGCCCAGGCTCGAGGTGAGTGACAGCGACGGCGAGATGATCGACCAAGCCATCAGCGACAACCCGGAGCCGCTGGCCGCGCTCGAGCGCAGCAAGGATGCGCAAGCGCTTGCACGCTGCCTGCGAGAGCTCGAGGCGAAGCAGCGCCAGGCCATTGCGCTCGCCTTCTACGACGGTCTTTCGCACTCCGAGCTGGCGAGCCACCTGCGACAGCCGCTCGGCACCGTGAAAACTTGGGTGCGCCGCGGCCTGCTGCGGCTGAAAGCCTGCCTTGCCGAGGCGGCCTGAGACGCGCTGACGACCAATGCGCTATCGCGACAAACCGGAGCTGCAGGACAGACTGGCGGCGGAATACGTGCTCGGCACGCTGCGCGGTCCGGCGCGCGCGCGCTTCCGGCGCTGGCTGCGGGACGACGCATCCCTCGCGCGGCGTACTGAAGAGTGGGCGGCGCAGCTCGGTCCGCTTTCCGAGTCGGTGCGGCCGGTGCGTCCTCCGGCGCGCGTGTGGCACGCGATCGAGGCGCGCGTGCACGCAGCGACGCCGGCGGGCGCCGGGCTGTGGAACAGTCTCGCCTTCTGGCGCGGGCTCGGACTCGCCGCCAGCGGCGCCGCGGCCGCGATGATCGTGGCGATGGTTACGGTCGGACCCGGTGCGCCGCAGCCCGCTCCGGCACCGGTCGTGCTCCGAGTGCCCTCGGACGAGATGCCCGCGACCTACCTCGCGGTGCTCTCGGATCCCAAGACGCACAAGCCGATGCTGATCGTGTCGGCAATGCGCACCTCCGACCAGCTGTGGGTCAAGACGTTGGATCCGTCGATTTACGTGCCGGACAAGGCCCTCGAGCTGTGGGCCGTCATGCCGGCGGGGCAGCCGCCCAAATCCCTCGGCATGGTGGGAAAGGGCCAGAAGACGATGCTGCCGCTCCATGCGGCGGCCGACCGCTCGCTCGCCGACGTGCCGATGCTGGCGGTGAGCCTCGAGCCCATGGGCGGCTCGCCTACCGGCGAGCCGACCGGTCCGGTGATGTACAGCGGACCCTGCGTGAAATACTGGTGACACGCAGCTCGAACCCCTAGAATAGTTCCATCATGCGCGACGCTGCGCCCGCAGTGAAGGCTCTGGTGTTCGACGTCTTCGGCACCGTGGTCGACTGGCGCGGATCGATCATCGCCGAGGGCCGCCGCCTCGGTCGCGCGCACAAGCGCCGGGTCGATTGGCCGGCCTTCGCCGACGCCTGGCGCGCCGGCTACCGCCCCGCGATGGCCCGGGTGCGCTCGGGAGAGCTGCCCTGGACCACGATCGACGCGCTGCACCGCATGATCCTCGACGGGCTGCTCGCGCAGTCCGGCATCGCGGATCTGCCGCAAGACGAGATCGAGAACTTCAACCGTGCATGGCACCGCCTCAAGCCCTGGCGCGACGCGCGCAGCGGCTTGCGCCAGCTCAAGCGGGACCATGTCATCGCGACGTTGTCGAACGGCAACGTCGCGCTGCTCACCAACATGGCCAAGTCGGCCGGACTGCCGTGGGACTGCATCCTGTCCGCGGAGCTGTTCAATCACTACAAACCCGATCCGGAGGTCTACCACGGAGCCGCCCGCCTGCTCGGGCTGGCGAACGAACAAGTGATGATGGTCGCCGCGCACAAGGACGACCTGTTCGCGGCCAAGTCCTGCGGTCTGCGCACCGCATTCGTGGCGCGCCCGCGCGAGCGCGGACCGAAGGCGCAGGTGGACGTTTCCCCGGAGCCCGCGTTCGATATCAACGCGAGCGATTTCCTGGATCTCGCCCGGCAGCTCGGGGCCTAGCGTCCATGGCTGACGCGGACAAAGCCGCACCTCGCCACCGCGTCCTGATTGCGGACGACGAGGAATCCACCCGGCTGCTGCTGGCGCGCATCCTGAGCAGCGAGCTGAACGTCGAAGTGCAGCTCGCCGGCACCTGCGAGCAGGCGCTGCGCCTGTCGGAGGAATACGCCTACGACGCGATCGTGCTCGACCTGCTGATGCCGGGCATCGGCGGCTTCGAGGTCCTGAAAGAGATCCGAGCCCATCCGCCGAACATGGCTACGCCGATCGTCATCGTGACCGTGGTGTCGGATCCGAAGATGCGGGAACAGTGCGCGGGGGCGGGCGCCAACGCCTATCTGGTGAAGCCGATCGAGCGCGCGACGCTCGCCGCTACCGTCAAAGCGCAAATCGCCGGACGCAAGCGCGCCCCGCGCGGCAAGAGCTGACCCCCTCAAGGAGAGCGCCGATGCCAGAAATCAGGATCTACAACCCGGACACCCTCGGCAAGCCGCTCGGACAGTACTCGCACGTGAGCCGGGTCAAGGCCTCCGAGCACCTTTTCATCGCCGGCATGCTGGCCGCCGACCGCGATGGCAAGCCCGTGGGGGGCGACGATTTCGAGGCGCAATGCGGCCAGGTGTTTCGCAACATCGAGGCGGCCCTGCAATCGGCCGGCGCCGGCTGGGGCAATGTCGTGCAGTTCACCACCTACCTAGTGCACTCGCAGGACATTCCAGAGTTCATGTCCTTCCGGCTGCGCGAGTTCCCACGCATGTTTCCGGACGGCGCCTATCCGCCCAACACGCTGCTGGTGATCGACAGGCTGGTCGGCGAGCCGTTCCTGGTCGAAGTGCAGACCGTCGCGGCGCTCTGAGCATCGTCCTAACCCGTTCCCGGGCGAAGACACCGCGCACGCGCTGGAGCGTCTGCCAGGCGCGCTCGACGAATATTCCCCACGCCTGCTGTTGGTTCGATTGTCCAAGGCACGCCATATCGACGTAGTGTCGACGCAGCCCTGATCGGCACTCCCGAACCCGGCCTCACCGTCACGCTGCCGGAATTCTACGCCAGGATCGCCAAGCGCTTAAATCGGACCCGATCCATCCCAACGCAAAGGGCTACCGACTCATTGCCGAACGGCTGGCGGAAGTCCTACGTGAGCGCGGCGCGCTGGCACCCGGCAAGTGAATTTCTGAAGCCAGAAGCGGTCTCACCTCCATCAGGAGGTGCAATATGCAAACACGCGCCATCGTTTCCGCAATCGCCGCACTGGTATTGCTGACAGCTGCCTCGGCTGCGCAGGCGGCGGAGATCTCCGTCGTCACGCCGGCGAACAACGAGACGATCCACAGTAACCAAGGCAAGCTCACGGTCAAGCTGCGCCGCGTGGGCGGCCCATCGGGCGCGGGCGTACGGCTCGTGCTGGACGGCGCGGCACGGCCCAAGATCTATCGCGGCAACGTGATCGAGCTTGGCGGCATCAATCGCGGCAGCCACAACCTGAAGGCCGTCCTGGTCAATGCGAATGGCAAGCGGGTCGCCGCCTCGATGCCCGTCACCTTCTACATGTGGCACGCGTCGCGCCTGTTTCCTGACCGCAAGTGAACCGGCGACGTTGCTTCAACCCGCCCAGACGCATCAAGTCTTCTGGGCGGTCGACGTCCCACAGCGTGCGCAGCCGGCGCAAGCGCCAGCCGAGGTGGTCAAGCGCCTCGGCGGTGCGCGCGAACACGTCGGGCCCGCCCCAGGCAATGCGCTCGAACAGGCGCAGCGAGGCGCGCCGCAGGCCGATAAGGGGATAGCCCCCGTCCTCGGCCGGTGCAATCACCGCGTCGCAGCCGCCGGCGAGCGCGCGCGCGGCGCGGCGCAGATCGCGCGCTTCGAGCGCCGGGCAGTCCGTGCCGACCAGGATGACTGCGTGTTGCCTGCGCAGGCCGTCTGCGATTGCATTGAACATGCGCTCTCCCAGATCGCGACCGCGCTGGCTCCGAAGGGCGACACAAAAGTTCCTCGCGCACTGCAGGAAGAACTCGTGCCGCGCGCGCGGCGCACCGTGCAGCTCCACAGGCCCGCAACCCGCCGCCTTAGCGACGCTCAGCGTGCGCCGCACGAGGCGCCGGTGAAGGCGCGCGGCGCCCCACTCTCCCAGGCGCGGCACCAGACGCGTTTTCACCCGCCCGGGCTGCGGCGCGCGCGCAAACACAATCACCACCGCGCCGGCGCGCATCAGCGGTAGCGCTCGGCGAGGCGCGCCGGATCAGCGCCCAGGAAGTAGGCCAGACGCAGGCGCCACATGAGCAGGATCGTGCGCAGCGCGCCTTGCGCCTCCCAGCGCCGGGCGGATACGAGCACGCGCGCTCGCAGGCAGGCGGGGCGCCCGAGGCGGCGTAGCCTGACCGATAGCTCGACATCCTCCATCAGCGGCATCTCGGCGTAGCCGCCCATCGACTCGAACACGTCCCGGCGCACGAACAGGGCCTGGTCGCCGGTGGCGATACCCGTCAGCCTGGAGCGAATATTCATCATCGCGCCGACCATCCCCAGCAACGCTCGGGGACTGTCGAGCACGACGTCGAAGCGGCCCCAGCGCCTCGCGGCGAGAGCCTCCCGCACCATGCGATCCGCGCCCTCCGGAAGGCACACGTCCGAGTGCAGGAACAGCAGAGCGTCGCCGCTTGCGGCGCATGCGCCGGCGTTCATCTGGAGCGCGCGCCCGCGCGGTGCTGCCAGCACCCGGTCGGCGAGCGGCCGCGCAAGCTCCGCCGTGCCGTCTTCGCTGCCGCCGTCCACCACGACCACTTCGTGACCGCGCGCACGCAGCGGCGCGAGCGCCTGCAGAGCTCGAACAACGCCCGCGGCTTCATTCAGCACCGGCACCACCGTCGTGATCTGCCGCGGCTGTGGAACCCTCATCCGCCGCGCATCCAGCCGTGAAAACGCTCGACCGCGCGCAGCAGGCCCTGCGGCGCGTGCGCCTTCTTCCAAACGCCGGCGGCGTACTTGTTCGCTTCGGCGAGCGTCGGGTAGATGTGAATGGTGCCGAGGATCTTGTTGAGCCCGAGGCCGTGTCGCATCGCGGCGACGAATTCGGCGATCAGATCGCCGGCGTGCGCGCCGACGATCGTCACGCCCAAGATGCGGTCCTTGCCCGGCACGGTAAGTACCTTGACCACACCGTGCGCCTCTTCGTCCGCGATGGCGCGGTCGAGGTCGTCGATGCCGTAGGTCGAGATTTCGTACGGCACGCCGCGCTCCCTGGCGTCGGTCTCGTTCAGGCCGACGCGCGCCACCTCGGGGTCGGTGAACGTTGCCCACGGAATCACCGAATAGTCGGCGCGGAACTTGCGCAAGCCCCCGAACAGCGCATTCACCGCCGCGTACCAGGCCTGGTGCGCGGCAGTATGCGTGAACTGGTACGGTCCCGCGACGTCGCCGCAGGCGTAGATGTTCGGGTAAGGCGTCTGCAGGAACTCGTTGGTCTCGACCGTCCGCTGCCGGGTGACAGGGATGCCGAGCGCCTCGAGCCCGTAGCCCTCGGTGTTCGCCACGCGCCCCACCGCGCACAGCAGCGCGTCGAACGCAACGCGCACTTCGGCTCCGTCGTGCTCGGCAAGCAGGAACTTTTCCCCGCTTTCGACCCGGAACGCCTTGGCCCTGTGCCCGACCAGCACCTCGATCCCCTCGTCCCGGAACTTCTTCATCACCCTCGCGGAGATCTCGGGGTCTTCGCGCATCATGATCCGCGGCAGCATCTCGACCTGCGTCACCTTCGCGCCGAAGCGGGCGAAGCACTGCGCGAGCTCGCAACCGATCGGCCCACCCCCGAGCACCACCAGCCGCCGCGGCAGTTCGCGCAGGCCCCAAATCGTGTCGGAGGTGAGGCAGCCCACCTTCTCGATGCCGGGAATCGGGGGCACGAACGGGCGCGCCCCTGCGGCGATCACGATCGCTCGCGTGCTCAGGCGGCGATTCTCGCCGCCCGCGAGCGCCACCTCCACTTCCCAAGGCGAAACGATCTTCGCTTCTCCCTGCAGGCATTCCACGCCGAGCTCGGTGTAGCGCGCCGCGGAGTCGTGCGGCTCGACCGTGCGCACCACGCGTTGCACGCGCTCCATCACGTCTGCGAAGTCGAACTCGGCGCTCGCGGACTTCAGGCCGTACTCCCTGGCGCGGCGGATCTCGGCCAGCACCCGCGCGGTCCTGATCAGCGCTTTGGACGGCACGCAGCCCGTATACAGGCAGTCGCCGCCCATGCGGTGCTTCTCGACCAGCGTCACCCTGGCGCGGACCGCCGCCGCGATGTAGGCGCTGACCAGGCCGGCCGAGCCGGCGCCGATCACCACCAGATTGCGGTCGAAGCGCGACGGCCGCTTCCATCTTGCGTAGACGCGGCGTGCCTTGACCGCGTCGAGCGTCTTCTTCGCCAGCAAAGGAAACAGCCCTAGAAGGATAAAGGCACCCAGCAGCCCCGGGGAAAGAATGCCCGCCGGCGACTCGATCGCCGCCAGCTGGGTGCCCGCGTTCACGTAGACGATGGTTCCGGCAAGCATGCCGAGCTGGCTCACCCAGTAGAAGGTCGCTGTGCGAATCGGCGTCAGGCCGAGCGCCAGGTTGATGACGAAGAAAGGCACCGCCGGGATCAGCCGCAGGGTGAACAGATAGAACGCGCCCTGTCTCGCGACCCCCTCGTTCACCGCGCGCAGCGCGTGGCCGAAGCGCCGCTGGACCCAGTCGCGCAGCAGGAAGCGGCTGGCGAGGAATGCGAGCGTCGCCCCTATCGTGGAGGCGAACGACACGATCACTGTGCCCCACAGCAAGCCGAAGATCGCCCCCGCGATCAGCGTCATGAGTGCCGCTCCCGGCAGGGAAAGGCCGGTGACCGCCACGTAGACGGAAAAGAAGGCCAGCGCGGTCTGCCACGGCCGCGATGCGTAGTAGCCGAGGATCGCGGCCTGCTGCGCCTTGATGTTGTCGAAGCTCAGGTAGCACTGACCGCCAGCCGCGAAGAACGCCGCCACCAGAACCACGATCACGACGGCGAGAGCGAGCCGCGACCTGCTCATGTCACCGCCTCGGCGACGCGCAGCGCCTGCTCGCTTGCGTAGCGCGGCCCATGCGCGATACGCTGGTAATAGGAGCGATGGGCGTCGGTCCCCGGCGGCCACTGCGCGACGAACGCGCGCTCCCAGGCCGCGGCGTCGTACTCAAGCGCTTGCGCTTCGACCCACAATGCGCCTACGCGCGCCCCATACAGCGGCCGCGTGCCTGGCCTGACCGAGATTCGCGTGGCCAGGCCGAATTGCGTGTCCGCGAAATTCGGCAGCCCGGCGGCGCCGTTGTTGATGATCGCGTGCTCGGCGTCGAGACGCTGTAGCACCGGCAGGCAGCTGTGGCTGGAGGCGAACACGCGAACGCCGGCGCGCACGCACGCCTCGCGCGCTGCCTGCGCTCCGGCCGCGCTTGCGAGCAGCTCCTGCGAGAAGCCCCAGCCGGCAAGCGATTCCGCGTCGCCGTGCACGACGCCGACGCGCTCATCACCTACCTGCGCGACCAGGTGCATCGGCAGCGCCGCGAGCGCCGCAGTCGCTTCGGGCAGGCGGCGGGCAGTCGCGCGCAGGCGCTCGATGATGCGGTTGGAACGGGCCACGTCTGCGTCGTCGACCCAATCCGGGTAGCCGCAGCCGCAGCCGGTCCCTGCGGCGGGAGTGGCCAGCTCGGTTTCCACGTTGCCGCGCGTGGCGTGATGCTCGAGCACGCGGCGGTTCACCTCGCCGAACAGGTTCGGGTCGACGTCGAACCAGTGGAAGTCTCCGTTGAACACAAGCGCCTTCAGACCAGGCTCGAGATGGAAAAGCTCGAGCAGCCGGTCGAGCGCGAAGCTGTTGCCGTACAGTCCCCCCGCGACCCACAGGGTGTCGACTTGCAGCGCGGCCGGCGCCGCGAGCGCCTGCGCATCGTAGCGGTAACCGACCGGACAGGCGCGGCCCGGCCGCCGCTCAATCATGCAGCGCGCCGCCGCAGGACGAGCCCTGGCCGGCGGTGCAGCCGTAGCAGTGATCTCGGACGGAGATCGGATTGCCCGCGAGATCCTTTCCGATCAGGTCCGAAAGCTGCGGCCGCTGTTTTCCTTCCAGCACGAGCGACAGGTCGAGCATCTGGTTGAAATCGCAGTCGTAGACGTAACCGCGCCAGTCGACCGAGATCAGGGTCCGGCACATCACCGACTCGACGTTCTCGCTCCTGTGCGCGCCGTGCAGGAGCCGCATGTAATCGTTGAATTGCCCCTTCGAGACCAGCATCGAGCCAAAGCGCTGGATCGGCATGTTGGCGAGGACGTACAGCCGGTCGAACACGATTCCATAGCGCTCGCCGAGCTCGCGCTTGTAGTCCGCCTCGAGCTGCGACTGGGACGGCGGCAACGCGGGGCCCTGCGGATTGTAGACCAGGCTCAGCTCGAGACCCCCGGCGCGCGTGCCGTAGCCCAGCGCGTTCAGGCGCGCCAGCGCGCGCAGACTGCGCCCGAACACGCCGCTGCCGCGCTGCCGGTCCACGTTGTCCTCCTGGTAGCAGGGCAGCGACGCAATCACCTCGACCCCCTGCCGGGCGAGGAACTCGGCCAGGTCCTCCTGGCCCGGCTCCTCGAGAATCGTGAGGTTGCAGCGGTCCATCACGTGAACCCCGAGCGCTCGCGCGCGCAGGACTAGATCGCGGAAATGCGGATTGAGCTCGGGCGCGCCCCCGGTGAGATCGAGTTTCTTGACGCCGGCCACCTCCACGAACGCGAGCACGTCGGTGATCGTCTCTGCGGACATCTGCTCGGTGCGCCCCGGGCCGGCGTTGACGTGGCAGTGCAGGCAACTCTGGTTGCAGCGGTAGCCGAGATTGACCTGGAGCGTTTCGAGCCGGCTGCGTCGGACCGGGGGAAACTCATAATGCCGCATCAGGGGGAGGGTCGCGTGCATGTGGCGTCCTTGTTGGTGTCGCTATGATTCAGTCGCGCAGGCGCACGAGGCCTTACAGGCCTGCCCCGACCTGACGGTCCGTCACAGGCTGCCGACGCTGCGCTGCGACTTTTCGTCCAGCAAGCCGAGCAGGCGCACGCTGGTCGCGCGCAGGCGCTGCGACAGCATCAGCACCAGCTCCATCAGGATCTTGGCCCCGAGCATTGGCTGCTCGACGATGATGCGCGCCAGGCGCTCGCGGTCGAGCACCGCAATCAGCGTCGGCTCGATCGCCATGCAGGTGGCGAAGCGCGGTTCGCCGTCGATCATCGACATCTCCCCCAGCGTGCGGCCGGCTTCGACTTCGGAGATCACCTGTGGCGTGTTCCAGCGGTCGCGCTTCTGCACTTCGACTTTGCCCTCGATGATCATCATCATGAAGTCTCCGCCTTCGCCCTCGCGCATGATCTCGATCCCGACTTCGGCGCGGTAGACGTCCATGAAATGCGCCAGCAGGCGGACCTCACCGGAGGAGAAATTCTCCAGCAGCCGGCACTTGGGGATCAGCGCGTGGATGCGGTCGGCGAATTTCGCCGCATCGCCGAGCGACTCGAGATGCGCGAGCAGCTCGGAGCGGGACGGGGATTCGGCGGCACTGGCCATCGGGCCATTATGCCGAAAAGCTCAGGCGATGAGCCACAGTACGGTGGCGAGCCAGCCCACGACCGCCGCCGTCAGCGCCGGGTCTCGCAGCAGCTCGGACGACGGGTCGCCGCCTCCGCCCCGGAAGCGCAGGCGAAAGAGATAACGCAGCGTGCCGAGCAGCACCCAGGGCACCGTGAGCACGAGCCGGTTGGTGCCGTGCAGCTCGGCCGTTTCCGGGGCTAGCGTGTAGAAGACATAGGCGACGATCATTCCGATCGCACACACAACTATCGCAGCGTCCAGAAAGCGCGGGCTGTAGGCTGCCAGCACGGCCCGATGCAGGCGGGCGTCGCCGGCCAGACGCTCCAGCTCGGCGCGGCGCTTCGCGAATCCCAGAAACAGGGTCAGCAGCATGCCGCAGGCCAGGATCCAGCTCGAAGGCACGATGCCGATACCCGCGGTTCCCGCGAGCAGCCGCAGCATGAAGCCCGCGGCAAGCGCCAGCACGTCGATCACCGGCACGTGCTTGAGGCCGAGCGTGTAAGCGGCGTTGAGCGCCAGATAGCCGGCCACCGACGCGGCCACTCCCAGCGAAGTGACCGTGGCGACCGCGAGCCCCCCCAGCGCGAGCAGGACGGAGAGCGTGAGGGCCTCGGCAAAGCTTATCGCCCCCCTCGCCACGGGGCGGGTGCGCTTTTCAGGGTGGCCGCGGTCCTGCTCCGCGTCGATGCAATCGTTGAATGCGTACACGGCGCTCGACGCCAGGCAGAAGGCAAGAAAGGCCGACAGCGAAAGCATGACGGTGTGGGCATCGTCCCAGCCATGCCCGAACACCAGCCCAGCCAGCACGAAGCCGTTCTTGACCCACTGGTGCGGGCGCAGCAGGCGGACCAGGTCGCGCGCACGAAGCATCAATGCCTCCAGCCGCAGTCGCCGCTGCCGAAGTAGCGCTCGCAGAAGTAGCAGCGCCCCGGCGGCAGCCACCAGGGGCGGCGGTAATAGTGATCGCGCACGAACTTCAGCACGCCGTTGCGGTAGGCGGAAAAATCGAATCCTTGTCCGAGCACCGCATAGAAGGTGACACCCCGGACCTTGAACGTATGTACCTGCATGCTGCGGAAATACGGGCGGTACTCTCCGGCCGGCGGCGGCGACGGCCGCAGCACCAGAATGTCGGCGCCGTCGAGCTTGCGAAAGTCGGTCAGGATGTCGTCGTGGCGCGCATGCGATGAGCCGGGGCCGAACACGATCACCCTGCGCCCCGCGTAGTACTCATAGCTGGCCGCCGCCGCATAGCTGCTCGCGGCCAGCTGGTAGCGCCCGAAGTACGGTGCGACCTGCTTCAGCACCCCGCGCGTGTCCGCGAACGCGACGATGCGCGGGTACATGCGCGTCCACCCTTTCCAGGTCTCCATCGGCAGACTCGCCACGCTCGCGATCGCGAGCGCGTGCAGGGCGACGAACCAGGCGAGGAAGCGTGCGCTCGAGGCAAGCGGCCTGCGGCCCGGCAACAGCGCCAGGCTCGCGATCAGCGGCGGCATGAACGAAAGCAGCCAGTGCAGGCCGATTTCCTTGCGTAGCGACACCAGCGCGAACACCGCGAACGGAACGGTCCAGGCCAGGAGCAGCGCGCGTCCCGCCGGGGTTTCGGCGCTCGAACGCAGTTGTGCGCGCTCTTTCCACGCCCACACCAGCAGTGGCGCCGCGAGGTAGGCGAGCGAGAGCAGGTAAAGCGCCGGCGTGACCAGCGACCAAGCGGCGTCCGACTGCCGGTTGACCGCGTTGAACATTAGGTTGCACCAGCATGCTTCGTAGTTCCAGTACAAGTTCTCCAGCGCGAACGGCAGCGCGCCGAGAAAGACCAGCAGCGGCCCGCTCCAGCGGCGCGCAACGCCCGGCGATGCCAGTGCCCAGACGAAATAGCCCAGGCCGAGCAGCACGGCGAAATATTTCGAAAGGAACGCGAGGCCCAGGAACACGCCCGATACGAGGAACACGCTCGCCGCGCCGCGCTGCGCCGCACGCGCGAAAAACAGCACCGACAGGGCCGAAAAGAAGATCAGCGGAGTGTCCGTCGTGATCAGGACATTGACGAAGTTCAGCGGCACCAGCAGCACGCACAGCGCGGCCAGGTTGGCAGTGTCCTCGTCGCGGTCGAACCAGCCCCGCAGCGTCGCGCGCAGCACGAGCGCGAGCGCGGGCGGCAGTAAAGTCACCGGCAGGCGCAGCGCCCACTCGGCATCCGACCAGTGCAGGATCAGCGCGAGCAGCCAGCCGACCATCGGCGGGTGGTCGTAGAAGCCGAGGTCCGGATGACGTCCCCAAAGCACGAAGTAGGCTTCGTCGCCGGTCATGGGCAGGACCGCCGAGAGCCAGAAGCGGAACGCCAGCGTGGCGACGAGCGCGATCGCGAACCAGCGTCGGGTGGAGAGTTGAATCAAGGTCGGGCGCACGCGCGCAAAGCGGCGATTATAGTCGGCGCCGCGCGCGGCTCAGGACGCCGCCGCGCGCACCAGCAGCGATACCCCCGCCACCACCAGCAGCAAGTAGACCACGCGCACCACCGCCGCGGCCGGAATCGAGGCGTGCAGCCGATTGCCGATCCACACGCCGGCGATCACGGCGGGAGCGAGCAGCAGGGCGCAGACGAATAGTCCGTCTTGCGACAGCAATCCGGTGGCGCCGAACAGCACCACCCGCACGATCGACGACGCCATGATCATCGCCGCGTTGGTCGCGCGCAGCTCGCCCTTGTCGCGGATGCGGCCGCTGTTGAAGATCGCGAACAGCACGCCGCCGGTACCGAACATCGCCGACAGCGCGCCGCCAACGACCCCGATCGGGCCGCACCAGGCGCGCGCGAGCGCCACCGCAACCCCGCGCCGGGTCAGTCCGTAGGCGGCGTAGGCGAGCACGAATAGGCCCAGACCGGCAAGCAGACGTTGCTCCGAAACGCGGATAAGCAGCGTCAGCCCCAGCACCATGCCCGCGAGCATGAAGGCCGCGAGCCAGCGAACTTCGTCGTAGCGGATGCCGCGCCGGAAACGCGCACCGAAAAGCGAGAAGGCGGTAATGTCCAGCAGCAGCATCAGCGGTACCGCGAACTTGAGGGGCAGCATCTGCGCGAGCAGCGGCATCGAGAGCACGGTCGAGCCGAACCCGGTCATGCCGTACACGACGTAGGCGCCGAGCACGACCACCGCGGCGGCGCCGATCAGTTCGGGCGAGAGCGCGTTCAGGGCTCAGTCCCCGGCCATGTCGCGCACGGCCGCCGCCTTGCGGCGCGCTGCGACCGCCTGCGCGAGCTGCTCGAGAAGCGACACCGATGCCTCCCATCCCAGGCAGGCGTCGGTGATGCTCTGACCGAAGGTGAGCGCGCGCCCGGGCTTGAGGTCCTGACGCCCCTCGACGAGATTCGACTCGATCATGACGCCCAGGATGCGCCCGTCGCCGGCCGCGACCTGGGCACCGATCTCGCCGCCGACCTCGAGCTGGCGCCGATAATCCTTGCGGCTGTTGGCGTGCGAGCAGTCAATCATCAGGCGCTCGGCGAGCCTCGCCTTGCGCAGCTCTTCGCACGCGGCCTTTACGCTGTCCGGATCGTAGTTCGGCTGCCGCCCGCCGCGCAGAATGATGTGGCAGTCGTCGTTGCCGCGCGTTTCGACGATCGACACCTGCCCGCTCTTGTGCACCGAGAGGAAGTGGTGCTTCTGGCGCGCGGCGAGGATGGCGTCCACCGCGATGCGCACGTTGCCATCGGTTCCGTTCTTGAAGCCGACCGCCGCCGACAGGCCCGAAGCGAGCTCGCGGTGCACCTGCGATTCCGTCGTGCGGGCGCCGATCGCTCCCCACGACACCAGATCGCCGATGTATTGCGGCGAGATCACGTCGAGGAACTCGCATCCGGCCGGCACGCCGGCCCGGTTGATCCGCACCAGCAGGTCGCGCGCGATACGCAGCCCCTCGTTGATGCGGAAGCTACCGTTCAGGTAGGGGTCGTTGATCAGGCCCTTCCAGCCCACGGTCGTGCGCGGCTTCTCGAAATATACCCGCATCATCACCTCGAGCTCGCCGGCGAACCGAACCCGCTCGGCGGCGAGACGCTCGGCATAGGCGAGCGCCGCGGCCGGGTCATGGATTGAACACGGCCCGATCACCACCAGCAGCCGGTCCGAGCGCCCGTGCAGGATGTCGCGCACGCGGCGCCGCGTGTCGTCGATGAGCACCTCGACCGGGGTGCCCTGGATCGGGAAGAAGCGGATCAGGTGCTCCGGCGGCGGCAGCGGGACGATGTTCTCGATCCGCTCGTCGTCGGTGAGCGAGGTTTTGTCGAGCGGCGAAGCGGCCGGGTAGCTGTCTGTGAGCGTCGTCATGGCAGGGGCATTTGGTGGTGGGCAAAAAAAAACCGCCAGGCTTTCGGGCACTGGCGGTTTTTCGGGACCTGTCGGGATGCGGCTAGCCGTTCCCTTCCGCCAGCAGGCGCGGGGAAAAGAAGAAAAAGCCGTAAAACCAGCGGTTCATCGCATCGTCCTCGATAGGGATTGAATCACGCGGGGGGCCGTTTGGCAACTTATCCGCTTTCTTTCGGCCATAGCACCATCTGGGTACAGCGAAACAGGGCAATGCCCTTGCCGCTCGCCTCGACGGTCACGTTCGCGTCCCAGACCTGGGTCGTGCGCCCGAGGTGGACCGGAACCGCCCGGCAGCGCAGCGCGCCTTCCAGCGCAGTGCCGAGGAAGTTCGTCTTCAGCTCGAGGGTGGTGAAGCCGCGCGCGCCTTGCGGCAGATTGACGACGCAGCCGTAGCCGCAACTGGTGTCTGCGAGCGCGATCACCGAGGCCGCGTGCAGGTAACCGTTCGGCGCCAGCAGCTCCGTCCGCACCTTGAGGCGGCTCTCGATCCCCTGCGGGGTGACCGAAAGGATCTCCAGCCCGACCAATCCGGGCAGGTGCCCGGCGCCGCGCCTGTTGAATCCTTCCGCGGTCAAGTCCGCCCGCGAAGATGTCGACGAGTTTTCCATCGCAGTTCTGACTTTACACGAGCATGTCGGCAATCAGCACTCGCGGCGACCGGCTGCCAACATATGGCCCGAGTATTGCTTAGCTTTCCTGCGTCATGTTAGGTTTTTCGTGCGGCCATGCCGCCGAAAACCGAGGAGGCAGAACAATGTCGGCAAACGTCGCAATCCCGGTCGCGGGCTTCAAGGACGTCTACAACGTCGCGGACGTGGGCAAGGCCATGCAGGAGCTCACCCCTTCGGCGAACGAGGGGCTGCGTGCGCTGTACGAGAAGATGCTGCGCGTCGGCGGCCAGCGCTTCACCGTCAAGCCCTCGTCGATGCCGCAGATGGACGAGCTGTTCGAGGAGCTGCCCAATTTCGGCGAGGTTCTCGAGGACATCCGCAAGCACCTCGCGCTGTGCATCGACTCGGCGGACTCCGTCGAGCTGCCGCCAACGCTGCTGCTGGGCGAGCCGGGCATCGGCAAGACGCACTTCGCCAAGCGCGTCGCCGCCTTGCTCGGCACGGGTTTCGGCTTCGTGCCGATGAGCTCGCTCACGGCGGGATGGATCCTGTCGGGCGCCTCGTCGCAGTGGAAGAATGCCAAACCGGGCAAGGTGTTCGACACCTTCCTGCACGGGGAGTACGCCAACCCGGTGATGGTGGTCGACGAGATCGACAAGGCGACCGACGGCGGCCAGTACGATCCGCTCGGCGCACTCTACGCCCTGCTCGAAACCCACACTGCGACGCAGTTCGTGGACGAGTTCGTCGAGATTCCGATCGACGCCTCGGGCGCGGTATGGTTCGCTACCGCGAACGACCCCGCCCGCATCCCGGAGCCAATCCTCAACCGGATGAACGTGTACGAGATCGAGCCGCCCGACGCGGCGGGCGCGGCGCGAATCGCGCTGGCGATCTACCGCGAGATCCGCTCCGCGCACGACTGGGGCCGGCAGTTTCCCGAAACGCCGGCGCATGCCGTGCTCGAAAAGCTCGCGGTGCTCACGCCGCGCGAGATGCGGCGCGCCGTGCAACTCGGCTTCGGCAACGCCAAGCTCGCCGGCCACGACGAAGTGAGCCCGGACGACATTCAGGACGGGCGCGGCGCGAGGAAGTCGCGGATCGGCTTCTAGGCGGCGCTAGGCCTTCGCCAGCAGCCGCCCGCAGACGATCACGCTGATCCAGATCGCGAGCGAGAGCGAGGCGGCCGCGCGCGCCTGCCACGGCGGCGGCACGTCCACGTCCCACTCGGAGGCGCCGCGGAACACCGCGGCGTGAAACACCGCCGCGTTGATGCCGGCGGCGGCGATCAGCGTCATCTTGAGCGCGAACAGCGGGCTGCCGATCAGCTCCTCGGCGCGCGCGAGGAACATCAGCAGGCCGCTCGGCACGATCAGCAGGAAGCTCGCCGCGCTCCAAGGCAGCAGGTGCGCCGCAAGGCGCCGCACCGAAAGCTTGCGCGACAGGCCGAGCAGGCGCAGGTCCAGCACCGCGACCGAGCCCACCAGCAGGGCCACGCCGACCAGGTGCACGCTCGCCACCGCCGCGTGCAGCGCGCTCGAGCCGCGCAGCGCGACCGCCAGCGGTGAAGCCGCGAGCGCCGCAGCCGGGGTCACAGCTTCTGCTCGACCCAGCCCTGCACCGAGCGCAGCGCGTCCGGCAGTTTGGCGGGCTCCGCGCCGCCGGCCTGAGCCATGTCGGGGCGTCCGCCGCCCTTGCCGCCGACCTGCTGCGCGACGAAGTTCACCAACTCCCCCGCCTTCACCTTCGCAGTGAGATCCTTGGTCACGCCCGCCACCAGGGAAACCCTGCCGTCGCTCACCGTGCCGAGCACGATCGCCGCCGACTTGAGCCTGTCCTTCAGCTTGTCCATCGTTTCGCGCAGCGTCTTGGCGTCGACGCCTTCGAGCGAGGCGGCCAGTACCTTGGCGCCCTTAACTTCTGTCGCGCGGTCGGCGAGATCGTCGCCCTGGCTCGCGGCAAGCTTCGACTTCAGGCGGGCGAACTCCTTCTCGAGCGCGCGCTCTCGCTCCCTCGTCGCCTGGATGCGCTCCTCGAGCCTGTCGCGCGTGGTCTGGTAGAAGTCCTCTACGAAGCTCATCTGCCGCTCGAGGTCCTGCACGTACTCGAGGGCGCCCTCTCCGGTCACGGCCTCGACGCGCCGGATTCCCGCCGCGACGCCGGATTCGGAGACGATCTTGAACATGCCGATATCGCCGGTGCGCGCGACGTGCGTGCCCCCGCACAGCTCGGTCGATACTTCGCCCATGCCGATCACGCGCACCTCGTCACCGTACTTGTCGCCGAAGAAGGCGAGCGCGCCGGCCTTGATTGCGTCGTCGAACTTCATGATCCGGGCGCTCACTTCCACGTTGCGCCGGATCGCGTCGTTTACCAGCGCCTCGACCTTGCGGATTTCGTCCGGGTTCATCGGCTGGGGATGCGAGAAATCGAACCGCGTTCGCTGCGCATCGACCAGCGAGCCCTTCTGCTGCACGTGCGCGCCGAGCACCTTGCGCAGCGCGGCGTGCATCAGGTGGGTGGCCGAGTGGTTCCACATCGCGCGCCGGCGCGAGGTCACGTCCACCTGCGCGCTCACCTCGTCGCCGACCTTGAGCCGTCCGGTGACCTGCGCGCCGTGGTGGCCGAACACTTCGGCCTGGATCTTCTGCGTCTCGGCCACCGCAAACGTTCCGGCGGGACCGACCATCTCGCCGCGATCGCCGACCTGGCCGCCCGACTCCGCGTAGAACGGGGTGCGGTCGAGCACCACCACGCCCGACTCGCCGGCACCCAGCTCGCCGACCTGCGTGCCCTCCCGGTACAGCGCGATCACCCTGCCCTTGAGCGAAAGCGTGTCGTAGCCGCGGAATTCGGTCTTGCCGCCGGCGTAATCCAGCCCCGTGGCCATCGCAAAGCGGCTCGCGGCGCGCGCCCGCTCGCGCTGCTGACCCATCGCCGCCTCGAAGCCGGCGATATCGATCTGCACGCCGCGCTCGCGGCAGATGTCGGCGGTGAGGTCGACCGGAAAGCCGAAAGTGTCGTAAAGCTTGAACACGGTCTCGCCGTCCAGCATCGGCCCCTCGCCCGCCAGCGCCGCCTCCAACACCTGCATGCCGTGGTGCAGCGTCTCGGCGAACCGCTCTTCCTCCTGCCTGAGCACCTGCGCCACGCGCACCTTGGCCGAGGTCAGCTCCGGGTAGGCGGCGCCCATCGCGCGGTCGAGGTCCTCCACGATGCGATGGAAAAACGGCTTTTGCTGCCCGAGCTTGTAGCCGTGGCGAATCGCGCGGCGGATGATCCGGCGCAGCACGTAGCCGCGGCCTTCGTTGCCGGGGATGACGCCGTCGACGATCAGGAAGCTGCAGGCGCGGATATGGTCCGCGATCACGTTGAGCGACGGATTCTTCAGGTCCTTGGCGCCGGTCTCGCGCGCGGCTGCCCGGATCAGGTCCTGGAACAGGTCGATCTCGTAGTTCGAATGCACGCCCTGGAGCACCGCGGCGATGCGCTCCAGGCCCATGCCGGTATCGACCGAGGGCTTGGGCAGGGGATGCATGACGCCCGCCTCGTCGCGGTTGAACTGCATGAAAACGAGGTTCCAGATCTCGATGTAGCGGTCGCCGTCGGCGTCCGGCGAGCCCGGCGGCCCGCCGGGGATGCCTTCGCCGTGGTCGTAGAACACCTCGCTGCAGGGGCCGCAGGGGCCGGTATCGGCCATCTGCCAGAAATTGTCCGACTGGAATTTCTGCCCGCCCGGCTTGTCGCCGATGCGCACGCAGCGCTCCTTCGGCACGCCGATCTCTCGCGTCCAAAGGTCGTAGGCTTCGTCGTCGCTTTCGTAGACCGTGGTCCACAGTTTCTCCGGCGGCAGCTTGTAGACCTTGGTCAGCAGCTCCCAGGTGAACCGGATCGCGTCCTTCTTGAAGTAGTCGCCGAACGAGAAATTGCCGAGCATCTCGAAGAACGTGTGGTGGCGCGCGGTGTAGCCGACGTTCTCGAGGTCGTTGTGCTTGCCGCCCGCGCGCACGCAGCGCTGCGAAGTCGTGGCCCGACTGTAGGGGCGGCGTTCCTTGCCGAGGAACACGTCCTTGAACTGCACCATCCCGGAATTGGTGAATAGCAGCGTCGGGTCGTTGCCCGGCACGAGCGGGCTCGAGGCCACGATGGTGTGGCCCTTGGACTTGAAGTACTCGAGGAAGCTCGCGCGGATCTGGCTTGACTTCATGATTCCCGTGACGGCCGAAAGTCCTTGATTTTACAGCAAGCCTCAACCACCTTGGAGGTAACCTCCGGCCGCCAGTTGCGCCATCGATTCCGCGGTGAACTCGGCCTGCGGCGCGTTGCCGCCGATGACGAACATCAGCACCGAGTACTTGCGCTTGCTGCCGCGGGTGACGTTCATGAACCGGCGCGAGACGCCGGCCGGGAACGAGATCACGTCGAGCGGCTTCAGGTCGACGTGCTCAATGCGCCCCTTCTGGTTCTCCCAGCTCGCGCGCCAGATTCCGGTCATGGCGATGAAGGTTTCGTTGGTATCGTGGTTGTGGAACATCGGCCCGTGCCCCGGCTGCGCGCGGCAATAGCCGAGGTTGAAGCCCTCCGTGATCTTGATTGCCGCCATGCGCGCCGCCTTCGCGCCGACCGGCGAGCTGACGCCTCCTTTGCCCTCCGACTTGGGCGGCTGGAAGCCGATCACGTTGTAGAGGATTCGCTCGCAGCCGGGATAGCGGCTGTCGGGCAGTCCGCCGTCGAAGCCTTTCAGCTTGTCGAAGCGCGCCACGCGCTTGAGCATGTCCTTGCGCGAGACGCGGGTGCGGCGCAGCTTTTCGCGGTATTTCATGTTTCCTCCTGACGGCGGCGGGGCGCGGGCAGCTTATCACGCGATTTTTTCTTGCTGCGCCCGGCGCGTAACTGATCACTCAGCACTCTGGGCGCGCCCAGCAGCAAGCTGTCGACCGCATGCTCGATCAGGGCGGGAAGATCCTCGTGCACGCGGCTGCCGTAGATGAATTTCCGCACGCAGTAGTAGAAGATTCCGCCGTGCAGGTCCCACGCCAGCTCCATCTCGAACGGCGAGATCGGTGCGCGCCGGCTGTCGGGCAAGCCCAGCTCGACCCTGAGCTCCGCGCAGATGCGCCGCAGCAGCTGTTTTTCGAGCATGTCGATGTAACGGCGGTTGAAGCCCGTGCCGGCCAGCCCCGCATACATGTAAAGGCGGATCCATTCCGGCCGGAACACGACCGTGGAGTAGCGGCGGTAGAACTCGATCAGGCGCGCGCGCAAGGGCAGCGACCGGTCCTCGAGCAGCGCCCGCCACGCCGGGTCCCAGCGGCCGAGGAACACTTCCCGGTAGACACGCTCGAGCAGCGCGCGCTTGGACGGAAAGTAGCGGTACAGCAGCGGCTGCGTGATGCCGAGGCGCCGCGACAGCTCCCGGGTCTGGCCGGAGAACCCGACCTCCGAGAAGAAGCGGATCGCCTCCTTGACGATCAGCTTTTCCCGCTCGCCGGGCAGCAGCCGGCGCGGGGCCGGTCGGGGCTTTGCGCGATTCGTGCTCATGCGTGTAGATTATCGCCTGATCATTAGCGACGAGCCGCAAGCATGCGACGGACAAAGCAATGAAACTCGGCTATTTCACCATGCCGCTGCATCCGCCGCAGCGCAGCTACGTCCAGACCCTGAAGGAGGACCGCGAGGCGATCCTGCTCGCCGACCGGCTCGGCTACTGCGAGGCCTTCGTCGGCGAGCACGTCACCGACATCGCCGAGTCGGTCACCAGCTGCGCAGCCTTTCTCGCCAGCCTGGTCCACGACACGCGCCGGATAAAGCTCGGCACCGGCACCCTCAACCTGCCCAACGGCCATCCGGCGCAGCTCGCGGCCACTGTCTCGATGCTCGACAACATGCTCGAGGGCCGCTTCATCGTCGGCATCAGCCCCGGCGGGCTGCCGTCGGACTGGGAGGTGTTCGGCAACATGGGCGCGGACCGTACCGCCATGTTCGTCGAATGCATCGACCACATGATAGGCATCTGGACCGGGGAGCCGCCCTACAACCTCAAGGGCCGGTTCTGGAACGTCTCGACCGAGAAAACCATGATCCCGGATATCGGCCAGGGCATCATTCCCAAGCCTTACCAGAAGCCGCACCCCCCGATCGTGGTTACCGCGGTGGAGCCCTTCTCGAAGGGCGTCACCGAGGCCGCCAAGCGCGGCTGGGACCCGATCTCGGCCAACTTCCTTCTGCCGCAGTGGGTCCAGTCGCACTGGCCGAAGTACGCCGAGGGCTGCGCCGCGGCGGGGCGCCGGGCGGACCCGGCCAACTGGCGCGTTGCGAAGACCGTCTTCGTCGCCGACGACGAGGCCACAGCGCGCGAATACGGCTTCGGCGCGAACAGTCCCTACCGCTTCTACTACCAGCAGCTCTTCTTCAAGCTCAAGCGCGCCGGCCGCATCAACCTGTTCAAGCCCGCGAAGGAGACGCCCGACGAGCAGGTTACGCTTGAGACGGTGCTCGACAGCCTGGTGATCGCCGGCACTCCCGACAAGGTAGCCGAGAAGCTGCTCGCGTTGCGCGAGACCACCGGCGACTTCGGCACGCTGCTATATTGCGGTGTCGACTGGGTCGACCCAAAGCTCGCGCGCCGCTCGATGGAGCTGATGACGGAGAAAGTCATACCGGCAATCAACCGCGCGACCGGAGAACGGTGATGGTGCAGGGCAAGTTGCCACGCGACCGCGTTCCCTACTCCGCAATCGTCGACCGGCCGCCGCTCAAGCTGCCGGGCGGCGCGAGGATGGCGGTGTGGACCATCGTCAACGTTGAAGAATGGTCGATCGAGCGCAACATGCCGCGCACCGTGCTGCCGCCGCCGATGGGGCAGCCGCTGCAGCCCGACCTGCCGAACTGGGCTTGGCACGAGTACGGCATGCGGGTGGGTTTCTGGCGCTTCGTCCACGTGCTCGCACGCTGCGGGGTGACTCCGACCATGGCGGTCAACGGCTCGGTGCTGAAGAGCTACCCGCGCATCGCCGAGGCCGCGCGCGAAGCAAGCTGGGAATTCATGGGCCATGGCTACCTGCAGGGGCCGATGCACGCCGTGGCCGACCAGCGCCAGGCGATCCGCGACACCATCGACGTGATCCGCTCGTTCACCGGCAAGGCGCCGCGCGGATGGGAAAGCCCGGGCCTGACCGAAACCTACGACACGATCGACATCCTGCACGAAGAAGGCATCGAGTACGTGGCGGACTGGGTGCTCGACGACCAGCCGGTGAAGATCCGCACTACAAAAGGGCACATCGTGTCGGTGCCCTACACGCTGGAGGTCAACGACATCCCGATGATGGCGCTGCAGCACCACAGCGCAGACGAGATGTTCAGGCGCGGCGCCGCCCAGTTCGACCGTTTGTACGAGGAAAGCGAGACGATTACCCGAGTCATGGCGATCAGCGTGCACCCCTACATCACGGGCGCGCCGCACCGGATCGGTTGGCTCGAAAAGCTCTACCAGCATATCCAGGCAAGACCCGGGGTCCTGCTCTGGACCGGGGAGCAGATTCTTGACTGGTACCTGACCCAGCACTCTTGAATTGCTGCTACACTTTTGCGCAAGTCCCGTGAAGGTTAAATAGAGGACACTTCTGCAGTCATCACCATTGGAGAGGAGGGCTCGGAAATGATGAAGCGTCGTTCGTTCATGCGTGCCTCGCTGGCTTCGGGCGTCATCGCCCTGGCGGCCGCGACCGGTTCGCTCGTTTCGTTCTCGGCGCAGGCCGCGAAGCCGATCAAGATCGGCTTCAGCATGGCGCTGAGCGGCGGCTTGGCCGGCGCAGGCAAGGCCGCGCTGATTGCGATGGAGATCTGGAAGGACGATATCAATAAGAAGGGCGGCCTGCTCGGCCGGCAGGTGGAATTCGTCTACTACGACGACGCCACCAGCCCGTCCACGGTTCCCGGCATCTACACCAAGCTGCTGGACGTGGACAAGGTGGATCTGGTCGTGTCGAGCTACGGCACCAACGAGATCTCGCCGGCGATGCCGATCGTGATGCGCAAGAAACTGGTATTCCCGTCGCTGTTCGGGCTCGCGGTCAACGACCAGTTCCACTACAACCGCTACTTCCAGATCATGCCCGCGGGACCGGAGCCCAAGCTCGACTGGTCCAAGGGCTTCTTCGAGCTCGCCTCGGAGCAGCACCCGAAACCCGAGAGCGTGGCGATCATCGCAGCGGATTCCGACTTCGCCCTCGCGGCCGCGGCCGGCGCGAAGGAGAACGCCAAGAAGTTCGGCTTCAAGATCGTGTACGACAAGACCTATCCGCCCGGCACGCCGGACTTCACGCCGATTGTGCGCGCAATCCAGGCTGCGCAGCCGGACCTGGTGTTCGTGGCGTCCTACCCGCCCGGCTCGGTCGGCATCGTCAAGGCCGCACGCGAAGTGGGTCTGAAAGCGAAGATGTTCGGCGGCGGCATGGTGGGTCTGCAGTTCGCGGGCATCCAGAAGAACCTCGGACCGATGCTGGACAACATCGTCAACTACCACTTCTGGGTCCCGGCGAAGACGCTGAACTTCCCCGGCATCAACGAGTTCCTCAAGAAGTACGAGGAAGCCGCCAAGGGCAAAGGCGTCGATCCGCTCGGCCAGTACCTGCCGCCGTACGCCTACGCCTACATGCAGGTGCTCGGCCACGCAGTCGAGGCAACGCACGGTCTGGACCAGGCCAAGCTGGCGGCCTACATGCATAAGCACACCTTCAACACCGTGGTCGGCAAGGTGAAGTTCGGCAAGAACGGCGAGTGGGCGCAGACCCGGATGCTGATGACCCAGTTCCGCAACGTGAAGCCGAACGACCTGGACCAGTTCCGCAAAGAGGGGACGCAGGTCGTGCTCTACCCGCGGCAATGGAAGTCGGGGAAGATGGTCTATCCCTTCAGCAAGTAAACCTGCCTGAGCAGGGCCCCGCGCGGCGGTGCTTTCGGTCGATCTCCTTTCGAACGCCCTGGTCGCGGGGGTTCTGCTCGGCGGCTTCTATGCCGCCGTAGCGATCGGGCTCGCCATCAGCTTCGGCCAGCTCGACATCGTCAACATCGCCCACCCGGCGTTCGTCATCCTGGGCTCGTACGTCGCCTGGAAGCTGAATAGCACGCTCGGGTTCGATCCGGTGCTGGTCGGCGTGCTCGCCGCGCCGCTGTTCTTCCTGATCGGCGTGGCGATGTATCGCATTTACTACGCCGCGTTCGAGCGTACGGGCCAGGAGTCGCTCAGTGGCCTGGCGTTCTTCTTCGGCATCATGTTCATCATCGAAGTGGGCATCATGCTGGTGTACGGGGTGGATTATCGCCTCGTGAGCGCCGGCTACATCGGCAAGAGCGTCCATCTCGGCCCGGTCGGCATTCCGTTCCGTATGCTGGTGCCCTTCACGACCGCGCTCGTCATGACCGGCGGGATATGGCTTTATCTGTCGCGCACCTTCATGGGCCGCGCGATCCTGGCCGTCGCGCAAGACCCGCTAGCGCTGCAACTTATGGGCGCCGACCCCGTGCGCATCAAGCAGTTCGCTTTCGGGCTGGCGATCGCGACGACCTCCATTGCCGGCTCGCTGCTGATCATCATCGGTCCGGTCGAGCCGTCGATCGGTCGCGACTACATCGGACGCGTATTCGCGATCGTGGTCCTCGGCGGCATGGGAAGCATCAGCGGCATGTTCATCGCCGCGATGATCCTGGGCGTCGTCGAAAGCGTGGTCTCGACTTTCGCCGGGCCGTCGTGGGCGCCGGCGGTGGCCTTCGGCGTGCTGCTGCTGACCCTGGCGCTGCGGCCCTCCGGACTGTTCGGCAGGCGCTAGATGAAATTGCGCATCAACGCATTCTGGCTGTGCGCCATCGCCATCGTCGCCGGCGGGCTGGTGCTCACGGAAGTGCTGCACAACGACTACTACTTCAACGCGCTTTACGTGATCCTGCAGGGCACCCTGATGGCGGTGGCCTGGAACATCCTCGGCGGGTTCACCGGTTACGTGAATTTCGGCAGCGCCGGCTTCTTCGCAGTCGGCGCCTACACCTCGATCTTTCTCGACAAGTACTTCGGCCACACCCTGCCCTTGCCGGTGCTGATCGCCGCCGCCGCCGCGGTCTGCGCCCTCATCGGACTGGGCGTCGGCTACCTGAGCCTGCGCCTCAAGGGCGTTTACTTCTCGATCGCCACGCTGGCGATGGCGATCGTGTTCGCCACCCTGATCAGCAACTGGCGCTACATGGGCGGCGCACGCGGCGCCTACATCCTCACGCCGGACACCTTCCTGTGGTTCCACAGCTACATCCAGATGCTGTTCATGGTGATCCTGCTGCTCACGCTGGGCGCGGTGGCGATCTCGCGCAGCCTCAACTCCTCGCGGCTGGGCCGCGGTCTCGCCGCGATCCGCGACGACGAGGTCGCGGCCGAGTGCGCCGGCGTGCCGACGCTGCGCCTGAAACTGATCTCCACCACGCTGATGGGCGCCCTGATGGGCGTCGCCGGCGCACCCTATCCTTTCTTCGTCACTTTCGTGGATCCTGCATCCGCGTTCAGCCTGTTCGTAGCGGTGAACGCCATCGCGATGCCCATGATCGGCGGGACATCGCACTGGATCGGCCCCGTGATCGGCGCGCTGCTCCTCGGCTCGATGCAGCAGGTGATCACCGTCACCGTGTCCTCCGAGCTCAACGTCCTGCTGGTCGGCGTGATGCTGGTAGGCTTCGTCACCCTGGCCCCGCAGGGCATCGTCGGGCTGGTGCAGAAGTACTGGCGGAAGCGCGCGCAATGAGCGCCCCGGTGTTGTCCGTGCGGAACCTCACCAAGCGCTTCGGCGGCTTCGTCGCGCTGCAGAACGTGGACGTGCACGTAAACGCCGGTGAGCGGTTCGGACTGATCGGGCCGAACGGCTCGGGCAAGACCACCCTGATCAACTGCATCTCGGGCGCGCTGTTCAACGACGAGGGTACGATCACGTTCGAGGGCCGCGACATCACCCGCATGCCGGCGCACCAGCGCGCGCGGCTGGGCGTCGCACGCAGCTTTCAGATCCCCAAACCCTTCCGCAGCATGTCGGTGCTGGAGAATCTGCGCGTGCCGCTGGAATACGCAGCGTGGTCGCGCGCGGAGCATCGGCGCATTACGGACGAAGCCATGAACGTGCTCGAGCAGATCGGCCTCAAGGAACGCGCGCACGAGAACTCCGCCGGGCTGACCCAGGTCGACATGCGCAAGCTCGAGCTCGCGCGCGCGCTCGCCGCCAAGCCGAGGCTGCTGGTGTCGGACGAGGCGATGGCGGGATTGTCGAGCTCCGAGGTGGACGAGATCCTCGAGATCCTGCTGGCGCTCAACCGTCGCGGCGTCGCGGTGATCATGATCGAGCACATCATGCGCGCCGTGATGCGCTTTTCCGAGCGCATCGTGGTGCTCGATGCGGGGCAGAAGATCGCCGAAGGCGTGCCGGCAGAGATCGTGCGCAACCCCCACGTCGAGAGGGCCTACCTTGGCGAATAGGCTCGTCGCGGAAGGGGTCGAGGCCGGCTACGGGGCGGTGCGGGTGCTGCACGGGCTGTCGATCCGGGTCGAGCAGGGCGAGGGCGTGGTACTGCTGGGCTCGAACGGCAACGGCAAGAGCACGCTCATCAAGTGCGTCATGGGCATCGTGCGGCCTACTGCCGGCGCCATCTACCTCGAGCGCGACGGCGAGCGCATCGACCTCGTAGGCAGGAGCCCGCAGCAGGTGGTCGAGCTCGGCATCGCGCTGGTGCCCGAAGGCAGGCGCCTGTTCCCCACCCTGACGGTGGAGGAGAACCTGATCCTCGGCGCATACCGGCAGGGCGCTCGAGCGAAGCTCGCGGCCAACCTGGAATTCGTCTACGAGGTGTTCCCGACCCTGAAACAGCGCCGCACCCAGAGCGCGGGCAGCATGAGCGGCGGTGAGCAGCAGATGGTGGCGATCGCCCGCGCACTGATGTCCGAGCCCCACATGCTGCTGGTGGACGAGCCCTCGGTCGGCCTGTCGCCTCTGCTGGTGCATCACATGATCAGCAAGATCAAGGAACTGAAGGAGCTGCGCCACCTCACGGTGTTGATGGCGGAGCAGAACTTCAACCAGGCGATCAGGATGGCCGACCGCGGCTACATAATTGTTCACGGCCAGATCGAGTTCGAGGGCGAGAGCGCCCTCGCACTTGAAAACAACGACATGATCAAGCAGTACTATCTCGGGATCTAGCGCCGCCGCGCGGGGCCCCCTGCTAAGACCCGTCCTATCGCTGTTCGTCGGTATCGCGATCCTCGTCGTGGGGATCGGGCTGCTGTTCACCGCCCTCGGCCTGCGCGCCGGCCTGATGGAGTTTCCGGTCACGGTCACCGGACTGGTGATGTCGGCCTACTTTGCCGGCTTCATCCTCGGCACATACGTCTGTCCGGCGATCATCCGGCGCGCCGGGCACATCCGCGCCTTCGCCGCGATGGCCTCGATCGCGTCGACGATGCCGATCCTGCACGCGCTGGTGCTCACGCCCTGGGCCTGGGGCGCGCTGCGGCTGGTCACCGGCGCCTGCGTGGTCGGCCTGTACATGGTGATCGAAAGCTGGCTCAACGCGCTTGCGCCGAACTCCGGGCGCGGCAAGATCTTCGCCGCCTACATGGCGACCACGCTCGGCGCCCTGGCGCTCGGGCAGTTCCTGATCCTGATCGGCGACGTGCTCGGTTTCACGCCCTTCGCGCTGGTGTCGATTCTTCTATCCCTCGCTCTGGTGCCGGTCGCGCTGACCCGCGTTCCCGAGCCGCCGCCGGTCGCTGCACCCCGGCCGGCCTTGCGGCGCCTGTTCGCCGTGGCGCCGGTCGGCTTCGTCGGTGCGCTCGCTTCCGGGCTGCTCAACGGGGCCTTCTTCGGCATGGGTGCCGTGTTCGCCCAGCGGGTCGGGATGAACGAAACGGGCGTCGCGACGTTCATGAGCGCGACCATCATCGGCGGGGCGATGCTGCAGTGGCCGGTCGGTCAGCTCTCGGACCGGCGCGACCGGCGGCTGGTGCTCGCCGCGGTCTGCGCGAGCGCGGCCCTGCTCGCCGCACTGGCGTTCTTCGCCGAGCGCTTCTCGGGGCCCTTGCTTGCGACAGTCGCATTCTTCTACGGCGGCCTGGCCTTCACCGTGTACGGCATCAGCGTCGCGCACGTCAACGATCTGCTCGAGCCGACGCGCGTGCTGGAGGCGACCGGCAGCCTGCTGCTGCTGCACGGTATCGGCGCCGCGATCGGCCCGTCGGCCGCCGGCTTCCTGATGCAGCAGCTCGGACCGGGCAGCCTGCTGGTCTATTTCGCGCTGGTGCTGTCGGCGGTGGCCGCCTACGCGCTATACCGCTACAAGCTGGTGGTGCGGCGGCCGGTGGGCGAG
>Ga0210077_1000019_pt1 | contig 107393 bp, 74 predicted proteins | sample RushMan_CattailN_5_FD_185556 | JGI IMG/M metagenome (GOLD analysis project Ga0210077, IMG submission 185556) | Wetland microbial communities from San Francisco Bay, California, USA, that impact long-term carbon sequestration -... | ecosystem: Environmental > Aquatic > Marine > Wetlands ...
GATGGCCGGTTTGGACGACCTCATCCGGCGGGGGCTGGCCGACAGAGACCGGCTGGTCGTCTGGGGCGGGAGCTACGGAGGATTCATGACGAATTGGATCGTCACCCAGACCCATCGCTTCAAGGCCGCCCACAGCGAGGTCAGCATTTCGAACCTGCAGAGCTTGTGGGCCGTGTCTCCTATCGGACGGATCCTGTGCCGTCAGTACTTCGGGAAAACACCTCTGGAGGATCCGGAGATCTATCGGAAACTCTCACCGCTGACCTATGCGGGAAACGTCAAAACGCCGCTCCTCCTGACCCAGAACGAAAAAGACGAGCGGGTTCCGGTCGAACAGGCCGTCGAGTTCTTCCGGGCCGTCCAACTCACGGGGACCCCCGTTGAACTATTCGTCTATCCCGGCGAGGGGCACGGCACGATGAAACCCAACCACCAGCTCGACAAGCTTCGAAAAACCGACGGCTGGTTCCGGAAATACCTCCGATGACGACCTCGCCGAAGCGGCGGCGCACCCTCGTTGCTTTCCTGTCGGGGTGCGCAATCGGGTTCCTCGCGGGGCCGGGCCTTTCCGATTCCAGGCCGGCCCGGCTCGAAGACCTGTTCGCCATCCGCAATATCGAAAGCGCCAGGATTTCGCCGGCCGGAGACCGGGTGGCCTTCGTCCTGTCCACCCTCGACATGGACCGAAATCTGTCGGACAGCGACATCTGGCTCGTTCCGGCCGCCGGGGGGCCGCCGTTGCGCCTCACCCGGGGTCCGGGCCGGGACGACACCCCGCGCTGGTCGCCCCGCGGCGACCGGATCGCCTTCATTTCGGACCGCGACGGTCACTCCCGGCTCTGGGTCATCGACCCGGACGGAGGCGAGGCTGCACGGCTCTCCCCGTTCGCCGGCGGGGCCTCGGCTCCCGCCTGGTCGCCCGACGGCAAGTCGATCGCCTTCCTGGCCGTGAGTCCTCCCGGACCCAACGACAGCCGGGCCGGGTCGGACGAAGTCATCGTCTATGACCGGGACCTGCCCGGGACCCGGATCTTCCTGGCCGACGTCGCGACCGGAGACGTCAGCGCGGTGACCGACGGCTCCCTGTCCGTGGTCGATTATTCCTGGTCTCCCTCGGGAAACGCGATCGTGTTCGCGGCCCAGCCGTCGCCCCGGATTCAGGACCTCTTCAAGACCGACATTTTCACGGTCGACCTGAGGACCAGGACGGTCAGGCCGTTGGTCGAGCGGGAAGGGGTCGACACCTTTCCGCGCTGGTCGCCCGACGGGAGCCTGGTCGCATTCCTTTCCACGGACGGCCGGACCGAGTGGATCGCGAACTGGTACCTGTGTCTCGTGCCCGCGGGAGGGGGCCGGGCCAAGAACATCACCCCCGATTTCGACGAGTTCATGTTCTCCCCGCAGTGGTCCGCCGACAGTCGCACGGTCCATATTCAGAGCCCGGAGCGGATGCAAAACCAGCTCTTCGCGGTCGGCGCCGACAACGGGACGACGCGCCCCGTTCTTGCCGGGGACTGGGTTTGGAGCGACTTCAGCTTCTCCGACGCGGGGCGCATGGCCTTCCTGGGGACGGACCCCTCGACCCCGACGGAGGTGTTCGTCTCGGGCCCGGGTCCGTTCAAGCCCGTCAGGTTGACCTTCTCCAATCCCCAACTGGAGGCCGTGGCCCTGGGCCGGCAGGAGATCGTCCGCTGGATGAGCCCCGACGGCCTCGAGGTCGAGGGCCTGCTCCTGCTCCCCCCCGGCGACGGGGCTTCAAAGCCGTTCCCGCTCCTGACCTACGTCCACGGCGGTCCGTCGGGACGTTTCTCCCGCTCTTTTTCGCCGCAGATCGGCTCTCCCTATCCGGTCCAGGCCGAGAGCTATCCGCTCCAGGTGCTGGCCGGCCGGGGGTACGCCGTCCTCATGCCCAATCCCAGGGGAAGCTACGGCTACGGAAGCCGGTTCCGGATGGCCAACATCAAGGACTGGGGAGGGGGCGACTACCGGGACATCATGTCCGGTATCGACGCCCTCGTCGAGCGCGGCCTCGCCGACCCGTCCCGGCTGGGGATCATGGGCCGAAGCTACGGCGGCTACATGACGGGCTGGATCATCACCCAGACCGACAGGTTCCGGGCGGCCTCGCTGGGAGCGGGGATGTCCGACCTGGTCAGCTTTTACGGCCAGACCGACATCCCCGGATATACGGAATTTTATCTGGGAGACGTGCCTTGGAAGGCCCTGGAGCTCTACAACGCGAGATCCCCGATCGTCCACGCCGCGAACCTCAGGACTCCGACCCTCATCCTCCACGGGGAGAAGGACTTTCGGGTTCCGGTTCCCCAGGCCGAGGAGCTCTACGCCGCGCTGAAGCGAAACGGCGTTCCCGCCCAGCTGATCATCTACCCGCGCCAGGGACACGTCTCCGCGGAGCCCAAGTTCATGCGCGACGAGCTCGAGCGCAACCTGGAGTGGTTCACCCGCTGGATCAAGTAGACGGCCGGCCCCCGGGCCTCTTTTCGAGCCTGATCACCTTGGCCGCCTCGAGCATTCGCACGTACCTCTCGACCTCCTCAAGCGTGATCCCGTGGGACGGGGGGTAGCCTTCGCTCCAGAGCTCGGAGGCCGTGGCCCGGTAGATATCGAGGATGCTGCGGCGGCCGTCGACGAAATTCTGGGCCTCGGTATAACCCATGTGGCCGTAGGCGAAATCCGGGGAGAGGCCGAAGGACTCCAGTTTCTCTTTTCCCAGGACCTTCTCGTAGTAATCGCCGAAGTAGGCGGAAGTTCCCATGACGCCGGGGAGCGGCACGGGCACCAGCGCGGCGATCTCCCGTTCTTCCGGTGTCAGGGGCACCCGGTCCGGCCCTCGCCCGAGTTTCCTGCAGAGACGGCGGTATTCAGCGTCCAAGCGCCCCGTCAGGACCGCGGCCAAATCCCTCATCTCGCGGGAGCGAAGGTCGATACATTCCGAGGCGAGCGCATTACCCGGGACCAGTGGCCGGATCGATGCGAGCATCGCGACCTCCCTCTCCAGCCCGAAACGCAAAAGCGTCCGGCCTTTCTCATAGGCAGCAGCGATCCCCCGCGCCGCGGCCTCGCCAATGGCGGCCGTCGCCAGGTTCGCTTCCCCGAGGAGTTTGGTGCGCCCGGTTTCGAAAACAAGGTTGATAAGGCGGTCGATGTTGCCGCCGTCCGACCAGCCGAAGACAGCCGCCAGGGAAGCTCCGAGATAACACACGCGTCGCAGGGCCGTCGGGTCAATATAGGAGAGGAAATTGACCTGGCTGTGACGCGGCGGCACGGGGATGCATCCGAAAGTGATTGTGGGGATGCCGACGGTATTTGTATTGCTCTGCATCTCGTCCCCGGACCCGCTGTAGGGGACGACGCGCATGTTAAACTGGTCCCGGCTTCCTTCCGGAGCAAAGAGATTGTCGAGGTCCCTGTAGTCCAGGAGGTCGCGGTTTGTCCGCTCCCAGAGTTTATCGGCCAGGTCCTCCGTGACGGCTGTCCAGTAAGACGGCAGGGCCTGCGAAGGTTTGCCGACCGCAAAATAGTTGGAGAAGACGGTCTGGCTGACGCCGACGCTGTCCACCGAGAGCCCGCCGCGGACCTTGCCGAGCTTCTCGGGATGCCGGGAAAAGTACATATAGAGGCCGGTGACGTGTGGCAGCCAGAGGAAGCGGATCGTTCTCTTCGGCCGCGGAACTATTCCGTTGTCGATGAGCGCCTGCAAGGTCCTGGCGATCTCCAGAATGGCGGCGCAGCCGCTGGCGTTGTCGACGGCGCCGGGGAGCGGGTGATCGATGTGGGCCCATATCAGGAACTCCTCATCGGGGAATTCGGAACCCGGGATGGCCGCGTCCAGGGTCTCGAACACGGCGTCGTCACCCTGCTTGATCTCGGCGTCGATCTTGACCTTGACGACGACCTCCTCGCCCCGCTCCAGGAGGCCCCTCAGGAACCGGTATTCGTTGTTGGACAGGGAGATCCCGAAGGTCGACGGGCTGCCGTCCTTCCCCCAGGGGGACCAGTGCATGTCGAGGTTGGCATCCTGGTCGTCGCCGCTGTTATGCGGCAGGTCGAAGTAGAAGAGAACGCCCGCCGCCCCGAAGCGATGGATGGCGGTCTCTTTGACGTCCTCGGGCATGGCGTTTCCGGCCAGGACGATCTTGCCCCTGACGTCCTTCCCTTCGTAGTTCGCGGGGTCCGCGCCGGGACCCACCAAGACCACCGGGGCGGTGATGTCCGCCGCCCGGCTGCCCTGGATGAGCGAACTGGGGGCGCTTTCGGTCGTGGCCAGGAGCTTGGGATAGGGCTTGACCAGCCGGAGCTCCGCGCCCCGGACCCTGGTCGGGACCTGGCCGTCGAAATTCTGCAGGCCGAAAAACTCGAACCCGGTTTTTACGGGCACGCGCAGGATGTCCGCGGAGGGGAGGCCATAATCCTCGCACTTTTTTTTCAAGCGCATGAGGATTTCGTGGGTCTGGTCGGAGCCGAGCGTCCGGTGGTAGGTGGCGATCACGGCCAGGTTGTTGAAGGCCGCGTATCCGTCGACTTCGTTGCCGAGGAGCCGGAGCCACGCGTCGCCAGGCGCTCCGGGCCCGGCCGGAGGAACCTGCGCTCCCCCGAGCTCCAGGACCGCACACAGGGCGCCCAGAATCAGGCATCCTTTCCCGAAGGTCCGTGCCATTTTGCCTCCTCTGACCGGGGCGGGAATCGAAGGCCACGGCCATTCCCCTAAAAAGACGTGGTTTTCCCTGATAATTTACCAGGCCGGGACTCGTCGCCGGCCGCAAACCGGCTCTCCTGTTCCCAGGGGTGGTACAAATACGAAAAATTCGCCGTCCTTTTAATCAACATAGGAGCAGACCAGTGTTGTCCAGGGCCGTTAGCTGGCCCCGGGTTTTCGGCGCAAGCCGCACTTCACGCGATGGAGGAGCACATGGGAAAGAGATCAGGGATTTCGGGCTTTCTAGTCTTGGGCATTGTTTTGCTTGGGCTCGCGGTTGTCGCTCAGGCGCAGCAGGTCGGAACTCTGAAAGGCAAGGTCATAGACAAGAACGAAAAACTCGCCTTGCCCACGGTCAGGGTCTCGGTCGCGGGCACCAAGATATTGGGCATGACCAATTCCGAAGGCGTGTTCGAGATCACGGATGTGCCCGCCGGAACTTATAGGGTCGTGTTCGAGCTCACTGGCTACCTGACCGAAACTGTCAAGAGCGTCAGCGTCACTGCCGGGCAGGCGACGGAGCTCGACGTCAGGATGGGCATGGCCTTCGCCCATGAGGTGACCGTGACGGCCCGCCGGGAAGTGGAAACGCTGCAAATGGTTCCCCAGAACGTCGAGGTTTTGACGACAACAGAACTAGCCGATACTCCGACGGTCAACCTGGGCCAGGCTCTGAATAATGTCGCCGGGGTGGACATGGAAACGGGGAGCGGCAACACGGCCTGGGGCGGCTGGATCTACATCAACGGCTATGAGGATGTGTACATTAAGAAGATGATCGATGGCGTGGATATCGGAGAAATCGTTTCCAACTGGAGCCAGCTCAACGCCTACCAGGATGATGTTATCGACCAAGTTGAGATCATCAAAGGCGGAGCGTCCTCGGTTTGGGGATCGAACATGGGCGGTATCATCAATATCGTCACCAAGAGGCCGAAAGGCATGACCAGGCCGGCGTTCACGCTCAGAGGAAACTACTCGAAATTCGGGCAGATGGACTTTGGCGGGGCGAGCGCCCTTCCCAACTCGGGGAATCTCTACGATTATGCCGCCAGCGTTATGGGGAACTTCGATAAGCTGGGGTACATGATCGGTGTGACGCGGAATCAAAACGATGGGTTTGTCGAGTACGGGGCAGAAAAGAGTTCCAGTGTCTTCGCGAAACTGGGTTACGATTTCAACGAGGGGACTTTCCTGGATTTCCTCTACAATCGGAGCACCGTCGGTTACAAGAACCATGCCTTTCTGGCTACAGACCTGTTCGGGCCGGATTTTCCATATTACTGGAACTATAACCAGGACATGAACTCAACGTCCCAAGTGTCCTCTCTGAGATTGTCTTCGAATATCTCGCCTGCCATCAATCTCGAGGGCCAATTGAAGCTCTATCAGATGAAGTACAGCGGGGTTACCGAATACCTGGAGGGCGGGGCAATTAATTCTCCTCCCGGGACCCTTGAAACCTCAAAATTCGAGGACCAGAGGCTCGGGTTTACCGTGAAGGGCGCCTATAATCCAAGCGCGGCCTTCTCTCTCGTTTCAGGAGTCGACTACTATAGAATCAAGGCGGACTTCACCAGTTTCATCGCGGACCAGCCTATCATTTATGTCGATACGGTCGCCCCGTTCGTCAACACGGAATACAGGATTGGAGGTCTGGGTCTCCATGCCGGGGCTCGATTTGACTATGACAGCTCTTTCGGCAGCCAGCTCAGCCCTTCTTTAGGAGCCAACCTTAACTTCGCCAAGGCATCCCTTGTCCGGGTCAACGTCGCCAGGACGTTTAAAGTGCCGGATCTGTGGTACACTCTGGGCGAATCGTACGTCGATCTCATTCTTCCCAACCCCAATCTGAAACCCGAGAGAGCCTGGGCCTACAGCGCCGGATTTGAATCTCAGGAATTGCGATATGTTTATGTTAAAGCATCAGGTTACTACCACAGGATGACCAACGGCATCGTCACCGTCCCTGCTGAAATCGAGGGCCGCTTCACCTGGGGGAATGCGACCAAGTTCATCCGCAAGGGTTATGAAGCCGAGATCGGTGTCATCCCGGGTCTCGGGTTTACCGCCTATTTCGCAACAAACTACAACAAACACGAGAACTTGGATGAAGGCGTGGTTCTGACATGGATTCCGACGCGGACCTACAAGTCGGGGTTGATGTACAAGAATGATAAGCTGGATATGGTGGTCAACGTGCGGGGTCGATGGATCTGGTGGAACGAGGACGAGTCCCTCGTTGAACTTTTCGCTCCTCTCGACAAAAAGTGGGTTTTCGACCTGAGAGCAAGCAAGGGATTCGCCGTGACTCCCAATACGCGTTTGGCAGTGTTTCTCGATGTGTTCAATTTGACCAATGTGCTTTACTGGGATCGGTCTGATTATCCTAATCCCAGAAGATGGGGTCAAATTGGACTGGAGCTGAGCTTTAGGTAAGTGAGCGCCTAACAAGCAGAGGGACATTCCGTCCGGAATGTCCCTCTGCCCAAATTTTTAGCTTATGAGCATGGGAAGTTAATCTATCTTGAACCGCGAGCAGGCATTGAGCCAAGCGCACTTCGCCACGGGGATTGTCCCATGAAAGCCAGAAACGTCGTTTTTCTATTATTGATTTGCTCCCTGTCCATGATATGGCCTGCGGCCCTTTGGCCCGCCGCTCGCCAACGTGGACCGGCCGAACGTCTCGACTTCATTTTTGAGGAATCCAAGAGCGATTTTTTTGAGACGATCGCGAAGATTCTCAAGACCCATCCCTTGAAATCCCAGCTGAGCGACGCCGAGTTGGCCAAACTTTTGAACGCCCGGGCCGAGATCCCGTATCTTTTCGAACGGCTGATGATCTTCGCCTACCAGAAGGACGAGCCTCAGTATGCGGAATGGGCAAAGCGCGGGGACGCGGAGTCCCTTGGTAAGTTTGAAAAGGCCTTTGTGGCCTTGGCCCAGGACTACGCGGCGAGGTTCGTCGGTTCCGTTTTTCGGAAGACGCGGCAGTACGAGTTCGAAGTCTCTCTGCCCCATAATAAGGGGAAATCGCGGCTTGAGCTCGTCCTCCAATCCATCGGGTACAATGCCAGGAACGATCTGCCCGACATCCCCCGGGACCAGTGGTTTTCCAACCGAATCGAGCCCGAATTCAGGTCCCAGTGGGCCATCGACGCCATGAACGCTCGTGCCTGCTGGAAGACGACCGACGGGTCGGGCGTCCTGGTGGCGGTCATCGATTCGGGCATTGACCCGTACAATACGCTGTTCAAAGGCAAAATATCATCCGGGTTCAATTTCCTGGAGCGGACGACCGCTCCTTGGACGGCGGAAAGTCCCCCGATGATCGATTGGGGCCTGCACGGAACCGGATGCGCGTCGGCGCTCCTGGCCATCGCCCCGGGCTGCTCCATCATGCCGGTCCGCGTCCACGACGGCGACACCATGAACGATCCCGTCTATGATTATTGGATCTACGAGTTCATCGCGGCCGGGATCTACTATGCGGTCCACCACGGTGCCCAGGTCATCTCGCTGAGCGCTCCGTTGCCGGCCACCGAGCCGCCGCTGCTCGCGGCCGTCCGTTACGCCTACGCACAGAACGTTCCCGTCTGCACCTCGGCCGGCAATATCTCGCGGATCCAATTCGGACTCAGGCTCGAGGACCAGGTCTTCAAAGGTATCAAGCAAGCCATCCTGGTGGGAGGCGTGGCCAGGGAGGACGGCGCCATCAGGGAGTGGCCCATCACCGTCCCCCATGATGATATCGACGTCGGCGCTCCGTCGGCTGAGGTCTTCGTCATCGTCCCCGTCTACATGAAGGACGTGCACGACATGTATGTGGCCGGGACCTCCCTGTCGGCCCCGCTGGTGGCCGGCGTGGTGGCGCTCCTGCGGAGCGCGGCCCCTCCGCCTCCCGGGGTCCTCGCCAAACCCGGCGGGTATTGCCGGCTCGTGACCGAGAGCCTGACAAAGTCAGCCCGCCTCGATGTCCTCGGCCTGGGGGAGCCGGATGATGTCGTGGGTCACGGCCTAGTCGATGCTTACGGCTCCCTCCAAATGATCCGGAGATTTCTCTGAATCCGGCGGCCGGGGCCCGCAGCCAACTTGCAGGAGGTGAGGGTGAATCAGAAGTTGAATCGCAGGGACTTTATCAAGCGGGGCGCCGGAACGGGTGTCGCGCTCTTGGGGGCCAACGCGCTCTGGCCCTCACCGAGGCGAGGGCCAGAGCTATCCGGCTCGGCGGACTTTCCTGATATCGCGGTCGTCCAGGGCCCGGACTGCAATGAAGGAGCCAGGAAGGCCGTCGAGATTCTCGGCGGCATGGGACGCTTCGTGCCCCGGGGCGCCAGGGTGGCCATCCTGCCCAACTCCCAGAGCCATCATCCGGGCACGTTCACCAAGCCGGAAATCGTCAGGGCCGTCGTCCGGATGTGCCGGGAAGCCGGCGCCCGGGAGGTCAACTGCCTGAGCTGGCTTCCGGCCAGATTCTGGACGGCCACGGGGCTCGACTCCGTTCTCGAGGAGGAGGGCGCCGTGCTCAAGATCGTCGACGCCAAAGACGCTTCCCTGTTCGAGCCCGTCGGGCTGCCCGAGGGCAGGATCCTCAAGGAAGCGAGGATCATGCGGGAGCTGGCCGAAAACGACTGCCTGATCAACCTGCCGATTACCAAGGACCACGCCGGCAACAGGTTCACGGGAGCGATGAAAAATCTTATGGCACTCAACTTCGCCGACGTCAACAGGACCTTTCACAGCGGCGATTTCAAGACCAAGCCCGACGACATCGACCGTCTCGACCAGTGCATCGCCGACCTCAACCTGGCCGTCACGCCCGCCCTCTGCGTCGTCGACGCCACCCAGATCATCCTGACCAACGGGCCGTTCGGTCCGGGCGAACTGGCCTCGCCTCAGAAGGTGGTGGCCGGTGTGGACAGGGTCGCAATCGACAGCTACTGCGCCTCGCTGCGCAATCTCAGGGGAGACGAGATCCTCATGATCAGGAAAGGCCACGCGCACGGCCTGGGCGAAATCGACCTGGGGAAAGTCCGGATCCGCGAGACCTCGATCTCCTGACATGCGGGTATCCCTTCGAGTCCGGCCGGAGGCCCTCCTGGTCCTGTCCCTGGCCGCAGTCCTGTTCTCCGGCTGCCGGCCGGAACCCTCGCCCGCGCGTCACGAGGATCTAAGGGCCTTCCTGCCCTCCGCCGGGGAGGCGGGGGAGTGGAGGGCCGAAGGAGCTCCTCTGGAGTATACAGGGGAAGACCTCTATCTGTACATCGACGGCGGCGCCGAGATCTACAGGGAGTACGGCTTCGAGACAGTCCTTGTCCAGGACTACACGAATGCCGAGGGGGGCCGGTTATCCCTCGAGATTTTCCGGATGAGCAGTCCGGAGAGCGCCTTCGGCATGTACACGTTCAAGCGGGGCGCCAAGGGGCGGACGGTCGAGGTCGGCTCGGGCGGGCGGCTCGAGGACTATTACCTCAACTTCTGGAAAGGGCCGTTCGTGGTCACCATCACCGGCCCGCCGGAATCGGCCGACGGCTCCGGCCTGCTCCGGCTGGGACACGCGGTGGCCGGCCGGATACGGGGCCGCGCGAATCCTCCGGCTCTCATGGCCGCGCTGCCGCGGGAGGGGCTCATCGAAAACAGCCGGCGCTATTTCCGGGGCTATCTGGGTTTCATGAACCTCTACCCGTCGCTCGGGCGGGAGGCCTTCACGGTGGAGGAGGGCGTCCGGGGGGACTATTCCTCCGGGGCAATCCTCATGGTTCTCGGGTATTCCGGCGAGGACGGCGCGAGACGATGCTTTGCGGCGGTCCGGGACGCGATCCGGGCCGACCCGCGCTCGAGCGGCTTCGCGCTCCGGGGGGCGGCGTCCTTCCGCTTGATCGATGACCGCGGCAGGCGCCTCACCATCCGGACGGCGGGAAGCGCCCTTCTCGCGTGCATCGAGGACGCGGCATCCGATGACGCCCCCGCCCTTTTCGAGGCCGCGCTCGCAAACCTGTAGGTGGCCCGCGCCCCTCGAGGGGCGGGAGCATTTTGGTACAATGGAAGGCCTGTTTTCGTCCTTCCCGGGTCGGAAACTGGCTGATCGCATACGAACACGAGGGAAAGGAGAACGATCTCATGTCACGAAAAACGCTTTTGATCATGGCCGCCGTCGGGCTGGCCGTCGCCGGTCTATTGACCCTGGCTGCATGTAAGGAAAAACCGGCTTCGCCGCCGGACCAAGTCTGGCTGGACGCCAGATTCGAGCAGGGCCGGGCGGCTTTTTATGAGACGATCCGGACGGAAATCTCGTCCCATCCCGGGCGGGACGGCCTGACCGCGGTGGAACTCCAGAAAATCGGGGAGGCGGAGACCCGCTACGGCCGGCTGTACGGGATCCTTGTCAACGTCTTCTATCAGAAGGACGCGCCGACCTTCTCGGCTCTTCTGGCCAAAGGCGATGAGGCGTCCCGCCGCCGTTTCTCGGATATGTACCTCGACCTGGCCCGGTTCGCGGGACACATGTTCGTGGAGACCTTCTTTACGACCGACGAGGCCACCGGGTTCGCCCGAAAATCGAAGCCGGATTACAAGGACCTCGACGCCGTGGACCTGGTTCTGAGGTCGGTCGGTTACTTCGCCAAGCTCGACCCGCCTCCGGCCCGCGAATTCTTCAAGAACGAACTCTCTCCCGAGTTCGAGCGCCAGGGCGCGCTCGACGGAGCGCGTTTCCGGGCCGCTCTGGAGATCACCCGGGGCAAGGGGGCCAAGATCGCCATCCTGGACTCGGGGATCGACGAGAGCCATACCGTGTTCAAGAACACGACCTGGGGGAAAAATTTTTCCCTGGTCGGACGGGAAGGGCAGCCGTGGTTGGACGACGCCCCGCTGGTGGATTGGGGATGGCACGGGACGCTCATCTCCTCCGTGGCCGCCTGCTTCGCCCCGGAGGCCCAGTTGACGATGTACAAGGTCCTCGACGGCGACACCCAGAACGACCCGCCCTACCTGCTCCTGATCGAGAGCTTCTTTGCCGCGGGCATTTACCGGGCGGTTCATGACGGCAACGACGTCATCAGCATCAGCGCCTCCGGGGCCACGGTGGATTCGGACTACCTCAGGGAGGCCTGCCGCTATGCCTACGACCAGAACCGCGTGCTCGTCTCAGGCGCCCTGTACAGCCGCTGGTTCAAGCAGGGCAACACCCGGAATTTCCCGTCGCAGTACGATACAGTCGTTGCCGTGACGGCGGCCGAGAAAAAGCCTGACGGGACCTACGGCTATTGGGACGTCTGCGCCGCTCAGGATTCCAACACCGTGGCCGCCCCCAACGACATCTTCGGCGCCTTCCCGACCTACGTCGGGGAGAAGGACACCTACATCCCCAGCATTTCGGCGGCCATCCCCGTCGTTTCCTCGCTATTCGCGCTGGTCGTATCCGTCCACCCCAGGACCGGCGATGAAGCGCCGGGACAATACGCCAGACAGTTGATGAACCTGGTGACCGAGAATGCCAACCCGGAGCGGGTCGGCTTCAAAGGGTTTTCCCCGGAGTGCGGCTACGGCCTCATCGACGCGGAGAAGACGGTCAAGGCGGCCCTGGCGCTGAACGAAAACCGCTAGGCTCTTCCTGGCATCGTGGCCGCTGACCGGAGAGGGCCCAGAGGTTTCGCCTCCGCAGGCGAGGGACATTTTCCGTCTTTCCAACGTCCTTAACTGTGTCCGACGTGTCTTTCCGCGCCGGGTCCGGCCGCTGCAAAGAGCCCGGATCGGGTCCACAGCTTGCTTCGGAGGGGAAAATGACAAAGCGCACCATGACGAGGCGGGCGGCTGCGATGCTGGCCGCCGCTGCAATGCTGGCCCTGGCGGGCTCCTGCCGGACGGGCGGCCCTTCCGGCACCAAGGAGGGTTTGCGCATCGCCGTCTCCTACCCCCGGGAGCTCGACGAGGGGCCGCTCGACGGCCGGATGCTCCTCATGATCTCGGACAACGACAGCCGCGAGCCGCGCTTCCAGATAAGCTCGCGTAGCGAGGACGCCCAGCTCGTTTTCGGCATCGATGTCGACAGCCTGAAACCCGGGGAGGAGGCGGTTTTCGACGCCGGGGTTTTCGGATTCCCGTTGGACAGCCTGGCGGATATCCCGCCGGACGAGTACTACGTCCAGGCACTCCTGCACAAGTACGAGACTTTCCATCGGGCGGACGGCCATGTCGTGAAACTCCCCATGGACCGGGGTGAAGGCCAGCGCTGGAACATCGCGCCCGGGGACCTTTTCAGCACTCCGGTCAAGATGCGGATCGACCCGCGCGGCCGGGCCCGGCTCAGCCTGAGCCTCGACAAGGTCATCCCGCCGTTCCCCGAGGAAAAGGACACGAAGTACATCAGGCACGTCAAGATTCAAAGCAAGCTCCTGACGGAATTCTGGGGTCGGCCGATGTCCCTCGGGGCGATCATCCTCCTCCCCGAGGGATTCGACCAGCACCCGGAGGCCCGCTACCCGCTGATGGTCTATCAGGGACACTTCGAGCGCAAGTTCGACACCCTGGTCGGCTTCAGGGAAACGCCGCCCGACCCGGCGGAAACCTCCGAGTACGCGGATACGCCGGGCGTCTGGGGCGAGTACTACCGGGAGTATGAAAAAGCCAGCTACCAGTTCTACAAGGACTGGACCGGGCCCCACTTCCCCCGGATGATCATCGTCACCCTCCAGCACCCCAACCCCTACTTCGACGATTCCTACGCCGTGAACTCGGCGAATCTGGGCCCTTACGGCGACGCGATCACTTATGAGCTGATCCCGGCCGTCGAGCGGGAATTCCGGGGGATCGGCGAGGGGTGGGCCAGGACGCTCTACGGCGGCTCGACCGGGGGCTGGGAGTCGCTGGGCGTCCAGATTTTCTATCCCGACCAGTACAACGGCACCTGGACCTTCTGCCCCGACCCGATCGATTTCCGGGCCTATTCGCTGGTCGATATCTACTCCGATAAGAACGCCTATTTCCGGGACGCCCGCTGGAAGCGTACGCCCGTGCCGGCCTTCCGGAACGAGCTCGGCGAGGTCCTGTCGACCAACGAGGAAGCCAACCACCTCGAGCTCGTCCTGGGGACGAACAGCCGGTCCGGATACCAGTACGACATCTGGCAGGCTGTCTTCGGCCCGGTCGGCGAGGACGGCTACCCGAAACCGATCTGGGACAAACGGACCGGGGTCATCGACCGGTCCGTAGCCGAGTATTGGCGCGAACACTATGACCTGCGGCACATCCTGGAGCGGGACTGGAAGACGCTCGGGCCCAAGCTCAAGGGCAAGATCCACATCTATACGGGCGATATGGACAACTGGTACCTGAACAACGCGGTCTACCTGATGGAGGCGTTCCTTAAAAGCACACGGGATCCCCATTATGACGGGACAGTGGAGTACGGCGACCGCCAGCCCCACTGCTGGTGCGGGGGAGAGAGCGCCTCGCTGCCGGTCTCGATGCTGACCATCAACCAGCGATTCGCCCCGGAGATGGCGGCCCATATCATCAAGACGGCGCCCGAGGGCGCGGACACCTGGAGCTGGCTGTACTGACCGGCCGGCTGCGTCGAGGAGGAATGACGATGACGAGCAGGACAAGGACGGCTTTCGCGGTTGCAGCTCTGGCTTTTATGGCGTTCATGGCCGCGGCCGGTCTGTCCGCGGCGGACGGCGTGGTCATCAAGGCCCGCAAGATCTATACGGCGGCCGACGGCATCATCGAAAACGGCGTCGTCTTCGTACAGGACGGCAAGATCGTTTACGTCGGCAAGTCCACCCCTCCTGTTCCGGCGGGAACCCGGGAACTCCGGGCCGACGTCGTGCTGCCGGGGCTCGTCGACATCCATTCCCATCTGGGCGTCTACAGCGTGCCCGACGTCACCGAGAATCAGGACGGGAATGAAATGACGACCCCGCTGACGCCGCAGGTCAGGGCCCTCGACTCCTTCAATTTCGAGGACCCGGCCCTCGCGTCCGCGTTGGCGGGAGGCGTCACGACCATCGTCAGCCGCCCGGGAAGCGGCAACGTCATCGGCGGGACGAGCGTCGCGGTCAAGCTCAAGTGCTCGACCCCCACCCGCATGGTGCTCAAGGAAATCTGCGACCTGAAAATGACCATCGAGGGCAATCCCGTGGCCTTCCACGGCTCCCAGAACCGGATGCCGATGACGCTCATGGCCGTCTACTTTCTGGCCCGGAAGTCCTTCATCGAGGCCCGGGACTACATGGATGCCTGGGACAGGTACGAGAAGGACAAGGCGGCCGGGAAGGACGTCCCGGCGCCGAAACGGGACCTGGGGAAAGAGCCCCTCGTCATGGCGCTGAAGAGGGAAATCCCGGTCCACATCCACACCTGCACGGCCTCCGAGATCATGAGCTGCATCCGCCTGGCCGAGGAGTTCAATCTCCGGCTGACCATGGCCCACTGCGACTTTGCGTTCCTCCTGACCGACGAGCTGAGGAACCGGCGGGACATCCATTTCAACGTCGGGCCGGCCTGGTTCACAACCTACTACGACGACCCCTCGAAGATTCGGAACGTGGCCGCGATCCTGGCCGAGGCCGGCCTCAACGTTTCGCTCCAGGTGGACGCCGGGATGGGGCGCCAGCCCGCCCAGCAGTACCTGCTGCACGCGGCCGACCTGTGCGTCCGTCACGGGATGAGCGAGGATGATGCCCTGAAGGCCATCACCATCCGCGGCGCCGAGGCGGCGGGGCTGGAGGACAGGGTCGGCAGCATCGAGAAGGGGAAGGACGCGGATTTCGTCTTCCTGGACGGGGAGCCCTTCGAATGGCTGACCTCGGTCGAGTCGGTGATGATCGACGGCCGGGTCGAGTACAAGCGGCCGGCCGAGGCGAGGCCTCTCCGGGCCTCGTCGATTCCCCCGCCCGCGGGTCCGCTGGTCGTCCCGGCGGGAATCGATGCCGAGGCGGGATACGCGATCAAGGGCGGCACGCTCCTGACCATGGCCGGGCCCAGGATTGACAACGGAACCGTGCTCGTCAGGAACGGGAAGGTCGAGGCCGTCGGGAAGGATATCCGCATACCGGCGGGTTGGCCCGTGATTGACGCCGGCGGGCGCGTCGTCATGCCCGGGCTTGTCTCGCCGAGGTCCCAGGTCGGCATCTCCATGAACTGGCGCTTCCAGGAATCCGTCGACGAGCTGTCCAAGCCCGTCGTCCCGGAAATGGAGGTCAAGAACGCCATCGAGCCCCAGGACATCCTGTTCCCCGCGGCCCGCGCGGTCGGACTGACGACGATCCAGGTGACTCCCGGCGACATGAACGCGGTCGGCGGGCAGGGGGTCGTGATCAAGACGGCCGGCGCCGTCGTGGACAGGATGGTGGTCAAGGACCGGTCGGTCATGGTCTTCGGCCTGGGGGCCATGGCCAAGAGAAAGAACCAGATGCCGTCCACCCGGATGGGCATCGCCGCTCTCCTGCGGGAGAACCTCCTGGCCGCCCGGGAATACGGCGACGGGCTGGCGAAATTCGAAAAGGAGGGCAAAGGCGCGCAGCCCCCGAGGGACTTCACGCTCGAGGCCCTGGTGCCCGTGGTCAGGGGAGACATGCCGGTCATGATTCACTGCGAAAGGCAGGATGACATCCTGACGGCCCTGCGGATCGCGGACGAGTTCCATCTGAAAGTGATCCTGACCGGGGGAGCCGAAGCTCACAAGGCGGCCGCGGAAATCAGGAAACGGAATATCCCGGTGATCATCGACAAGATCTTCCGGGCCGGCGGGAACACCGAGGACAGCGATTTCGACCCCGCGAACCTAGCTCTCCTGGCCAAGGCCGGCATCAAGGTGTCCTTCACTCTCGGAGATTATCTGGCCTGGTATATTCCGCTGGGGCTGGTCGGAGCCGACCCGCTGGAGGTCGCGGCGTTCGCCTTCAAGAACGGGCTGTCCGAAGAGCAGGCGCTCGAGGCGGTAACCATCGAGGCGGCCAGGATCATCGGTTGTCAGGGAAGAGTCGGCAGCCTCGAACCCGGAAAAGATGCCGACCTTCTCATCCTGAGCGGGCACCCGTTCCTGACCCGGTCGGCCCCGGAGGCGGTCTTCATCGACGGGAAACTCGTCTACCGGAAAAAGAAAGGCGAGAACCTCTAGTGGGGCGGGGATAGCCCATGAGCGCCGACTGGAGGTCCTCTTCCGAACCGGGAACCTGCATCCTCTGCGGGCGGCTCGCCCAAAAGAGCCGGCATGAGGCCGGCGGCTGGACATATGTTTGCTCGGGGGCGTGCGGCACTTTCGCCGTGTCCGGACAGCTCCACTACCTTCTGGAAATCGAGAACATCTTCCCGCCCGACTCGAGACGACGGATAGGGGCTTATCTAGCCTGCCTGGGCCTGCCTCCCGGGACCCGCCACGAACTGACCAAAGAGGATATCAACGCGGCCCTCGGCGCCAAGCTCCTCTGAGGCCGCCGAGCCGCGCTCCGCCCGGCCCCGCCGCAACCAGCAAAGACGGTACCGGGTCTACAAAATGCTGGTCCTCTTCAAACTCGACGGAAAGACGCGCGTCTCCGACACCGCAAGGATCGGCGCCGGCTCTGAAAAGTGCTCGTCCTTTCAACGGATTCAAGACCCGCACCGTTCCCGCCCTGCTCCTGCCGGTTGATTTCCGCGGTTTTTGCCGGACCCGGAATGGAGTATAATCGGGCCCGCACTTTCCGATGCTGAGCAGCGAACGACGACGGCCGACCTCCTCCCTGGAAGCTCGGCGAGGGTTTTCCGTTCGTCCGGGCCGGAGTCGAAGCGAGACCGGCGGCCTTCCTTCCCGGCGGGCCGCGGCCCCGAAGTCCGGCGCGATTCTCTGCGCGGCCGGTTTGCTATGGGCCCTGGTTATTCTTCTCCCTCCCGCCCGCGTCCTCAACCCAACACCTTCTTTGCTGTCCGTGGGCCGGGCACCCGGCCCAACGAAGGTCCGTGCTTCTTTGGAGTCGTGGCCGGTTCCTCGGGCCAACGCTCGCGCAACCCGGATTCAGGCCGCGGAGCCGACTCCGTCGGTGCCCCGGCAAGCCTTGGCATCGGGGGAAGGCTCCTCGCTGCCACGGCCCGGGGAGGTCGAAAAAGGCGATTTCCGGTTTTCCTATGACGAGCGCGGAATTTCGGCCCTGGCCAATCCCCATGATCCTTTCGGAGTTGCCGTCATGCCCGAAGCGGCGGCCGCCCGGAACAGATCGTCCGTTGCCGCCGAGCCCGGCGCCGCGGGAGGGAACCGGCCTCCCGTGCTGGGTCTCGAGGTTAGCTATCGCGCCGGGGACGCCGGTCAATGGGCCGACCTGCCTGTCCGGGGGGCGGGCTGGGACGCGTCTCCTGCGACGACCCGGGCCTCTGCAAGGCGCCCTTCATCGCCTCGAAAAACGTCATCTTTCCGGACCGGAAGGAAATCGCTTCCGTCGAGTACTACCTGGAGCATTTCGTCTGGGGGAAGCTCCAGCGCCGCGCCGACGAGGAGCCCTATCCCTACGGCGTCTACGGAACGCCCAACTGGTTCGTCAACCGCGACCCGGCCCGGCGCCGCGGCCGGACCAGCAAGACGGTACCGGGTCTACAAAATGCTGGTTTTTGCACGAACGGCAGCGAGCAACAACGACAGCGGGTTTGCGCATGCCGGTTTTTCCGGCACTGCGCAAGCCCGGCACACTCTTTGACAGGCCGAAATCTAGGGAATATGAGGATTCGACCCTGGGGGGAGAACGGATATGAACAAGCCCGAGGGTGAAGGGGCGGCCGTGCGGGGCCGGGCTGTAAGGTTCCGACCCCAACCGTTGGCGGACCCGGACCCTGTCCCGGATTCGGCCGGAACCCCGGGCGGTTGCCATACGAAGCATAATTGATTAAAAGGAGAAGAGAATGACCGACAGGAATCGGACGATCGCGCTGCTTCTCGCGTTTCCGGGCCTGATGGGCCTGCTTGCGGGATCCGCCGCTCACGGGAGTCCGTCCCTCGCCCCGCAAATCCGGTCCGTCGAGTATCAAGACCCCGTCTCCTCCCGCGAACTCTGTTCGAGCCGTGTGCCCGGCGATCAAGCCCTCCCCGTCGAGCTCGCTGCCGGCGAAGCCGAGATCCATTACCTCTATCATTCCGGCTGGGCCATCCGCACGGCCAACCATTTTCTCGTCTTCGATTCGGTGGAACACGACCCGGGGGGAGGCGAACGATCGCTCGCCACGGGATTCGTCGTCCCGTCGACTCTGCGCGGCCTGCGGGTCACGGTTTTCGTGAGCCATGCCCACGGCGACCACTTCGACCGCAGCGTTCTGTCCTGGGAGAAGGATATCCCGGGCCTGACCTACGTCTTCGGGTTCCCGATGCCCTCCCGACCCGGCGCCGTGCAGTTCGGCCCGGAGCGCGAGCACAAGGTCCTGGACGGCCTCGAGGTTTGGAACATCCATCACGAGGCGGACGGCATTCCCGAGTCGGCCTCGCTGGTCAGGGTCGACGGCCTGATCATCTTCCACGGCGGGGACCACGGCACCTCGGCCAACCGGCCGATGCGGCCGGATTTCAAGGACAACATCGAGTACCTGGCCGGCCTCGGCCTGCCGGTCGACCTGGCCTTCCTGGCGATCTGGGGCTATACGAAGTGGCAGCTCGAAACCCTCGGCATCCGCAACCTCTTCCCCATGCACGAGGGCGGCCGCGAGGATCGGCTGGAGAAGGACGCCCGAAGACTCGCTGCAGAGGGCGTCACCGTCCCGATCCACGCCGCCCGCCGCCCCGGGGCCCGGTTCGTCTTCAAGGACGGATTCGTCCGCCGCGCCGACCCTTCCGGACCGGGGCGAACCGTCCGTTCATGCCGACCGGTGAAAGAGGGAGAACAACATGGCCTCGACTAATCGAATCTTGTTGCCTGTCGACGCTGCGATCAACCTGGCCCTCGGCCTCGCCCTCGTGATATTTCCCCCCGCCCTGGTGCGTTGGCTCGGGATGCCGGGCACGCCTTCCCGGTTCTATCCGAGCATCCTGGGAGCGGTTCTCTTCGGGATCGGCGTGGCCCTGCTCGTCGAGCACTTCCGGAAGCCCCGCGGATTGGTCGGGCTTGGTTTCGGCGGCGCCGTCGCGATCAATCTATCCGGAGGAGCGGCCCTGGCGGCCTGGCTTGTTTTCGGCCGGCTGGGATTGCCGGTCCGGGGGCTGGCCTTTCTCTGGGCGCTGGTCTTCGTTCTGGTCGGAATCGGCCTCCTGGAAGCCACCCGACGGCGGAAACGCCTGGACCACGAACCTCCCTCCGCCATCGCCGGCCGGGGCTGGCGCTATCACCACTTGGGGATTCCGACCACCCTCCCGCGACCCGGCGAGCGCCATCTCGAGCGCCTCAAGCTCCACGTCTCGGGGTTTGACACAAGCCCCTACGGAATCGAGTGGATGCGCTTCGAGCCCGGCTGCGAAGTCTCCGAGCTCGTCCGCACGACCCCCCACATCGCCTTCGAAGTCGACGACCTCGACGAAGCGGTCCGCGGCCTGGCCCTCCTCGGCCCGATGACCTCCCCCTCTGAAGGCGTGAGAGTCGCCATGATCGTCGACGACGGCGCCCCCGTCGAGCTCATCGAGTTCGCGAAGGGCAAAACCCGCCGCGACAAGTCCAAGGCCCGAACCCGAAAGGACCGCCCATGACCAAACCCCTCGAACGCCGCGATTTCCTCAAGACCCTGGGGTCCGCCGCCCTGGGCGCCACCGCCTGGAACCTGTCCTCCTGCGTCCGACCGCGCTCCGGGCCGCCGCCCAATTTCGTCATGATCTTCACCGACGACCAGGGCTACGCCGACGTAGGCTGCTATGGTGCCCGCGGCTTCGAGACCCCGAACATCGACGCCGTGGCCGCCGAGGGCGTCCGCTTCACCGACTTCTACGTCCCCCAGGCCGTGTGCAGCGCCTCCCGGGCCGCCCTCCTCACCGGCTGCTACCCGAACCGCGTAAGCGTCCTCCACGCCCTGATGCCCTGGGCCGAAAACGGCATCAGCGACAACGAGGAGACCTTGGCCCAGGTCCTGAAAAAGAGGGGCTACACCTGCGGCGTCTTCGGCAAGTGGCACCTCGGCCATCATCGTCAATTCCTGCCCCTCGAGCACGGCTTCGACGAGTACCTCGGCCTGCCGTACTCGAACGACATGTGGCCGATGACCTACGACGGCAAGCCCGCTCCCCCCGGCGACAGCAAGTCCCGCTACCCGTACCCGCCGCTCATCGACGGCAATGACAAGGTCGCGGAGATCCGGACCCAGGCCGACCAGGACCGGCTGACCACCCTCTACACCGAGCGGGCCGTCCGGTTCATCGAAAAGAATGGGCATCACCCCTTTTTCCTCTACGTGCCCCACTCCATGCCCCACGTCCCCCTCGGCGTCTCCGACAAGTTCCGCGGCCGCAGCCGTCAGGGTCTCTACGGCGACGTCATCATGGAGATCGACTGGTCGGTGGGCCAAATTCTCGCGGCCCTGAAAGAGAACGGCCTCGAGCGCTCGACCTTCGTCGTCTACACCAGCGACAACGGGCCCTGGCTCAACTTCGGCAACCACGCCGGCTCGGCCGGGCCCCTCCGTGAGGGCAAGGGGGGCGAGTGGGAAGGCGGAGTCCGCGAGCCCTGCGTCATGCGCTGGCCGGGACATATCAAGCCCGGCACGGTCTGCCGGGGGATGGTTGCCACCATGGACATCCTCCCCACCTTTGCCGCCGCGGCAGGCGCGCCTCTTCCCGCCAACAGGATCGACGGGCTCGACCTCAACCCGCTCCTCACAGGGCAGACCGACGTCTCGCCGCGCCGGGAGCTGCTCTACTATTACGGCACCGAGTTCCAGGCCATCCGCCGGGATAACTGGAAGCTCCACGTCCCCCACTCCTACACCTCCTATGAAGGCCTCCAGCCCGGCCGCGACGGCTTTCCCGGCCCCACCGAGCGCCGGCGGACAGGGACCGGGCTCTACGACCTCGAAACGGACGTCGGCGAGCGCGACAACCTGGCCGAGCGTCGCCCCGACGTCGTCGAGCGTCTGATGGCCCGGGTCGAGGAGGCCCGCGACGATCTCGGCGACCGCGACCGCCCCGGCCGCGGTGTGCGTCCCTGCGGAAAGATCCCCGCCCCGGCCGGCTCCGGGAAAAAGACATGACCAAGCGGCGCGATTTCCTGAAATCCCTGGGCGGAATGGCCGCGGCCGCCGCCCTCTGCCCCGAGTGGGCCTGCTGGACCTCCGGCGACGCCGCAGGTAGGCATCCCAACCTCGTCTATATCTTTGCCGACCAGCTCCGGCGGCAGTCCGTGGGATTCGGCGGCGAACCCCGGGCCCTGACCCCGAACCTGGACCGGCTGGCGACGCAAGGAGTCACTTTCGCCAACGCGGTCTCCAACATGCCCGTCTGCGCCGCTCACCGCGCCTCGCTCTTCACGGGAAAGTACCCGAGCTCGACCGGGATGGTCATCAACGAGCTCAGGATGAACCCCGACCACCGCGCGATCGGCCACGTCCTGACCGAGGCCGGCTACGAAACCGGCTACATCGGGAAGTGGCATCTATGGTCGAACCGGGCCGGCCACCACGAGGAGGCCGAGAGCTCCTACATGCCGCCGGAGATGAAGGACTACCGGCTGGGCTTCGACGGCGACTGGGCGGCCTACAACTTCAACCACGAGTACTACAAGGCCTTCTACTTTGGCGACTCGCCGGAGCGCGTCTGGATCGATGGCTACGAGCCCGACGCCCAGACCGACATGGCCGAACGCTTTATCCGCGACAAGGCCGGCGGGGGCAAGCCCTTCGCCCTGTTCCTTTCCTACGGGGCCCCGCATGACCCCTGGCGGCCGGACAACGTGCCGGAGAAGTTTCTCCGGATGTTTGACGACGTCGACTTTCCGCTCCCGGAGAGCTGGTCGGACGTCCCCGACCCCCACATGGACCGCTTCACCGACCCGAAACAATGGCTCGAGTTCTACAAGCCGAACATGCCGGACTTCATGCGCATCTACTACGCCATGACCGCAAGCCTGGACGCGAACATCGGGCGCCTGACCCGGGCGCTCGAGGAGCTGGGGATCGCCGGCGACACGATCGTCGTCTTCAGCTCCGACCACGGCGAGATGTTCGGAGCCCACGGCCGGGTCCAGAAGCTCACCTTCTACGAGGAGGCGGTCCGGGTGCCCTTCCTGGTCCGCTGGCCGGGCCGGGTGCCGGCCGGTTCGGTCCAAGACGCCTGCCTCGGGACTCCCGACATCATGCCCACGCTCCTCGGGCTGTTGGCACTTCCGGCGCCGGAGGGCGTGGAGGGCATGGACCTAAGCCTCATCGCGCGCGGCAGGAAAGGGCCCGAGCCTCCCGACGCCTTTCTCCAGGGCATGGGCCACACCTGCCTTTGGGTCGACGGGTTCGAGTGGCGCGGCATCCGGGACAGGCGATACACCTATGCCGTCTACCGGACGGACGGTTCCGAGCATCTCTACGATAATCGGGAGGACCCGCTCCAGAAGGCCAACCGGGCGGCCGACTCCGCCTTCAGGGGAGTTCTCGGCGAGTTTCGGGACCGGCTCGCCGCGCGCAGGCAGGCGCTGGCCGACACTTTCGAGGCCTGCACCTGGTACCGCGACCACTGGACGGACGGAAACAGGAACATCTTGAGAGGGGCAAAAGGCTGACCAGCTTCGGCAAGCGCAAGGTTAGAAGATGAGGTCGCCACGTCGCGCCGCAAGGCGCTCCTCGCGATGACACTGGGCAAATGACCCTCCGTGTCAATTGCCGCGTCGGCATGAAAGAGGCTGCCCCATCGTATCGGGGGAGAGTCGCCACGTCGCGCCGCAAGGCGCTCCTCGCGATGACATGTGGCGGATGACCTTCGTTTCAGTTGCCACGCTCCCTTCGGTCGCTCGCCATGACATGAAGTGAGTGATCTTCGTGTCAATTGCCGCGTCGGCATGAAAGAGGTGTCAGTTGCCGCGTCGGCACGCATGCCTCCTCGCCATGACAGGCCAGGACGCGCCTCATTGTCATCACGAGGTTTGCCTCCGGGCAAACCGTGGTGATCTTGATATCATCCCGCCTCTGTAGAGGATACGTGACCCTTTGCGGATTCTTGACAAAGTCTTGACAAATTTTCTGGCAAAATCGACTAAATGGTAATCAGAGGCAAGGCCCTGGAGAACACAGAATATGGAAATGCGCACCAGATCCGACGGCGAACACCACTTCCTTTGGACCCTCTGTCGCCGGGGGAAGCTCCGAGTTCCGCGCTTTCGCCATACCAGGCCGGCGGTCATCTCCGTTCTCTGCTTGGGCGCCTTCGGCTTCATGAGCCTTCCGGCGGCGTCGCGCTCCGAGTCCTCCGAGCCGGAATCCGTCGCCCCCGCTCGTTCATTGTATGCGGGCTTCAGCCTGAGGACCGGGGCGGCTCCGGTCCCGGTCGAAGCGCCGCCGACCTTTGTAGAGAGCGTTCCAGCTTCGGCCGCTTCGGCCCGTTTTTCCCTGCTTTCTGAAATTTCCTCCTTTTTCAAAACGGCCCAGCCGACCGGTCCCTCTCTCGTCCGCTTCTCCCTGGCGGTGAAAGATGCCGGTTTGGGCCCTCCGGCCGCCTTGGCGTCGAGGCGCCGCCCGAAAAACGGCCGGGCCTGGCTCGAGCTCGGCCTCTTCATGACCTACAACCACACGCGCTACTGGATCAAATGGTGGCAGTACGTCGAGGACCAGCAATTCAAGCTCGATTTCGAGGACCAGTGGCACCGGGTCGTCGAGCTCCACGGGTTGCGCTTCGACTCCAACGCCTTTTCGACCAACTGGACCCACAGCCTGGCCGGCGCCTGCTACTACCAGTTCTCCAGGGCCAACGCCCGCAGCTGGCCCCAGTCACTCCTGATGGCCTTCGCCGCCTCGGCCTGGTGGGAGATCGTCACCGAGTTCAAGGAAGTCATCTCCATCAACGACCTGATTGCCACGAGCGCCGGCGGCTACTCGATCGGCGAGCCCTGGTTCCAACTCGGCGACTTCCTGAGCCATAATCCCTCGCCCTATGTCCGTTGGCTCGGCGTCCTCAATCCCGTCAACAAGATCAACGAGTGGCTCGACGGGCGGCGCGAGGCTCCGGCCGCCTACACGCCGCCGGGCTGGCACGACCTCAGTCTTTTCGCGGGAGCGTGGAACGTGGCCTGGGACGGAGGGCCGTCCCGAACCGGCCTTTATTTCGGTTTCCGGACCCGGATCATTTGTCACCCGGACTACGGGAAGCCCGGCCGGATCCGAGAGACGGTCCGGGACACGATATTCACGGAGGTCGCCCTGAATTTCGCGACCGGAAACGGCGCCGCCAACGAAGCCAACTTCACGACCAGGGTCGTGAGCCTGGCGCTCTTCCGCCAGTCGGTCGACGCCTTGCACAACGGGTACAGCTTCTGGTTCGGGCTCGGGTCGCGCTTTTCGTATTTCGGAAAGAAGGCGGTCTGGAGCCTCGACATCGACCCCGTCCCCGTCAACCAGGGATACGACCTCCTCCTCGACGAGCCGCGGAACTTCGCCGACAAACTGGCCCTCGTCCACGTGGCCGGGCCCGTCGTGGACTGGACGATCTTCCGCGGCGACCTCAAGGTCAGGACGACGGCCGAGGCCTACCTCGACTTCGCCATGATCAACGCCTTCGCCCTCAATGAGTATTCGGTTTCCCATGACATCACGGGATTGAAGACGACAACCTTCTATTATGGGTACTACTACGGTGTCGGGACCAGCCTCACGGCCGAGTCGTGCCTGGAGTGGAAGAGCCTGAGGCTCCGGGCCTCGGCCGAGCTCGGGGCCTGGGGCTCGATCGACGTCGGCGAGAGGTTCCAGGAAACAATCGCCGACAACGCCCATTTCAAGGACACGCGCTTCCGGTACCTGGCCGGGGCCGGGTGGAAGGTGCCCGGGGCGCCGCTCGAGGCCTTCCTCGACTTCGAGGGCATCCGCCGGTGGGGAATCGTCAAAACGGTCGGCGTCTCCCGTCTCGAGAAGCGCGTTTTCGCCGGGCTCCAGCTCGGGTTCTAGGCCGCCCCGGCTGGCGGCCTTCCGGGAAGTGACGGAGTCGCCGGTTGAACTTGGCGCTGGAACCTCTCGAGGGAGAGTAGGGACATGAGGACGACACCTGTCCCCGTCATACGCTTCTTTCTGCGCTTCAGGCGTCGACCAATAATATTTCAGCGGGTCCCGCCGGGGGCCGCCGTCCCTTCCGGCTATTCGTACCGCAGGCTTTCGACGGGATTCTGCCGCGCGGACTTCAAGGCCTGGTAACCGACCGTGACCACGGCAAAAAGCAGCACAGCGCATCCCGCGGCGAGGAAAGTCCAGACGGGGATGTCGGTATGGAAGGCGAAGTTCTGCAGCCATTTCCGCATCGTGAGATAGGCGGCGGGAAGGGCGATCGCGTTCGCCGTGAGCACCCAGCGGAGGAACGACCCGGACACCAACAGGCAGATGCTCGGCGACGAAGCGCCCAGAGTCTTGCGGATCCCGATTTCCTTGACCCTGCTTTCCGCCGCATAAACGGCGAGGCCGAAGAGCCCCAGGCAGGCGATGAGCATCGCGATCGACGAGAAGACCTTGAAGAGATCGAAGCTCCGGTTCTCCGCCCGGTAGTTGCTCTCGAAGACGTCGTCCGCGAAGACGTAGCTGAAGAGAAAATCGGGGCTCACATCCCGGATTGCCTTTTTCAGGAATTCGAGAACCTCGGGAACGCGGTCGGCCCGGGCCCTGACCAGGAGGTACCCGGCCTCGGCGGGGTTGTACTCCAGCACGAGGGGTTCGATCGGGCTGTGAAGAGACGCGAAATGAAAGTCCTTGATCACCCCGATGATCGGGGCCTTCCCGCTGTGGATATCCGACAGGCATTCGGTGCCGAGGGGATTGTCGAGGCCCAGAACGGCGGCCGTGGATTCGCTGATGATATAGGCCGTTTGTCGGCCGGAGCCGGCGTCGAAGTTCCGTCCCTGGACGAGGGTCAACCCGGCCGTGCGGATGAAGTCCTCGTCGACCCGGAGAAACCTCAACATGGGAAGCGCGTTCTTGTCCGGGGTTCCGACGGGGGTCAGGCGTTCGTTGCTGAAGGGGCGTCCGAACAAGTTCGTGGTCAAGGCCACGCCCGTCACGGCGGAATGCCGCCGGATCTCCTCCTTGAGCGGGCCCGGCGCGTTGGCGGTTTTGTCCCTGAATTCCCCGTAGAGCTTGACCGCGATGATGTTTTCCTTGTCGAACCCGAGGTCGGCCCGGTGGAAAAACGCCAGCTGACGGGACATGACGATCGTGCTGAAAATCAGGAACGCGGAGACGACGAACTGGAAGACGAAAAGGCCTTTTCGGAGAAGGGCGGCCGAAGAGCGTGGACCTCGCGTCCCGGCGATCGCCCCGGCAGGTTTGAAGCCCGAGGCAAAGAAGGCCGGGTACAGCCCGGCCAGGATGCTGAGGGCGGCGAAAAGGACGAGGAGGAATCCGACGTGGGCGGGTGTCAGCACGTCCCTCAGCGAGACCTGGGCCCCGGCCAGCCGGCCGTAGACCGGTAGCGCGAAGTACAGGATAACGAGAGCCAGGACGGTCGAAATGCCCGTCATCAGGGCCGCCTCGCCGAGATGCTGCCGGACGAGCTGTCCGCGCCGCGCTCCGACGACCTTCCGGATTCCTATTTCCTTGAACCGCTTGAAGGATTGGGCCGTCGCCAGGTTGACGAAGTTGACCACGGCGACAAGGAGGATGAGAAGGGCCGCGCCCGAGAAAATGATCACCGTGGTCATGTCGCCGTTCGGGCCGAGCTCTCCCTCGAGCTTGGAATGGAGGTGGATCCGCCGGATGGGTTGTAGCCGGATGGATTCGACGCGGCTCGGTTGTTCGGCGTGGAAGGCCTTCATGAACGCCTCCCGGCCGGCATGGAAGTCAGCGAGGCGGACTCCGGGTTTGAGGAGCACGTAGGTGAACATGACTTTCCAGGTCCTGTGATTGAGAATCTCGGGGCCGTATCCGACCCAAGCCACGAACGTCGGCATCGAAACCAGGAAGTTGAACTTGAGATGACTGTTTCCCGGGAGGTCGCGGATAACCCCGTTCACCTGAAGAGGCGTTCCGTGCGTTTCGTCGATCAGGGTTTTTCCGACGGCCTCGTCGTCGGCGAAGTACTTGCGGGCGAATGACGAGGTGAGGACCACGCAGGAGGGTTCATCGAAGGCGGTCGCCGGATCGCCTTTGACGAAATCCAGGTCGAACATGGGCAGGAAGGCCGCGTCGGCGATGATGCCGCCCCTCTCCTCGAACCGTCTCACAGGTCCCTGAGCGGGACGATAGACGAGAATCTGAGGCCCCAGGGGTGTGACCCGGCCCGCGGCCTCGATTTCGGGGAAGAACCTTTTCAGCTCCGGGCCCATCGCGGGCGCCGAGGCCGCCCATTGCCGGCTGGTCGAGCCGTAGAGCGAGTCCGTCTGAACGCGATAGATCCGCTCCGCCTTGGGAAAATGCGACTCATAGCCGAGTTCGCCCTTGACGTGGTAGAGAATCATCAGGAGACAGGCCAGGCTGACGCCGAGCCCGATGATGTTCAAGAGGCTGTAGAGCCTCTGTTTCTTGAGAATCCGCCAAGCCACTTTCAGGTTATGCTTGATCATGACTCCTCTCCAGTAGATGGAATCCCAGGCGAACCATGGGAGGGACCGAAAAAAAGCGAGCCAGAAGGCGCTCCGGGCCGCGACCGTTCCTCCGTCGGCAATCCTCGTTCGGTAATCCTCCTCGTAATCGCCCACGGTCTGGTCGTACTCCTCCCTGTCGACGAAGAGCCAAAGAAGGATTTTCGCGGGGCGAGGGAGAAGATTCTTTTTTCCAGTCACGGCCGGACTCACTTGAATGACAGCTCGCACTCTTCGGTCCAGAGGGACTCGTGAATCCTCCGGACCTCGCGGAGGGCCTCTTTTCCGTCGCGGGTCAGGGTGTACATGAACTTGGCGCGCCCGCCGCGTTCGGTCGAAGGCCCGCTCGAGGACTTTTCGACATATCCCTTATGGGCCAGTTTCTTGAGGGGCTTGTAGATCGCGCCGAACGTCCACTCGTGTCCGGTGTCCCTCGAGACGAGCTCGCGGATCGTGACACCGTAGGCGTTGTCCTTGAGCTTCCAGATTGCCAGGAGAACGATCTCCTCGGATCGCGACAGGATGTTCATCCGGGCCTCCACGCCGATATGTATGAAATATGGATATATATTCATAAGGATATACGCATGATCGCCCCAAATGGTTCGCCTTTTCTAGAAAATTCTTTGTGTCAGCCTGGACAATGCACGAATAGGGCGGTGGGGCCTAGTCGAAAACGAAGGTTCTGGAAAGAATCGTGTCGACTCGCGAAAGCCCGAGGCCCGGTGGCGGCGGAGGCGGCACGAAGCCGGGGAGTACGGGCAGCCCGGGATTGCTCTCGCGGACTTTAATCGTGACAGGCGCGCCGGCTTCGGTTTCGAGCGCGACCTCGAACCCCTCGCGACCGGGGTTCAGGAACACCGCGCCGAATCCCTTCGGCGAGCGCAATTCGAGAGCTTTCCCCTCCAGGGCGGCCGCGGCGATATTTTCACCCGTGCACTGAATGACGAACCGACGCCCCCCTCGCGGAGAAGACACGCGAAGCCGGAGCATCCGCATCGTGCCGTCGACCCTGTCCTCGACCGTCCCGACCTCCGGCGGCGCATCCGCCGTCATCGGAGCTTCGCGGTAGGCGTATAACTCGGGCCGGCCCGCGTGTTCGGGCCGAGGATGGCCGGGCGTGAACTTTCCCCCGGCAATCTCCTCCGTCCAGGGAAAGACGTCCCGGCCTCGAGCGACCCAGTAGGCCTGTCCCTTATCGCAATCCGCCAGGTAGGAGAGGGATACCCAGCGCGGAGTCCGCTCGGTATACCGGGTGGTCGCGACGCTCGCGACCGCGAAACCCGCGAAAAGGACGAGGAGGGCCGCGGGCAGAGCCTTTCCCAATCGTCGGTGCAGGAGCTCGACCGCCGGGGCCGCGGCCGTGACTATCAGGGCCGTTACCGCGCCCAGGACGGCCGCGCTGACCGGGGTGAGAAACATGGCCAGGAAGAAAAGGAAGATAACCGGCGCAGCGAGGAGCGCCGCGACGACCGCCGAGCCGAGAGCCGATACTGGGCCGGGCAACAAATCCACATTCCTGTCGGCGTAGACCGCGTGAACCGCGCCCCGGCGCAGGGCCCAGACCAGGAGCGTTGCCGCCAGCAGGAGGGCCGGGAGGCCCACGAAGTAGCTTGCTTCGGGGAAGGTGAGCGCGCCGAGAACCGCCAGGACGACCCACACGATTGCGGTCCCGAAGGCCGTCTCCAGGCCTCTGGCCCTGGTTCGGACGCGGCCGTACACGAACGCCGTTGCGTCCGCGGCGAGCAGGATCAGAGCCAGGGCATAAAAGTGATTGTAGCGATACGGCCCCGCCCGCAGCCACGATCCGTGCGAGGCGGCGACCGCGGCCAGCAAGCCGTACCCGAGCCCGGCCGCGAGGATGACGCTTCCGGCGAAGAAGGCCATCCCGAGCGCCGCGCCCCCGACCCGGAGCCGGCGGCGAAGGGCTGCGGCGGCCCAGGCGGCGACAAGAAGGGAGACGGCCAATCCGGCCAGGGCCAGAGCGACCGGCGTCGAGTAATGGACGAAAATGTCGCCGAACAGGCTGAAATAAACCTCGCCCGTTCCCGCCCGGTGCGGGACGCCGGCGTCTCCGAAGCGCCGGGCCAGGGCGAGCGCGTAGGAACCGTGGTGCTGGAGGCTTCGGAAGTCGACGTGGGCCAGGTTGTCGTTCGGCGAGTGGTAGTCGTAGGCGCGGTCGATGTAGGCGAAGTTCAATCCTTGCATGCCGCCCTGCATGAAAACGGTCAGGTCGCCGTTGTTGGGCATGCGACGGTAGACGGCAGCCGAGAAAGAAAAGGCCCTGGGGTGCGGCGTGGCGGCCAGGGCCGAGATGAGACGGTTGTTGCCGGGGCTGGTTTCATACATCAGGGAGGGGCCGGTCGTCCCGCGAGCCTCGAAATTGAGCGCCAGCCCGATGTCCCTGGCCCAGGGGTGCTGGTCGCGGAAGACCCGGGCCCCGATCATGCCGTCTTCCTCGCCGTCGGTGACCAGGAAAACCGCGTCCTCGGCGAGAGGAGGGCCGGACAGGAGGGCGCGGGCTGTTTCGAGAAGGGTCACGACGCCGACCGCGTCGTCCGAGGCGCCCGGTGCGGACTCCACCGAGTCGTAGTGTGCCGCGAGAAGGAGCGAGCGGCCCGAGCTTCGGCTTCTTCCGGGCAGGCGGACGACGATGTTTTCGACCCGCGCGGCATAATGGCTGTCGGTGTCGACGTACGTGCCGGAGTGGAGCTCCGGCGAGAGGCCGAGGCCGCGCCACATTCCGAGGACGCCGTCACGGACAGCGTCGTGGGCCGGGGTCCCGAGCGGGTGCGGTTCGGCGGCGATCAGGTTCAGGAGCATGGCCGCCCGGTGAGCCGAGAATTCCGTCGAAGGCGCGTCGGCGGACAGCGGCGCGGGCGGGGCGAGAGCCCGGATCGCCAGGAACGCTGCCACGGCGGGCACGGCCAGGATCGCCGCGCCGGAGAGGAGGGAGGACAAGGATCGTGGAATTCGCGGTCCGCGGGCGATGGCGGCGGTCGGTGGCGCAGGAATCGTGGTTCCGGGGAAAAAGTAGTCGGACTTCGAAGGCTTCGGAGGCCTGTTCACGGCTCCCGCTCTTGCGACCTATGATTCATTTTTCTTCTGACCATTGATGCCGTTCCGCCTCCGGGAAACCCCGGCCTCCGCTCGCTTCGGGAGGGAGAATAGCGCAACGTGAGTGTATTTTCAACCAAAGACGCCCGTCGAGAGGACAGGACCGGGTCAACGCCATACCAGCTTTTCTGGCATTGAGTCGACCCGGTGCCCATCTGAGGGATTCCGGGCCGGGAGTTTTGCCCTGCCGTTTCAGGCGGGGCTTGGCGCTCGCTCTTTAGGTATGACAGCGGCATTGCGGAAACTCGATGCCGTTCCGGCGGGCGCGGCCGGTCAGTCGGAGTCCTCGGGCCTGGGCTTGACGAACCGTCCCCACCGTGCCGCCAACGTGGGCATGACGAGGAGGTTCAGGGTCGTCGAGGTCACCAGCCCGCCCAGGATGACCAGGGCCATCGGTCCCTCGATCTCGCGGCCGGCCGTGTGCAGGCCGATGACCAGCGGCATCAGCCCCAGACCCGTGACGAGAGCGGTCATCATGATCGGGGCCAGGCGCTCGGATGCTCCCCGCTGGGCAGTCGCCGCCGTCCACTCCTTGCCCTCCTGCAAGACGAGATGCCGGTAGTGGGAGATCATCATGAGCGAATTGCGCAGCGTGATTCCGAAGAGAGTGATGAACCCCACCATCGCCCCCAGGGACAGGATCGTTCCGGTCACAAGCAGGATGAACACCCCGCCGACCAGCGCGAAGGGCACGTTCAGCAGCACCAACAGAACGTTCCGGTAATTCCCCAAAACGACCGACAGCAGCAGGACGATCCCCAGACCCGCGACGAGCGTCCGGAACAGAAGCTCCCGCCTGGCCTGGGCGGCGGCCTGGGCCGTTCCCGTAAACTCGACGTACGTCCCGGCCGGGAGCGATATCGCTGTCCGGATCTTCCGCTCGGCCTCGGCCGCAAACGACCCGGCCGTCCGGCCCGAGACGTTGCACGTGATGGTCTGGACCCGGCGTCCGTCGCGGTGCAGGATCACGTACCGTCCCGAAGTCTCGTAGACGTCCGCCACCCGGTCCAGGAAAACGTACGTCCCGGCCGCGTTCCGCAGCGGCAGCGAACCGACCGCCTCCACCGAAGCCCGGCCCTCGGGCGGAAGTATGACCGTGACGTCGAAGACCCGGTTCTCCTCGTAGACGTGCCCGGCCGTGGCTCCCTGGTAGGCCGTCCGCACCGCGTCGAGGACCTCGAGCGGCTTGAGCCCCCACCGGACGACGTCGTCTTTCCGCACCCGAACGACGATGTAAGGGCTCCCAGGGACGGACTGCACCTGGATGTCCTCGGCGCCCGGAACGCTCCTCAGCACTCCCGCGACCCGGTTCCCCAGGGATTCCAGGGAGTTCAGGTCCGGGCTGAACAGGTCGATCACGACCGACGATGTGAACCCGGAAATCGTCTCGCCGATCCGCTCCTCGAGGAAGGAGTTGACCTCGTAGGCGATGCCGGGGAATTTTTCGAGGACCGCCCGCACGCTCCCCGGGTCGAAGGCGGCCACCTTGCCCCCGCTGATCTTGAGCGCCCCGTCGATCTCGCTCGAGCCGATGGCCCGGATGGACGACCCGCGCTCGGCCCGGCCCGTTTTCTGCGACATGGCCTCAATGTCGGGAAGTTTTCGCAACTCCTCGGAGACCCTGTCGCTCAGCCGGAGCGACTCGGGAAGCGAGGTCCCCGGGATCGCCGTGACGTGGACGATGAAATTGCCCTCCCTGAGTTCGGGCAGGAACTCGGTCCGCAGCAGCAGGGCGCCCCCGCCGCCTCCCAGGACAATGACCGCAACGCCCGCCGCCACCAGGCGTGGGCGCCTATCGGCAAGAGGCAGGAGCTTCCGGTATCCTGTCTTCAGCCAATGAACGACCGGCGGCTCGCGCTCCGGGAGCTTCCGCCCGCCGAGGAGAAGCGACGACAGCGCCGGCGTGACGGTGAGCGCCACCACCAGCGACGACAGCACCGCCAGGATGTAGGCGACGGCCAACGGCGCGAAAAGCGACCCCGCGACGCCCGAAATGCCGAGCACCGGGACGAAGACGAGGATCACCGCGAAGGTGGCGAAGACCACGGCGTGCCGGACCTCGAGCGAGGCCTTGAAGATGACCGGTCGCGCCGGCGTCGGGCTCGCGGCGCGCCGGCTTTCCCTCAGCCGCCGCAGGATGTTCTCGACGTCCACGATCGCGTCGTCCACCACCTCGCCGATGGCCACGGCCAGCCCGCCCAGGATCATGATGTTCAGGCTCATGCCGAGATGCGTGAGCACGGTCACCGCCGTCAGCAGCGACAGGGGGATGGCCACGACCGAGATGGCCGCGGTCCGCAGGTTGAAGAGAAAGAGGACGAGCACCAGGATAACCAGCGCCCCGCCGATCATCATGGCCTCCCGCACGTTCCGGAGCGCGCTCAGCACGTAGCCGGCCGGGCGGAAGAGGTCGGCCTGGATCTCGATTCTCTCGTTCTCGAGCATCGGGCGGAGCTCGCCGGCCGCTTGGTCCAGGGCCTTGGTCACCTCGAGGGTGTTGGCCCGGTACTGCTCGGTTATGAGGAGGATGACACCGGGTTGACCGTTGACCGAGGCCCCTCCGATGGGCGGGGCCTCGCCGAGGGCCACGTCGGCCACGTCTCCCAAGAGCACGTTCGCGCCGTCCTCGTACGCCACGACGGTTTTGGCCAGCGCCTCCGGCGTGAGCGACTGGCCTTCGGTGCTCAGAGTCAGGCGCTGGTTGTCGTTTTCGACGAAACCTGCGCCGACGACTCCGGTGGCCGCGCCGGCGATCGTCACCAGGTCGGAGACCGAAAGCCCGTAGCGGATGAGCCGCTCCGGACGGATCAGGACCTGGATCTGCTTGAGCTCGCCGCCATAAACCTGGACCTGAGCCACTCCGGCGACCGCCAGGAAGCGGGGCTTGACGACCCAATCCGCCATCGTGCGCAAGTCCATCAGGCTGCGGGTCCGTGAGGTCAGCCCGACCTGGAGCACCGCGCCGGCCGACGAGGTCAGCGGCGACATGAAAGGCGCGACCCCGGGCGGCAAGGGCTCGGACATCGAGGCCAGCCGTTCGGTCACGAGCTGTCGGGCGAGGTAGATGTCCGTGCCGCCGCGGAAGATGACGGTCACGGCCGAGAGCCCCTGCAGCGAATGCGAGCGGACGGACTCGACCCCTTCAACCCCGGCCAGCGCCCGCTCGACCGGACCCGTGACCAGGCTCTCGACCTGCTCCGGCGAAAGGCCCGGCGCCTCGAGCCTGAGGGTGACCTGGGGCGGGGCGAACTCGGGGAAGACGTCGAACTTGGCCCGGAAGAGCGTCAGCAGGCCGTAAGCCATGAGCGCGGAGGCCAGGGTGATGACGACCACGCGGCGCCGGAGGGAGAACCAGATGATCGATCCGAGGAGCGAGGAGCGCACCGCTTCAGCCTTGGCCGCCCTTGATCAGGGACTCGAATTCCTTGGAGAGAAGCATCTGCGCCCCGGCGACGGCGATGCGCTCCCCGGCCCGGAAACCCCGGCGAACGAACCATCCGCCTTCGACGGGTGTGTAGCTTTGGACCTGACGCCGCGCGAAGCGGTCGGGCGCCGTTTGGACGAACACCCACGGCAGGCCCTGCCACCAGACGACGGCCGAGGCCGGGATAACCACGCCCTCCTCCTTCGGACCGACGGGCAGATAGGCCGAGATATTCATCCCGGGCTTGAGGCCGGGCGCGGGCCTCGCCGCATAAAAGAAAGCTGGTCCCTGGATGCGCGGGTCGGTCGCGGGCGCCGGGGAGACGAGCGAGGCTTCGACACTCTCGGCGGACGGCGTTTCGATGACGGCCGCGGCGGGCGCTGACGGGACGGAGCGCCGGGGCGAAACGGCGATCCTGATGAGCAACGCCTCCTGCCGCATCAGGCGCCCGAAGGCAGGGGAGTTTTGACGGAGCCAACCGGACACGACGGGGCCCCACTCCTGAAGAATCGAACCCTCTTCGGCGGAGATCACATGGCGGGCGGCAAAGGAGGCGGCCGTCGCGGCGCGCCAGGCCGCCTCGGCCGCTTCGACCTCGGTCTCGGATGTGTTCCGTCCCTCGGCGTAAAGCAGGTGAAGCCGGTCGTAGTTCTCTTTGGCATATCGAAGCCGGGCGGCGGCGGTCTCGACGTCGGCCTGGTCTTTGGCATAGCGGGAACGAAGCGCCGCGAGCTTGTCCATCACGATAACCGTGCCGTACGCCTGGACCGCCTCGCGGCGGGCGGATGATTCGAGCGGGGAGGACTGGATGCCGGCCAGCTCTTGGGCGTCCGCGCTCACGACCACCTCGCCCGGGTTCTTGGCGGCTATTGCGTTCTCCTCTTGGGAAGCGGGAGCTGAGGCGGATTCCTCCCGCCCGGCCGGGACCCGCGAGCCCGGATGCAGGGGGGCGGCGGGAGCGCGTCGGGTTCCTCCCGGCCCGATGTCGGCGTTCCTGCGCAGACCAACCGCCGTGGTCAGGCCCAGGATCGGCAGGAGGGCAAGAGCGAAGATGAGCGTTCGTCGCAGGGAAAATGCATATCCGAGCGTGCGCAGGTGGGCCGGAGCCTTGGCGGGCGATTTCGAGGAAGACGCGGCGCCAGGCTTGGTCGACGGCTTGAAGACACGCCGGGCGGATTCTGGAACGGACGGCCGGAAGAAAGGATTATTAGGAGAGGATGAATTTCTCATTTTCGGGCGCTCCGATCATTGTCGCGGTGAGGATCGGCAAGGGGCACCCCCGGCAGCGGGACAGAGCCGATCGGCCTCATGATCGCGTCCTCCAGAGCGCCGAGCGCCTGTCGGGCGCCGGCCAGCGCGTCCACGTCGAGCCGCTCGACAACGGCTTTTTGAGCACGGGCGGCGGCCAGGGAGAGGCTTCCGGTCTGGCCGGCATCGAACTCGCGCTCCGCCCGGGCCAGGAGCCGCACCTGCAGATCGAGAGCCTGACGGGCCTCTCCGAGGACGCCCACGGAGGCCGAGTATCGGGCCAGAGCCTCGGAGATCTCGCCGGTCACCTCGGCCTGAAGAGCCAGGAACGAAGCCGCGGACGTTTTCCGCCCGGCCTCGGCCTCGGCGATCGGTCCTCGGTTCCGGTTGAGGATCGGCAGAGTGACACTCAATCCCAGGCTGTATTCGTTCTGCCCCTGGTCGTAGGCGTAGCCGGGCCCGAGGCGGATGTTCGGGTATTGACGGGCCACCTCGAGCCGGAGGGCGGCCTCGGCCACGGCGTAATCGACGAGGGCGCGGCGCAGATCGAGGCGGCTGGTGAGCCCCGTGCGGCGGAGCGAGGACGGCCAGCCGGCGCCCACGGCAGGAAGCTCGTCGAACGCGGCCTCCGACAGCGTCACGCCGTCGAGGGCACAGGTGGGAACGCCGACGGCAGAAGCCAGGGCGGCCCGGGACTCGGCCACGGCGCCTTCGGCCGACCGGGCCGCCAGGGCCGACTCGCTCAGCCGGACCCTGGCCGCGTCGACCACGATCGCGGAAACCTGGCCTGCTTCGAGTCTCCGTTCGAGAAGCCGAACGACTTCGTTCAGGGCCTCTTCCTCTGTCCGAAGCGCCTCCAGTCTTCTCCGTGAAATGATGTGCCGAACCATGGTCGACCGAACGCCGCTGTAGATTCGCCACCCGGCTTCCTCGAAACGGATGCGGGCGGCTTCGGCGGCGGCCCGGGCCCGGGCCAAGCGGGCGCCTCTCTTGCCCGCGGTTTCGATGGGGATTCCAACGCCGATGCTCGGAAGCCAGGGGGAGACTCCGGCGGGCGGGTTCGCGCTGTAGACCGGAGTGGCGGTCAGGGACGGGTTCGGCCTCTCGCCGGCGGTCCGGATCGCGGCTTCGGCCCTGGCCACCATCCCGCGCGCGACGTCGAGGTCCGGCTGATAAAAGAAGGCCGCGAGCGTGAGCATCCTGAGGTCCCAGGACCGCGGCGGCCATGCCGCCGCCTCCGGCGCGGACGAGGCGAGGTTGGCGCGGAGGAACTCGCCCAGGCGCTCGTCGGAGAGTGTCCGGGCCCGGAAATCCGCTTCGAGCTGCGATGGATCCAGGGGCTCAGGATGGTAAGCGACGCAGCCCGAGGCCACCAGGGCCAGAAAGATTGCGCCAAGCGCGGATTTCATGAACCCCCCCGGATCAAGCTTGCGGGCAAACGAAAGCGCTTCGCCCCCCCGCAACGATGGTAGACCCCGGCCGGCACCCTGTCAAGGGGCTTTCAAGACCTGCGCAACCGGGGTCACCGGTATCAGCTTTGCCGGGCACTTCAGCCTGCTCGCCGAAGCGAATCTCCAGGAGTATGACGAAACATGGCATCCCCAACCGGCTATCGCAAGCCCGGGCTCCGCGAGGGCGCTTTTCCTATGCTTCGGAGCCGGCCTCGACCTGATCATCTGACGGGTTTCCTTGAGTAGGGCCGCGCCGATCCAGCCAAACCACTGAAATGCGCCGGGCACGTGGGATATAATGCTCTTTGGATATGGTGCGCTCCCGTGAAACGAAGTCCGCTCGAAAAGAATACTCCACACTTATGGCAGGGGACCGGCCTCGGGTCGAAACATCTGGAGCTCATTGAGTTCTTGGAGACCTTAGTTGGCAGTTGACGACCGGGACAGCAGGCTTCTCGAATTGCAGAGACAGCTCGAGGAGATCGAAAAGAAACGAGAGGCGATCATTGCGGAGATCGGGCCCCTGCGTGCGGCGATCCTTCGGGGGGCATCCGGCGTTGCCGAAAGCGGGCCTCGCGAGGCGCCGGCGCTTCCCTTCGCCGCGCACCCGGCGTCCTCTGCGGCGGCTCCTGCCGAGGCAGCCGGCGGGGCGCCGAGCGATGCGACGCCTTCGCCACCGGGTCCCGCGGGTGGTTCGGCAGGCCGAGCCCCCGCGCCCGCCGCTCTCGCGCCCTCCGCTCAACCGGTCACCTCGTCTTCTCCTCTCTCGGATAAGATCGCCTTGTTCCGTTCCCTCTTCAGGGGCCGGGAGGACCTCTACGCCCTGCGGTGGGAAAGCTCGAAGACCGGGAAGGCCGGCTACCAGCCCGTCTGCAAGAACGACTGGATCCGCGGCCTCTGCCGCCGTCCGCAGGTCAAGTGCGCGGCCTGTCCGGCCCGGGAGTTCGTGCCGCTGGACGAGCGGGCGATCTGCCGGCACCTGGCCGGTCTCGACCCGTCCTCCGGTTCCTCCCGTCCCTCCAAGCGGGATTTTGTCGTCGGCGTCTATCCACTCCTCGGCGACGAGACTTGCTGGTTCCTGGCCGCCGATTTCGACAAGGAGGCCTGGCCGTCGGATGTCCGCGCCTTCCGACAGGCGTGCGAGCATCTGGGCATTCCTCTGGCCGTCGAACGCTCCCGCTCCGGAAACGGGGCTCATGCCTGGATCTTTTTCTCGGAGCCGGTGCCCGCGGGGATGGCCCGTCGCCTGGGGTCCTCGCTCCTCACCAGGGCGCTCGACCTTCGGCCCGAGGTCGGCCTCGACTCCTACGACCGCCTGTTCCCGAGCCAGGACGTCCTGCCGGATGGGGGCTTCGGCAACCTCATTGCCCTGCCGCTCCAGCATCGCGCCGCCGAGAAGGGCGACAGCCTTTTTGTCGATGACAAGCTTGCTCCGTTCGCGGACCAGTGGTCCTTTCTTTCGACCCTTCCCCGCTTGAGCCCCGCCGCCGTCGAGAGCGTGGTGGACGAGGCCGCTCGCAAAGGAACTGTCATCGGCATCCGGCTCCCCGTAACGGACGAGGACGAAGACGAGCCGTGGCGTGCCCTTCCCTCGCGCCGCTCCAGGACGGCGGAAATTCCCGGCCCGTTCCCGCCCGAGGTGACGCTCGTCCTCGGCAACATGATCTACCTCGAAAAGGAAGGGCTCCCGGCGGCGCTGCGGATGCGTCTCATCCGGCTGGCGTCCTTTCAGAATCCCGAGTTCTATAAGGCGCAAGCGATGCGCCTTTCGACGTTCGGCAGGCCCAGGATCATCTCGTGCGCCGAGGATTTCCCTCGTCACATCGCCCTTCCGCGCGGGTGCCTCGGGGATGCGGTCGAGCTCCTGACCTCCCTCCGCATCAGGGTCAGGCTCGATGAACAGCGCTCCGAAGGGACCGAGCAGCTTCTGCGGTTCACGGGCGCCCTTCGGCCGGAGCAGGAGCAGGCTGTCGCCGCCCTGCTCGAACAGGACACCGGGGTGTTGGCCGCCGCCACCGCCTTCGGGAAGACCGTCGTTGCCGCGAGGATGATCGTCGAGCGCTCGGTCAACACTCTCGTCCTGGTCCATCGGCGTCAGCTTCTCGATCAATGGAGGGCGCAGCTCAAGGAGTTCCTCGGACTGGACGCCTCGGATATCGGAATCATCGGCTCGGGGAAGCGCAAGCCGAGCCGCCGCATCGATGTCGCTCTGATCCAGAGCCTCTGTCGAAAGGGAGTCGTTGATGACATCGTCGCAGATTACGGCCACTTGGTCGTCGACGAGTGCCATCACATTCCCGCCGCCAGCTTCGAACAGGTCGCGCGCCGATGCAAAGCCAAATATGTGCTGGGGCTTTCGGCGACCGTGGCCCGCAAGGACGGCCACCATCCGATCATTTTCATGCAGTGCGGGCCGGTGAGATTCCGGGTCGGGGCGCGGCAGGGGACGGAGGCTCAGCCGTTCGGCCACAGGGTCGTTTTGCGCCGCACGAAGTTCGCCCTGCCGCGGACCGCCTCGGAGAAGCCGTCAATCCAGGAGATTTATGACCTTCTCCTGAACGACCAGGCCCGGAACGAGATGATCTTCGAGGATATCATGCGGTGCGTCAAGCAAGAAAAGCGCTCACCGGTGCTGATCACCGAGAGGCGCGAGCATCTCGAGATGTTCGCCGAACGCTTCCGCCCTCTGGTGAAGAATGTCATCGTTTTCAAGGGCGGGATGGGCCAGAGGCAGAGGCAGGAGCTGGCGGAGCGGCTGGCCGCGACCGGCGACGAGGAGGAGCGGTTGCTGATCGCCACGGGGAGGTATCTCGGCGAAGGCTTCGACGACGCCCGCCTGGACACCCTTTTCCTGACGCTGCCCATCTCATGGAAAGGGACTCTTGCCCAGTACGCGGGCCGCCTCCATCGCCTCCACTACAACAAATGCGAAGTCCGGATTTACGACTATGTCGACCTCAAGGTCCCGATGCTCGAGCGGATGTTCAGGCGGCGGCTCGGAGGCTATCGGATGCTGGGGTACGAGGCGGAGACATTCCGTGAAATATGATCGGACGTGTTTTGGGAGTAGGGACATAGAGGAGGCCAAAGAACAGATAAGAACAGCGGGCGAACGCAGCACATATAGACTCCTGTCAGCTTTGCCAAGCATCCGCCCGGCCGGAGAAGGCCCCCGATAGGGTTCCCGTCCGCCTTGCTTCACTAGGTAGACTCCAATCTGCGCGACTTTTCCCATCATCTTTGGGTCGAAGCCCGGAGAATCCAACTATTGCTTGCTTCTGCTTTAGCGCCAGGGAAGGCGAGCGCCCGGGCTCCGGTCTTATTGCTTTTTCGGGTATCCTGTTGTAATACTCTGTAGAACCCGGCGTTGTAAGGGGAGAAAGCCGGTTCCAAGATGGACCTCAAGAACATAGCCGAAATCGAGGCCTTCCTTGACGAACTCTCCCTCTCCATCAAGAAAATCATTTTCGCCAATTTCCCCCACTTGACCTCCGAGGAAAAGGAGGAGATCGACCAGGACGTCAAGCTCAAGGTCCTGAAGATGGCGGCGGCCGTGAAAAAGATCGGAAATTTCCGGTCATACGTATGGAGGATGGTTTATACGACTGCTCTGGACTTGATCGGGAAGCGAATGAACGCGATCTCTCTGGACGATGCCTGGGAAGCCCGCCTGGGCACCTTGGATGCGTTCATCGATGAGAGCTCACCTGAGCTTTTGCTGGAACGCAAGGAGATTCTCCGATTGCTGGAGAAGACCCTCGATGACCTCCCGGAAAGGCGGAAAATTGCCGTCCGCCTTCATTTCGCCGGCCTGGACTTGGTGGAAATCGCCCGCTGGACCGGCGAAACCGAGAATTCCGCCCGCCATCTGGTCTACCGCGGTCTCGACGAGCTCAAGGCGAAGATGACGGCGCAGCTCAATGGCGGTCTCAGAACGCCACAGATTGAGCCAAAAAAGGCCTGAGATGATGCGTGATCCATTCAAGCAGTGCCCCGACCACGCGGCCTTGGCGAGAGCGTTTTTCGGGGAAGCCGGAGGGGCGGAGCAGGAGGCCTTGGCCCGGCACGTCCTGCGCTGCCCGCGGTGTAGATTGAAGCTGGACGTCCTCAGGCAACTTCATCGTGAACTCGGCCCCGTGCTCGAGAAGCTTCCTGAAGATGCGGAAATCGAAAGCGCCCTTGATATGTTTCAAGAAGCGGCGAAATCGCGTCATAAGAATATCTCAGTCAGGAAGGCCAAACCTGCCGGCCCGCGATTCCTGGGAGTCCCGCTCCTCGCTTTCGCTGGAGCCTTGGCCGTTTTCCTGATCGCGATCGGAGCCGTCACTCTTTCCCGCGGCCGCTTCGCGTTCAGCCCTCTCAGAAAGGCCTCGGTAATGGACATCCGCATGATCGAGCCCGTTGGAAGTACGCGCGGCCGGCCCGAAATCTTCCGGTGGGCGAAAGTCGCGGGGGCCGACAGCTATGAATTCGTTCTTATAGACGAGAATCTGAACACCATCCATACGGCGAAGGCTTCCTACGTTCCGGAACTCGTCATCCCCTTGGCGGTCGGGAACCAACTCGAAAGAGGAAAGGTTTATGTCTGGGAGGTCAAAGCGCGCGACGACAACGACGCCTTGCTTCGCTCGGGAAAAGGCTCATTCACCATCAGATAGGAGCTTTTTCCGTCCGAATCGTCCGTCATCACCGATCAGGATGAAGGGCGCCCAGGTGAAGGCCGAGGCGCCCGGTTTCCTGAGCATGGCCGTTTTCGCAAGCTTCAAGGCCTGAGGCAGGCTCATTCCGGTGCGTATGTTTTCATAAAAGCGGGCCATGAGCTCCGCCGTCGCCCGATCATCAACGCTCCAGAGGCTGACCAGCACCGAACGGGCTCCGGTTTCGAGGAATGACCATGCCAGTCCTTTGATTCCTTCACCTTCGTACAACCTGCCGATCCCCGTCTGACAACCCGAAAGGACGACCAGGTCCGCATGCAGCCGCAACTGCGAAATCTCCAACGGCGAGAGGAAACCGTCTTCCCGGCCTCCGCGACCGCCGTCGAGCATGAGAGCGGAACGCCACCATTTCTCGTCGTCAATGATGCCGTGGCCCGAGAAATGAAAGACTCCATATCGCTCAAGGTCGAGACTCTTGAGCCATCCTTCGTTGGCGCGGGCGTTGACGAGGGTCTCCATTCCCATGCCCCGGCAGGCTTCTGCCACGGCATCGATTTCCTGGAAAACGAACCTCAGCCCGCGGAAGGACTTTGGATAACGAGAGGACCTGTTATCGACCGCTACCCCGTCGGAGCCTATGACCAGAGCTTTCGAGCCTGAAGAAGAGCCTGAGCATTGGCGCACTCCGGCCAAGTAGCGCCGGACGGAAGGAGCATATTCGATCTCCCACCGCTCGATGACGAACCGCGGCTGATCGGTCTCCGCATCGTATTGACCGAGGGCGCCGAAAGGCAGGAAACAGAGATGTCCGTCAGGAACGACGATGATTCTATCGACGACGTTCAGGGAGCTCGCAAAGGGTCCGAGAAGGACACTCGAGAGCCTGGCTCCGGCCCGAAGCAGCGGGGCATCTCCGAGTTCCCCGAATTCCACGAGCCGGAGAAAGTTGTCTGTCAGCTCGTTGATCGTGCGCTTGGGGGGGAGCTCGACCATCCCCGGTTCCCGGCCGGATAAAAGAAACGCGAAGGAACGGTCCCGGCCGAGAAAGTATTCGATGACCGCGGCCTTGTCGGGAAGGGAATTGTCTCGATTGAGGCTCAGTCCCGTGTTGGAAGGCCGGGGGCGACCGCCTGCCGCGGCCCTTTCCCATTCGATAAGGTATCCGTGATACCGGTCCTCGGCCCGTTCGAGCGAAGCTCGCAACGATGCGATCTGTTGGGCAGCGACGCCAGAATCCGCCAGCGCCGTTTGGAGGCTGGAGATTTCCTGTTCGATGCGTTCTCTTTTTTCGCGCAAAGCCGGAAACATGTCGATGCCGTCATCGATTCTGCCTCCAAACGGGAATCGCCCGGCGCCGCGCGACTTTTCGGCATAGGCCAAGGCCTCCGAAGCCCAGCCCTTGCCGGGATTCTTGGCATGCCGATCGTAAAGCAACCCGATCAGTTTCTCGTAACCCTGCATCTTGTCCGAGACATAATTTGTCGAATAGAGACCGGTCGGCACTGTTGCCCGAATTTCGTCGACGAGGTCGATCAACTCCCGATAGGCCTGAAGACATAGTTCTATCCGCCCTTGAGTTTCATATGCCTTGGCCATTCCATAGCGGGCCTGAGCCATGAATTCCGGGCTGCCCGCAGTGGCTGAATCGGCACAGGCTTCCTGGAAATATCCGGAGGCGGAAGACGCTTTTCCCATTTTCAGGAGGAGGTGGCCTTTCAGGAGCCCGGCCAAGGCTCTTTTTCTGAGAAACGTCGAGCCTCTTTCGTCGCTTGCGGAGGAAAGTCCCATCCAATCCTCAAGGGAGGAAACAAAAGGCGGAAACAGTCTCTCATCGCTTTCCGGCTCGAGGACAACCGTTTCCACTCCCGGACCCAGGATGATCCCGTTGGTTGCCGGCGGCTTGGGAGTGAACCTCCAGGAGCCAGAGTTAAGCATCCCGGAATTGACCAGCGTCGTTTCCGCGACCTTGAAATAGAGATGATTACACCCTGCAAAAGCGTATGCACAGTCAACGATGCGGCAGTCCGTGACGTCGATCCCCCCGGCGTCGTTTGTCGATACCCCCGTTCCGCAGTTATAGAACATGATAGAGCGAAGATCGGCTCGTCCGATATTTTCGGATGCGTCATTCACCGAGATACCGACGTTGATGTCCATGATCAAAAGGCCATGGGCTCTCCAGAGGACATCGGGGCTGAGACGTTGTTCTATCCCGGCGGCGGAGTCTTTTAAAACGAAACCGTAGATGAGGGCCTCCGAACGGATGCAGAAAATGGCATCCCCCGTTTCACGGCGTCCGTATATCACGGCCCCATAGGGGTGGGCCGCCCCGATCGATATTCTCTTATCGACGACGATCCCCGTCTCGAGATAGATCCCGTCGGCCACCTCGATGGAGTCCCCGTCTTGGGCATCGGCCACTGCCAGCTTAATGGTGGGATAATCGAGCGGGACATGGATGTTATTGGCCGCGGCCTGGCTTGAGGCCGCCAAGACCAGCAGGATTCGGATCACACAGAAACGAGCCGTCGTCGACCGCGAGGTGAAGATGTTCCGGATCATGGAACCTTCCGGAGTCGTTGACAAGTCGTGCTCCCCATCCGCGTTTATCGTATGCCCATTTTCCCCAGGAGCGCCCTGAACCTCGGATTGCGTCTCATGCTTTCGAAAAGCGGATCAACCCCCAGATAGATCAGGCAGTCTGAGTGTTCTTCGTGGGCCCGCTCGAGCCAGTCCATGATGACGTTGTCGTCTTCTGTATCGAGTCGTGCCAGGGCTTGGGCATATGCGCCACCCGCACCTTCATGATAGCCGACGCCCAATCTATAAAGAAATCCGTTCGCGACCTCAGCGCGGCCGGCGCGCCGCTGAGCCAAAGCGATGGCTCCCCGTGCAATTTCCACGTCGCCTCCGTGGTCCTCGTAACAGTTGAACCTGTCGATAGCAATGATCGGCATTCCTTTGGCGAGATAGGCCATCCCGAGGTGCCAATAACAATCGGCGAAGCGGGGGCGCATTTCCTTGGCCAGTTGCCCGTACGCGAGGGCCCTATCCACTTCTCCCATCAAGAGGTGCACCCAACTGAGATGGGAGGGATATTCAGCCGAGAGCGGGTCGAGCGCCCAGGCGGCCTTAAGGAGGCGCACGGCGTTGCCCAAACGTCCCCTCGCGGCCAGGGCGAGGGCCAGTTCATGGAGAGCGGCGGGATCGTGGGGTCCGCAGCGAGCGGCCCGGCGGGCCTCCCCCTCGGCACCGGACAGATCGAGCGCGCTTTCTCTCGAGAGCCGGGCAAGAACGGTGTGCGCCTCTGAAAGTTTTTCATTCAACCGAAGGGCTCTCAAGGCGAAGCCCCTCGCAAGCTCAACTTCAAGAGCCCGCTCATCCGGGTCGTGAAAAGCCCTGTCTGCGGCTTCCGCATGCAATTCCGCCAAACGCGTGAACGCCAGCCAGAATCGCGGATCGAGAACGGTAGCCGCCCGTAGGTCCTCTTCGGTGCGCTGAAAAGCGGAGCGTCCGGGTTGAAGCATGTCCGCTCGCCCCCGGGCATAGCGGGCCCACGCCTTCGCGGAATTCGTGAACGGCCTTTTGAGGTTCTCTGCTTCAACGCGCGATAAACCGTTATCGAGCCTATGCCCTATGGCCGAGGCGAAGGCCGGGAGCCTCGTGATGAGTTCGGTTGGAAGGACTTCCGCTTGGCTGGACCAGATATCGAACCCGCTTCCTGTATCTTGGAGGCGAAGGGCCAGGCGCACCGCGTCGGGATTTGCTGCCACCCTGCCGCTAAGGACGTAATCGACTCCGAGCGCGCGTCCTGCCCGGACGGGGTCGTCGGCAGAGGCGTCATAGGCCAGAACGGAACTCAGGGCAATGACATGGAGTCGCTGCGAAGTCCTTAGCCTCAGAATCATTTCCTCGACCATTCCGATTCCGAGCGGAGACTTGTCAGTGCCGTGACCACTTCCCTCCAAGAAAGGGAAGACCGCGATCGAAATAGGCGCTTCAGGTTGCCGGAGGACAAGAAAGGCCAGGCCCATGCACAGGGTCGGACCAACCACAACCAGTCCAAAGAGCCACCGTCTCCGAACCTTATTTCCGCGGGCTGGTTCCTTCACCGATACAAACCCCTTGAGTTTGTTCGATGAGGATTATAACCAAGTGATGGCAATGTTGAAAGGGGCTGAGCCATAATTTTGTTGACCTGCGCCCTAAGAGATGACTTTATAGACTCGAAATAGGAAAAATCACCTGGCCGGGTTTAAGAGTCCGAACCCACGCGAAGGGAATCGAGGCAGCGTCTGTAACCGAAAACGCCGGTTACGGCTGGGGATCCCTATACCGACTCGAAGGTCGAGTTACTTCAAGGGCCGCAGGTCTTCTCTCGGCAAGCGCCGCTCCGGCCAAAAGAATGTGTTATAATCCCGACGCCCAACGCCGCCGGGGTGGCGGAATTGGCAGACGCAAGGGACTTAAAATCCCTCGGGGCGTAAGCTCCTTGCCGGTTCGAGCCCGGCCCCCGGCATCTCCCTACTCCCTTCTGACGGTTTCCAACGCCTGCTCGATGGCCTTGCCGACCGGCATGTCGTTTCGGCCGTCGTCGGTGAGGCTGTCGAAAAGGTCATTGACCCGTTTGGCCGCGCTCGAGAGAACCTGGATCCATTCGACGCCCATCTTGTCGGCGGCCTTCTTGGCCATGTCCTGAGCGAGCGTCTTGAAGTCTTCCTGAAGGAGGAAGGCTCGAGTCCTGAGACCGATGTACTTCGCGCCCTCCTCCCTGGCCGTCCTCTCGGCCAGCAGGAAATAGGTCCTTTCGGTGAGCCGGCGATGACCCGGTTGATGGTCGTTCTCCTTCTTCGAGTATCCGTCGGGCAGCCAGATGACCAGGTCGAGACTCGTGGTGACTTCGAGGCCGATGATCCGGCCGACGATCTTCTGCGGCTGGAAACCCGTCTTCTGAAACCGGAATGTCGCGGTCCCCGAGTCGGAAAAAGCGAACGAGCACATTCCATCCGTCTTGCCGTGGACCACGGGCCAGGCCGAGGCATCCTTGGCCGGGTCGAAGATATGGGTGGTCAGTTTCGGCGAATGGACGATGACCTCGACCCTTTTTTCCTTGGATGTCCAGCCGGCCTGCAGGGCCAGTAAAACGACAACCGAAGCCGCAAGAAGACAACGCATTTTTGATCCCATCACAACCTCTCTTGTTCAAGGGGAATTTTAATCAAGGGCTCGGACCGGATCAACCCCTTCATCCCTTTTTGTCGTGGATCAGGGGCTTTGGGTGGGAAACGGCTTACTGAGCCCGGAGCCAGTCGAGATCGACGCGGCGGAGGCGGAGGCGGTTCAGGCCGCCGACCTCGGGGTCCCCGGCGCAGTAGGCGAGGAGGACGGCCTGGTCGACGAAGTGGATGGCCGTGTAGCAGTACCAGCCGTCGGGGTCAAATTCGAGCGCTTTGCGGAGGGTCCACGTCTGGCCGTCGTCGAACGAGATCGCCGCGACGAGCGGCGTCCGCTTCCCCTTCTCGAACGGGAACTCGCCGCCGTGGTCGTTGTAGACCGCGAGAAGGCCGGCCGACCCCGGCAGGCGCTTGACGCTGGCTGGCGAGAGAGGCGATACGAGCGACGTTGGAGCCGGCTTGCTCCAGGTCTTCCCGGCGTCCCTGGATGAGCAACCGTACTGTGAGCCCTGGTCGGTGCGGGCCCAGCTCCAGAGTCCGCCCTCGGCGAGCTCGACGACCCCCGGCTCCTGGAGTCCCGAGGCGCTCGGGGGGGGCAGCGACCAGGCCGAGTCGGACACGCGCCAGGTCGTCCCCTCGTCGTCAGAGTAATACCAGACGGCCGCGGCGCGCGGGTCGAAGCTGGCGCTGCTCCTGGGATCGTCGCCGCGCGACGGGTGATAGGCCATGGGCAGGATCAGGCGCCCTGATCCGAGCCGGACGGCGCGATCGTTGTTGAGGACGTAGTAGCCGGGAGTGTCGAAAACCGGCTTGGGCTCGGACCAGCTCCGGCCCTCGTCGATCGATACGCGCATCCAAGGCCTGCAGTCGAGCCAGCTGTTCTTTCGGAGATAGAAGAGCCCGATTTTCCCGCAGCAGAGGCGAATGAGCGAGACGCTCATGACGTTCGACCGGCCCTCGTTCTCGATGACGGTTCTCGGGCGGCTCCAGCTCCGGCCGCCGTCGTCGGAATGGATGCCGACGATCCGGGCCGGGCTGTCGTCGGTCGAGCCGCCGTAAAACTGCGTGTAGTAGAAAAGAATCCGGCCCGACTGGAGTGTCACGAACGAGCCTTCGGAGTTGCGCGGGTTGGCGGCCGTCGGTTCGATGTTGAGGACGATGCGATTCTCGGGCTTCGCGGCCGATGTCAATGCGCCGGGCGTTGCGGCGGAAGCGCCGAGCAATACCGATGCGGGGTCTGACAGCGGGGCCGAGGGTGGGGCCGAGAATGCTGCGGGGTATACGCGATGCCGGGTTTTCTGGCATTGCGTAAATCCGGTACCGGCCGCCTGAGCCGCGTTTTTCGTTGTGGAGGCCATGGCTGCCGCGACCAGGCACATCGCCCCGAGGCCGACCGCCGCGACCGCCGGAACTCCGGCGAACTGCGCGCTAAAAGCCAGGGCCCGAGCCTTGCGGAACCACCTGCTGCCGTTCATCTTTCTTTCCAGACGATGGTAACGTCATTCCGGCTCCCGGTCAAGAACCAATAGGGCGATAACCAGCAAATTTGGTACCGGGTCTACAAAATGCTGGAAAAAAACCAGCACTTTTTAGACCCGGTACCTATCTTGCTGGCCGCGGTGTGCCCGACCCGCTTCGGGTCCAGGATCTTGACCTTGACGGCGGGGACGAAACCCTCCCGAGTCCATCCGATAGGGGGTTATGAAGCGCCCGCTAGTTCTCGGCAAGGGCGCGGAGGCGCGGAATCCAGCGCGGGACTTCCCTCATGTAGTCCGTGTAGGCCTGGCCGTACTTGTCAATGAGCCATCGTTCCTCGTAAGCAGCGATGACGTTGTAAAAAGCGAAAATGCCGATGAGGACGGCGAACGCGGCCAGCGAGAGCGTTATAAAAAAGACGCCAAGATAGGTCAGCAGCGTTCCGAGGTACAGCGGATGCCGGACCCGGGCGAAGGCGCCGGAAACGATCAATTGACGGTCATCCAAGGCTTCGTGGGGAACCGCGCGATGGCCCCCCTGGATGAGTCGAACGGCCAGGAGGAAGACCAGGAACCAGGCGCCGAGCCGAGTCCAAAAAGGGACGTAATGGGCCAGGAATGTGGTCAGCCTGAAAACGAAAGAATCAAGGAAGAACACGGCCAGGAACGCCACGAGACAGATAACCTGGCCCCTATCTCCATATGGGTGCTCGCCGGTTTTGAGTCGGCCCCTCTCCCTTGCGAGTTCTTCCGATGTCTCCATATCAGCCTCCTCTGCCGGGCGAAAGGGACGGGCTTGTTCGTCCAACCGCGACACGCCCCTTCACCACAGGCCGGGCACGAGTTTCCATCGCCTCGCGGCGGCGTACTCTTTGTAGCCGGGCAGCTCGGCCCGCAGCGTCCGGTCTTCGAGCGAGGTTCGGACCGAGAACAGGATGGCGATGAGCACGGCCGGAATCAGGCCGAAAAGCGACCCCAGGACGGGCGGCGTCGCCAGGACGATGAGAATCACCGCCAGGTACATCGGGTGCCGGACGATCCTGTAAGGACCCGTCGTGCAGACCTGGTGCCCCCGGTCGGCCTGGATCCTCACGTAGCCGGCCAGGAACCTGTTCTCCCGGAAAGCCCAGAAGGCGAACGCGCCGGCCAAGCCGATCAGCAGAAAAGCCGCCGCCCGGACGGCCGGTGGCACTTGCGACCAGCCGAACCTCACGGCGTCGAGCGCGGCCACGATGAACATGATGACGAAGAGCCCGGTATAGACGCGAACAATTAGCTTGTCCCACGGCTTGGCGTTTTTTTCCGGAGACCTCCGTTCTTTGAGCAGGCCGGGATCGTGCTTCTTCAGCCAGACGACGAGCCCCGTCACGGCGACGACGTAGGAGCCGAAATAGAGCCAGGCCGCGATCCAGCGAAGGGTGCCGGCGGCGAGAAAAATCGCTCCCAGGAAGACAGCGAACGCCGCCAAGCTCCCGATTGTCCTCATCATTCCCGGCTCCGGCCTATTATGCCGGACTCGCCGGGCGAGCGCAACCCCCGGCATCAGCCTCTGCGTCGGCAAACGTCTTTGTCCGGTTCAGTTATCGAGCAACACCGGTCCCGGGCTCAGAATTTGCTAAAAAGGTTACCCTTTTTTAGACCCGGAACCGTTCTTGTCGTCCGCTCAGCCCCGGGCCGCCGTGGCCTCGGCCCGCTCCTTCTCCGACAGCCCGGCCAGGCGCTCGACTTCCCTCGCGTCCAGCTCCAGCCCCTTGGCGACGCGTCGCCCGTACTCGGGGTCGGCCTTGAAGAACAGGGCCGTCTGGCGCAACTGGATGCGCTTCTGGGCGCCGCCGAGATGGTCGACGATGTTGCCGACGAGATGCTCCCGGTCCTCGGCGGTCATGACCTTCCGATAGAGATTCCCCGCCTGCTCGAAGTCGTCGTTCGGATGCGAGAACGGGTGCCGGGCCGCCTCGCCCTCGACCGCGAACGACGGCTCACCCGCGGCCGGGTCCGGTGCCGGGCCGCCGAAGCTGTTGGGCCAGTAGTTGGGACCGCCTCCGCCGTTCGGGTCCGTCCGCATGAAGCCGTCCCGCTGGTAGTTCCGCTCGACAGCGGCCTTGGGGGCGTTGACGGGCAGCAAGTGGTAGTTCGGGCCCAGCCGGTGGATGTGCGTGTCGTGGTAGGAAAAGAGCCGGGCCTGGAGCATCTTGTCCGGCGAGGCCGCGATCCCCGGCACCAAGTTACCCGGGCAGAAGGCCGCCTGCTCCACCTCCGCGAAATAGTTGGCGGGATTTCGGTCGAGCACGAGCTTGCCCACCTCGATCAGAGGGAAATCCCCGTGCGGCCAGACCTTGGTGATGTCGAAGATGTCCCAGCGATAGTCATTGGCCTGTTCCGGGGTCATGACCTGCACCTTGAGGGTCCAGGAAGGATACTCGCCGCGGTCGATGGCCTCGTAGAGGTCGCGCGTGGCGTGGTCCGGGTCGTCTCCGGATACCCGTGTCGCCTCCCGCCGCGTGAGGTTGGCGATGCCTTGGTCGGTCTTGAAGTGGTACTGGACCCAAAAGGACTCCCCCTTCGCGCTGTACCACTTGAAGGTGTGGCTGCTGTAGCCGTTCATGTGCCGGTAGGAGGCCGGCGTGCCGCGGTCGGAGAACAGGATCGTGACCTGGTGGACGGATTCCGGGGTCAGCGACAGGAAATCCCAGAACATGTCGCAGTCCTTGCAGTTCGTGGCCGGGTGCCGTTTCTGGGTGTGGATGAAATCGGAGAACTTCAGGGGGTCGCGGATGAAGAAGACCGGCGTGTTGTTGCCGACGAAGTCGTAGTTGCCCTCCTCGGTGTAGAACTTCACGGCGAACCCGCGCGGGTCGCGGGCGGCGTCGGCCGAGCCCTTCTCGCCCCCGACCGTGGAAAAACGGGCGAAAACCTCCGTCTTCTTGCCCACCTCCGAGAGAAACCCGGCTTTCGTGAACTTGGCCACGTCGGCCGTGACCGTGAAGTGGCCGCCGGCGCCGGCTCCCTTGGCGTGGACGACCCTCTCCGGGATCCGCTCGCGGTCGAAATGGCCGAGCTTTTCCAGGAGATGGACATCCTGCATCAAAACCGGTCCACGCTTGCCCGCGGTCAGGCTGTTCTGGTCCTCGGGGACCGGAATTCCGAAGGCGGTGGTCATGGTTTTCTTGGTTTTGGCCATCGTTAGACTCCTTATTTAATGAGAGATCTATTGCCGGCCTTGAACGTCCCTGCGCTCCTTGAGACACCGGTCGCAGCGTCCTTCCATAACGACCGCCTTATCGAGAGCGGCGGAAACCTTGCGGAAATCTCACCCCGCGGAGATTATACCATTGCGGGGTGTTCATACAAAATGCCTTATCCCCCTGTCTTTGATGCACCCTAATCGGCGGCGGGCGCCGATGGCGTTGACTCGGGGCGAGGCCTCCGGTAGAATCTAAACGGCAGAAAAGTGTCGCTTCTCTTCGAAGGAACTCCGGCAATCCATCCTGACGCGCGGGTCGGGTCGCTATTTCGGCCGCCGTTTGGGCCGCACGTTCAACTCACTCGCGCCCGGTCGAGGACGCGATGAAGACATCGGCGGATAAGCTCGAGGAACTCCGCGGGCGGCGGAAGGCCGCCCTGCTCGGCGGCGGTGAGGAGAGGATCAGGAAAATCCACGACGCCGGCAGGCTGACCGCCCGGGAACGCATCGACCTTCTCTTCGACCAGGGCTCGTTCCTCGAGCTTGGCGTCTTCGTCACCCACCGCTCGACCGATTTCGGGATGGACAAGCAGAAAATCACGGGCGACGGCGTCGTCGCCGGCCACGGCCTGATCAACGGCCGTCCCGCCTACGCGTTCGCTCAGGACTTCACCGTTTTCGGCGGCACGATGAGCGAGGCCAACGCCGGCAAGATCTGCCGCCTCATGGACCTGGCCATGGAGAACGGCGCCCCGATCGTCGGCCTCAATGACAGCGGCGGGGCCCGCATCCAGGAAGGGGTGGCCAGCCTGGGCGGCTACGCCGATGTCTTTCTCCGGAACACCCTGGCCTCGGGCGTCGTGCCGCAGATCTCTGCCGTCATGGGGCCCTGCGCCGGCGGCGCGGTCTATTCGCCGGCCATCACGGATTTCGTCATCATGGTCGACCGCACCAGCCACATGTTCGTGACAGGCCCCAACGTGATCAAGGCCGTCACCAACGAGGAGGTGACCTTCGAGGAGCTCGGCGGGGCCAGGACGCACAGCACGAAGAGCGGCGTCGCCCACTTCATGGCGGCCAACGACCAGGACTGCATCCTCAAGATCCGGACCCTCCTTCGCTACCTGCCGCAGAACAATCTCGACGACCCGCCCCGCCTCGAAACCGGCGACCCCGTCGACCGAACCGACGAAGCCCTCGACGGGATCGTGCCCGACAACCCGAAAGAGCCGTACGACATGCTCGAGGTCATCAGGCATGTGGTCGATGGCGGCGAGTTCCTGGAGGTCCAGCCGCTCTACGCCCCGAACATCGTGGTCGGCTTCGCCCGCCTGAACGGGCGCAGCGTCGGCATCGTCGGCAACCAGCCCAAGGTCCTCGCCGGTGTCCTCGATATCAAGTCGTCCATCAAAGGCGCCCGTTTCGTCCGTTTCTGCGACGCGTTCAACATCCCGATCATCACCTTCGAGGACGTCCCCGGTTTTCTCCCCGGCACCGAGCAGGAGTTCGGCGGGATCATCAAGCACGGCGCCAAGCTGCTCTTCGCCTACTGCGAGGCGACCGTTCCCAAGATCACGGTCATCACCCGCAAGGCCTACGGCGGGGCCTACGACGTCATGTCCTCGAAGCACGTCCGGGCCGATTTCAACGTGGCCTGGCCGACAGGGGAGCTGGCGGTCATGGGCGCCGAGGGGGCCGTGAACATCCTCAACCGCCGGGCCATCGAAAAGGCTAAGGACCCGGAGGAGGTCCGCCGCAAGCTCATCGAGGAGTACAACGACAAGTTCGCCAATCCCTTCATCGCGGCCGAGCTCGGCTACCTCGACGACGTCATCGAACCGCGGGCGACCCGGCCCACGGTCATCGCGGCCCTGGAGAGCCTGGAGAACAAGCGGCAGAGCCTGCCGCCGAAAAAGCACGGCAACCTGCCGCTCTAGCCGACGGAAAGGCCATGGAGAGCAAGGACGACCGGTGTTCAAGAAGATACTCGTAGCCAACCGCGGCGAAATCGCCGTCCGCGTCATCCGGGCCTGCAAGGAGATGGGGATCGTCGCGGCCGCCGTCTATTCCGACGCCGACCGGCTGGCCCTTCACATCCATCACGCCGACGAGGCGTATCGCATCGGGCCGCCGCCGAGCCGGGACAGCTACCTGGCGATCGACCGCATCATCCGTGCGGCCAGAGACTGCGGCGCCGAGGCCGTCCATCCCGGTTACGGCTTTCTCGCCGAAAACGCCGGATTCGCCTCGGCTTGCGCGGCGGCGGGAATCGTTTTCATCGGCCCCCGGCCGGAGTCCATCCGCCGGATGGGCCGCAAGCTCGAATCGCGGCGGGCGATGAGGGATTCCGGAGTCGAGGTCGTGCCGGGGAGCGATGGGGCCGTCGCTTCACCCGAGGAAGCCGCGGCCGCGGCCGAGGCGCTGGGCTATCCGGTCGTGATCAAGGCGGACGCCGGCGGCGGCGGCAAGGGGATGAGGGTCGTCCGGAAGGCGGAGGATTTCGAGGCGGCTCTTCGGATGACGATCGGGGAGGCCGAGGCCGCGTTCGGCGACGCCTCCGTGTATCTCGAAAAGTACATCGACCGTCCGAAACACATCGAAATCCAGCTCATCCGCGACGCGCGGGGTGCCGTCGTCACCCTCGGCGAGCGCGAGTGCTCGATGCAGCGTCGCTACCAGAAAGTGATCGAGGAGGCGCCTTCGCCCGTCGTCCTTCCTGAGCTGAGGTCGGCCTTGAGCGAGGCGGCCCGGCGGGTGGCCCTGGCCGTCGACTACCTCGGAGCCGGGACGGTCGAGTTCGTCATGGGCCCGGACCGCCGGTTCTACTTCCTCGAAATGAACACCCGGCTCCAGGTCGAGCACCCGGTGACCGAGCTCGTCTACGGCATCGACATCGTCAAGGAGCAAATCCGGGTCGCGGCCGGCGAGCCGCTCTCGGTCGGCCAAAAGGATGTCCGCCTCAGGGGCCACGCCGTCGAGGCCCGCGTCTACGCCGAGGACCCGCGGGCCGGTTTCCTGCCCTCGACGGGCCTCGTCGGGCAGATCACGCTCCCGGAGGGCCCCGGAGTCCGGAACGACAACGGCATCCGCCCGGGCTATGAAGTCCCGGTCCACTACGACCCCCTCCTGGGCAAAGTGATCGTCTGGGCCGAGGACCGCCCGAGCGCCGTCCGGCGGCTTCGAAGGGCCCTTGCCGAATACCGGGCGGAGGGGCTCCGGACCAATGTCGAATTCCTGCTCTGGGCGCTCGACGAGCCGGAGTTCGCCGACGGAAGCTACGATACGACGTCCATCGACAGGCTCTTCGGGCGCGAGGCTCTCGGCGGAGGGGACGAGGAGATCGAGGTCGCCGCGATCGCCGGGGCGATCGCCGCCTATCGCGGGCTCAGGCCTCCGGGTTCGGGCAATGGCCGGGCGGCCGGCGGAAATCCGTGGCGCGCCGCGGCCCGGGCCGAGGGCACGGGACTTTCGGGAGGCCGCGGAGCGTCCCGTCCGGGTGCGGGAGGGCGGGCATGAGGTTCTGGGTTAAGCTCGGGTCCTGGGAAAAGGCGGTCCTCGTCGAGGAGGCCGGCGGCGTGTACATCGTCGAGATCGACGGCCGTCGCCGGACCGTCGACTGCCGGGCCTCGGGGCCCAACAACCACCTCTCCGTGATCATCGACCACAAGTCCTACCTCGTCGAGAGCGCCCCGGTCAAGCCGGACGAAGGCCGTTACACCGTAAGCCTCACCGGGCGCCGGTACGAACTCGAGGTCGTTGACGAAAGGTTCGTGACCGCGCGGCAGGAAAATGAAGCGGCCCTGGAGGACCGTCCCGTCGTCGTCAGGTCCCCGATGCCCGGGCTCGTCATCGAGGTCCGGGTCAAGCCCGGCGACCGGGTCCAAGCCGGGTCGGCCCTGGTGGTGATGGAAGCGATGAAGATGCGGAACGAACTCCTGTGCGATGTGGACGGCATCGTCAAGGCCGTGAACGTCAGGCCGAATGACGCCGTGGAATCCCAGGCGGTCCTGGTCGAGATCGGGAGACCCGAATGACCCGGGCGCGGAGCGTCGGGGCCAAGCGTAAGGCGTGGCGCGAGCGGTCGTTCGACGAGGAGGCGCGCCGAAAGGGCGGACGCAAGGCGGATTTCGAGACCTCCTCGCACATCCCTCTCGAGCCCCTCTACACCCCGGCCGACGCGGACTGCGGCCGCTATCTCGAGGAGCTGGGCTTTCCGGGCGAGTTTCCGTTCACGAGGGGCGTCTATCCGACGATGTTCCGCGGCCGGACCTGGACGATCCGGCAGTACGCGGGCTTCGGGACCGCCCGCCAGACCAACGAGCGGTTTCATTATCTTCTCGACAAGGGCCAGAGCGGCCTGTCGGTGGCCTTCGACCTGCCCACCCAGGTCGGCCTGGACTCCGACGACCCGATGGCCGAGGGCGAGGTCGGCCGGGTGGGCGTGGCCGTCGATTCGCTGGAGGACATGCGCGTCCTCTTCGAAGGGATCCCCCTCGACCGGATCAGCACGTCGATGACGATCAACGCCACGGCCGCGGTCCTGCTCGCTCTCTACGTGGCCCTGGCCGACGAGCGGGGGAATGACCGCCGCCGGCTGGCCGGGACGGTCCAGAACGACATCCTCAAGGAGTATTTCGCCCGCGGGACGTACATCTTCCCCCCGGGGCCTTCGGTGCGCCTCATGACCGACATGTTCGCCTGGTGCGCCGGGAACGTCCCGGACTGGAATCCCGTGAGCATCAGCGGCTACCACATCCGGGAGGCGGGCTCGACGGCCGTCCAGGAGGTGGCCTTCACCCTGGCCGACGCCATCGTCTACGTGGAGGCCGGGATCAGGGCGGGGCTCGAGGTCGACGCCTTCGCGCCGCGGCTGTCGTTTTTCTTCAGCGCCCACAACGAGTTTCTCGAAGAGGTGGCCAAGTTCCGTGCCGCCCGGAGGATGTGGGCCCGGATCATGAAGAGCCGCTTCGGGGCCGGGCGTGAGGAGAGCCGGAGGCTCCGGTTCCACACCCAGACGGCGGGCAGCACCTTGACCGCCCGCCAGCCGGAGAACAACGTGGTGCGGGTGAGCCTCCAGGCCCTGGCCGCTGTGCTGGGAGGAACGCAGTCGCTCCACACCTGCAGTATGGATGAGGCGCTCGGACTGCCCGGCCGCGAGGCCGCCCGGGTCGCCGTCCGGACCCAGCAAATCATCCTCGAGGAATCGGGCGTCGCCGGCACCATCGACCCGCTGGGCGGGAGCTATGCCGTCGAAGCGCTCACCGACGAGATCGAGGCCCGGGCGACCAAGATCATCGAACACGTGGAGGGACTCGGCGGGATGATCGCCGCCATCGAACAGGGCTACCCGCAGCGCGAGATCGAAGAGGCCAGCTACGAGTTCCAGAAGGCGCTCGAGCGCGGCGACCGGAAGGTCGTCGGCGTCAACGCCTGTGTCGAGGATGCTCCGGGCGAGATCGAACCCTTCGCCGTGAACCCCGCGATCGAGCGGGACCAGGTCGACGAGCTGCGGAAGAGGAAGGCCGCGAGGGACGCCGGGGCGGTCGATAAGGCCTTGGCGATTCTTGACCGGGCGGCGGCCGGGGAGGGGAACCTCTTCCCGCCCATCCTGGAGGCGGTGAAGGCGTCGGCGACGGTGGGGGAGGTCTGCGCGACCCTGGCCCGCCACTTCGGCCGCTACAGGGAACCAACGACCAGCAGGTGAGGGATGATCAGGAAAATCGACCATGTCGCCATCGCGGTCGGGGATCTCAACGTCGCGATCGAGCTTTTCGAGAAGATCCTCGGGCGGAAGGCCGCGCGGCGGGAATATGTCACCGCCCAGCAGGTCGAGACGGTCGAATTCGACTTGGGAGGCACGGCGATCGAACTCGTCGAAGGCACGGGGGGAGAATCGCCGGTCCGGAAATTCGTGGAGCGGCGGGGACCCGGCATCCACCACATCGCCCTCGAGGTCGACGATATCGACCGGGCCCTGGCCGATCTCGAGGCCGAGGGCATGCGGCCCGTCGACGCGGCGCCGCGGCCGGGGCGGTCCGGCTCGCGGGTCGCCTTTCTTCACCCCGAGTCCACTTCGAAGATCCTGATCGAGCTTGTCCAGAAGAAGGCCGAAGAGTAGCCTTTTCTTATCCCTCCGAGGAGTGAGCGGATGACAAGGACCTAAACCCGGGCTTGGCCGGGGGCGGGCTTCCTTGTCCGGACCCAGGGCCGGGAGTCTGATATGAGCGATCACATCTGGTCATCGGGGTTGGACGTCGAGGGCGTCATGGACAAGGCGGAGCGGGCGGCGGCCGCCTTCCGGCGTTATTCCCAGGATGACACGGACCGCATCGTGAAGGCCGCCTACGAGGCGGGCTTCAAGGCCCGGGTCCGCCTGGCCAAGATGGCGTTCGAGGAAACGAAGCTCGGCCGGTGGGAGGACAAGGTCATCAAGAACGTCATAGCCACCCGGTTCGTCTACCTTGACATCAAGGATATGAAGACCGTCGGGGTCATCTCGGAGGACGTGGAGAAGGGCATCGTCGAGATGGCGGAACCGCTCGGTCCCATCTTCACCGTGACGCCCATCACGAACCCGACTTCCACCGTCTTGTTCAAGATTCTCATCGCGCTCAAGTCCCGGAACCCCGTCGTCATCCGGCCGCATGGGTCCGCCAGGAAGTGCTCGGCCGAGGCGGCCCGCCTCTGCTACGAGGCGGCCCTGGCGGCCGGAGCGCCCGAGGATTGCGTGCAATGGATCAGGATGTCGACCCGGGAGGATGTGCTCGCCCTCATGGCCCACCGGAAGACGGCCTTGATCCTGGCCACGGGCTCCGTCGGGCTCGTGCGGGCCGCTTACCGGTCGGGGAACCCCGCCATCGGCATCGGGCCGGGCAACGTTCCCGTCTACATCGGGAGAAGCGCCGACGTGCCTTTCGCCGTCGAGCAGATCTTCATCTCGAAGACCTTCGACAACGGGACGGTGTGCGCCAGCGAGCAGGCCGTCGTCGCCAACCGGATGAACGCCGAGGCCGTCCTCGACGAGTTCCGGAAGCGGAAGGCCCGCATCCTGACCCCGGACGAGATCAAGCGGCTGGAGCTTGTCGCGTTCAACGGGGACCAGGAAGTGATGCGGCCCGAGGTGATCGGCCAGCCGGCCTCGGTCATTGCCGCGATGGCCGGAATCGAGGCCCCGCCCGACACGACCCTCCTGATCGCTTCGCTCACGGAGGTCGGCCTTCAGTCGCCGCTCTCGCTCGAGATTCTGGCCCCGATCCTGGCCTTTTACGTCGCGGACGACTTCGAGGGCGCCATCGACCTCTGCCGCCAGATCAACCGCCACGGCGGCCTCGGCCACACGGTCAGCATCTTCTCCAACAACGAGGAACGGATCGAGCACTTCGCGTCGGTCATGAACGCCGGCCGGATCCTGGTCAACACGCCCGCGTCCCAAGGCGCGCTCGGCGGGACGTTCAACCGGCTCACTCCGTCGCTGACCTTGGCCTGCGGCACCGGGGGCAAGAACATTTCCGCAGATAACATCACGGCCAGGCACCTCCTGAACATCCACCGCATCGCGAGACGGAAGGTGCTCCCCTGCATCGAGCAGGACTTCATCCACAATTATCTCGACGACTCCCTCGACGAAGAGAGCATCGAGAAGATGTGCCTGGTCAACCAGTCTGTCAAGGACGAGGAAGGGCTGGACCTGGGCTGAGCGGAGCGGTCGAGGACGACTTCGTCGTCATCGGATCTATTGTCCCGCCCAGAGAGCAACCTTCCTGGGGCGCGGAGGGCGCACGACGCCACGGGGCTTGGCTTGGGAGGTGATCGATCCCAGCTTCACGCGGCCCGACGGACGGGCGCTCAGGGTTGGAGGCCCTCGACCGGAGCCATGGCGGCGATCGCGGCCATGACCCGGCCGGCGATCTCCTGACAGATCTCCTTATATCGAGGCTTGGACGCCGACGCGGCCTCGGCCCGCAGGTCATCGAAGAGGAGCGGCTCTCCGTACCTGATCATCACTCTCTTGGGGCGGGGGAATCGTGCTCCGCGGCCGTAGGCTTCGTGAGTGCCCCAGATCCGGACGGGGACGACGGGCGCCGATGATTTGAGGACGACGAGCCCCAGCCCGGCCCGGCCCGGCTGGAGGCGGCCGTCGGAACTGCGCCCGCCCTCCGGGAATATGAGCACGGCGTGTCCGTCACGGAGCCGGGCGAGAATGGTCTTCAGGCCGGCCGCCGACCCGCTCTCCTGGTCGATGGGGACGGCATGCCACAGGCGCAACAGGCGGCCGAAGCCCGGAAAGCGGAAGAGCGACCGGCGGGCCAGCATGATCAAGAGGCGCCGGAGGCCCGCCCCGACGAGAGGAGGGTCGAGAAAGCTGGCGTGGTTGGCCGCCAGGATGAGGGGGCCGCTCGCAGGCACCTCGTCGGCCCCGTAAACGCGCCAGCGGAAGTAGACGGCGTAGAGCGTCCTGAAGAAACACCAGCCCGCCCTGTACCAGAAGCCCATCCGGGTGCGGGTCATCGGCGGCTCCACGCGGCCTTTCCGGACTGAAAAACAGGCATCACCCGTCTCCACTCCGGTAGGACTATAAACCCGGCGGGGTGCCCCGTCAAGAATGCGACGGGATGGGACGGGATCCGAGCGGACCAGCAAAGACGGTACCGGGTCTACAAAATGCTGGTTTTTCCGGGATTCTTGACAGCCGTCACGGCCGAGGTTATAACCTGCCCGAAGGAGAGTCCCTCATGCGAAAAACGGCCGGGAAACCATCTGCGATCGGACCGGTCTTGCGCGTCCGATCAGGCCTCCGACCGGGCCTGTGCCTGGGCCTGACCTTGGGTCTCGCGTTTCTGGTCTGGTCGAGCGCATGCAAGAAGGCCGCGGAACCGTCAACTCCTCCGTCTCGAGACGCGGCTTCCCGGGCGACTGCTCCCGCGCGGGAGGCGCCCCCCTCTCCGTCGGCGGAGAAAAAGGCCGCGCCGGCCCACGCCCTCGACGACGGGCTGGCCCTCACCCCGCCCATGGGCTGGTATCCCTGGAACAGCTTTGGCCAGGAGCCCCAGAACGAGACGCTTATTAGGGAGATCGTCGACGCGCTGGTCGCGAGCGGGTTGAGGGACGCGGGCTATACGTACGTCGGGCCGGACGAGGGCATATGTTTTTACCGCGGCGACGGCGGCAGGCTAACGACGAACCTCGAGCGGTACCCGAGCGGTCTCCGGGGGCTCGGCGACTACATTCACGGCAAAGGGCTGAAGTACGCCCTCTACACCGACGCGGGCACGAAGACCTGCAGCGACGCCATGCCGGGCACCAAGGGCCACGAGTTCGAGGACATGCGGAGCTTCTCCGAGTGGCGCGCCGACTACATCAAGATCGACTGGTGCAACACGGCGGGCCAGGACATCGTCAAGACGTACACCCTGCTCCACGACGCTCAGCACGCGGCCGGCAGGCCGGTCGTTCATAGCCTGTGCTCGTGGGGCGAAGGCTCGCCGTGGGAGTGGGCCGCGGCGGTCGGCCACATGTGGCGGACGACGGCCGACATCTGCGCCCCGGGGCGGGCGGACTGGGCGCGGGCGATGCGGATGACCTTGGCCAACGAGAAACTGGCGGCCTTCGCGGGCCCCGGCCGCTGGAACGACCCCGACATGCTGATCACGGGCATGCCCGGGCTCAGCGACGCCCAGAACCGGGCTTTCTTCAGCCTCTGGTGCATGATGGCCGCGCCGCTCATGGCCGGAAACGATCTCCGGGACATGACGCCGGCCACGATCGAGACCCTGACCAACCCGGAGGCGATCGCCGTCGACCAGGATCCGCTCGGGGTGCAGGGCGCGACGATTTGGAACGACGGCAATGTCTCCGTGTGGGCCGGCAAAACGCTCTTCGACGGGAGCCAGGCCGTTCTCGTGTTCAACCAGGGACGCTATCCGGCCGCAAGTCATGTTGAATGGGCGGGCCTCGGGTTCGGCGCGGACGAACGGCTCTTTGTGCGTGACCTTTGGCGGCGCGAGACGAGCGGACCTCACGGGGGAGGCGTCACGGTTTCGGTCGAGCCGAACGACGTGGTCATGCTCCGTGTCGCGAGGACGGGCGAATTTCCGCTGCCGCCGGTCATCATCGCCGACACCTATCGCGTCTCGCTGAGCGCGGCGGGCGGCCGGGCCGAAACGCTCGCGGGAACGGTGACGGTCACCAACAAGGGGAGCGCGGAGCTGCCACCCTGGAAGGTGAGGGGGCCGCTTCCCGCCTGGCTTTCGGTTACCGTGACGAGGGACGGAAAGCGCCAGGTGTTCACGAATAGGGTTTCGACCGCGGGGCTGAAGAAGGGCGTCTACCACGCGATCGTTCGGGCCGACAACGCCGAACCGATCACAGGGCGTCCGATGTCCGCTCTCTATTACGACATAGACTTGGAAGTGGAGCAGGATGTCGGCGGACGCACCCGCTGAACCGATGCCGCGTGAGCCTGAAGATCGGCGCCATCTTTGCCGGCTTCTGACTCCGATGGAAGCGAAGGGGCGGTTCCGCGGAATTTTTGCCGCGAGGCTCTCTCTGTCCGTTCTTTCGGCGTTTGGCAGGTTTCAGCTGTCGCGCCGCCTCCCGGCGTCTTCGGCGAAGGCCTGCTCGATGGCCTTGTCCACGGCCAGCTTGTTCCGGCCATGGTCGGTGAGGTCGTCGAAATCGTTGTTGACCCGGCCGGCCTTCCGCGAGACGAGATCGATCCAGCGCGAGGTAATATCCTCGGTGGCCTTCCGAACCACCTCTTGGGCCCGGGCCTCATAGGTCCTGTCCGGGAGGGACGTGCTGATCGTCTTTCCGGCATGTTCCGCAGCCAGGCGTCGGGCGGTCGCCTCACCCAGATCGTCGTAGACGCGTTCCGAGATGCGGCGATGTCCCTCCTCGTGGTCCTTGATCTTCCTTGAGTAGCCGCGGGGCAGCCAGATGACGATCGAAAGCCTCGTCCCGATGTCGACGCCGTCGATCGTGGCCGTCCAGGTGTTGCGGTTCGACCGGTTCTGCTCGAGCCGTACGGAAACCTTGACACTCGCTCCGAACTGGGACTGGCAGACGGCGGCCTCGTCTCCGGTCAGTTCGGGCATTTCGGCCGGCGGCTTGTCCGGGTCGAAGATCTTGGTCGCGACCGCGGGTTTCCCGAGCGTGACTTTGATGTTATCGGCCCCGGGACGGATATCCGCGCGGACCGTCCTGTCGGCGCCGGCACGGTTGCGTGCCTCGTCAGGGCGTGAGGAATGGGGCGCGGCCAAAAGGGCCATATTCCAACCTTCAACGCCCGCGTCATGTAACCGGGAACCGTGGAGGATGGAGCGGATGTGCGAAATTGACGGCTCTCGGGGAGCGATCGGTGAGCCGGGGCCGGAATAGGCCAGGGCGGACAAGAGGAGCACGGCCAGGACGACGAGGCATCTCCCCTCCGGTATCTGACGCCGCGAGCCTGAGCTCCCAGATGCCATCCGGCAGCGCGCCCCAGATTTCCCTGCAGCCCGCCGACACTGCAATGGAGGCGAACCTCCGGACCGGCCGACGCGAATTATCATGGCTCTCGCATTATAGCCTTGGACCGGGGCAACGACAACCTCCTGAGCACCCGCCGCCGACCTGAACCAGCAAGAATGGTACCGGGTCTACAAAATGCTGGTTTCTCTCAGCCTTGCGGCGCTCGGACGGCCCTCAGGCCTGGATGCCGGGTCGGACGCCGCAAACCGAGCAGAATGGAGCCGGATTCACGCAATGCCAGTTTTTTCCGACCTGGGGGAACCCGGTACCCCCTCTCATTGCCACTCCTTCTGATTCCGTCTCGCAAAGCGGCCGTTGGAGGCTGACCCGCCGCTTCTGTCCTCGCCCCGACCATTTCCCTCAAAAAAACCAGCAGATTGTAGACCCGGTACCGTCTTTGCTGGTTTTTGGGGCGTGCTCCCGCTTTCGACAACCATTGCACGGCTTTCTGCGTCATGAGAAGTGGAGGCGCACATGTTCAAAAACTACCTCGTCACCGCTTTGCGCAATATCAAGAAGCACAAGGGCTACGCCCTGATCAACATCGTCGGCCTGGCCGTCGGTCTGGCCTGCGCGCTGTTCATCTTGCTCTGGGTGCGCGACGAGCTCGGCTACGACGGCTTCCACGCCAATGCGGCCACCCTCTACCGCATCGAGCAGGACCAGAGCGGCGACCAGGGAGTGTTCCACGTCTGGGTGACCCCGTGTCCGATGGGCCCAGCCGTGAAAAGCGAGATCCCCGAGATCAAGGAAACCTCTCGCATGGGCTTCCCGGGGAGCCTCCTGGTCCGCAACGGCGACAAGGCCTTCTTTGAAAGCAGCGTCCGGGCCGTCGACCCGGCCTTCCTAACCATCTTCTCCTTCCCGCTCGTCCAGGGCGACGTATCGTCGGCCCTCGCCCGGCCCGATTGCATCGTCATTTCGGAGAAGATGGCCGCCAAGTATTTCGGCCATGAGAACCCCATGGGCCGGACACTCACGGTGAACAACGCCCATTCGTTCCAGGTGATGGGGGTGGTCAGCGACGCCCCCCCGAACTCCACCGTGACCTACGACATGCTCGTGCCGTTCGAATTCCTAAAGGCGCTCGGCCGCGGCATCGAACGCTGGGGCAACAACTCCATTTACACCTGGGTCCAGCTCCGCGACCCTGCCGCCGCCGCCACCGTCAACCAAAAGATCACCAAGCTGGTATTCGACAAGTACCTCGAGGGCGTCACCGACCCCGAAACGATCGCCCGGATCAAGAGCCGGCCCGGCCCGCAGTTCATGCTGGCGCCCCTGACCGACATCCGGCTCAGGAGCGTCGTCGGTTTCGGCGAGCGGGTCGGCACGATGCAGAGCGTCCTGACCTTCGGGGCGATCGCGGTCTTCGTGCTGCTCATCGCCTGCATCAACTTCATGAACCTGGCCACCGCCCGGGCCGCCAACCGGGCCAAGGAGGTCGGGCTGCGCAAGGTCTCGGGCGCCTACCGCCGCGATATCATCGGGCAGTTCTACGGCGAGTCCGCCCTGACCACGCTCCTGGCCGTCGTCGCGGCCCTGGGCCTGGTCCTCCTGCTTCTTCCCGCCTTCAACACCCTGGCCGCCAAGCAGATCCCGGCGGCCGCCCTCCTCAGCCGGCCGTTCGTCTTCGGACTCCTGGCCATCACGGCGGTCACGGCTCTCGTGGCCGGAAGCTACCCGGCCGTCGTCCTGTCGGCCTTCGAGCCGGCCCGGGTGCTCAAGGGCGGCGTCGCGGCGGGAGCGCGCGGGGCGCTGTTCCGGAAAATCCTGGTCATCGTCCAGTTCAGCCTGTCGATCATGCTCCTGATCGGGACGGGCGTCGTCGTCCGGCAGCTCAGCTTCATGCGGGCCAAGGACCTGGGCTTCGACAAGGAACATCTCGTCTACCTCCCGATGCGGGGCGATTCGGCCAAGTCCTACACTCTGCTCAAGAGCGAGTTGCTCCGCGACCCGCGCGTCACCTCCGTGACCGGCATGAGCCACCCGCCGACGAGCATCGGGAGCAACAGCTGGTCGGCGGACTGGGAGGGCAAGAACCCCGACAACCGGGCCCTCATCAGCATGGCCTGGGTCGACCACGACTACGTGGAGACGATGAGGATCCAGATGGTCGCCGGCCGCCCGTTTTCTCGCGAGCACCCGGCCGACGTGAAGGGCGCGTTTCTGGTCAACGAAGGTGTGGCCGGCGCCATGGGCCTCAAGCCGTCCGAAGCCGTGGGGAAGTGGTTCGATTTCCAGAACGTCAAAGGCCCCATCGTGGGCGTGATGAAGGACTTTCACTTTCTTTCGGTCCGGGTGGCCATCCCGCCCCTGGCCGTCATGCTGGATCCGGAAGCTTCGAGCTTCGCCGTGGTGCGGCTGGGGAGCGGCGACGTCCGGGCCTCGCTGAAGCAGGTCGAGGCGGTGTGGCGCCAGGTCAACCCGCTGTATCCCTTCGAATACCGGTTCATGGACGACGACTACGACCGGATGTATCAGGGCTACAACCGGATGGGCGGGATCCTGCGCTATTTCACCGTCATGGCCGTTTTCATCGCCTGCCTGGGGCTGTTCGGGCTGGCCTCCTTCATGGCCGAGCAGCGGCGAAAGGAAATCGGCGTGCGCAAGGTCCTCGGCGCGTCGCCGCGCGGCATCGTCGTCCTGATGTCGAGCGAGTTCGCCAAGTGGGTGGCCATGGCCAATCTCGTGGCCTGGCCGGCCGGATACCTGATGATGAGAGCCTGGCTGCAGTCGTTCGCCTACCGCGCTCCGATCCCGTTCTGGCTGTTCGCCTCGGCCGGCGCCGGAGCCCTTGCCGTGGCGTTGCTGACGGTGAGCGGCCAGGCCTGGCGCGCCTCCCAGACCAACCCCGCCACCGCCCTCAAGTACGAGTAGCGGCGACCCGGCCGGACCAGCAAGACCGGACCAGGTTTACGCAGTGCCGGCTTCTTCCGGCATTGCCGAAACCCGGTACCGTCCGAATCTTGACTGTTTCTTGACAACTTCCGGCCGTCCGGGAGCGGTCAGATCGGTCCGGGCCTTTCCGTCCGCGGGTTTATTTCAGCGCGGCCTCGCCCACTTGGACGAGCTTCTTCATCAGGCCCAGGGTGTCCATCCCGCCCTTGGGGCCCTTGACTGCGACCTTGAAGGTTTGTTCCTTCTCGTCGAACGTGGACGAAATCGCATAGCCCTCGGGAAGCGCTTTTTTCATTTCGGCGACGGCCCTCTCGCGCTGCGTCTCATCTCCCGCAAAACCCGTGAACAGGATCTCGAAGTTCCCGTCGCTCTTGGTGATGCCGATCGCCCGGCCTTTCCGGTCCGGGTGGACGACGACCTCGGTCTCCTTGTCGCCCTCTTTCCCGCCCCTGACAATTGTGAATCGATGGGGCTCCTCCCCGACGACGATCTTCGCCGGCTTCCCGTCCTTTTCGACGATGATATCGATCTTGCCTTCCATGTCGGCGAGCGCCTTCTCGGTCTGTTCGAGGGTCCGCCTCAGAGATTCCTTTTTGAGCTGCAACCGCTTCTCTTCGCGCACGGACCGCTTCTCCCGGATTCGCTTGAGCGTGTCGCTTTCGATGTCGCCCTGCAGCCTCTTGGTCAGCTCCTCGATTTGCTTCTCCGTCCGGCGAAGCGTTTCCTCCTGGTCCGCGACGTTGGCTTCGATCTGCTTGGCCAGGCGCGCGGATAGCTCTTCGATCCGGGCCCTCAGAGCGTCGTCTTGAACCTTCTTCACGGACTCCTCGACCTCCCGCAGCGTCTTCTCGGATTCGGTCCTTTGCTCCGTGATGCGCTCGATCCGCTCCCGGATCTCCCGGAGCTTTTTCTCGAGCTGCTGGTCGCTGAGTTCCTCGGTCCGGAGCGCGAGGTCCGCGTGCGGCTCGAGGAGGGCGTTCAGCTTCGCCAGGGCCTCGGGATCGATCTTCTTGACCTGGAGCCGCACGTCCGGCGCGCCTTCCTCTTTGATGACGAGACCTGGCGCTTCGCAGACCACGACGGCCTCCTGGCCGGATTTGTCCGTCCGCAGGACGAGACGCGAACCTTCCTTGATCTTGACGGCGTTGCCTTTCTCGACCAGGGAGAGCGTTCCGCCGTTGACGACGATCTCGGCCTTCCCGTTCTTCCCGAGATCGATCGTCTCGCCTCCGGGCACGATGGTGAAGACTTGTCCGGATTCGTCGACCTCGAGGGTGATTGCGTGGCCGGCGCGATAGGTCCAGCTCTTTCCGTCTTCGCTGACGAGGATCTCGACCGGCCCCTTCCTGGCGTTGGAGGGCCTGATAACGATCGTTCTGACTTTACGCTCCTTGTCCTGATCTTTCTTTTGTCCCTCGCTTTCCGGTTGGGCCTCCCTGTTTTTCTGTTCTTTGGACACGGCGGCTTTTTGCTGGGGCGGGGTCGGAGTCGCCGGGGGAGCCGCCGGTTGCTCGGCCGCTCGGGCGGGTTGGGGCGCGGGCCCGGCCGCCGGCCGGGTTGCCGGAGGGGCAAGGTGGGGAGCCGAAGCGACGGCCGGGACCGCGGGCGCCGCGTCGGGCGCCGCAGGGGCCGTCGCCGCCGACAGCGCCTCGGGCTTGGGCGTGGGCGCCGGGGCCGGAGGAGGCGTGGCGGGCTTCGCCTGCTCGGCCGGCCGAGCCTTCTCCTCACGTTTCGCCTTCTCGACCTGCTGAGCCTGATGGTCGCCGCTTGCCGCGGCCACGACCGCGCTGCCGTTGGTCAGCGACTCCGGTCCCGCGGGGACCGCGGTCGGCCGGGCCATGCCGATCACCGCGACGGCGCATATGACAAGCGCGGATAGAGCGAGTTTCGTTTTCATGTGAACCTCCTTGAGAGTCATGTTGGTCTTCAGGATCGTGGTCAGTCTTTCGCCGAGCGGCGAGCCGCCGGCCAGGCCGATCATGCCCAGAAGGGCGACCGGCGGCGACCAACGCAGGGCCGCCGAGCGGTTCAGCGAGAGAAGGTTGGCGGCGTAGGTCGAGGGCCTCACCCCGGCCCGGAGCACCAGCTCGTCGCAGGCCTTTTCCTGTTCGCTCTTGAGCCTCCGGAAGGCCAGGCGGGCCAGCGGGTTGAGCCAGTAGACGGCCAGGCTCAAGCGGACCAGGACCGTGACCAGGAAGTCGAGCCGCTTGACGTGGGCCATCTCGTGGAAGAGGGCCGAGGACCGCTCGTCCTCGCTCCAGCCTTCGGATTCCCGGGGCATGAGAATGACGGGCCTGACCAGGCCCCAGGTCATGGGGATGGCGACTCCGCCGTGGCTCTTGAGCCGGACCCGTCGCCTTACGGACACGACGGACAGGAAGCGGCGGAGGATGTCCCGCCAGCCGGGGCCGTCCAGGGGAGCGGCCTGCCGCGAGAGGCGCGAGGCGCCGGCCAGGCCGAGCCCGAGACGGGCCGTCAGGACGGCAAGCCCCGCCAGCCAGAGTCCGACCAGCCCGAAGGCCGCGGCGCGCGCGGCCGCGGCCAGGACGGACGAACGACGTCCGCGTGCCGTCGGCCCGGATTCCGCGTCCCGGGCGGGGTTTGAAAGAGCCGCGCCCGCCAGTCCCGGTGACCGCGCGTCCTTGATCGATTCGAAGGAGGACATCCTTCCTGAGGCTCTGGACGCCGCCATACCGCCCTCGTCGATCGGCGCCGCCGCGACCCCGCGGCCGTCCGCGGCGAGCCAGGCCGGCAGCAGCCGCGTCTCCCAGCCGGCCGGGAAGGTGGATAGCGCCGGCAGGAGGAGCAGCCCGATGATGAAGACGGACAGAACGAAATGGCGCAGGGCCGCCGACCGCCGCCTGAGCAGGCCGGCCAAAGCGAGCCCCAGCGCCAGAACGGCCGCACTCTTGATCAGGACCTCTAGGAGCAGCCCCAACCCGAGGATTCCGGCGATCGAGGACACGGTCGCTATCTCCCTTCGCTCCTGGCCTTCCGGACGAGATCGAGCAGGCGGTGGTAGTCGTCGTCGGAGAGGCTGTCCTCGGAGATGTCGAGGAGGGCGGCCACGGCGTCCTCGGTCGAGTTGTCGAAGAAGGTCTTGAGAAGATGCTCGAGGGCCGTCCGCCGGGCCTTTTCCCTGGCGAGGACGGGCGCATACACGTAACGCGGCCCGTCCTGGCGATGGAGGACGTGGCCTTTCTCCTCGAGGACGCGGAGCAGGGCCCGGACGGCGGAGTAGCCGGGAGGAAAGGGGAGCCGGTCGAGGACCTGAAGGGCCGTGGCCTCCTTCATCTCATAGAGGATGTCCATGATCTGGCGCTCGCGGCGGCTCAGGCTCTTCTGAGCTCTGGTCGGCATCTCGACCTCCCGTCGATCGGCGTTCTCACGGACGGACCGTCCGCCCCGGTCCGTATGCTAATTTTTTAGCATGCTAAAAATATAGCACCGCTGATCGCCCTTGTCAAGCCATTGTCAGGCCCATATTCAGGCCCTTTTGTGGACTCATGGGCAAGGGCCCTTGGTCTGCTGAATTTTTAGCATACCGGGGCAAAAAAAAGGGGACGCCCCCGAGGAGGTGGAAGGGGGCGTCCGTTCGTGAGGAGATTCCACTCATGGCAAAATTCTCGCGATCTCCAATCGTTCAAACGCCGGGGGCGAGGCATCCGTTGCACGGGTTTCCTTGACAACGGCCGCCGCCTGAAATACCGTTTGGGAAACCCAGGAGGTGGTGCCCATGGCCGTCGAAGCCGCCCAAGCCGTGGCGATCCCGTCCGGCGTTTCGGCTGCCGCCGTCAAGGACCGGCTCCTCTCGCTCGACTTCTTCCGCGGGCTGACGATGTTCCTGCTGATCGGCGAGAGCACGCTCCTCTACGAGCATCTCCGCCATCCCGCCCTCCAGGGAACGCTCATCCATGCCCTGGGAACCCAACTCGATCACCACCCGTGGGCCGGGCTCCGATTCTGGGACCTCGTTCAGCCTTTTTTCATGTTCATGGTGGGCGTGGCCCTGGCCTTCTCTGTCGCCAAGCGCGAGGAACGGGGTGACAGCCGGGCGGCGATCACCCGCCATGCGGTCGTCCGGGCCGCGCTCCTGCTTCTCATCGGCTGGGCGCTCTACTGCGTCGAGCCCGGCCGCATCACCTTCCGCTTCCAGAACGTCCTGGCGCAGCTGTCCGTGACCTATCTTGTCGCCTACCTCGTGATGAGATGGCGGGCGCGCGACCAGATCGCCCTGAGCCTGGGACTCATCCTCGTTACCGCGGTCCTCTATCGCGTCTTCTGGGTGCGGGGATTCAACCAGCCCTTCACCCCGGACCACAACTTCGGCGCCTGGCTGGACATGCTCATCTCGGGAGAGCTTTCGGGCGGACACTGGGTTTCGTTCAACGCGGTGCCGACCGCGGCCCACACGATTTGGGGAGTCCTCGCGGGGGGGCTGCTCCTCAGCCGAGCCGCGCCCATGAAGAAAGTCCGAACCCTTGCTCTGGCCGGGGCGGGCGCCGTTGTCGTCGGCTTCGCGTTGACGCCCGTCTCGCCCATGATCAAGCGCATCTGCACGAGCTCGTTTGTCATCGCGAGCGGCGGCTTCTGCCTCCTGATGCTGGCCTTGAGCTACTGGTTTATCGATGTCAAGGGCGTTCGGAGGTGGACGACGTTTTTCAACGTCGTCGGCATGAACTCCCTGTTCATCTACATCTTCACCCAGACCGGAGCGACCTCCTGGCTGTCGCATCTCGCGGCGCCGTTCGCGGAGGGATTCCTGGGCTGGACGGGGGAGATGGGGCCGCCGATCGTCACGAGTCTTGCGGCTTGGGGCCTGCTCTGGTCGATGTGCTACTGGCTCTACCGGCGCCGGATTCTCATCAAGATCTAGGGCCGGCGCTCGAACATCGACCCGGCGAGGTCGCCGTTGTTGTTATAGCCCCGGCGTTCCCAGTAGCCGCGGAAGTTCGCGTTCTTGGAGAGCTCGATCGACGTCACCCACCGGGCCGACTTGTAGCCCCACTTGTCCCGGGCCACCACCGCGAAGGGATAGCCGCGGTCGGGCGGCAGGGTGAGGCCGTTGATTTTGTAAGCCAGGATGACGGTTTTCGCGTTGATGTAGTCCGTCGTGAGGGATGTCGAATAGCCGTCGCGGCACTTGAAGATGACGGTCGTCGCCTCGGGCTCGACCCCGGCCTCGGCAAAGAGGGCCGCGAGCGGCACGCCCTCCCAGAGGGTCTTAACCTGCCAGCCTTCGACGCAGTGGGTGGTGACGACCTCGAGGTGGGGCGGGAGGGCCAGGACCTCGTCGTAGGTCAGTTCGGCGGGCTTGGCGACGAGCCCGGAGATCTTGAGGCGGTATTTCGAAACGTCGACGTACTGGGGGCCCCTGATCGAGTTCTCCTCGAACTTGCGGACCGATTCCAGCTGCTCTCCGTTGTATTCGCGGAGTTCGGTGCCCCGGACGCCTTGCGGCATCGCGTTCCGGGCGCAGGACGGGGCCGACAGAACGGACACCAGTACCACGGCCGAGGCCAAGGCGACGACGGCCGCCCGGGCCGTAAGGCGGCGGTATGGATGATGTCTTCCGGGGCCGGGGTGCGGTGCCCCGGCCGTCCCCCGTATCGGATGGCTCGGCTCAGACGAGACATTTCGCCGGGTGGCTTTATCGGGCGCGAAAAACTTCATGGAGACACCTCCCTCCAAACCACTTCCACTATAGCACACGGCGGCAAACCGGGAAGCGGGGCAAACCCGGCGCCGTCCGTGCCGATCGCCGGCTACTCCCAGATCATGGCGTAGCGTTTGACCTGGGGGATGCCTTCCGGGTTTTCGCGGAAGCCGCAGTAGGCCTTGCCGCGTTTGACGACGGTCAGGCGTTCTTCCTCGGGAAGCGTGAACCTCGCGAAAAACCTCCCGTCCTTGTCGAAGACCTCGTGGATGACGGCTCCGTCGGCGTCAAGGTCGTTCGTCCGGGCGAAGATGTTCCCTTCGTCGTCGACGACGAACGAGTCGAGCACGGGGCGATGATCCGAATAGAAAAGGACCGCGCCCTGCGGGGGCCCGCTCTCGCCGAACCTGGATTTTTCGAGCTCCCGCTTCTCCTCCTTCGTGTAGCCGCGCGTCCGGTAGTCCCGTTCGATGGTCTTCACCGGTTTGCCGTCGGCATCGACGACATGAAACACGTATTCTCCGGTCGAAGCCCAGATGAGCCTGTCCTCACGGTCCACCTGGTAGATGATGCGGAAAAACTCGACGGGCGCCATGGACTCGCTGGGATTCGAAAGGATCGTCAGCGTCGCCGCCGTGGCCACCTTTTCGTTGTTCCTGTCCAGCTTCAACAGGATGTGGGCGATGCCGCGCTCCATGTCGAGGACGTCGCCGTAGGCGAACCCCCGCGAATCCGGGACGAGCCCGAACGGCCGCCACTTGGTGAGCGGCGTTTCCCTCAGGCACTCGCCGTCCGGAGAATAGACCGCCACCCGGTTGTTGCCCAGGTCCTGGAGGTAGAGGTTTCCTTCGGCGGTCATGTCGATCCTGTTTAGGGTGCCGAACTCGCCGGGTCCCTGCCCCTTCCGGCCGAACGTCCTGAGGTGCGCGCCGTCGGGGCCGTAAACCTTGATCCGGTCGACCTTGTCGTCGAGGACATAGATAGTCCCGTGGTCGTCCACGCGGAATCCCCTCAGGGTGAAGATCATCGCATCCTCGGAGTCGGATTCCTTGCCGATGGTCAGCTCGGGGACGAGGCGCAGCGTGCCGGACCGGCCGGGGATCGCCACCGGGTGATTCGGATTCCTGACGAGCGTGACCCCGTTCTTCTCGCCGATTCGGATGCCCTGGGGCGCGGAGGGGCCGGCCGGGAGCGTGGCGACAGCGATTACGGTCGCGGCGGCTGCAATGATCGCGGTCGCGGCGGCCCGGATCGGGAGACGAAAGACGCGGAACCTCGAAGAACCGCCGGCGTGCCTTCTCATCAGGGCCCTCCTCTCGGAAAACGGCCCTTCCTTCCCCTCATCGGCATGATAAATCCTGCGTGGCGCCGAGTCAACCTGGGGCCGGGCGGCTGGGGGGGAGAGAGCCGGAGTCCGAAAGGACCCGGGTATATAAGGACTTAGGCCGGACAGCTTTTTCTGCTATTATGACTCCGGTTCGGAGAATGGCAGTCAAATGACGAAAAAAAGAGGCGCCCGCGCTTCGGTCGGCTTGGCGATCGGCCTGATGGTCTTCCTGGCCGCGGTCCCGGCCTATCCGGGCCGCCGGACGGATGGGGAGGGGACGGGTCGCGCCTGGCGGGCGCAGCCGGTCCGGCTCCCGGCGAATCCGATCGGTATGGCCGTTCCCGCCGGCACCGCGGGGCCGTCCGAACGGTCATTTTCGCTGGCCCTCCGGAGGCTGACCGAAAATCGTTGCCCATCGATTACACGGGGCCGAGTTCCTGTCGAGACTCCGGCCCCATCCGCCCGGCTTTTCGGGCTGCCGGAGAACCCCTTGCCGGCCGTTGGCGACGAACTCCGCTTAAAAACGCTGGCTGGCGATTTCCTGAGGGATGCCGGTCGGATTTGGAGTTATCCGGCGCATATCAAGAGCCGCGACATCCTTCCCATCTTCGCCCTGACGGCGGCCGTCGCCATCATCATTCCTAACGACGAAGCAGTCTATCCGGGATTCAGGGATTTTCGGGACGAACATGCCTGGGTGGCCTCCTTGAGCCCCGTTATCACTACCATGGGCGCCTCCGGCGCGTGGGGGACGGTGGGCGCGTTCCTTGGAGCCGGGCTGTTGGCCGGAAACGCCAGGGCGGTGGAGACCGCGGCCCTGGCCGCGAGCGCCATGATCCAGACCTCCCTCGTCATCCAGGTTGGCAAGGGTCTCTCGGGACGTCAGCGGCCCTCCTGGGATAACGGGATCGATCACTGGGCCGGGCCGGCCGCTTTTTTCAAAAGATATGAATCGGGCCAGATGGACCACTACGATTCCTTCCCCTCCGGGCACACGGGCGCTGCTTTCAGCCTGGCCACGGTCATCGCCATGGAGTACCGGGAGACCGTCTGGGTGCCCATTGTCGCCTATACGGTGGCCACCGGTGTCGGCCTCTCGCGGCTGACGGAGGACAAGCACTGGATGTCGGACGTGCTCGTCGGCGCCGTGGTCGGCCGCGTCGTGGCCCGGCTGGTCGTCCGGAACCACCGGCAGCGCCACCACGTCCGGCCGTTGGTCGCCATCGGTCCCGGCCGCCTGACCTTCGGCGCCGCCTTCTAAATCGGGGACACAATACTTATTTCAAATTGGGGACACAATACTTATTTCCCCGATTTTCCAAGGAAGAGACTTGAAATAAGTATTGTGTCCCCATTTCTTATGGGCCGTCTCGGAAAGGACGTTCGGACAGCTTTTGCTTGCCGCGTTCGCTTCCGTGCACCATGTTGTTCACCGTTATTGGCGAGGGTATGAGCAGTTCTTGACGCCGAGCTCTGATATTTCCCTCCCCCGCGGGGTCCAAAGTCTTGACATCGGCCCTTTCCTGGCATACTTATGGACTCCGTCCCCCCGACGAAGGGCTGCCCGCGAGGACGGACCGGCGGTGCCGCCTCTGGAAATCCCGAACTCCGGGGAGGATAAACGGGGCACAATGAGCGGCAAGAGCGTTCAATCCCTGGTGCAGAGCTGGGAGACCGTCCGCTTCGAGCTCCTCAACCGGCGCATCTGCGACCTCAACCTCAAGATACCCGGCTCGCCCGTCGAGCCCTACGTCCAGAAGCTGCGGCGCGAGATGGAGGTCCGCGGCTTCCGTTTCAAGCCGGAGATCTACCTGACCGACTGCTGGGGCTGTCCGGACCGCTCACCGGCGATCGGCGTGCCCTTCTATCTCGCGGACCGCCGCCTGTCGCGGATCGAGAAGGAACAGAGCGGCGAGCTCGAGGACGGCACCCGCATCATGGCTCTCCTCCGTCACGAAGCCGGCCACGCCGTCAACTACGCGTATCGTCTCTGGAAGCGGCCCAGCTGGGAGGAGATCTTCGGACCCTTCAAGCGGCCCTATCGCGACATCTTCCGTCCCGACCGGTCCAGCCGCGACTACGTGAAGCATCTCCTGATCTTCCCGTACGGCCGGACCTACGCCCAGAAGCACCCGGACGAGGATTTTGCAGAAACATTCGCCGTCTGGCTGACCCCCCGGTCCGGCTGGCGGACCGTCTACCGCCGTTGGCCGGCCATCCGGAAGCTCGTCTACGTGGACCGCCTCATGAAGGAAATCCGCCGCCGGCCTCCCGAAAACAGGAAAGTCCGCTTCCTCAAGCCCGCCCCCGAGATGTGCATGCTTCTCGCCGACCACTACGGCAAGCTGGCCGAGGGCTACCGCCGGGCCGCCCGCGGCTACGTCGACGACAAGCTGCGCGACGTTTTCGCTCCCTCCCGCGGAAGAGTCCTGAGGCCAGCCGCCGAACTCTTCCGCAAGCGCCACGCCGGTCTCCTCGACCGCATCGTCCTCTGGTCGAAGCTGTCCGAAGCCGAGGCCGAGGCCATCCTCCACAAGCTCGAGACGCGGTCGGCGGCCCTCAAACTCCAGTACGCGCCGGGCCGGGAGGGGGAGAGGCTTCTGGACATCGCGGCCCTGGCCGTCGCCCTGGCGATGGACTACGCCTATACCGGCCGCTTGACGGGCTGACGCTTCTTCCTTCGGCGCCTGGGGGGCTCCGGCTTCAGGTTGAAGATGGGGAGCTGCATATCGTAGGGAGGTCCTTCGAAGGCCGCCCTGACTACTTCGTTGAGGAGCTCGGGATAACCGATGCCCGCCTGCTCGGCCGACCTGGCCAGGCCCATGCCTTTGTCGAGGCAGGGGTTGCAGTTGACTTCGAGGACCCGCGGCTGTCCGTCCTCGTCCAGGCGGACGTCGACCCGGCCGTATCCCCAGCCCCCGATAATGCGGAAAGCCTTGACCGCCGTTTCGCCGATCCGGGCCGCCAGCCGCGGCTCGACGTCGGCCGGGCAGATAATCTCGGTCCGCCTGTACTCGACGGAGGTCTCGATCCACTTCGCGGCGTACGACATGATCGGCGGGATGCTCTTCGGCAGGTCCGAGTAATCGACTTCGGCCAGCGGCAGGACGCGAGGCCTCCGGCCGCCGAGGACGCCCACGTTGAATTCCCTCCCGGGCAGGAAGTGCTGGACGAGGGCCGGCTGCTTGTAGTCCCGGATGACTTCGCGGACCTTCTCCCGCAGGGCCTTCTTCGTGTGGACCACCGAATCCCGGGCCAACCCGATCCCGGCGTGCTCCTGTCCGGGGTGGACGATGAGCGGGTAGTGCCACTTGCCGTGGTCGATGTCCGAGATCCGTTCGACGAGCGTCGAGTCGGGAGGGATCGGGATCCCGGCCCCGCTGAGCAGGCTGACGGCCATGTACTTGTAGCGGCTGAGCCCCAAGGCCAGGGCCGGCGAGCCCGTCATTGGGTATCCCAGCATTCGGATGAAGGCGGCCACCCGCATCTCGTAGAGCGCGCCGTGGACGACGTCGTCGTACTGGTTGACCACGACGTCGGGCCTGAGGCGGACCAGGCGGCGCTGCAGGACCGAGAGGTCGCCGGCCAGAGGCAGGACGACCACCTCGTGCTTCAGCGTCCGCAGCGACCGGGCCATGTACCTGACCATCTGCTGGAGGTGGTGGAGGCTGCCCGTATCGGAAGCGGACTCGGGCTGGACGTCCCGGTAGGCATTGTAGACGATCGCCACGCGGAGCTTCTTCATGATCCCTTTCCATGCCCTGTGTCGCGGGATTGAACTCCGAACGCCCGCGGACCCCGAACGAGATCGATTCATCATAGAATAGAACGCGGTCGCCATCAAGTGATAGAATACAAGCCGACCGAAATCCCGGAGGTGCCGCATGATCTCGACCGATTCCATCAGCCGGAATTCCCGGCCCGGAGCTGCAGTCCGCGCCCGTCTCGGTCTCGTCATCGCAGCCGCTCTCGCCGCCGCGGCGGCGGCCGCGCTTCTCTTCGCCGGCGCTCCCGGCGCGCTCGCCCGGGCCGCGGCCCCGGCAGCCGACGTCTCCGCCGGCGCGAAAGCCGCGGTCACGCCCTGGACCCCCGACGACATCCTCCTCGCCGAATCCTCCGGCGAGTGGGAGATCTCGCCCGACGGCAGTCGCGCCGTCTGGGTCAAGGCGCAGATGGACAGGGAGAAGAACGGCCGCGTCGCCAACCTGTTCCTGACCGACCTCGCAAGCGGGCAGGAGATTCCTCTCACTCGCGGCACCGAAACCAACAGCCGGCCCCGCTGGTCGCCCGACGGCAGGTGGATCGCGTTCGTCGGCAGCCGGCCGCTCCCCAAACCGAAGCCCGAGATCACGGGCTCGCAGCTCTGGCTCATGAGCATCTCCGGCGGAGAGCCCTACCCGGTGACCGAAATGGCCCGCGGCCTCCAGGACTACAGGTGGGTCGACAGCGGCACGATCATCTTCAGCGCCCAGGAGGACCCGACCCTCTTCGATCAGGAGCGGAAGAAGGCCAAGGACACGACCCGCGTCGTCGACGACGTGGCCCACGAGCCGCCCGTCCGGCTGTTCAAGCTGACAGTCAAGGACAAGACGGTCACGCGGCTCACGCAAAACACCGACTTCATCCAGACCTGGGCCGCGAGCCCGGACGGCCGGAAAGCGGTCACGGTGAACGCCCGGGACCTGAGCTTCGAGTGGGACAACAAGGTCCTGCCGCGGACGGTCCTGTGGGACCTCGAAAAAGGGGAGGGGACGGAGCTTTTCGCGGGCCGGCGCATCGTCCCCTCGGCGCTCGAGTGGGCGCCCGACGGAGGCGGGTTCTACGTTCTCGCGCCTTACACCACCGACCCCAAGTTTTTCACGGCCGTGATCACCGTGGTCTATTTTTATGACCTGGCCTCGGGCTCGGATGTCCGGGTCGGCCTGGAGTGGCCGAACGGCGTCGGCGGCGGCTTCAAAGCGACTCCCGACGGCTTCCTCACGCTCCTGGCCTCCGGCGTCCGGTTCCAGCCGGCGCGCTACGTGAAGAAGGGCCTGGCCTGGAAACGCGCCGACATCCAGGGCCGCCACGCCGCGAACATCTTCGACTTCGCCTTGAGCGATGACGCGAAGACCATGGTCTACGACCGCTCGACGGCCGCCACCCCGTCCCAGTGGTACCGGGCCCGGCTCGACGGGAACCGGCTCGTGGGCGAGGCCCAGCTCACCGACCTCAACCCGGGCTACAAGGCCAAGACGGCGGCCAGGACGGAGATCGTGCGCTGGACGGGCGCCCTGGGCGAGGAGGTCGAGGGGATCCTCTACTACCCGAAGGATTATCAGCCCGGCAAGCGGTACCCGCTGTTCACGGCGCCGCACGGCGGGCCGGCCGGGGCCGACATGGACATGTGGGACGAAGGCTATGCCTACCCCCAGCAGCTCGTCTGCCAGCGCGGGGCGTTCGTGCTCAGGCCCAACTATCACGGCAGCTCCAACTACGGGCTGGCTTTCGTCGAATCGATCTGTTGCGGCCATTATTACGACTATCCCGTGGAGGACATCCAGAAGGGCGTCGATTCCCTGATCGCCCGGGGGCTGGTCGACTCCGACAAGATCGGCACCTTCGGCTGGTCGAACGGCTCGATCTTGTCCATCGCCGTCAGCGTGGCCGACCCGGACCGCTACAAGGTCGTGGGCGCGGGCGCGGGCGACGTCGAGTTCATCAGCGACTGGGCCAACGTGGACTTCGGCGAGTCGTTCGACGCCTACTATCTGGGCAAGTCCCTGCTCGAGGACCCGGAGCTCTACCTCCGCATCTCGCCCCTCTTCCAGATGGACAAGGTCAAGGCGCCGACCATCATCTTCTTCGGCACGGAGGACCGGAACGTTCCGACCGGCCAGGGCTGGACCCACTACCGGGCCCTCTATCACCTGGGCAGGGTGCCGGTGAGGTTCTGCCTTTTTCCGGGGGAACCGCACGGCCTGCGCGAGTACGCCCACCAAGCGCGCAAGGTCGAGGAGGAGATGGCCTGGTTCGACCGGTATTTCTTCAAGACGCTCCAGCCCGAGAACGAGGCCCTCAAGAAGGACTCGCCGCTCGGCCGGGCGCTGAGGCTGAGGGGCGCGGCCCACGTCGGCGCGGCCTACGGCACAGCCGGAAATGCGGCCGGGGTCCTCGTCCCCGAGGTCGTTAAGCGGAACGGCCTCGAAGTCGGCCGGTTCGAGGTGACCCGGGCCCAGTATGCGGCCTTTGACAAAAGCTATACGGTCGCGCCCGGCACGGAGAATTACCCCGCCAACGGAGTCCCATTCGAGAAGGCGGCGGCCTACGCGGCCTGGCTGTCCGAGACGACGGGCCGGAAATGGCGCCTGCTCAGCGAAGAGGAAGCCGCTAAGCTCTACGAGATGCCCGGCGAGGGGAACACCCTGGACTACTGGGCGGGCTACTCCCTCAACCCGGATGACGCCGGGAGGCTGCAGGCCAAAATCGCCGAGCTCGGGGACGGGGCGCCGCTCCTCAAGGAGGCCGGGAGTTTCGCCGGGGAGGGGAGGGAGGGCGAGGAACCGCTCTTCGACCTTGGCGGAAACGTGGCCGAGTGGGTCGCGGCCGAGGGCGGCGGCGGCAAGGCCGTGGGTCGGAGCGCCGACCGTCCGGCCGACGCTAAGGCCCGGGCCGTCGCGGCGGCGCCCGAATACACCGGCTTCCGCGTCGTCCGCGCCGAGCCGAAGAAGTAGCCGGCCTGCCAGAACCAGCAAGATCGGTACCGATCTTGCCGGCCCGGCCTGGGACGCTTTCGTCGGCCTTTTGTCGTTTTTTTCTTTCTCCCGGGGCGGAAAGATGATAGGATGCCCCCAACTGGTTAACGAGGGAGTCATGACCGCCGCGATCACCGTCAAAGGGCTCAGGAAAGGCCACGGCAGCCTGACCGCCGTGGACGGGATAAACTTCGAAGTCGGCCGAAACGAGATCTTCGGCGTGGTCGGACCCAACAATGCTGGAAAGACGACGACCATCGAACGCCTGGAAAGCCTCCGTTCGGCCGACGGGGGCGCGATCGCCGTCCTCGGGCTCGACCCGGTCCGCGACAGACGCCTTCTCCGCGGGCGGATCGGCGTCCAGCTCCAGCAGAGCGCCCTTCCCGACGACCTCAAGGTCCGGGAAGCGCTCGACCTGTTCGCGTCCTTCTATAAGAAGCCGGCCGACCGGCGGCCTCTGCTGCAGGGGCTCTGGTTCGGGGAGCCCTGGGGCAGGCACGTCACCGCGACCCTCGTCCTGGGCGGGCTCCTGGCCGTGGGGGCGGCCGTCTCGGCCCTGACCTTCCGGTGGGAGTAGCGGGCGCGCCATGACACCGACCGCCCGGATCTGGTTTCAGGTCGTAACCGGGGCGACCTTTCTCGTCATCGCCCTCTTCGTCCCGGCCGGCCGGCTGGACTACTGGCAGGGGTGGGTCTACCTCGGCCTCAGCCTGGTCGTCCTGCTCACTTCGACCTACGTTCTCCGGGACGACCCCGGCCTCATCGCCGAACGTCTCTACCCGGGCAAGGGGATGAAGGCTTGGGACAAGGTCTATTTCGCCGTATCCTCGCCTCTCTATGTCGTCGCCATCTTTCTGGCCGGCCTCGATGCCGGGCGCGGGCACTGGACCGGGGAGCTTCCGGCGGGCGTGTATGCCTTCGGCATCCTCATCTTCGTCCTCGGCCAGGCCCTCTTCCTCTGGGCCAAGAGGAGGAACTCCTACTTCTCGAGCGTCGTCCGCATTCAGATGGACCGCGGCCAGAAGGTGTGCCGGGCCGGGCCCTACCGCTACGTCCGCCATCCCGGCTACCTGGCCGGAATCCTGTTCGGCCTAGCGACGCCGCTCGTCCTGGGCTCGGCCTGGGCCCTCATCCCCCAGGCGCTGGCCGCCCTGCTTCTCGTCGGCCGGACCGCCCTCGAAGACCGCACCCTGAAGGAGGAGCTTCCCGGGTACGAGGAGTACGCCAGGTCGGTGACCTGCCTGCTGGTCCCGCGCGTGTGGTGAAGGTCGGGCCTCCCCAGCCTCCTGGGCCCGGGCCGTCCACGTGACCGTGCGGCCGAGCTTGAAATCCGGCGCCGAAGCAAGTATAAGTCAACTCTCATGAGTCTTTTTTTCTCCAACGGAGGGACCACACCATGAATCACCGCTTCCGCCGCGTCCCGGCTGTCCTCGCCGCCTGCGCCCTCGTGCTGGCGATGTCCGTCGCCCCGGTCCGGGGCAAGGTCACCAGCCCGAAAGAGCAGTTCGGGTTCGCCGTCGGCGCAGACTACCAACTCATCAACTACACGCAACTCCTGGCCTACTGGAAAAAACTGGCCGCCGAATCCGACAGGGTGTCGCTTGTCGAGATCGGCCGGACCGCCGAGGGCCGCCCCATGGTCATGGCGATCGTCACCTCGCCCGCCAACCACGGCCGGCTGGCCCGCTACAAGGACATCTCCCGGCGTCTGGCCCTGGCCAAAGGGCTCGACGACGATTCCGCGCGCCGGCTCGCCGCAGAGGGCAAGGCGGTCGTCTGGATCGACGGCGGCCTCCACGCTACCGAGATCCTCGGCTCCCAACAGCTCGTCGAGCTCGTCTGGCAGATGGCCGGCCGCAACGACGCCGAGACCCGCCGCATCCTCGACGACGTCGTCCTCCTGGCCGTCCCGGCCAATCCCGACGGACTGGAACTTGTCGCGAACTGGTACATGCGCGAGAAGGACCCGGCCAAGCGCTCCACGAGCGGGGTGCCGGTTCTTTACCAGAAGTACATCGGCCACGACAACAACCGCGACTCCTACATGGTCACCCAGCCCGAGACGGAAGCCATGAGCCGCCAGTTGTATTCCGAGTGGCATCCCCAGATTCTCTACAACCACCATCAGAGCGGCCCGTCCGGGACGGTGCTCTTCGCCCCGCCTTTCCGCGATCCCTTCAACTACCACTTCGACCCGCTCATCCCCGTCGGCATCCAGCTGGTCAGCGCCGCCATGCACAACCGCTTCGTCACCGAGGACAAGCCCGGCGCGACGATGAGAACGGGGGCCTCGTATTCGACGTGGTGGAACGGCGGGCTGCGCAGCACGGCCTATTTCCACAACATCATCGGCATCCTGACCGAGACGATCGGCAACCCGACGCCGATGGACATCCCGTTCATTCCCGAACGCATCCTGCCGAGGGATGACTACCCTTACCCCGTCGCCCCGCAGAAATGGCACTTCCGCCGGTCGGTCGATTACGCGATCACGGCCGACAAGGCCATCCTGGACGTGGCCTCGAAGAACCGCGAGGACTTTCTGTTCCGCCGTTACCTGATGGGCAAGCGGGCCATCGAGAAGGGGAGCCGGGACTCCTGGACCGTCGAGCCCGACGGCGTGGCCGCGGTCGAGGCGGCGGTCGCCAAGGACCGGGCCGGTCAGGCCGAGGAGAGCGCGCCGCGCGGGCGGGGCGGGTTCGGCCGCGGCGTGCCCGTAAAGTACTACGATCTCCTTTTCGAAAAGGAGTCCCGGGACCCGCGCGGCTACATCATCCCCGCCGATCAGCCCGATTTCCTGACCGCGACCAAGTTCGTCAACACGCTTCTCAAGAACGGCTGCGAGGTCCTGAGGGCGACGAGGGAATTCGCGGTCGGCGGGACGACCTATCGCCAAGGGTCCTACGTGGTGAAGACGGACCAGGCCTTCCGGCCCCACGTGCTGTCCATGTTCGAGCCCCAGAACCACCCGAACGACCTGGCCTATCCGGGCGGGCCGCCCGTGCCGCCGTACGATTCGGCGGGCTGGACCCTGGCCTACCAGATGGGAGTGGCCTTCGACAGGATCCTGGACGGCTTCGACGGCCCGTTCGAGAACGTTCCCGGCGTCCTCGGTCCGCCGCCCGGACGCTTCGACGCCGGGGCCCCGGCGGCCGGCTACCTCCTGGACCATCGGGTGAACGACGCGTTCAAGGCGATAAACCGGTTGCTCGCGGCCGGAGCCGACGTTTACTGGCTCGAGCGGCCCGTCAGGACGGAAGGCCTGGACTATCCGCAGGGCGCGGTCTATGTCTCCGCGTCCTCGAAAGCCGCGGACGTTTTGAAAGTCGCGGCGGCGGAGATCGGTCTCGACGTCGCCCGCCTGCCCGAGGCCCCGCGGGGCGAAGCGTTCAAGCTGCGGCCGGTCCGGGTCGGGCTCTGGGACACCTATGGCGGGTCGATGGCCTCCGGCTGGATGCGCTGGCTTCTCGAGCAGTTCGAATTCCCCTACGAACTGGTCTTCGCGCCGGCGCTGGACGCGGGGAATCTCCGGGCGCGCTACGACATCCTGATCCTGCCCGGCGGCTCGGTCCCCAGGATGCGGACGTCGGATACGGAGGAGCGGAGCTTCCGGGACTATCGGCCTCCGGTTCCGGCTGACGTGCCGGACGAATACAAGGACAGGCTCGGCCGGGTCACGGCTGAGAAGACCATCCCGCGGCTCAGGGAGTTCGTCGAGGCCGGGGGCACCATCCTGGCCATGGACTCGGCCACGGCCCTGGCCTACTACTTCGACATCCCATTGGCCAACGCCCTGGTCGAGAAGACCGCCGACGGGAAGGAAATACCGCTCCGGTCCGAGAAGTTCTATGTGCCGGGGTCCCTGCTGCGGGTGAGCCTCGACAACACCCATCCGCTGGCCTGGGGGATGCCGGACCGGGCGGACGTGTTTTTCGACAACACGCCGGCTTTCGCGCTGCCGCCGGAGGCGCCTCTCCTGGGCGTCAAGCCGGTCGCCTGGTTCGAGACGGGGAAGCTGCTGAGAAGCGGCTGGGCGTGGGGCGAATCCTACCTGTGGCGGACCGTCCAGGTCGCCGAGGCGGCCGTGGGAAAGGGCAGGCTGTTCCTCTACGGCCCCGAGGTCACCTTCCGCGGCCAGCCCCATGGAACCTTCAAACTGGTCTTCAACGGGATCTACTACGGGCCCGCCGAGGCGGTGATGCTGAAATAAACCGGGGAAATAAACCGGGAATAAACCGGGGACACAATACTAATTAGGGCTTGTGGACCGCAGAGGGAAGCGAAGACGACGAAGGCGTGCCGGAGGGAGAGGTCTTAATTTCAGCCCTCTTTCCGGTGATCCGGCGGAAAATAGTATTGTGTCCCCAATTTGCAGAGCCGGAAAATGGTATTGTGTCCCCAATTGAGCTCGTAGTAGAATGTCCGACGCCGTCGCGCCGGCCGGCCGGGGGGCGGCGTTTTGCGACAACAGGAGGATGTGACATGAGAAGATTCCGCGCCCTGAACGTGCCGGCGGCCGTGCTGGCCGTGGCCGCTCTCGTGGTTTTCGCTTCCGCGGCCGGCCGCCCCGGCCAGGCAAATTCCCCGTTCCTGGGGGATTGGAAAGGCTCGATCAGCGTCGCCGGACAGGACCTCGAGATCGCGCTCCATTTCACTCTGGATGAAAACAAGGCGCTCGTCGGGAAGATCGACATCCCCGCCCAGAACGCCCTGGGTCTGCCCCTGGGCGAGGTCAAGGTCGAGGCCAGGGCGATCGGCTTCGTCATCGCCGGCATCCCGGGGAACCCAACCTTCAACGGCGCCCTCGACCAAACGGGCAAGAAGATCGCGGGGGCTTTCACCCAGAGCGGATACACGGGAACGTTCTCGGTCGAGAAGACCTGACCGCCGCGGCGGCCCGGCCGTCCGCCCGGCGGGTGTGGACGGGAAGCGGGCCGGAAACGGAGTCGGGCCCCCTTTTTGACTCAGGGGTTCGGCGGAGTGGCCTCGCTCCCGGCCTCGGGCCGGGTCCCTTTGCGGCCCGCGAACTGGTGAACCTGGTAGACGAACGCCTCCAGCCTCGTCTTCTCGGCCGCCGGCTCGGTGCCCGTGTAGACGAACGTGGGAATGGGGATCTGATTGTAGTCCTTCCGGATCCTGCCCGCGATGGCCGCCGAAGCCGTCCCCAGCATGCAGTTGAAGCAGATGGCATTGATGACGCCGTCCACGCCGCGCTCCGCGAGCTCGACCATCTTGGCGACGTTGAGCACCAGGAACTGGTTGCTGTCGAGGCCGACGTACGGCGTCGCGAAGCGCACGACGTCGTTATAGGTCCGAACCCTGCCGGGGGGCACGACCTTGCCCAGCCGCCGGCGCACGCGGGCCTTCTCCAGCTCCTTGCGCAGATAGAGGAGGGCCATGACCGACGACAGCCCGTACTGCCGCCCGACGATCTTCTTGCGGATGCCCCGGCCGAGGTCGAAGTCCACCTCGTCGATGAAAAACGACGGGGGCCTGACTTCGCAGCCGAGCTCCTCGAGCTTCAGAAACAGCCCGTGATTGGCCACCGGGTTGATCCGGGTGTAGATATCGCCCGCCACTCCCACGACCGGCCGGGGCTCCCGCCTGACGATGATCGAACCCAGGCGCCCGGCCGCCCGTGCCAGGGCCGGCCCCGCGTCCCCCGCGGCCAGCCCCGTCTCGACATCCTTGAGGTTCAGGGCGTGCGCGGCCTCGGTCGTTCCCTTGTGAATCTCGTAGGGCCGGATGGAGCACGCGGCCTGGACCAGGAGGTCGATCGACACCAGCCCCTGCCAGAACAGCTTCAGGCCCCTCATCCCCAGCGACTCCGACAGGAACTCCACGGGCGGGGCGAAGGCCTCGAGGTCGGCGATGCCCAAGTCCTCGGCCAGGTAGTTGAGAGCCTTGTCATACTGGTTCAGGACGCAGTTGTACTTGGCCCCCGGGAAATAGAAGACTTCGCCGCCGTGGCGCTTCGAGCGGGCGAACTTGAGGAAGTCGCCCGCGATGACGGAGAAGGCGTGGCATTCCTTGCCGGTGCTGTGCTTCTCGCCGAGGGCGATGGCCTCGGCGTCGGGCAGGGGCAGAACTTCCGCCTCCATCCCGGCCGCCTTCATGGCCCCCGAGAAGGCGAAGGCGTGATCGGCGAACTGGGGCAGCACCAGCTTCCTCGACCGGTACGACTTGTAGTCGGTCTTCCTCTCTTCCGGCGCGGTCCGGCCCTTCGGCCTCTTCCGCCCGGCGACGCGCGGCCTCGAAGCCGTGACCTCGTCGAGGTAGGCCTCGAGTCTCGTGATCAGGCCGGCCTCGGCCCGATGCTCGTCGAACTCCAATACGAGGTGGGGCTTGGCCGAGAAGATCCTGTCGACATGTCTCATGTTGAAGGCGTCCAGCCCGCAGCCGAAGTTGGTCAGGACGACGGGCCTGACACGATCCTCGTCGGCCGCCCATAACGAGGCCTCGATGACCTGCCGGTTGTACCGCCAGGGAGGGGTCCCGGGCCACCGAACCTCATCCTTCCCGTCGATGGGCAGGAAATCGATCGGCACCCCGAGGACGTCGAGCCGGGCCAGGTGACGGCCCAGGTTGAGATTGAGAAACGGGTCGTGGAGGACATACGGGCGGCCGAGCACCGCCCAGACCTCCCGGCCTTCGCCCACGGCCGTCTCCAGCGCCTCCCGGCCGCGCCGCTGCAACGCCGCCCGGAAGCCCGCCTGGGCGGCTTCCGCCGACTTGAAGGCCTCCCGAAGCCCGGCCGCGCCGACCCCCAGGGCCTCGCCGACCGTGGCCATCGATTTCAAGAAGTCTTCGGGACTGCCGTTGAGCCGGGCCTGGGGGGCCAGGATTCGAGACCCCGTCGTGGCCCTGGCCATGAACGGAAGGCTCTCCGTGTACGGGCACAAGTGCACCGGGTCGGACCGGCTCTGATGGAGGTCGATGATCGAAGGGAAGAAAACCCAGTCCGCGGACTTGTCGGCGAACCACTCGATGTGCCCGAAGGCTATTTTGATGGGCAGGCAGGTCTCGGCCGGGAGTTTCCTGAGCCCGAGTTCCAGGATCTCCTGGTTGCTGGCCGGCGAAACGATCACCTCGGCCCCGAGCGCGTTGAAGAAGGCGGCCCAGAAGGGCAGAAACTCGTGCAGGATCGAGGCCCGGGGGATTCCGATCCGGGCCGTGGGATTCTGCGGATTCCGGATGAAGGACTCGAGGACGGCCTCGCGCTCCTTGAAGAGATCGTCGGGCGCGTCCGAAGCGCGTCCGGCGCCGCGGCGGGCCTGTCCGGCGGTATACCTCTCGCAGGTATCGCCGAAGAAGATGACCTCGTCTTCGACGGCGATCCGGTTGACGCGGCAGCTGTTGGAGCAGTGGGGACAGGTGAAGCTCGTGACCGCACAGGGCCTTTCCAGCCGCCGTCCAATCTCGGCCGCCTCGGGCGAGGTTTTCCCGGCCGCCGCGACCTTCTCGCGGGCCAGCAGCGCCGCCCCGATGGCCCCGGAGATCCGGTTGTGGGGATGGACGGCGACCGGCCGGCCCAGCTCCAGGCCGAAGGCCCGGACGACGGACGGGTTGGACGCGACGCCGCCCTGGAAGACGATGGTGTCTCCGACGGGCCTTCCGGCCACGACCTTTTCGAGGTAGTTCCTGGCGATGGAGAAGGCGAGCCCGGCCGAGATATCCGCGACGCCGGCCCCGCGGCCGAGCGCGTCGGCCAGCTCGGTTTCCATGAAAACCGTGCAGCGGCTGCCCAAATCGGCCGGGCCGGACGAGGCCGAGGCCAGGCCGGAGAACTCGTCTTCGATGCGGATGCCCAGGATCGACGCCTGTTCCTCGAGAAATGAGCCGGTCCCGGCGGCGCAGACCTTGTTCATGGCGAAGTCGACGATCCGGCCCCCCCGGGCGCTGATGAACTTGGAGTCCTGTCCCCCGATCTCGAAGACCGTATCCACCTCGGGAACGTAATGGACGGCGCTTCGGAGCTGCGCCGTGATCTCGTTATGCACGACGTCCGCCCGCAGGATCGCCCCGGCCAGGTGGCGGCCGCTTCCCGTCGTGCCGACGCCGAGGACCGCAAACCCGCCCGGGCACCTGTCCTTGAGGCGGCGGTAACCTTCACTCAGGACCTCGATGGGCCGGCCCCGGGTCGGAAGGTAGACGCCCGCCCTGACCCGGCCCGCCGCGTCGACGAGAACCAGGTTGGTGCTGACCGAGCCGATGTCGACGCCGAGAAAACCCGCGACGAACTCTTCCGGCTCGGGCGACGGCTCCTCCGCGCTGCGGACCTCGAGCGGACCGAGGGGCGCCGGGCCGCTCCCCCCGTGATCCCGCCCCTGATCGCCCGTCTCGACCAAGCCGGCGGCGTCTTCGCACCGGATGGCCGCCGCGGCCGTCGAAGCCCCGACCGCCGCTCCCAGCGCCCCCAGCATGTGCGGAGGCTCGGCCAGCTCCGGCCCGCCGTCTTCGAGCCCGAGGATTTCCCGGAAGGCGTTGACCAGGCCGTCGTTCCTGGCGCCGCCTCCCGCCAGCAGGACCGGCGGCACGGCCTCACGCCCCTTGAGCACGGTGGACAGGAAATTGCGGGCCAGGGCCTGGCAGAGGCCGTAGGCGATCTCGTCGAGGGGAGTCCCTTTCTGCTGGAGGTGGATCATATCCGTCTTGGCGAAAACGCTGCAGCGTCCGGCGATTGGCGCGCCCCTCCGGGCCGAGGCGGCCAGCGAGGCGAACTCCTCGATCCCGAGCCTCAGCCGGGAGGCCTGCTGCTCGAGGAAAGCGCCGGAGCCCGCGGCGCAGACGTCGTTGAGGGCGAAGTCCAGGATGCCGGGTTCGGCCCCGGCCTTGACCGGATCCAGAAGAACCCAACGGGAGGTCTGGCCGCCGATCTCGATGACGGACCTGGCCCTGGGATGGAACCGGGCCGCGCCGATGGCCAGCGCCACGACCTCGTTGGCCGAGAAGATCCCCGCCGTGTCGGCGACCGCACCGCGCCCCGTGCCGGTCACGCCGAGGCGCAAGCCCCGGCCTTTTCGACCCGCGAGGACCCGGGCCAGGACTTTCCTGGTCGCCGCGGCCGGGTTGCCCCCCGTTCTCGTTTCGAAGAAGCCGACGGGGCGGAGCGAGTCGTCGAGAAGGGCCGCCTTGACGGCCGAAGTCCCGATATCGAGACCGAGGATCAAGTTTGACAATCTCCCCTCCCCAAATGCCACACAAGCATGATAAAGGGATTCCCCGAAAAAATCCACCCCGCCCCCGAACTCGGGTCCGGGCCGGGAGAGGGCCGGGCCGGAATCGGCCCGCCCGGGAGGCGATTGCCTCCTCTTACGGCCGGGGAAAATGCCTGCTCCCGGCGCCAGACCCGGTTCCTCAGAGCGCCCGGGAGATGGCCTCGGCCCAATCCTCGGGCCCGATGCCCGGCGACTGAATCCCGGCCTCGCGATACAGCCTTTCGACCACCGAAAGAAGCTCGTCCCGGGCGGCCCGGCGTCCCGTCAGGCTCTCTTCCATCAGCCTCACGGCGGTCCTGGGAAGGACCATGAAATCGCCGGTGATCGAGATTTCGTCGATGCGGCCGCCCCTGAGCCGGACGGTGGCGCGGATGAGGCCGCCGGGCGTTTTCCAGTCGGATTCGTGAATCCGGACGTCCTCGTGGATCTTGATTCCCCCTCGCGGCGGGGCACCCTTCTGGCGCAGCCAGCCCGGCGACCGGAACAGGCCGTCGAGCTCCCGGGCCCGGGCCTCCTCTTCTGGCCTCCACGAGCCGGGCACGAGTTCGGCCTCGAGGACCGTCGCGCAATTCCGGAGGTAGAGGTCGAGGATCGACCTCCGGTCGGGATCGCCCCCGAGTTCGTCCCGGACGGTCGTCATGTAGTCTTCGAGCCCTTTGCGGACCTTGTCGCGCATCTTCTCCGAGGACACCCTGAGGACCCGGGCCATGGCCGGCCTGTCGAAATCGAACATGAGGCTCCCCACCACGACCTCGGCGTTCCCGATGGCCGCCGCGCCGGTCCCGCCGATCTTCCTGCCGCGGGCGTGAATGTCGTTGACCGGACGGTGAACGGCGTCGATCCCCAGCCCGCGGTAGGTGCGCACCAGGGGCTCGATGAACAGCCCGAAGCGCTCCGCCACCCCGGCCGGAAGCGAGGCGGGATGGAAGACCCACTGGAGGAAGACTTGGTTTCGGTCGAGATAGACCGCTCCGCCCCCGACCTCCCGCCGGTATATGGGCAGGCCCGCCGTTCGGCAGGATTCCACGTCGACCTCTTTGTCGAGATCCTGGTGGAACCCGATGCAGACATAGGGCTCGGCCGGACCGACCAGGATGATCGTGTCCGGCGACCCCTCTCCGAGGGCGCAGGCGGCGGCATGATAACACGTCTGCGAGCGCACGGCCGGGACCGTCCCCAGGTCGACCAAGCGGACGCGCTTCATGCTAGGCAAGACCCCAGTCTTCGAGCACGGCAACAACCCTTTCGGCCAGGCCGTCCGCCGCGGCCTCGACGGCCGGCGACAGCCCGTAGCCCACCGAGATATCGGCCGGCTCGACCCCGAGGAGCCGCAGGCGGCCCGGCAGCCTGCCCCGGGCCTTGGCCAGTTCGAGAACCTCCTGGAAGGACAACTGGTGCCAGGAGAGCTTGAGGCGCGAGAAGAAGGGAATCTCCTCATCGGCCAGCTCCACGACCGTCCCGGGCGGTTTTCCTACGCTGACAGCGTCGAGCAGGAGGAGGTGGCTGCAGGATTCCACGATGGGGAGGAGGGCCAGGCCCAGAACCCCTCCGTCGAGGACCTCGACTCCGCCCCTCCCGGCCAGCCTCTCCCGGACCCTGTCGAGCGCGAGAACCCCGACGCCTTCGTCGCGGTTCAGGATGTTGCCGAGGCCGAGAACGACCTTCCTCTTTTTATCTTCCATCTTCCGTTCGGAGGGCCGGACCTTCAGGGAGCCGCGCGGCGCGCGTTCCGGGACGCGAGTCTCCGCCGTTCAAAGGCGGCGGACGATGTTCAGGCCGCTTTCCACTTCGCCCACCCGGCGGCCCCCGGCGTCGACCATATGGATCGCGCAAGCCAGGCAGGGGTCGAAGGAGTGGATCGTCCTCAGGATCTCCAGGGGCTGGTCGGGCACCGCCAGCCGGGTTCCGACGAGCGAGGCCTCGTATGCCCCGGGCCTGTCCTTCCGGTCCCGCGGCGAGCCGTTCCACGTCGTCGGGACGACCATCTGGTAGTTGGCGATCTTTCCGCCCTCGATCACCACCCAATGTCCCAGCGCCCCGCGCGGCGCCTCCATGAACCCGAAGCCCTCGGCGTGGTCCGGCCAGCTCGAGGGGTCCCACTTCTCGCCGTTGAAAGTCCGCGTCCGGCCGGCCTTGATCTCAGCCACGAGGGCGTCATAGTAGACGGGAAGCAGGTCGCCGAACACCTTGGTCTCGATGGCCCGGGCCGCAGTCCGGCCCAGCGTCGAAAACAGCGCGGACACGGGGGCCCTCAGACGTTCGAGCACCGTGTTCACCAGCTCGACGGTCGCCTTGTTCCCCGAGGCGTACATGACCAGGACGCGGGCCAGCGGGCCGACCTCCATGGGCGTCTCGCCGTATCTCGGCGCCTTGAGCCAGGAGTATTTGCCTTCCACGTTCAGGTGCTCGTAGGGAGGCTGGGGTCCCGTGTAGTTGAAGACCGTCTCTCCGTTCCACGGGAACAGCCCCACGTCGTCGCCCTGGCTGTACGTGTACCAGGAACGCGTGACGTATTCCTTCATCTTCTCGACGTCGCGCGGGTCCGGCGTGATGAGGTTCTTCAGGTCCCGGTCCAGTATGACCGCCCGCGGAACCAGGAGCCCCGACAGGTCGCGGATGTTCGTCTCCGGGAATTCGCCCCAGGTCAGGAAGTTTCCCAGGCCCTCTCCGAGCGACGCGTAGTCCAGGTAGTAGGGGGCGATGGCCAGCAGGTCCGGGAGATAGACCTGGGCGACGAAGTCGTTGAGTTTCCTGATCGAGTCGGCGATCACGGACAGCCGCTGGGCGTTGAGGGCCTGGTCGTTGTTCATGTCGATGGGCAGCGGCACGCCGCCGACCACGAAGTTCGGATGGGGGTTCTTGCCGCCGAAGATCGTGTGGATCTGGACCACCCGGGCCTGCCAGTCAATGCACTCCAGGTAATGGGCGACGGCCAACAGGTTGACCTCGGGCGGCAGCTTGTAGGCGGGGTGCCCCCAGTAGCCGCGGGCGAAGAGCGACAGCTGGCCGCTCTCCACGAGCGCCTTGACCTTGCCCTGGACGTCCGCGAAGTAGCCCGGCGACGAATTCGGCCAGGGGGAGATCGCCTGCTGGATGTCCGAGGTCTTCTTGGGGTCGGCCTGCAGCGCGCTGACGACGTCGACGAAGTCCAGCGCGTGCAGGACGTAGAAATGCATGACGTGGTCGTGGACGTACTGCTGCGCGATGATCATGTTCCGCATGATGTTGGCAGCCGGCGGGATGTCGATCCCGAGAGCGTCCTCGACGGACCGGATCGAGGCGATGGCGTGGACCGTGGTGCAGACGCCGCAGGCCCGCTGGGTAAAGGCCCAGGCCTCCCGCGGGTCGCGGCCCTGGAGGATCTTTTCGATTCCCCGGACCATGGTTCCCGACGAGTAGGCGTCGGTGACGGTGTTCGCGGCGTCCAGCCCGGCCTCGATCCGGAGGTGGCCTTCGATGCGGGTGATGGGGTCGATGACGATGCGGGGACTCATGCCGTTCCTCCTACTGCTCGCGAAGCCACTTCAGGGCTTCGCCCTCGCTTGCGAAAAGCCGGACTTCGTTGGCGTAATAGCTCTTGTCGATCTCGAGAATCTTGGGGTCGAGGGGGGCGCCGTAGACGGCCGAAACCGGCATCAAAGGCCGGAGATGGTGGATGTGGCGCGAGCATTCCTCGGTGTCCGAGCCGGTGAGGTCGATCAGGAGCTTCCCGGTGTAGTTGCGGAGAAAGACGACCAGGGACTGGATGTCTTCGGGTTCAAACGTCCCCGTGTGACGGCACCGCAGGATGCCCTTTTCAACGGGAGTGAGCGTGAATGATGCCATGGCATTCCCTCCTTCGAAAGTCGATCCTTGCGGCTGCGCTTTTCATTCTAGGGCCTTGGCGACCATCTCGGAGAGCCCGCGGACCTTGACCCCCGACTGGAAGTGGGCGACGCTCTCGGTGAACTGCAGCCGGCAGTTGCTGCACACCATGGTGACCGAATCGGCGCCGATCGCCTTCATCTGGTCGAGCTTCATCTCGAACACGGCGAATCGCAGCGGGTCGGCCTCCTGGATGGAGATGACCCCGCCCCCTCCGCCGCAGCAGAGGGCCTGTTCCTTGTTGGGGGTCATTTCCTTGAAGGCCCGGGGCGCCAGCCAGCGCATCATCTCGCGCGGCTCCTTGATGTGGCCGCCCCGCCTCTGGATCTTGCAGGAGTCGTGGAAGGTGATGGTCCCGTCGTCGAAAGCCCCCCTCTTCAGCTTGATCCGACCGGCTTTCCAGAGGTCGTACATCACCCGCATGATGTGGGTGACCTCGACCCCTTTCGGCACCTCCATGAGGTTGGCCGCCTGCCAGCGGAAGGCGTCGTAGGCGTGGCCGCACTCGCTGATGATGATCCGCTTGACGCCCAGTTCGACGGCCGCGTCGAAGACGCGGCGGAGGAACATCCGGGTCAGCTCCTGGTCGCCCTCGAAATAGCCGAAGTTCACGACCTCGCGGCCGGCCGAGCTGACCGTCCATTTTTCGCCGCCCTTGTTCAGGATGGCGGCGATAGCCGCGACGTTGTCCGGGAACTTCATCATCTCGATCGACGTGAAAACGACCAGCGAGTCGGCGCCCTTCACGTCGCGGGGGATCTCGACTTCCCATTCGTCGGTGATCCAGTCGATGCGTTCGAGCCAGGCTTGGCCCGTCACGCCCAGGGGGCTGCCCACCTCGGCCTGCTTGGCGGTGGCCGTCCTCAGGTCGGCGGGAACGACGCCCGCCGCGGCCATGCCGGAGCGCACCTCGTGGATCAGCGGGCCGAGCTGGATGCCCATCGGGCAAACGAGGGCGCACTTGTTGCAGACCGTGCAGGCCTCGTAGACGATCGGGCTCCAGCGCCGCAAGTCGTCGTCGGTCACCCGCCTGGCCAGCCCGACGGCCAGCTTGAGCCTGCCGGCCACGGTGAACCGTTGCTCGTAGGCCCGGCGGAGCATCTCCACTTTCCAAACCGGGGCGTATTCGGGATTGCCCGTCGCCTGATAGAAATGGCAGGCGTCGGCGCAGAGCCCGCAGCGCGTGCAGGCCTGCAGCTGGCTGGCCACCCAGCCCCCCATCTCCCTGACGTAAACGTCCATGGCTGCCTGTGTCGTCATGGTGCCCTCTCCCTTCACGGATTGACCGCCCTCTTGCCGGCCTGCGCGCCCTGGAACGTCCGGGCGAAGAAATAGAACATGAAGTGGGAGATCCGGCCGATCGGGATCCAGATGAGCAGAACGTCGACCGCGATCATGTGCAGGCTGAAGAGCACCTCGTACCGGAACCCGATGTGATGCGTCATCATGTAGCCCGTGACGAAAGGAGCGAAGACCAGGACCCAGTTGACCCAGTCGGGGGCCCGGGTGATCAGCTTGAGGACCGGATGGGTCAGCCTGTTGACGAGCAGCACGGCCAGGGAGACGATCCCGACGGCGGCCAGCCAGTCGATGACCGGCGCCGGCACGGTCGGCCAGCCGAAGCCGAGAAGACTCTTCCAGGCCAGCATATGCGGCGTCCCGAAGAAAATGATCACGAACAGCGCCAGGTGGAAAAGCCCGCCCGCGATGTAGGTCAGGGCGTTCCGGCCGAAGGTCCTCCTGACCCACGGAATAAAGGGCAGGATCAGGAGCCCCTTGAGGTAGGTCTTGACGACCCCGACGACCTTCGGGCCCCGGCTCTCGACCTTGTCCCGCGACCAGCCCAGGAGCACGGCGTGGAAGAGCCGGTAGGCCATGCCGCCGATGAAAATCAGGAGCGAGACGTGGAAAAACGGCCCCCGGAAGAACCGAAGAATATCCGTCCAACCCATGGCACTCTCCTATTCCGAGCGATCCTTGTCCGGCGGCGGGGCCTTTTCGGCCTTGTGTTTCCGGACCCTGTCGGCCCCGGCCACGGCCACACCCAGGGCCACCCCGATTCCCGCCGCGACGCCGGCCGCGGCCACCGCGGGACGGTCGAGGGGCGCGGACTGACCCTGGTAGAAGCCGCCGCCGTCCCAGAAAAGGGGCTCCGAGCACCCCAGGCAGGGATGCCCGGACTCGACGGGGAACGACAGCCCCTGCATCCACTTGAGCGTGGAACAGGCGTTATAGGTCGTCGGCCCCTTGCAGCCGAGTTTGTAAAGGCATTCGCCCTCGCGGGCGTCCCGGCCGTCGAAGGACTCGGCGAACTTGCCCGCATCGTAGAACGGCCGCCTCAGGCAGTGGTCGTGGATGGTGTGGCCGTAGAACGTCAACGGCCTCATCAGGTGGTCGGTCCTGGGCAGCGCGCCCATCACGAGGAAATGGACGAGGGTCCCCGTGGTCACCTCGGGAATGGCCGGGCAGCCGGGGATGTTGATGACGGGCCTGTCCTTGACGACCTCCCAGACGCCGCGGGCTTCGGTCGGGTTCGGTTTGGCCCTGGGGATCCCCCCGAAGGTGGCGCAGTTGCCGGTGGCGATGACGGCCGCGGCCCCGTCGGCGCCTTCGCGCAGGATATCCATGTTGCTCCGGCCCCCGATCGTGCAGTAGGCGCCGTTCGCGCCGAGGGTCGGGCTGCCCTCGACGACCAGGACGTATTTCCCGTAGTTGGCCTTCATCGAGTCGCGCCGGGCCTCCTCGGCCTGGACGCCGGCCGCGGCCATCAGGGTTTCGTGATAATCGAGGGCGATCCTGTTCAGGACGAGGTTCACCAGGCTCGGCGACTGCGAGCGCGAGATGGCCTCGGTGCAGCCGGCGCAGTCCTGGAGCTCGAGCCAGATCACGGGCAGCCGGGGCTTGGACATCAGGGCCTCGGCGACCAGTCCGGCCGGGTCGCGGCCCGCCGCGGCGCCCAGGGCCTTGACGGGCGGGACGAACTCGAGTCCCATCATCCCGGCCAGCAGGCCGCAGAACTTCATGAAGTCCCGCCTCGACAGTCCGCTTTCCGTGAGTTCCTGGTGGATGGTTTTCTCGGGCATGGCGGTTTTCCTTATGGCTTCGGGCGCGGGCTCATTCGCACGAGATGTTCTCGGCTTCGAGCTTGGCCTTGTAGGCGGCCAGGCCGTCCGGGCCCGAAAGGAGGCCCGTCTTGTCGGTGTCCCAGCGGGTCGCCTCGAGTTCCGCGATCCAGCCCTCGCCGTAGGGGTCGCTGATGGCGAGGTTCGGGTCCGCCGAGAGCTTGTCGTTGCCCCGCTTGAGCACTCCCGAGACGGGGGCGGGCACAGGGCCCACGTACTTGCTGCTCTCCACGGTGGCCACGCTCTTTCCGGCCGGGAGCTCGACGCCGAGGTTCTTGGCCCTGACCGTCACGGCGTTGAGTTTGCCCCCGGCCAGCTTGCCCGCGACGGCGGTCATTCCGACGCGGACCAAGCCCCCCTCCATCGGCTTGGCCCAGACGTGCTTTTCGGCGTTATAGAAGAGGTCTTCAGGAAGTTCGCAGCCGCGAATCTTGGCCATGTCCCTCCCTCCTTTCTAAAATGACAAAACGGTTTTCGCGCCCTCGGCCATCTGCCACATGGACGCCCCGCCGACCAGCTCCACGCCGTCGATGAGGTCGGCCGGCGTGAGGTCGTGGAGTTCCATCGAAGCCGAACAGGCCGTCATCCTTACCCCCGCCTCCACGGCCTCCTTGAGAAACTCGCTCACGAGCTTGCCGCCCTTCTTGGGCGCGACCGTCTCGGCCATGCCCTTCTTGAGCAGGAGTGTTCCGTCGATCGTGAAAAACATGGTCACCTGGTAATCCATCGCCGCGGCCAGGGTGGCCATGAAGAAGGGCGTGGCGCAGCGACGCGGAGTGTCCGGACCGCTCGACATGACGATCAGCACTCTGTCTTCGTCCATCGCGTCCTCCCTTCGGTCAAAACGTCAGCGTGATGGCGTTGTGGCCGGCGAACTCAAGAAACGTGGCGCCGCCGCCGTACTCCAGGCCGTCGATGAGGTCGTCCTTTTTAATGCCCATGACGTCCATCGTCATCTGGCAGGCGATCAGGCGGACCCCCAGCTCCTTGGAAAGGCCCAGGAGCTCGCTGAGCTTGGCGACCTTGGCCTTGGCCATCCACTTGTTCATCATCATGGTGGCCATGGCGGTCATCCCGGGCAGCATGCCGATGATGTTGGGGATGGGGATCGGCATGGCCGGGTTGGCGATCGGGGGAACCCTGAGCTTGTCGACAGCCCCTTTCTTGAGAATGGTCAGGCCATAGAAGGTGAAAAAGATGGCGACCTCCATGTCCATCGCCGCCCCCGCGGTGGCCAGGATGAACGGCGGGTAGGCCGCGTCCATTGTTCCGTGCGCGGCGATGATGGCCAGCCTTTTGGCCGTCTCTTCAGGCATTGCGCTCCTCCTTGGAATCGGTCTTTCGGTCGCGAACGGGGCCGGTCACTTGGTCTTTTTGATATAGAAGACGAAGGCGCCGCCGGTTTCCTCGTGGCCCAGCAGCTCATGGCCGGTCTTGCCGGTCCAGGCCTTCACGTCGCTCACGGAGCCGGGATCGGTCGAGATCATCTTCAGGACCTCCCCCACCCGCATGCCGTCGACCGCCTTCTTGGTCTTGATGATGGGCATGGGGCAGGCGAGACCGCTCGTGTCGAGCGTCTGATCAGGCGTGACGTCCATGATGGATAGCCTCCCTCAGGGAATTTGATCGAGCCGGATGCGGTCCGGCCGGGCGTGCGGATGGGGGCGGGACAAAAAACGAGGAATGGATATGACATCAAAAGTGCGCGGAAGCCTCGGCGAACACTTTTCATCCCCCATTGGCTCTAAAGTACACAGCCCGGGGAACAAAGTCAAATGGGGGAAGCCGGGATCCCTCGCCCGGGACGCCCGCGGCTACTTCTTTCTTCGGCCTAGGATGCCGCCGCTGAGGAAAAGCCCCGCGCCCAGGACGAACCCGAAGTTGTACCAGCTCCCGTTGTTGTGGATCTCGTAGAAGTTCACATGCTTCGAGAATATCGAAATGACGAACGTGATGGGCGAGATGAGGCCCTGCCAGAGGCCGAGCCAGAAGCCCGCGATCCGGCCTTCGGGGTCCGGGGTGTCCGCGGCGGAGTTGGGCCCCGGGGCGCAGCTCGTCAGGGCCAGCAGCGCGGCGATTGTCAGGACGGCGAGCGGTGCGATTTTCATGAATCCCTCCTCTCGGCCCGGACAGCCTCGACTCGTGAATATCCGGGCCGCGCGCGCCCATTATATAACAGCCCATTCGCCCTGCGCCACCGGGATCCGGAGGCCCGGCGTTGCCGACCGGCGGGGGTTCCTCCCGTTTTGTCCCGCGGCCGGCCGCGGTCCCCGGGCCGGCTTTACATCGGCCGATGATCCATATAAAATAGGGGCGAACGAACCGCGACGGTTTGGCAAACCAATCCCGGGAGGAGGAGAATATGAAAGGGGATCCTAAACTCATCGAGACTTTGAACTCCCTGCTGTCCGACGAGCTGACGGCCATCAACCAGTACATGGTCCATTCCGAGATGTGCGACAACTGGGGGTATGACGGGCTGCACAAGATGATCGAGAAGCGGGCCATCACGGAGATGAAGCACGCCGAGACGCTCATCGCCCGCATCCTCTTCCTCGAGGGCATGCCGATCGTCAGCCAGCTCAAGAAGATCACCATCGGGGCCGAAGTGCCGAAGATGTTCGCCAACGACCTCAACCTCGAAGACGGCGCCGTCAAGTCCTACAACGACGCGGTCAAGCTGGCCGGGGAGGTCAAGGACTTCGCCACCCGCGAAATCCTTGAGCTCATCCTCAAGGACGAGGACGGCCACGTCGACGAGATCGAGGAAAACCAGGACCAGATCGGCCAGATGGGCCTGCAGATCTACCTCTCGACCAAGCTCGGCTGAGCCCGGCGTCTTTCGGCCCGGCGGGTTGGACCAGCAAAGACGGTACCGGGTCTACAAAATGCTGGTTTTTTCCTGAGGTAAATATTCCGGCCCCTAACCCGAAATTGTGAACAGGCGGTCTGCGCTCAGCCCCGGTCCCTTTTCTGTCACGGCCACCGGACTGTTCCCAGGCGTCAGGCGGGCCCTTGCCTGTTCGGGGAACCGGTTCCCAAAAGATGCCTTCGGTTCCGGGGATCGGATCCGCATCTCGCGATTTCGCGAACCCTTCCCCCGGCCGGCTCCCCTGGACTTCTTGACCGGCTGGCCCATCCTGATAAAATGACGGCATGGCGAAGCCGCCGCGCCTTCGGAAAAAGATGGAATCGGCACCGATGAGCCGGCGGGGATTCCTCCGCTGGAGCGCCTCCGTCGGCACCGCGGCCGCCGGGTCCGGGAAGCTGCTGGCGGGGCTGCGGAAGCGCCGGACGCCGGGCGGCCCGGCAGCCCGGCTTTCCCCTTCGGCCCCGGGCGCGGCCGGAGCGGCTTCTCGGGAATCCCTTTCCGTTTCCGCCGAGAGGATGGTCCGGACAGGCTGTCCGTCCCACAATTGCGGCGGCCGGTGCCTTCTCCGGGTTTACGTGCGCGACGGCGTCATCACCCGCATCGAGGGCGACGACCGGCCCGGCGACATCGTCGCCGACCCGCAGCTTCGGGCCTGCATCCGGGGCCGGGCCTACCGCCGCCGCCAGTACCATCCCGACCGCTTGACGCGCCCGATGAAACGGACGGGGAAGAGGGGAGAGGGGAAATTCGTCCCCATTTCCTGGGACGAGGCCCTCGACACGATCGCCTCCGAGTTCCGGCGGATTAAGGCCGCCCACGGCAACCAGGCCTTCTACGTGCCCTACGGCACCGGAAGCTACAGCCAGACCAACGGCCGTCAGACGGCCGAACGCCTGATGAGCCTCTTCGGCGGCTCCCTCGGCTACTACAACAGCTACTCGTGGGCCTGCATCTCGGCGGCCACGCCCTATGTCTACGGCACCGCCGTCACCGGAAACCAGCGCCAGGACTGGCTCAACTCCCGCTACATCCTCATGTGGAGCTGGAACCCGGCCGAGATGCGGGACGGCACGAACACCGAGTTCTTCCTCCGCAAGGCGCGGGAAAAGGGGGCCCGCCTGGTCTGCATCGACCCCAGATTGACGCTGAGCGCCGCGGCCCTTGCCGATGAGTGGATCCCGATCCGGCCCGGCACGGACGCGGCCATGATGACGGCCATGGCCCACGTCATGATCACGGAGAACCTGTACGACGCGGAGTTCGTCCGAACCCACTGCATCGGCTTCGATTCCGGCCAGATGCCGACCGGGGCGGAAGGGGCGGAAAGTTACAGGGAGTACGTCCTCGGGACCCGGGACGGCGTCGCCAAGACGCCCGCCTGGGCGGAGGCCGTCACCGGGGTTCCGGGAGACACCATCGCCCGGATCGCCCGCGAATACGCCACGACAAAACCCGGCGTGCTCTACCAGGGCTACGGGATGCAGCGGCGGGCCTACGGCGAACAGGTCGTCCGGGCCGGCTGCGTCCTGGCCGCGATCACCGGCAACGTCGGCGTCCCGGGCGGGTGGGCGAGCGGCATCGCCCTCCAGGCCCGCGACGGCGGCCCCTTCTGGCTCGTCTTCCCCACGGGCGCGAACCCGGTCAAGGCCCAGATCCCGAGTTTCCTCTGGACCGAGGCCGTGTTGCGCGGCACGGAGATGGGGCCGGACGACGGCTTGCGCGGCGCGGGCCGGCTCGACACGAACATCAAGTGCATCTGGGCCGTCGCCTGCAACGCCCTCGTCAACCAGCACGCCAACATCAACCGGACGGCCCGCATCCTCGAGGACGAGCGTCTGGTCGAGTTCCTGGTCGTCCAGGACAACTTCCTGACGCCGACGGGCCGCTTCGCCGACCTCCTCCTCCCGGCCTGCACCCAGTTCGAAACCTGGGGCGTCGAGGACGGCTGGAAGTACGGCGACGAGGTCCTCCTCATGCCCAAGATCGTCGACCCGCCCGGCGAGGCCAGGAGCGACTACCGGATCGCGGCCGACATCGCGGACCGCCTCGGGCTCGGCGAGGCCTACACGCAAGGACGCGACGAGCGCGGCTGGGTGGAGGCGGCTCTCGACCGCTTCCGCAAGACGCGCTTCCCGGGCCTGCCCTCGCTCGACGAGTTCGAGAGGTCCAACGCCGGCGTGTATTCCGTTCCCGTGACGAAGCCGGAGGTGGCCTTCGCCGACTTCCGCCGCGACCCCGAAAAGCACCCTCTGCCGACTCCTTCGGGGAAGATCGAGATCTTCTCCAAGCGCCTCCTTGACATGAACCGGCCCGACGAGATCCCGGCCGTCCCCAAGTACATCCGGGAGTGGGAGAGTCCCTTCGGTCCCGAGGCCGCGAAGTACCCGCTGTCCGTGATCGGACACCACTACCTGGCCCGGGTCCATTCGACCCTGGAGAACGTGGACTGGCTGAACGAGGCCTTCCCGCAGAGGGCCTTCATCAACCCGGTCGACGCGGAAGCGCGGAAGATCCGCAGCGGCGACCCGGTCCGCGTTTTCAACGACCGGGGAACGACGGTCCTGCCGTGCCGGGTGACCCCGCGCATCATGCCCGGCGTGGTGGCCATCCCCCAGGGCGCCTGGTGGACGCCGGACGCGGACGGCGTCGACCGCCGGGGTTCGGTCAACGTCCTGACCTCGGAGCGCTGGACGCCGCTCGCCTTCGGCAACGCCCAGCACACGATCATGGTCCAGGTCGAGAAGGCGGAGAAAGACTGACATGGTCCACCAATACGCGTTCTTCTTCGACGCCTCGGCCTGCACCGGGTGCAAGGCCTGCCAGGTGGCCTGCAAGGACCGCAACAACCTCGAGACGGGCTTGCTGTGGCGCAGGGTCTACGAGGTGGCGGGGGGCGGCTGGGAGAAGCGCGGCGGCGTCTGGGTGCCTTCCGTCGTCGCCTACAACATCTCGATGGCCTGCAACCATTGCGAAAAACCGCCCTGCGCGCTGTCCTGCCCGGTCAACGCCATCGGGAAGCGCGAGGACGGCCTCGTCTTCATCGAGACCTGGCGCTGCATCGGCTGCCGCTATTGCGAGTGGGCCTGTCCCTACACGGCCATCCGCTTCGACGCCTCGACGAACACGGTGTCGAAATGCAACTTCTGTTTCGACGCGGTGGACGCGGGCGCCCCCCCGGCCTGCGTCGCGGCGTGTCCCATGCGGGCCTTGGACTTCGGCGATTTGGATGCCCTGCGAAAAAAATACGGAGACGTGAACCGGATCTTTCCGCTCCCCGACCCCGAAGAAGCCGGGCCCGGCCTGGTCATCAAGCCGCACAGGGATTCGGCCAAGGCGGCCGCCGCCGAGGCCGAGGTGGCCAACTGGGAGGAGCTCTGAATGGGCCGGGAATGGTCCCTGGCCGCCTTCACGCTCCTGGGACAGCTGGCGGTGGGCCTGTACCTTTTCACCGCCGGCCCGCTGGCCTTTTTCGGCGTTCCAAAAACCTGGGTTCCGGACCGGAGACTGCTCCTGACCGCGGCCCTGGTCGTGTCGGGACTGACTGCGGCGGCGGCAGGGCTGTCGCTCTTCCACTTGCATCACCCGCTGCGGGCCCACAAGGTCCTCAGCAACCTGGGTAACTCCTGGCTCAGCCGGGAAATCCTTTTCGAAATCCTCTTCGCCGGCATGGCGGCCTCCCTCGCCTGGAGCGTGGGTCTGGGCGGCCGGAGCGCGGCGACGGTCAGGATCCTGGCCGGGCTGGGGGCTCTGGCGGGCCTCCTCTTTCTCGCGAGCATGGCCCGGCTTTACATGCTGTCATCGATCCAGGTCTGGAAAACCGCCTATACCCCCGTTTCTTTCGTCCTGGCCTCGCTCGTCATGGGCCTCCTGGGCAGGCTGGCGCTCGCCGGGATGCTCTCGCCTCCGCCGGGCTGGCCGGAGCGCGGGCAGGCCCTGGCCGCCCTGGTTCTTCTCGCCGCCAGCCTGGCCGCCGCAGTCCTGCTGGCGCCGCGGCTGGGGGTTTTCGGAGCCAGGCCCGGGCCCTCGCTCAGGCCTCAGCCGGCCCCCCTGCCGGCCCTTCATGCGGTCAGGATCGCTCTCCTCGGCCTCGGCGTCGCCGCCCTGGCGGCAACGCTCTGGGGCGGGGTGACCGGCGCCGCCGCAGGTCTCGGGCCCGGCCTGTCCGCGGCCGCGGCCGGAAAGGCCGGAGCGGCAGAAGGCCTGGCCGCCGCGGGGTTGGGGCCGGGCCTCGGCCTCTTCCTTATCCTGTCAGCCTTCCTATTCGCCGCCGCCGGCGAAACCCTCGGCCGCCTCCTTTTCTACAGAGTATGAACCGCCGTCGCCCCGGCGCCGTCCCCCCTCGTCAAAACCAGCAAAGACGGTACCGGGTCTACAAGATGCTGGTTTTCTCCTCTTTAAAGATGCTGCCGGCCTGATTTTCCCCGGCCCGGCTCGCCAGGCCCGGGAGGGGGGCGAGTTCCGATTGCATGCTCTTGGATCTCCGGATCCCCTCTTTTGCCCGCCCGTTGCGCCGCCGATCCGATCCTGTTCGCATGCCGTTTGATGTTCGGGCACGGGAAGCGCCCGCCGGGTCCGGAGATCTAGCGGCGGCCGGCCGGAGCCTTCCGCAGTTTCCGAAGCTCCTGCCAGAAAACGGAGACGAAGGGGACCCCCGCCGCCAGCAGCCAGCCGCGGACGCCGAGAGCGCTCAGCTTGACCGCCTCCCGGGCAGCCGGGATCGACGTCACGACGGCCAGCGTCGCCACGGCCGCACCCGCCCATGCAACCATCGTCTTGTTGGACAGAATCCCCAGCTTCCAGAGAGGGGTCCGCTGGGACCGCATCGTCAGCGCCAGGAAGATGTGGCCGATGAGCCAGGTGGCGAAGGCGACCGTCTGCGCTTCGACGGCGCCCCGCCCCCACCCGTAGACGAGGAGATAATTGAACACCACCGCGGCGGCCAGGCTCAGGCTGCCCACGGCGATCCGGCGGAGCATGACCGCGCCGACGAACTTTTCCTTCGGGTCCCGGGGCCGCCGGCTCATGACGTCCGGCTCGATGGGCTCGGCGACGAACGTCGCCGAAGCGGCCAGGTCCATGAACAGCTCCAGCAGGATGATCTGGATCGGCGCGAACGGGAACGGCATCGACAGGACCAGGGCGGTGGCAAAGCTCAGCACCAGCGCCACCTTGACGCTGAGGTAATAGGTGATGCCCTTGGTCAGGTTGTCGAAGATCTTCCGCCCCTCGCGCACGCCCGCGGCTATGGACGTGAAGCTGTCGTCGGTGAGGACCATGTTGGCGGCCTCCCGAGCCACTTCGGTGCCCGTTTCGCCCATGGCGATGCCGATGTCGGCGCTCTTCAGGGCCGGCGCGTCGTTGATGCCGTCGCCCGTCACGGCCACGACCTGCCCCGTCTCGTGCAGGCGGGAGACGATTTTGAGCTTCTGCTCGGCGGTCGTCCGGGCGAAGAGCGAAGCCGTGTCGACCGTCTTCCCGAAGTCCGCCTCGCTCATGGCTTCGAGCTCCGGCCCGGTCACCGGGTCCCGGCCGTTCGGGATGCCCAGTTCCTCGGCCACTTTTTTCACCGTCGACGGATGGTCCCCCGAAACGACGATGGTCCGGATCCCGGCCGCGCCGATCGCCTTGACCGCCTCGCCGACTCCCGGCCGGACTGGGTCGAAGAAGCCGGCCAGGCCCGCGAACACGAGCCCGCTCTCGGCCTCTTCCCGGCTCAGTCCCGAAGGCCGCGGCACTTTCTTGTAGGCCAGGGCGATGACCCGCATGGCCTCCGCGGCCATCCGGTCCACTTCCGCCCTCAGCGCATCCGTCGTTTCTTTGTCCAGCTCCCTTTCCGCGCCGGTGCCGGCCGCGACCTTCGAGCTTCCGGCCAGGACCGCCTCGGGCGCCCCTTTGACCAGGACGATGCCGCCGCCCCCTCCGTCGAAAACCGCGGACACCATTTTCCTCTTGCCGTCGAAGCCGAATTCCGCGGTCAGCCGATACGCGTCCGACACCCGCCGCCGGTCCACCCCGGACCTTCGGGCGGCCTCGAGGAGCGCGATCTCCATCGGGTCGCCGAGGTACTCTCCCGATGGCCCTGTCTTGACGTTCGACGTGAGCACGCCGATCTCGAGGAGGAAACGCTCGTCGTCCGACTCCGCGACGGCCTCCTTGCGGCTCTCTCCATCCGCACGATACGTTCGGGCCCCGGCGGCGGCGCGCCCCCCGCCTCCCGGCTCCCCGACCGTTCCGCCCGCCGCCAGCCGGCCCAGGCTCATCCTATTTTCGGTTAGGGTGCCGGTCTTGTCGGTCACGATGGCGGTGACCCCGCCCAGGGTCTCGGCGGCCCTGAGGCGCCGCACCAGCACGTGCCTCTTCGACAGGGCCAGCGCCCCCACGCCGAGGACCATGGTGATGACGATCGGCAGCTCCTCGGGGATGGTCGCGAAGGACAGCGACAGCCCGGTCAGGACCATGTCCTTGAACGGTTTTCCCTGCAGGAGCCCGATCCCGGGGATCAGGATGCTAAAGAACACCGCCACCCAGACCAGGAGACCGGCCAGCTGCTTCATGGCCAGCTGGAGGGGCGTCTTGGGCTCCTTGGCCTCGAGCACGAGTCCCGTTATGCGGCCGAGTTCGGTGTCCATGCCCGTAGCCGTAACCACGGCCCGGCCGCGCCCCCTGGTGAGGACCGTGCCGGCGAAGACCATGCTCCGCCGTTCGGCCAGGGGCGCCCCGGGGTCGACCGCAGCTTCATCCTTGCCCTCCGGCACGGACTCCCCGGTCAGGGGAGATTCGTCGGCCTCCAGCCCGTAGGCCTCGACGACCCGGGCGTCGGCCGGGACCCGGATTCCGACCTCGAGGACCAGCAGATCGCCCGGCACGACCCCGGAGGTCGGCACTTCGAGAACGGCCCCGCCCCGGACGACCGGCGCCACCGGCGGAGAGATCCGCCTCAGTGCCGCGACGGCCCTCTTGGCCCGGAACTCGGTGAAGATCTCCGCGAAGACGAGGAGCGCGATGACGACGAAGATCGTGATCGCGTCCCGCAGCTCGCCCCACACGGCGTAGACGACGCCCACGACGAGCAGGAGCAGGATCATGGGCTCGGTCACCTCTTCCTTGAAAACCCCCCGGAATGTGACCGTGCGCTCGCGGCGAAAAGCGTTGGGACCGTGCTCGTCGAGCCTGGCCCGGGCCTCTTCGGGGGACAGCCCGGAATCCGGATCGACCTTCAGCGCCCCGCCGACGTCCCGGGCCGTCCTGGACCACGGCGCCCGCACCCCGATCTCCCCGCTGCCCGAAGAACGCTTGTCTTCCATGGCTCGTTATCCCCTTCGCCTCGGCGCGGGCGACCGTCCGCGCTCGCAAATTTGAAAGCGCCAAGTATTATAGGCCGCGACCGGGCTTTTTCCAATTCGTCGAAGCTTCCAGGTAATCCCGCAGGTCTCGCGGCGTATTGAGGTTGCGGAGCCAGCCCGGGTCTTTCATGGCCACGAACTCCGTCCGGCAGGCTTCGAAGAGAGGCAGGACGCTCCGTATCCCGGCGGTCAGCAGTTCCTCGATGCGGCCGGCGACCGGTCTCGTGTAGACGGCGAACAGGGGTTCGGCGTGGCCGGCCGGAGTCCGCGGCACGACGATTTCGACGGGCCCGGCCGCGGCGGCCGCCCCGCTCAGGCCCGCGGCGCTCCCGATCAACCGAGCCGCGAACCGGATGTCGATGTCCGGAATGTCGCAGGCGACGACGAAGCAGGTGTCGTTGGCGGCGGCTTTCAGGCCGGCCAGGATCCCGGCGAGAGGGCCGAGGCCCGGCCCGGCATCCTCGACGAGGCTCAGGCCTCCGGCCTGTGGGAGATGGACCCGGCGCCCCGGCGAGACGCTGACCAGGACCTCGTCGAAGTGCGGCCTGAGCTGGCCGACGACTCTCCCGAGCAGCGTTTCCCCGCGGATGGACAGGCGCGCCTTGTCGGCTTTCATCCGACGGCTGCGGCCGCCCGCCAGGACGATTGCCGTGACAGCCTTCCCGCCGCAGCATATCCTGGACATTATGCTCCCCATCATAGACGATCGTCGCCGGGTTGCCAATCCGGATCCGCCCCGCGGCGGGCGGACGGGGCTTCGGGGACGATTCCCG